>Ga0181529_10002272_pt1 | contig 23359 bp, 9 predicted proteins | sample PEATcosm2014_Bin_36_FD_119763 | JGI IMG/M metagenome (GOLD analysis project Ga0181529, IMG submission 119763) | Peatland microbial communities from MTU Mesocosm Facility, Houghton, MI, USA - PEATcosm2014_Bin10_30_metaG | ecosystem: Environmental > Terrestrial > Soil > Wetlands > Peat | place... | reverse complement strand
GCGGCCGGACATGGCGGGGGACGGCCGCGAGGCGGTGGCAATGTACGAACTCTTGCCCTATGATCTGATTTTCATGGATTGCCAGATGCCGGAGATGGATGGCTATACGGCCGCGGCGGAGATCCGGAAACGGCAAAGGCCGGAGAGCCGGGTGGCCATTATTGCCATGACGGCCGAGGCGATGGAAGGCGCCCGGGAGCGCTGCTTAGAGGCGGGGATGGACGACTATATCGCGAAGCCGGTGCGGCTGGAAGAAATGACCGAAGCTCTCAAGAAGTGGGTGCCGGAGGGAGCCCCGCTGTTGAGCCGGCAGTAGGCTAAACCGTGGCGCCCGGTTCCCATGGATCACATCCTGATCAGTCGATGGGGCGACGTGCTGACTGCCCATACGCCGCACCAGACTGGCCATCTGCGCCTGCGAAACGACATGTCGTGTTATCGGTGGGCGGTGCTGTCGCGCTAGCTGCCCGGATGCCGTGCAGTCCCCGGAATGTCTGTAGAGACTTTCAGACTGTATGGTCTTCGGCCGTGGTTATGTAACTTGGGCGAGCTGTGCTGGTTAGAGAATACGGTTGACGATCCGCGGCAAAAAGTCGAAGGCCAGGACGGCGGCTACCGAAACCCGTGGGGAGGTTGGCAACCGTTGGCAACCTGCCCCACACAAGACACAAAAAAGGGGCGGCTTGTGGCCACCCCTTTTGGTTATGTAAGTCTCACACTGCGAGACTTAGAAGTTATACTTGACCGCGAACTCGACCACGCGGCGGACCAGGTTGGAATCGTACAGGACATGGCCGCTGGTGTTCGGATTCGTGTTGGTCATCGAAAGCGTGCCAGTGCCGGGCTGGGTGAAATTGAGGTTGATATCGTTGGCTCCACTCATACCGAACTGGGGCAGCGGGTGATTCAGGAAATTGAACGCAGAGAACCGCAGCTCGACTCTCTGGTGCTCCTTGAAGGCGAACCGCTTGTAAATCGCCAAGTCGCTGTTGAAGAACGCCGGCCCCTTGATGTACGGCCAGATGATGTCGCCTTCCTGTCCCAGAGGCGGAACAGTAAAGCAACTCGGGTTGAAGTACTGGCCCGAGGACACATTCTTCCGCGGATCGCAGGTCAGCAGCGGAGAGAGAACCGCCGCGTTGGTGCCGAGCCACGTGGACGAAGACACGTTCGAAGGATACTGAGCGTTCAAAGTGTCGATGCTCGCCTGAATCGGCGGGCCGGATTGGAACTGCGTGATGCCGGAAAGCACCCAGCCGTTAACCACGCCGCCCGCGAACGCGTTGCCCTTGATCGGACTCGGCAGGCTGATTACGTATGCGGCGTTGAACAGGTGCGTGCGGTCCCAGTTCAGGACGCCGTAGTTGGCGGCGAAGTTGTAGGGCCAAATCGACATACCATCCGCGGCGCCGTTGGTGCTGTTGCCGTCGCGAACGCCCAGCGCCTTGCTGAACGTGTAGTTGGTGGTAAACGTGATGCGGCCCGTCTGTTTTTGCCACGAAGCCACAAAGCCGTTGTAGTTGGAGTAGCTGCCATGCGATATCAGCTCCATGGAACTGTAGAACTTCAGCGGAAGGTAATCGTTGGCATTGAAGCTGCTCGGGAGCGATTGGCCCACCTGGACCTGCGTCACACCCGTCAACGGATCGGGTCCAAAGTACGCGCCCAGCGGGGCGATGTCGACGTTGGAGAGGTTTCCGTTGTTGCTCTCGTTGACCAGGTCATAAGAATGGTTGCCGGTGTACTGGAGTTCGAGTACACTGCGCCCGGGCAGCCGCTGGTCGACCGTGATGTTGTAGGTCCAAGTGTAAGGCGTCCGCTCGTCGCCCATCTGCAGGACGCCGCCCTGACTGGAACCTTGCCCTAAGCCAGCCGTTCCGCTGGCAGGCGAGAACGCCGCGAAGTTATTCCACCCCACGCAGCAGTCGCCGGTGGTTGAGAGCGTTTCCACGTTGACGGGATCGCTGAACGCATCGCCGCTCACCGAACCAAGTTGGAACCGGTACATGCCGATGCCGCCGCGCACCACTGTCTTGCCGTCGCCGAAGATATCATACGCGGCGCCGACACGAGGCAGAGCGAAAAGCGGCTTCGAGGGGAAGCCGGACATCGGGATCGCCGAATTGATCTGGTGCCATTGCAAGCCGTTCCAGTTGACCGTGCTGCTGGCAGAGTTCACGTACGTGGCCGGATCCCAAACCGCGAAACCGGGGCAGGGCGAAGTCTCAGCAGTGCCAAGGGGCAGGCCAGGGCAATTCACTTCTACCCACTCGCCAAGGTGGTCGAAGCGGATACCCAAGGTGAGGGTGAGCCGGCGGCCAGCCTTCCACGAGTCGTTTACGTAGAACCCGTAAGTGGTGTATTTGTTGTTGTCCGTCACACAGCCGTTGGCCTGGGTGAAGCCATCTACGTGGCCGATGATTTCATCCGCTACCGGATTGCCCGAGGTGGTCGGGCCCCAGGGGTCGAATTCCGCGCTGCCCTGCGTGGAACCGGCGTTGCAGTCGCTCTGATAGTTCTGGGCGTAGTCCCAATAGACGCCGGTCTTGATGGTGTGCTTGCCGGCTACGTAGTTGATGTTGTCGGAGATGTTCGGCGTGGCGGAATCCTTGCCGAACGCGTTTTTCAGGCCCTTGAACACCGAGCCATACTGTTCGGGATAGTAGCCGGCCGCAGCGTTGTTCCAACCAAAAAGGTCCGGGAGCATCGGCGTGAACGGTTGCTTGAAGAAGCCGGTGTAGTTGAATCCCAGGTTGGCGGGATTCACCGCCGACGGATTGGTCAGAACGACCGGGTTGTCGAAGATCGCGTCGGCGAACACGAATTCATTAGTCAGCGTGGGGGTGAACACATGGACCAGGTTCGCGCTATATACGTTGGCGAGCTGGTTGGCTGTCTGCGGCGACGGATAGGGCAGCACCGAGGGAGATCCCCAGAACCACACGTAGAACGGGCTCTGGTCGATTTCGTGCTGGTGATTCCAACTGAAATACAGCTTGGTCTTGTCGCTGATGTTGTAATCGCCGCGGAGACGGAGTTCCCAGCGGTTTACGGGCGGTCCGAGGAAGTAAGAGAAGTTGCTGCCCGTCGCGTTGGCGGTCGGATCCTCGTTGGCCGCCGGGAACGTCTTGAGGTAGGCTGCCGAATTCGGATCGATCAGGCTCTGCGGAATCATGCCGCCTACGATGTTGGTGAGGCTGCCGCAGCCGTTGCCGGTGCCGGTGCCGCTGATGCAAGGAACCACGGCGGCGTTAGATCGCGCATTGGCGAAGCCGGAACCCAGGCTGGCGAGGTATGCCGGGCTGAAGTTGCCCGCTTCCATCTGGGCAGTCGGCAGGAAGTATTGGTACGAGGTGCCCGCGGGCGTCTGCTTCATGTATTCGAATGCGCCATAGAAAAACAGCTTGTCGCGGTTGCGGTTGAATTTCGAGCCGGGGATCAGCACCGGGCCGCCGAAATCGCCGCCTGGGTACCAGTAACTGTCGCTGATCGGCTTCAAGCCCTGCGATTTGTCGTAAGAGTCAATCGCATTAAAGACGCCATTGCGGGCATACATGTAAGCTTGCCCGTGGAACTGGGCGCTGCCGCTCTTGCCGTATGCCTGCAGCGTGACCGGCCCTTTGGCAAACGATGCGTCGTAGGCCGATGTCAGGACCGACAGTTCCGCGATCTGGTTCTGGTTGATATTGGCGGTCTGCGTTCCCTGGTTGCCCGGGTCGAGCAGGTTCGCGCCGTCCGAGGTCATGGTAACAGCGCCGTTCGGAGCCGTGCCGTTGGAGGCAAAATTGCCGATCGGGCCGACGTTGATCTGGGTGGTGTAGCTGTTCCACATGCCCTGGCTCAAGCCTCCGGTCATGGCCATACCAGGCATGATCTTCATCAATTCAGCCGCGTCGCGGCCGACGATCGAAAGATCGGTGATCATGTTCTGGTTCAAGGTCTGGCTGGCTTGCGGAGAATCGATCGGGACAGCCGACTCGCCGGATGCCACGATTTCGATCTGTTCCTTGGTTGTGGCAACCTGCAACGTGATAGTCGGAATGCCGACCGAGGCGCCCTGCGTCACGATGATGTGCTGCATCTCATAGGTTTGAAGACCCGGAGCCGCAACCGTCACCTGGTAACTGCCGGGCAGAACAGTCGGGAAGCTGAAGATGCCGGAGCCGTTGGTGGTGCCATCAAACGTGCTGTTGTTGGCTTCGTTCTTCAGGGTCACCTTGGCGTCCGGAATGACTGCGCCCGATTTGTCGGCTACGGTGCCGGCGATTGAACCGGCCGCGCGTTGCGCGAATGCCGGTAATTGACAAAGGATGAGAACTGCGACGAGCAGTCCAAATAGAATGAGGTTCGTGGCCCGGCCCCTACACCTCTGTAGGACCTGGCCCTTTGCCTTTGGATTATACGTGTAACCCATTAAGCGAGATCTCCTCTTGTTTTTGTTTCTTGACCAAACTAACCTAGTTTCGCGTTCCCGCACGACGGCAGGACGAAACTCCCTAGCCTGCCGCAATAGACCAATTCGGCCAGACCTCTGGTCATTGGAGCACCAGTAGTATTTTCGTGTTAGGGGTTTTACGGGGGGTACACCGTTGACCGGATTTCAGTGGTCGAGCTTGCGGCCGACCGGTGGGTTGCTGATCTTTATTTGCAACGGCTATGATATCTTGCCGCCGCTATGATAATTAGTATTAACACTTTACGCGGCTTTTAGCGTAAGGCGCTTACACGGTGTACACACCGTGAAATCATTAGGGCTAGTTCTTCTGTTCGGCCTTTTAGCCGCTGGTACTCGACCTGTTGCTGTGAAATCCCAACACCGATTCGGCTTCCGCCGCTGCTATTCAAGCGCCCCGCTCATACTCGCGCTGATTCGCCTTTTGTTCGTGTGTGCCTATCGGAGCCCCGCACGTCAATGTCGCATCAATCTCGTTTGTTTCTATACCTTTCGCGCTGCGGAACCTTGCCCCTTACCGAGCCCTGTGATACTCTTCTAGTCCTAAGCAGTTTGTTTGCATCCTGATTCCTGGAAAGACGGAAACACGGGGGGGCCACCCGGATGGTTGCCCAACCACATCGGTGATGAAACCCGAACTCCCACAGACCCTGAAGGCTCCCGATCCGCCCGCGGAAGGTGCAGACCCTCGATGGGAATTGGTGCAGCGGGTGTCTTCCAGCAGCACATTTGAGAAGTCTCATCGGCTACGCTCCTTTTTCGTCTACGTATGCCGGTGTGCGCTCGATGGCCGGCCGGAGGCCGCCACTGAGCAGCAGATCGGGATACATGTCTTCGACAGGCCGCCGGGCTATAATCCGAACGAAGACAACATCGTTCGCTCACACGCCAGGCTCTTGCGGCTGAAATTAGAGCATCACTTTTCCACCGAGGGCAAGGACGAGCCCGTCGTCATAGAGATTCCCAAAGGGCAGTATCTGGCGGTATTTGGGACCCGGGCAGCGGTTGCGCCAACTTCGCCGGCTCCGCCTGAAATGGATTCTCCCGGCAAGAACAGGCGATTGCCCCGAGGCTGGGAGTATGCAGCGTCGGCCGCTTGCCTGGTCTTGGCGGTCGGGGCAGCCTATCTGTACATTCGTACCGGAGCGTCCTCCAAGCGGCCAGAGCGTGCAGCCGATCCGACGCCGATGTCGGTATCCACGCCTCTCCAGACGGAAGTGACCTCTTTACCGATTCGCCTGCTGGCGGGATACAGTGGCCCACCCAGGGCGGACACTGCGGGTAGAGTATGGAATCCAGATCGGTATTCTTCGGGCGGAGGGGCTTGGCGACGCACTCCAGGATTCATCGCCAGAACGAGCGATCCATTCCTGTTCGAACATTCACGGACCGGCGACTTCTCCTATAGCATTCCGCTGAAGCCGGGTTTCTACGAACTGCACCTCTTGTTTTTGACAGCCATTAGCGCCAGTGAGGGTCTCTCCACTTTCAGCGTATCGATAAACGGTGCAACCGTGCTGCAAGGATTCGACATTAACGCGGACGCCTTGGGAGAGAACATCGCCGATGAGCGTGTCTTCCGCGCTGTTTCCCCGGGTAAGGACGGGTTCCTCCGAATTGGCTTTTCAGGGGTGACGGGGCCGCCCACCCTGAACGCCATGGAGATTTTGCCTGGCTCGCCGCACCAGCAGCTCCCGATCCGGCTGATCACGCAGACCACGCCGTTTACAGACCGGCGTGGCCAATTCTGGCGTCCGGACACCTATTTCCTGAACGGGCGACTGGCCACTCAAACGCATCCCCTGCTGGATCCCGCCGACCCTGATCTCTTCTCGAGAGAGCGATATGGGAATTTCAACTATGCGATCCCCGTGGATACGCGGGGTAGGTACACTCTTGTGCTTCACTTTGCCGAGTTTTACTTCGGCTCAGGAGCGCCGGGGAGCGGAACAACAGGTAGCCGGATCTTCAAGGTGATGTGTAACGGCGAAACGTTGTTGGACAACTTCGATATCCTCAAGGAGGCTGGAGCCTTCCACGAGGTCAGCAAGACCTTCCGGCATCTGAAGCCAAGTGCACAAGGAAAGCTGAATCTCGCCTTTGAGCCCATCGTAAACAATGCTACCGTCTCTGGAATCGAAGTTCTGGACGAATCCCAGTGAGATGCATTCTGTTCTCTAGCGCAGCCCCGCCGGTTCCCTCCCAGTAACTTCATCTCGCATCCTTATCTATCCCTAGGGCGCAGCTCACCGGTGAAGATCCTTCAAGACGTCAATGTCGCATCACTTCGGCGCGAATCTGAACAGGGACGAAATGGGCACACGTGAACAAACGGCGAATAAAAACGGGGTATACACTGTGAAACCCGTTGAAAGGGCGCCAGCTAGGTGCTTGAATAACAGCGGCAGAGGTATGTGGATGCTCAATCTGGGCGGCTTCTCCTCGCCGCACCGGGATGGCCCCTCGGCCATCCCGGGTTTTGCTCAATAGAAACAGGGAGGGTGGGCTTTAGCGCGCGCGGGACTTCATTCCCACTCCGCGATTACGGCAGGGGCTCAAGCCCCACGCGGGCTAAAGTCCACCCTCCCCGGGTCTGATATCTACTATACGCACACGAAGATGTGGCAAATGCGCTTTCTCAATCTACTTGCTCTATTCTGTATGGCGGGCTCGGCCGAGCCGCCCATTCCCACAGCGCGAAGTCTTGATCTTGACTCCGCCCGCGCCACCAGACCGCTGGACCGTTTCTTCGATCTGTCGGTCGGCTCCGACTTCCCCGGCACGCTGATCCGCGAGGACAGCATGGCGCATCTGAAAACCGCGTCCGGTGAACTCGGCTTCCGATACATCCGCTTTCACGCCATCTTCCACGACGTGCTGGGCACGGTTCGATTCGAAAACGGAAAGGCCGTCTATGACTGGACCAAACTGGACCAGTTGCTGGATGCTCTGCTCGCCCGTGGCATCAGACCGTTTGTAGAACTCGGCTTCACGCCGGAGGCGATGAAGACGTCGGACAGCAAAATCTTCTATTGGCAGGGCAATACCTCACATCCTGCGCCGGCGGCGTGGAAGGACCTGGTCGACGCCTTCATCCGACACGTCGAGCAATGCTACGGACAGGACGAGGTGCGCACATGGTTTTTTGAATTCTGGAACGAGCCCAACCTGTCCGGCTTCTGGGAGGGCGCCGACCAGAAAGCCTACTTCGAGTACTACGACCTGACGTCAAAGACAATCAAGGCCATCGATCCGAATCTTCGGGTCGGTGGTCCGTCAACGGCCGGCGCCGCCTGGGTGCCGGAATTCCTCGACCACGTCGCGCGAAGCGGCGCAGCCGTGGACTTCGTCACTACCCATACCTACGGTGTGGAGAGCGGTTTCCTGGACGAGTACGGCAAGGACGACACGATGCTGGCCAAGTCGCCCGATGCCATTGTCGGCGACGTGCGCAGGGTCCGTCAGCAGATCGCGGCCTCTCATTATCCCAACTTGCCGCTCTACTTCACCGAATGGAGCACCAGCTACAATCCGCGTGATCTGGTGCACGACTCCTATGTCAGTGCGGCCTATATCTTGAATAAGCTGAAGGCTTGTCAGGGCTTGCTGCAAGGCATGAGTTACTGGACCTATACCGATCTTTTCGAGGAACCCGGGCCGCCGCCGACCCCGTTTCACGGCGGGTTCGGTCTTCTGAACCGCGAGGGAATTCGCAAATCGGCTTACTTTGCCTACAAGTACCTTCACGCGGTTCAGGGCAATGAGATTCCGGTCGCGGATCCGCAAGTCTTCGCCGCGGCTGAGAACGGAAACGTGTCGGCCGTGATCTGGGACTTCCAGCCACCGGAACAGAAGCTCAGCAATCGGTCGTTCTATAGCCGCATCGTTCCGGCCGCGCCTGCGCCGTCTGTCCACATCAGTATCAGCAGTCTCAAGTCGGGAAGCTATCAACTGAAAGTACATCGCACCGGGTTTCGCGCCAATGACGCCTATACGGCCTACATCGACATGGGCAAGCCCAAGGAACTGAGTCCGGCGCAGCTTGAGGAACTGAAGCAACTGACACGCGACTTGCCGGAAACCGACCGCGCGGTCGAGGTCGGTGCAAGCGGTTCCTGCGACTTTTCTCTGCCCATGCGCGGCAACGATGTCGTTCTGTTCACGCTCGAAAGGATGGGCAAATGACTCGAATCGGTATTTCCGCATGGCTTGCCGGCAATTCGCCATGACATTGCCATTCTGCCTCCGGTCTTCTTGCCTCCTGTAAACCCCCGGCGGCCGAATCTCGTCCATGAACAGATTGAGCATCTCCGGCCCCCTCTCGACTACTGATGGGCCTGCCGTGAGCAAGTCCCGGGGAAGCCGTCCAGTAGCTTGTAGACCTCTTCGCTGCGGATCGGTTTGGCGAAGTAGCCATCCATGCCGGCGTCCAAGCAGCGCTGATCGTCGTCCTTCATCGCGTGCGCCGTCATTGCCACGATGGGCTGGTGTTTGCCAGTGCCGCGCTCGCTCTCGCGGATCGCTGCCGTGGCTTCGAAGCCGTCCATCTCGGGCATCTGGATATCCATCAGCACCAGGTCGAACACGTCCTCTTTTAACGCGGCCAGCGCTTCTCGTCCGTTGCCGACCACGACAACCTGGTGCCCGCGCTTTTCGAGTATCTTCAACGCGACCTTCTGGTTGACGGGATTGTCTTCCGCCAGCAGGATTTTCAAGCTCGACTCCACGTGCTGCTGGTGAATCGCCTCACGCGTGATCAGCGCGTCGGGGACCGATGTCGCGGCCGTTTGGTCGAGCAGCATGAAGATCGCTTCGCGCAACTCGGATTGGCTCACCGGCTTGGTCAAATGCGCCGATATGCCCAGTTCCTTGCAACGCGCCACGTCGCCGCGCTGTCCGGCTGAGGTGAGCATCATGATGGGGGTCCGCGCGAGTTTCGGATCATCCCTCACTCGTTTGGCGAGTTCGAAGCCGTCCATCTCGGGCATTTGAGCGTCGGTCACGAGCAAGGTCACCGGTTTGCCGGCTTCCGCCCGCTCCCGCATCAGGTCCAGCGCCTCACTGGCGCATTCGGCCACCAGGATCTCCGCTCCGTACTTGTCGAGGCTATCCCGCAGAATGCGGCGGTTGGTCGCGTTGTCGTCCACAACCAGGAACTGCGCGCCTTCCGGCACGTGCGGCGACACGGCGCGGCTCGGCCGGGCCAGCTTTGACACCCCCATGCGCACCGTGAAGTGGAAACAACTGCCCTGGCCGGGCTGGCTCTCCACCCACATTTCGGCGCCCATCATCTTCACCAGGCGCAGCGAGATGGTCAGCCCCAGGCCCGTGCCGCCGTATTTGCGCGTGGTCGAGCCATCGGCCTGCGAGAAGGCTTCGAAGATCTTGGCCTGTTTTTCCGCCGGGATGCCAATACCAGTGTCCCTCACCGTGATGTGCAGCAGCACCGAGTCGTCGTCGCGGCTCTTCAGGTCCGCCTTGACCACGATTTCGCCGCGCTCGGTGAATTTAAGCGAGTTGCCGACCAGGTTAGTCACAACCTGGCTGAGTCGTGTGGGATCGCCCACCAGCATCTCGGGGACTTGTGAATCCACCTCGCCAGTCAACTCCAGTTTCTTTTCGTCGGCGCGCAAGCCGAAAGTTTTCAGGATCTGGTCGAGTTTGTCGGCTAAGGCGAAGTCCACCCGATCCAGGTCCAGCTTGCCCGCCTCGATCTTGGAAAAGTCCAGAATCTCGTTGACCACGGTGAGCAGCGCTTCCGCCGAGTTGCGCGCCATACTCAGATACTCGCGCTGCTCAGCCCTGGTCTCTGTATCGAGCAGCAGCTCGGTCATGCCCAACACACCATTCATCGGCGTGCGGATTTCATGGCTCATGTTGGCCACGAATTCGCTCTTGGCCTGGCTGGCCGCTTCGGCCGCTTCGCGCAGACGCGCTTCCTGGTCCAGTTGCTTGCGAATGACTCCGGTTTGCCGCTGCACTCTCTTTCGTAGCGCCAGAATCCACGCCGCCGAGCAGAGAATCAGCGTGCCCATCGCCGCCAGTGTCTCGAAGGCGTGTCTCGCGTTCAGCCAGGGCGCTTCGCGCAGAACGGCGATGTCGCCGACAGATCGCAGGTACAGATTGAACGCCGTCGGCGTGATCATCTGATTGTCTTCCACGCTCACCGAGCAAACACCCGTCAAACGAAGCAGGGCGCCGCTACCGGGCCACACCATCTCTTTGCGTTGGTAGGGCAGGTGCGCGCTGAACAGCATGTCCCCGGCCTGCATCACCAACCTCTGGTCGGTGAACGTCGAGACATGTTCCACCACGGTGGCTTCCACGCGCGCCAATTGGGAATCGCAAGTGCCGGCCAGGGCGTCCTCGGCCGCGGTATCCGGTGGATTGATCGGCGTGGCATGGCCCACGCGCCGTATTACGGCGTGTTGCAAAACTGGGGAAAACGGCCCGGGAACCGGCAACCCGACCGCTTCGACTTCGTCGCCGGGCCGAATGCCGGCGGTCAGCGCGGCCTCCACCCGCAGTCCCGCCGTGGAGTCTTCAAGATAGGCGCCGCTGGCATCGACCAGGGTCACCACGCCACGCACCCGCGCGTGCTGCCGCTCTTCGCGAGAGTAATGCATCAGGCTGGCAATGGGGGTCTTCGGCAAGTCCTCTGCGTTCGCAGCCGCGGGTTCGAGGATTGTGACGTACCTCCAACTCGGCACCATCAGCCTGATTCCGATCAATTGGTCCCGATCGTTGAAGCGGGTGGCGCAAACGCCTTCCAGCCGCACTCGGGCATACATAAGATCGCTGGCCGGGCGGACGCGATCGGAAACCCACGCCACAAAGGTGCGCACCCCTTCCGCCACCGTAACCCCAACCGCGCCTTCCCCCGCACGGACCGCGGTAACGTAACCTTCCGCTTTTACCCAGTTGCTATCCTCCCGGCCCGTGAAGAGTTCTTCGAGACTGGCGGCCGGTGGCTTGGGCATCTCACCCTTCCCGACTCTGTGACCCTCCCCAAAGCGCACGATGGGCGCAAAATCGCCCGGCGCGGTAACGCCGCTTATCTCGATCAGGTCGCCGGCCGCGAACGAGATGACGGTATTTTCGGGGAGCGAGAAAAAGATGCCGCCCGTGCGGTCTTGGATGAAAGTGTTCCCGTTGGCCTCGTGGTACGTAACCACCCCCCGCAACCTTACGGGCAGGGAGCGCAAGGCTTCCTGCGTGGACAATGCATGAATCGCGGCAGTGGAGGTGAGAACCTCGTGCGCGACCGGCGCTTGCTGGCGCGTGGACACCGGCCCATCCAGCACCACGACGCCCGGGCCCGCCCGCACGGGAAACGCGGCGATCTCTGCGTCAACGGTCTGCGCGAACTGAGATTCCTGCATGGCTAAACGCATTTCGCCGGTGGAGTCGCGGAACCACTGCTCCTGGCCGTCAGCCCTGACATCGATGCTCCCCCGCAACCGGACCCGCCGGTCAGGCAGCGGAACGGCCAGCTTGGCCGCTTCCTCTACCGTGACCATCGGAAGCGATGCGACCGGCACTACCGGCACCGCAGCCACCACAAACGGCATTCCCGGGCTCAGCAGCATGAGATCTTCGCTCGCGGAACGGCCTGACAACTGGCGGGCTACACCCATTACGCGGACTTTGGCCCCGAGCAGGTAAGCAGTCGATGGAGAATCGCCGCTTCTGCCAACGAATACGCGCACACGCCGGCCATCCGACACCATGTGTACGGTCAGGAGGCCGAAGCGATCGCGGGTGAGCGCGTGAGTGATCCCCTCTATCTCGATCCAGCGCCAGTCCACCTTGCCCTGGAGCCACTCGGCGGGAGACGTTCGCCTCGCCGGCGGGGGGCTGGTCTTCCGTAGAGACTTGACTTCCGGCCTGACCAGCGACATGCCACTTTGGATACGATGGGTTTCGCCGCACAGCTCAACCTGCTGAAGGTCCGACAGCCCCGGCGCATGGATCCGGTCAAACCGGATGGAGCCCGTCTGGTCTTGCAGCACGAGTGCGCCAGAGTACTGATCATAGAAAGTGGACACCCCGCTTATGCACACTTCCGCCGCGGCCGGCAGATTACCGGCGCGGAGGTCGGCGATGTTCACCCGCCCGCCGGGGCCGATGTGCGGATGCGAACAGGCAGCGAGGCAGATCCACAGCCCCCCGGCAAGCGCAGCGGTGCGCGATCGCGAATCACTCACATCCTGCATATCGGCGGTATTGCATTCAATTCGACTGGTACGCGGCAGACAAATCGAGGATTATCCCAACCTCGAAACTCGCGGCGGCGGTGCCTTGCCGCCGCACCGGGTCTCGAAGGATGCCTACGTCTTGTGTGGAGGTGCGTCCCACTCGCGAATGAGCCCGGGGGCGTCGTTGACGCTCCTGGACAAGCTGACGGAGCCTCACCCGGCTCAACCGATCGCGCTAAACAAGGAGTTGGAGAGGTCGTTGGTTGTTCCGGCGCCGAACAGACTCTGCGGCTCCGCCGCCTGCAAGTTCAGGAGCAACTCCGCTACCCCAGGGTTAATCGAGGACACCAAGCCTATTGCTACAGCTCTAGCTAGCCTTCCATATCGGCTCAACCTCCGCCTCTTTCTAGGAGAATTTCGGCGCTGTGTGATGCGATGCCGGCATCCAAACTCGGATCAGGGAGCGACCGCGATGGTGACCTGTTTCGACGTCGTCACGCCGCCAATCTGGATCTGTAGGGACACCGCGTTCCCGGTTGGTGTGTTGGCGGCCGGCGTTACACCGATCTGATACTCGCTGGCGAATTGCGGCGACAGCACGGAATAAATGGGCTGCGCCGGGACACCGCCGATCAATACGGTCGGCTGCAGCAGAGTGTTCCGGAAGATGCCGTCCGACGCTGCCACGTAGTTGTCGATAGAAGGAGTCACGGCGCCGAGTCCGGTACAGGCAATGATCAAGGCGTGCCCTGAGGTGAGAGACAGGGGGGCCGTTGCGAAGGGTCCAACGGCAGCGCCCGCCGGCGCGGCGAGCACGTCCGTGCTGTTGTCATACGCAAAGGCTTGGCCGAGCCCGTTCGCAGTCGTTGTGAAGATGCCGGGCGAGACCGGCGTCACCGTGACATTCTGGGGGGACGATTCGCCGCTGCTGCGACTCACCACAACGTTCACCGTACCTCCTTGGCCGGATGGAAGCACGTTAAACGGGAGCTGCGCATTAATCTGGTTCTGACTGACAAAGAACAGCCCCGCGGGAATACTGTTGAACGTCACGGATGTGACATCGCTCAACGCGGTCGGCAGCGGGGTGGCGCTTGTGGTGGCGGTTGAGGCAGCCAGGTTCGCGCCAAAGATGGACACAATGGAGCCGGGCGCAACACCTTGCGCGGTGTAGCTGCCAGAATTCAACACACCTCCGGCGCTCACCGTTGGCGAGGCAATGGGACTGGTTGCGGTGGCCAGCGCGAGCTGCCAAGGAATCTGACTGTAGGAGGGGGCGTCCGCCGCGGGGTTGTCTCCCTGGTAGAGGAACTGCAGGTTGTTGGGGTCGATCTGGAGGGTTTCGTCGTAGCCGGTACGAATGATCTCGCCGTGGCTGAAGTCGTCGGTCCAGGGGGTGACGCCAGCGGCAAAGGTCACGTCTTCTTCGCCAAGGAACGGCGAGGCGAAGCTGTTGGCGCCGGTGACCGGAGTCCACATGCCATCCAGGCTGCCGGCAAGAAAGGCACGGAAGTAGCGGTGGCCATAGGGGCCACCCATGGCCTCGACGATGGTCAGGTACTGCGTCGACCCCCTCAGGCTATAGGTGCGGCTGGCCTCGAACAAATCTCCGGCAGTGGTGGCCTGCATGATGATTTCAGGCGTACTGAAGCCGTTGGGGAAGTCCGCGATAGTGGTCTGGCTGCGATAAAAACTGCCGTTGTCCCCGCTGAAGAACAGGTAGCAGTTGGCGGAGTCGCATATGACCCAGAAATCGAGCCAGTTGCTCACGCTGGAAGGCTGGCCTGAAAAGAAGCTCTGCGGCTCGGTCCAGGTTTGCGGCTGGGTGGGGTCGGCGGCGGTGGAGTACTGTGGCGGGCCGGACTGGTAGATCAAATACCACTTGTTCCGCGGGGTGAAATAGAAGAGCTCCGGCGCGCAATGATATCCGCTCAAGCCGGGCGTGGCGTCCATGTAGTAGGGCTGGGCAGCGGAGGCCTGGCTCCAGTCTGGGAAGTTCAGGTAGACCATGTTCCAGTTGCCGGAAGTGTCCGCGGTGGTTGCGTAAACGTTCCACTGATTGTTGTAGTAGACAGCGGTGGGGTCTTTGACCGAAACGATCGGATGGGTAGCGTTGGGGATGGCGGAGATGATCGGGCCGGTCGAGCTCCACGCATAGGGATCTGAAGCCGCGGCAGCGGCACTGACGACCAGGCTGAGGCTCGACGAGGCTGAGTTGGTTCCGTCGGTCGCCTGCAGCGTGAGCGCGTAGGCGCCCACGCCCGCGGTCGTCGCCATCACGGTGATCTGCCCGCTGCTGGTGGCCTCGGGGTTCAGGTAAGAGATGGTCGCACCCGCGGGAAGCCCGGTCACGCTGAAGGTGACGCGACCTGTGTTCCCGGTGCGAGCCAAGGTGACGGCGGCGCTGGCGCTGGAACCTTCGGGGACGGTCAGCGTGGAGGTGGAGAACTGGAGCGTGATGCCGTTGGTTGCGAGGGGCGTGACAGGCGCGGGGCCCGCTTCACCGCCCCAGCCAATGAATGAAAGCGAAAGAAAAAGAGCGGAAGGAAGCGGAACGAGATTTCTCACTGGTCGAGCGCCTCAGGAAATAGGTCGGATAAAAGCCTGGGAAACGATTATTGTACATTCTTTTCCTCCGCCTCTCCGGTAGTTTATCGAGTCGCGGGCCCCGCTGGCATAGTGCCTCGGCCTAACCGGCCGGACTCGGCTTAAGCATGCCCTACCGGCTGGCTGTTGTGGGAGCCTGGCCGGCTATCGGTATATAGAGCAGCTCTATGCCCTTTCCGTTGCGCGGGTCCTTATTGCGCGAGTATTGGCGCGTGCCGTCGTTATCCCAGTGTTCAAATACACCCAAGCTGGCGACTCCTTGGCCGCCCTGCACATATACGGTTTTCGAAGGCGGATGCGGTGCCAGCGCCATTTCCCGCAAATAATCGTCGGCGTTTTCTCGAATCATGATTCGAGGGTGGTTGCCATTCTGCGGGTCGTCGTTGTTCTTAGTCTGAGAATAGAGGATGTCGAGGCCCACCGAGTCGAGCGCCACGCCATCCTGCGACGCCAGAATACTGGCGGGCCAGTCGGTATTCTCATACGGTGCGACGCGGTTGTTGAACGGCGGATTCGGGAAATGCAGCGGGAAAGACTGGTGTCTTCTGGCGCAATATAGGCCGTCCAGAACATAGAGGACCGTCTTAGCTCCCAGGTTGGGGCATGCGGCCAAGTCGACAATCGGCGAGTAGGCGTTCTTAGTCGCCTCCTGATTGGTGTTGATAGCGGCGTGAAGCTCGGGTGTGCCCTTGATGGAACCGAAGTGATTCTTGCCGCACATGGTGACGCCGGTCTGACCTTCGTCGCCGCCTTCCGACGCGGCGTAGGGATAGGAGTGCGCTTTGAGAATGGCGACATTCACCAGATAAGTCGCGTCACGCACCTGGCGCGGGATAAGCTGGGCATCCTTGTAGTGATGCCCCGAATACTCGACGCCTTCCACCCAGTCGGCTGCCTGGAGTCCACGGTGACCGCCGTACTTCGGATTATCGGGTTGTGCCGGGTCCGGCGGGTCGGCCTGAATGAAGCGGACGTCCGGGAATTCAGCCCAGATTTTCGATAGCATCGCGGGATAGATGTCGCGGCGGGCGTCATAAACCAAGATGTCTTCCGGGCGGACGCCGGATTGGCGAACTAACTGCCGCACCATCGCCAGCGCGAGTTGCGGCGACACATTCACGATGTTCCCTGGTCCGGCCACGTTGCTGTTATTCAGATTGACCTTGACCGCGACGATTTCGCCGGGCTGATAATTGCGCCGGTTCAGTTGGCGGGCTTTCTCGTTATAGTACGCAAACAGCGCCCGCCAGGCTTCCGCGTCGGTGGCGCTGCCGGTCAGCTTCCGCAGGCATGTCGAGAGCATGGCGTCCACCTTGTGCTGGTCGGTGCTCGAATCCATCCACCATTGACTGGAGGTTGACTCCCGCTGGCCGTCCCACCTGGTAGCCGACGGATCGTGCGCCCAGGTCACACGTCCCGGATGAATTCCGCGCGCCACGCCCAGCGGGACGTTTCTCTGCTGCGGGGAGTAATCGTACCTGGTCGGCGAATTGGCCCGCGAAGAGATCGGCAGAGTCAGCCGGGCCGATGCGGCGAACACGATAGCAGCGCAAACGCCAGCCGCCAGTAAGGGGTGAGAGCGAGTGACTCTTCCCAAGCGCTTGACTGCCAGGAGCCCGGACAGCCAGGCCGCCGCCCACAGGACAAACGTGCTGGCGATCGGAAAGGCGGCGCGCTGGCACGGGTAAGAGGCCCGGCTCGGCTTGGGAACCACTCGAACCAGGAACCACACCAGGGCGGCAAAACCACTAAGAACGCCGAAGACCTGCATCGGCCATCCCCGCGCAGTTCTGGCTTGGTGCGTAAGACGCTGAATTTCCTTGGCTGGATTCTTCATTGTGGATACCATTATCCTAAACCAGTGTAAACCGTGGCGCCGTCCGCCGCACCTCCTCATCACATATGCTGAGAAGGGAGGCGCACGATTGGGTTGAACCAGGAGAAATCCATTTCAAGTCACAATGATCCCCATTTCGCGCCTGTCGATGGCTGCGTGTCCAGTGGAGGAGCTGTTATGAAAATCGCATTGAAGCTGTCGTTGGTGCTTCTCACTATTTCGCTTTTTGTGCCTATTCTGGGCTTTTCGGGGCAAAGCGCGATGCGAGCTCAAACTGCCGCCAGCCAGAATACTGCACCCTGCGGCTCCGCGCCAGAGGCGGAAAGACCGGTGATCATCCATGTGGATCTCACGAAGACGGTGGGAAGCTACACGCCCATCTATAGCTGGTTCGGCTACGACGAGGCGAATTACACCACGATGCGCAACGGAGCTCGATTGCTCGGCGAGTTGCACGATTTAGGTCCCGTTCCTGTGTATGTGCGCTTTCATCACTTGCTGACGTCGGGAAACGGAGTGCCCGAGCTGAAGTGGAGTTCGACGAATGTCTACAGCGAAGACGCCAGCGGGAACCCTATCTACGATTTCAAGATACTCGACGGTATCTTCGATGCGCTCAAGGCAGCGGGCGTGCGGCCCATGGTCGAGCTCGGGTTCATGCCGAAGGATCTGGCGGCGGAGGTTGAGGGCCGGCACGAACCCTATCAGGTCCATTACCCCAAGAGCACCGTCTCCGGCGCATCGAACAATCCGCCGAAAGACTATCGCAAGTGGAGCGAGCTGGTTCGCGCGGTAACTTCGCATCTCATCGAGCGCTACGGCAGGGAGACGGTGCTTGGCTGGTACTTCGAGGTCTGGAACGAGCCGGACATCGACTACTGGCACGGCACGCCGGAAGATTATTGGAAGCTATACGATTACGCCGCCGCCGGCGTTCGCGCGGCGCTGCCGCGAGCCAGGGTCGGAGGTCCGGCATCGACGGGGCCGGGCAGTCCGAAGGCAGCGAAATACCTCGACGATTTTCTTGCGCATGTGGACCTTGGCAAAAGCGCCGCTAACGGCGAGCCGGTTCCGCTGGACTTCATTTCGTTTCATGTGAAAGGGCACCCGCAGATCGTTTCAAGTCATGTCCGCATGGGGCTCGACAAAGAGCTGAACGACGCCGCCCGGGGTTTCGCAATCGTGGCGCGGTATCCGAAGTTCCGCCACCTTCCCATCATCCTGAGCGAGGCCGACCCGGAAGGATGCGCGGCTTGCTCGATGAAGGTGAATCCGGCAAACGCGTACCGGAATGGACCTCTCTACGCGACCTACACGGCGGCTGCCATCAAGGCGCTCTTCGATTTAGAGGATCGTTCGAAGGTGAACCTGCTCGGAATGTTGTCCTGGTCGTTCGAGTTCGAAGGCAAGGAGTACTTTGAAGGATTTCGCACGCTGGCGACCAATGGTGTGGACAAGCCGGTGCTGAATGTATTCCGGATGGCCGCCCTGATGTCCGGCAAACGGGTGATGACGGGCAGCACCGGGCAGGTATCGCTCGACGACCTGCTGAGTAAGGGAGTAACACAGACGGCGGACGTGGACGCCATCGCGACCACTTCAGAGCATGAGGCGGCGGTCATGCTGTGGAACTATCATGACGACGACGTCCCCGCGGCCGGCGCAGCGGTCGAAGTGACGATTGCCGGGATTCCAGCAGGGGTGAATAAGGTGCTGCTGGAGCACTATCGGATTGACGAGACGCACAGCAACTCGTACAGCGTGTGGAAGGGAATGGGTTCTCCGCAGTCGCCGACGCCGGAGCAGTATGCCCGGTTGAAAGAAGCCGGCCAGTTGGAGCTGCTGAGTTCCCCGCAGTGGCTTGATGTAATCGGCGGCAAGGTGACGATCGGCACCGTCCTTCCCCGGCAAGCTACATCTATGATGCGATTGGAGTGGTGACCTACGCCTTCCCTGCGAAGGGCTAGGGTCCGGGGGCGACCACCGAAATTGCAAGGCTGAGAGTCTGACTCAAACGCACCGAATCGGAGCGATCGGCAATTCGGACGCGCAAAGAGATTCTACGGCTACCAGCTTCCACCATGATTGCCACACCCGGCCTCAAACCGAGGCGCGTCATTTCACGCAAAGCCACGGGATCGCGGTCGGACACGCTGCTGATCACCGCGGGAACACCACAAGCCCATTTCGATAACAGCACTTCCGAGCGAATCGGAAGCTTACCGCTTCGCTCGGGGATCGGGTGCCCGTGTGGATCAGTTTCCGGGTCGCCCAATTTCGCGGCGATCCGATCTTCAAACCGCTCCGAGATGAAATGCTCAAGCCGTTCCGCCTCGTCGTGAACCTCGTCCCACGAGTAGTCCAGGAAATCATGGAGGAAACGCTCCAGCAGTCGGTGACGGCGAAGAACCTCCAGAGCGCGCACCTTCCCCGATGCAGTCAGACGCGCGCCGTGGTGCTTCTCGTATTTCACAAACGGCGGCTTCTGTGCCGCCAACTTCTGGAGCATTCCGGTGACGGAAGCGGCACGGACGCCAAGGCGCTGAGCAAGGGCGTTGCCGGTCACCCGCTCTTGGTGAGGGCCGCCCAGCTCCATAATCGCTTTCAGGTAATCGTCCGCCGATTCGGTGGTGTGCGGTCCAGGCACTCTAGGTAGCACTAAATCTTAGACTACTCCCGTCGCCGCGCGCCCGCAATCGGTCCAGTTCGATAGCCCTCGCTATGAGCGCTTGACAGGAGACCATCGGAACGATATTATTTAGCCATGCCTAAATTATGGCTGCGCCGTGTCATCCTTGCCGGGCCCCTGGCGATCCTGCTTTCCGCCCCAGCACTACAGGTTCCTTTGATGGCGCAGGGCGAGACGACGAGCGCAATCGTCGGATCGGTCGCCGACCCGTCCGGCGCGGCGATCTCCGGCGCCACCGTCACCGTCACGAACCTGGAGAACGGCCTCAAACGAATCGTGAAAACGGACGAATCGGGGCGGTTTAGCTTTCCGCAGCTTAAGCCGGGCACGTACTCGGTGAAAGCGGAAGCCGATCGCTTTGCGGCACGGCTGAACAGTTCGGTCGCCGCCGGACTTGGACAGAAGCAAACGGTCGATTTCGCGCTCGGCATCGCATCCTCAAGCGAAACGATTCTCGTCACCGAGCAAGCACCGTTGATCAACCCGGAGAATCCCACAACCTCGACGACGCTGACCGCCCGCTCTCTCGAAGATCTTCCGAATCCGGGCGGCGACTTGACGTATCCGCTGCAATTCGCCGCCGGCGCGCTGATCAACACCGCGGGCAGCGGCAACGATTTCGTCAGCGGCACGAACGGTTATGGAAACGTGGAGTTCAATGGCCTGCCGTCACTGTCAAACGGCTATATCGTCGATGGTCTGGAGACAAACGATCCGCTGACGAATCTGAACAGCGGTCTTGCGACCAACCTGGTGCTGGGTTTGAATTCGATCTCGGAAGTGACCGTCAATACCCTTTCCTACGCAGTCGATCTGGGTAGGTACGGCGCTTCTCAAGTAAACTATGTCACCAAATCCGGCACGAATCAGTTTCACGGAAACCTGTATGAACTGTGGGACGGCTCGAGGTTCAGCGCGGCCGACTTCTTTACGAATTCGACCCCAGGCAACCAAAAGCCGCGCTCCACGGTGAACCACTTCGGAGGCAGTCTCGGAGGTCCGATCCGGCGCGACAAGCTGTTTTTCTTCTTTGATTCCGAATGGGTGCGGATTGCGCTGCCGATCTTTACTCCCACTACCGTGCCAACGCCGGCGTTTCAGGAGTATGTCCTGCAGCAACTGCCGCGCGGCGGTGTGGACTCGGTAACCGGATCGGCTTATCAGCCGGCGCCGCAACTGGTGCCGTTCTACCAGAAGCTGTTTTCCCTGTACGGCAATACGGCCGGGACCCCGCTCGCGGTTCTCGGCTGTCCCTTCAACAGCGATGGCAGTGCCGCTGGTGGCGGTCCGCCCAATGGAAACGGTTGCGCGAACCGGAAGAGCATTTCGCATTCGAGTGACGATCACGAGCAGGTGCAAACGGCTCGCATCGATTACAACATCGATACCAGCAACGTGACCTGGTTCCGGTTTCAGTCCGACACCGGAGTGGCTGACGCCTACACGGATCCCATCAATCCTCTGTTCGACGCTGTTTCTGCGCAGCCTCTATACTCGTTCGCGTCGGGCTATACGCATATCTTCTCGGGGCACCTGGTGAACTACTTCAACCCCGCGTTCTCATGGTACTCGAGCCTGTTCGGGCCGACCGACCTACAGAAAACGCTGGCGGCGTTTCCGATCGTTCTGCAGGGCAGCGGCGCGAATGCTCCGTTCACCGCGTTGGGAGGGCTCGACGATACTTGGGTGCAGGGGCGCCGCGCCAGCCGCTTCTTTGTGAATGACAATCTGGCTTGGACGGTCGGCGCGCACGAATTACGGTTCGGAACCAACATGCGGATGCTCCGTCTGAACGACTCCGATTTCGGCGAAGGCGTGGTGCCGACGGTCACTTACACGACACTTCCACAGTTCGTTTACGGCGTTGCATCGACCGCTACGGAGACCTTCCCGCTGGCCGATTCGCAGCCGTTCAACTTCCTCAACCTGGACTTCTATGCGCAGGACACCTGGAAGGTGACGCGCAAGTTGACCTGGACCTTCGGCATTCGCGACACGTACAATTCGAATCCGTTGAATCCGCATGACGCCGTGGCACGCCTGGCCGGATCGTTCGACTCCATTTCCCACGATGTGAATCAGCCGCTGCGCCAGGTCATTCAGACGCAGCAGCGGACCATTTTCGCCGCTACGCCGGCTGCAATCCTCCAGCCCAGAATGGCCATAGCGTGGCAGATCGCGCCGCATACGGTGCTGCGCACGGGGTTCGGCCTTTTTAGCGACATCTTACCGGGCAGTGTCGTCGATACAGTGGGATCGAACCCTCCCTACTCGAACACGTTCCAGGGCGGGCTGCTGGGCACGGTGGGTGGTGTGGCCATTGCGCCGGGCGTACCGAACAGCGCTATCGATGCGACTGCTGCCGCAAATCAATCGTTCAATTCCGGCTTCGCGCAGGGCGAACTCTCCTGTGCATCCGCTCTGGCGAGTTCCGACGCCTGCCTTCCGCCAGTTTCCATCACCGCGGTTCCGGATGGAAAGCTCCACGCTCCGTACTTCATGCAGTGGAGCATCGGCCTGGAGCACCAGGTCGCCAACGAACTCAACCTCCGAGCTCAATACGTGGGTACACGGGCGGTGGACCAGCCATACGAAACCCAAGTGAACGGCTATCAGACGGTCTGCCAGGGCTGCTTCGCACCGTTCCCTTACGGCCAGCCCACCGATCCCCGCTTCGGACCGGTGACGCAATTGAGCACGGGCGCAAACAGCCATTACGACGGCCTCCAGTTGACGGTCGACAAGCGGCTGGCGCATCGCATTCAGATCCAGGTTAACTACACGTGGAGCCGCTGCATGGACACGGTTTCAAACGGGGGATTCCTGCCGTTCGCCGCCGGAGCCATTCTCTCGCCGCTGCCGGGTGAGCTTGGCCGGCAATACGGCCCCTGCGATTACGACGTGCGTCAGAACCTCACAGCACAGTACGTTTATCAATTGCCGATCAAATTCCGGAATCGCGTGCTGGGCGGAGCGCTGAACGGATGGCAGGTCTCGGGCACCGAGTTTTGGCATAGCGGCTTGCCCTTCTCGGTGGTGAGCGCGGCCTATTCCGCCAACGGCAACGGCATCGTTCAGGGAAGCGGCCCGCAATATGCCAGCGTGGTACCTGGCGTGCCTCTTTACGAGCACAATCCGATTCCCGGCGTCACGCAGCCCGGTACCATGCAGTGGCTGAATCCGAATGCCTTCATTTCTGCCGTTGATCCAAGTACGGGCGCCTGTGCCGGCGGAGACAGCCCCGCGAACTGCCAGTTCGGCAACCTCGGACGGAACGCGCTGCGCGGTCCCGATTTCATCTGGAGCGATCTGTACCTGACGAAGTGGTTCCAGTTGAGCGAGCGGTTGAAGCTGCGCATTGACGGTCAATTCTTCAACGTCTTCAATCACCCGGATTTCGGCTTGCCAGTCTTGGGGTATGCAGGCATTCCGGGCAAGCCGTCTACACAGACCGGATTCGGAGAGCTGAGCTATCCGACTTCGCCCCCGACAGGACTATTGGGCGTCGGGTTGGGTGGGGACAGCTCTCCTAGGATGATCGCATTTCAAGCTCGACTGGAGTTCTGAGCGAAAAG
>Ga0181529_10002270_pt1 | contig 23361 bp, 23 predicted proteins | sample PEATcosm2014_Bin_36_FD_119763 | JGI IMG/M metagenome (GOLD analysis project Ga0181529, IMG submission 119763) | Peatland microbial communities from MTU Mesocosm Facility, Houghton, MI, USA - PEATcosm2014_Bin10_30_metaG | ecosystem: Environmental > Terrestrial > Soil > Wetlands > Peat | place... | reverse complement strand
GAGCCGAGCGGATTGAAGAATTCCAGCTTGAGCAGGATGTCCGCCTTGACGCCGGCCTCTTTCGGCAGGCGCGCCATCCGCACCAGGGGCGTATCGCCGATGGTCTCGGTGATGGAATTGTAGATGCGGCCGCGGCCGGGTTTGTGATCAGTCATATCGTTCTCCTAGATCGTGAAATCGGCGGTGACTTTGTCGCCGGCATCGACGCCGGCGGCGCGAGCGCGTTGACACAAATCCTCGATGGTAATGGCGTCCAGCTTTGCCATCACATCGCTCTGCAGGGACTGGATGAACGGCGTCACGATATGGACGCCGAGTTCGGAACGCGGAGTCGTGTCCTCGGGGTTTTCCTCCTCGATGCTTTCGGCGGCGCGTACGATGTCGCCCACCGAAATCCGCCGGCGCTCCTTGGCGAGGCGGTAGCCGCCGCGCGGCCCGCGGACGCCTCTGAGGATGCCGGCGCGCACCAGCTGCTGCATCACCTGCTCCAGATAGCGCTGCGGGACACCCTGGCGCGCGGTGATCTCCTTGGCCTGCACCGGCTCGGGGCGCGCGTTGAAGGCGATGTCGATCACCGCTTCCAACGCCAGCAACGTCTTTCGGGATAGTTTGAGCATGGATCAGGCCGTCTTTTGGGTGGCGATATGAAGTCCCGTCGAGCCGAAGCCGCCGGCGCCGCGTTCGCTCGCGGGTAGTTCGTCCACTTCGTGCAATTCGGCCGTCTCGTGGCGTGCGATCACGAGTTGGGCGATTTTCATGCCGCGCGCGATGCGGAAGACCGTTTCGCCGTGATTGACGAGCGTCGCTTTCACCTCGCCGCGGTAGTCGCTGTCGATCGTGCCCGGCGCATTCAGCACCGTCACGCCGTGCTTGAGCGCCAGGCCGGAGCGCGGGCGCACCTGTGCCTCGAAACCCGCCGGCAGTGCGATGGCGATACCGCACGGCACGCAAACCCGCGCGCCCGGGTTCAGCTCGATCTCCTCATCAATGGCGGCAAGCAGATCGAGGCCCGCCGAGCCTTCGGTTGCATAAGAGGGCAGCGGCAGATCGGTTGCATGCGGCAGGCGCAAGATTTCCAGCTTCATCATGCCGTTTTGCCCTTCAGGGCGTCGGCGATGCGCGTGGCAAGCCGAGCGCCGACTTCGCTTTTACTCATCTGCGGCCAACTCTCCGTGCCGCTCGCGGTGATGAGATGGACCTTATTGCGGTCGCCGCCCAGGACGTCGCCGCCGACATCGTTGGCGACGATCCAGTCGCAGCCTTTCTTCGACCGCTTTTCGGTGGCGTAGGCGACAACGTTCTCGGTCTCGGCTGCAAAGCCGATCAACAAGGCGGGGCGGCGCGGACCGTGAGCGAGCGTCGAAAGAATGTCCGGGTTTGCGGTCAGCTTGATCGCTGGTGTTCCGTCGGTTTTCTTGATCTTGTTGTTGGGAACGGTTTCCGGACGCCAGTCGGCGACGGCCGCCGTACACACCGCCACATCCACCGGCAAGGCGGACTCGCACGCCGCCAGCATTTCGCGCGCGGTTTCCACGCGCAGAAGTTTTACGCGCGGTGGCGCGGCGATATCGACCGGGCCGGAAACCAGAATGGTTTGCGCGCCCGCTCGCGCCAAGGCGTCGGCAATCGCATAGCCTTGCTTGCCCGAAGAACGGTTGGCAATGAACCGCACGGGATCGAGAGGTTCGTGCGTCGGACCGGCGGTCACCAAGGCCTTGAGGCCTGCCAGCGGCCCCGTCGTCTGCGCCGCCAGCGCCGTTTCTATGGCCGCCGCGATTTCTTCCGGTTCGGCCATGCGCCCTGGTCCGTATTCGCCGCACGCCATTTCACCGTCATTCGGTCCGACGAAAAGCACGCCGTCGTTCTTCAAGGTTTTCAGATTGCGGCGCGTTGCCGGCTGGTTCCACATCCGCACATTCATCGACGGCGCCATCAGCACCGGTTTGTCGGTCGCCAGCAGCGCAGTGGAGGCCAGATCGTTCGCCAGTCCGTTCGCCAGTTTGGCCATCAGATCGGCGGTTGCCGGCGCCACGACGATAAGGTCTGCGCTGCGCGAGAGCCGGATGTGGCCCATTTCCGCTTCGTCGGTCAGGCTGAAGAGATCCGTGTAAACCTTCTCGCCGGTCAGGGCGGACACCGACAGGGGGGTGACGAATTCGCAGCCGGCCTTGGTCAGAATCGCGCGCGAGGCGATGCCGCGTTCCTTGAGCCGGCGGATCAGCTCCAGCGATTTGTAGGCGGCAATGCCGCCGCCGATGATCAGCAGGACGCTTTGGTTACGCATGGAAACCTCCCGTAACGGGAAATACAGACAAAAACAAGGTATTTGCGAAGAATAACGAAAATTAAGTGTAGTTCCAAGCGGTTCCGGCGGCCGAAGCGTCCTTAACCTGACGCTTACCCTGTTCTGGTGAGATGGCCGCGTCTTCAGGAAGTTGGCTGCGATGCGCATGTCCGCTGGCGATCTTTGCTTCTTGGCGGCCGAACTGGCCGCCGAGCACGGCTTGGTCGCGCGCGACTATGCGCGGCGGGCTTTTGCATCGTTCACGGCGGAGGGCGAGCCGGAGCGGGCCCGTTTTTGGTTCGCACTCTCAGTTATTCTCGACGATATCGCGCTGCATCGCCTCGATCCCGACCACTCGCCGACGATTCACTGACTTGCACGGCGTTTGGCGATCCGTCCAAACTCTCCTTCGAAACGCGTCTAAAGGGATTCGATGCCCCTCGATCCGCACGCGAAAGCGTACCTGGAACGGTTGGCCGCCGCGCCGACGCCCAAGCTTTGGGAGTTACCGCTGGCCGGTGCGCGCCAAGCTTTCGCGGCGACGATGGCATTTATGGGACCGAAAGACGTGCCCATCGGCAAGGTCGAGAACATCGCGATGCCGGGCCCCGGCGGCGACTTGAAGCTGCGGATCTACACGCCCGTGGCGGCCGGCGGCGAGGCCTTGCCGGCGTTGGTGTTTTTTCATGGCGGCGGCTTCACGATCGGCGATCTCGATAGCCATGACGGCATCTGCCGGCTGCTGGTGTCGGAAAGCGGCGCGCGCGTGGTGGCCGTCGATTATCGGCTGGCGCCGGAGCACAAATTTCCCGCGGCGGCGGACGACGCCTATGCCGCCATGTGTTGGATCGAAGAAAACGCGGCCCTACTGGGCGTCGACGCCAACCGGATCGCAGTGGGCGGAGACTCCGCGGGCGCAAGCTTGTCGGCGGTCGTCTGCCAGCGCGCGAAAGAAGAGGACGGCCCCAAGATCGCCGCCCAGCTGTTGATGTTCCCCATGACGCAGCTTGGCGGCGTGTTCGCGTCGCTCGGCGAATTCGCGGCCGGCTATCTGCTCGACAAGCAAACCATAGACTGGTTCTTCGGCAATTACGTCCCGTCCGGGACCGATCCGAACGACGCGCGCCTGTCGCCGCTGCTGGCCGACGATATGAGCGGTTTGCCTCCGGCTTATGTGATGCTCGGCGGCTGCGATCCGTTGCACGACGAAGGTTTGGCCTATGCGCAGAAATTGCGCGCCGCCGGTGTGGATGTGACGGTTGCCGATTATCCCGGCATGTTGCATAGCTTTATTAACCTGCAGGCGGTTCTGCCTCAGGCATACACAGCTCTGGCTGCCGCCTCAAAAGCGCTGCGCGAAATGCTGGAAGAAAGCTGAAACGTCAAGTCGCCGGCCACAGGGACGCCCAGCCGGCGTGGCGCGTCATGCGCAGGAACGACAGCGCCACATCGACGCCGGTATAGTCCGTCATGAGCAGTTCGCCGATATCTGCCTGCGTCATCTCCGCGGTCAGGCAATCTCTCTTCACGAGCCATGCGCTTTTACGGCAAGGGCCGGGGAAACTGGTGTAAACGTGCCGCAGACCGAGCCTTCGCAAGACGCGCAGGACCCGCAAATCGCACTCGCCGTACGGCACCGCCGCCGTCTCGATTTTTTCGCCCAGGATCGAACTCAATCTGTCGATCGAACGAACGACGTCCGCCGCGATCGCTTCGTTTGGAACCTCTGTCCATCTGATGTGGGCGCAGCCGTGCGATCCGATCTGCATTCCCGCCGCCCGCAGTTCGCGGATGTCGGCTTCGCTCAAATACTCCGCGCGGCCGATGCGATCCGTCGGTATGAAGAAGGATGCCGTCAGTCCGGCGTCCCGCAACGCGGGCAGAGCGATGCGCACGTCGGTGGCGTTGCCGTCGTCGAACGTAAGTTGCACCGCGTTACGGGTGCGCCGCACCAGGTCGAGTACTTGCGCGAATCTTTCGGTGGTCAGCCAATAGCGCAGTTCGACCTCGGGAATGTGCGGCGGCGTCGGACCCAATCCATGCATCAACAAACAGATTTTCATGGGCTCGAATTCCTTCATCATCCGGAGCGCGCCTCGGCGCCGACCTTCGCGAGCAGCGACAGGGCAAGCCGCCCTTTGACGGTGAGCGGCAAGACGGCGTCGTAGGTCTCGGCCGGCGCGCCGCCGAAGCTTGTCTTGAATCTGGCGATATTGATTTGCTCCTCGTCCTCGGTTCCGCGATAGACCCCGCCGAGATCGTAGGCTTTAACGCCCTCTTCCTTGAACAGCAGCATGTCCTTCCAGTGGTGAAGGCGATGCGCGCGCCCGACCAAATTGTTCCACTGCGTGTCCCGCGACGGATCGATATCCGAAATCGTGTTGATCAGGCGGACATAGCCTTGGCATCGCACATAACTATGCCACGAAAGCACGTTGCCGTTGGCGTCGCGGCTCGCGGTCATCACAAAAGAACCCTTCTCGACCAACTCGCCGATTTGCCCGATACCCAACGGATCGGCGTTCTTCTTGCGGTTTCTGAGCTTCTCATAGGCCGCATGGAATGAATTCCAGGTTTCCGCCGACAATTGCACCCGCTCGACCTCGACGCCGTCGCGGACCGCTTGGCGGATCACCTTCCTGGTTTTGGCTTCCACGCCGTTCCACAGCACATCCTCGGGCTGCTCGAGGTCGACCACAACGGTCGGGCAGCAGACGTTCTCGACGCCCGGAAAAGGCGCGGGCAAATTACACAGTTTCAGGATGTCGGCGGAAGGGAACGCGTCCGGCTGCGCGAAAAATCGGACGTCCGTCCGCACCAAACGCCGGTACATTCTCCAAGCGAAGGATGCTTTCGGAACGAACGGCATTGGAAAATCCCGCAGTGTGAACTCCGCCGACACCATATGCGATTCGTCCGAGTCCCAGGTGGCCTGGAGTTCTATCCCGGCAGCAGTTTCCCGGGATTTAACACGCTGGCCGGATCGAGCGCCTGCTTGACCGCGCGCAGCACCTCGATGCCAAGCGTGCCTTTTTCCTGAGCGATCCAAGGCAGGTGATCCTCGCCGACGCCGTGATGGTGGCTGATCGTGCCGCCGTTCGCCACGATCGCCTCGCTGGCCGCCTGCTTGATCGCTTTCCACTGCGCGATATCGCCGTCGAGCGCGCGCGGGAAGATAGTCGTGAAAGTGAGGCTGGCGCCGTCCGCAGTGGAATGGCTGACGTGGCACATCACAATGCCCTTGGCGCCCTCGCGTGGAACGGTCTTGAGGATCGCGGCTTCGAGCGCCACACGCGTCGCGGCATACAGCGCGCCGAGCTTGGACCAATTCGCGGCCGTCTCCAGCGTATCGACGCCCAGGCCGCGATCCATCATCGGGTCGCGCAGATAAGGCGCCTGAAAGCGGGTTTGCCGCCAATGCTCGCCCATGGCGCGTCCCAAGGGCAGCGCTCCGAGCTTGCGCGCGATGGTGTCGAACTCCTTTCGCGCATGGACGACGGCGGGCGCGTCGCCTTCGAATACGCCAATCAGCGCGCAGGCCTTATCGTCGAAGCCGCGCATCTTGAGATAAACGTCCGCCAGCCGCCGCGCCAGGCTGCGGTTTTTTCCAACGCCGTCATACAGGCGGGTAAAACGCGTCTCGTTGGCATCCGAGAGACGCAGCATCGCGGCCTCGACGCCTTTCTGCATCGCCGTACGGATCGCCGTCGCGCCGCTGTCGAAATCGCGGAATAGGTAGCCCCGATAATCGCTGGCCGCCGGCAAGGCGTGCACGCGCACCGTCGCTTCGGTGACGATGCCGAAAATTCCTTCGGAGCCGAGCACCAGATCCTTTATTTGCGGGCCCGCGGCGGAAGCGGGGAAATCGCTTGTGACCAGCAGGCCGCGCGGCGTCGCAAGCTTCGCACCCACGAGCCAATCCTCCGCGCGCCCATAGCGGTTCGATCCCTGGCCCGCGCCGCGATGCGCGATCCAGCCGCCTAGCGTCGAGAATTCGAAGGATTGCGGATGATGGCCCAACGTGAACCCCGTCGCCTGCAGCGCCTTCTCCAGCGCCGGACCATAGATGCCCGCTTCGGCCGTGACCGTGGCGGAAACCGGATCGACCTCGATCAAACGATCCATCGCCGAAAGATCGAGGGTGATCGCTGAGTGGAACGCGCCGCGCGCGGCGCTGACCCCGCCGACCACGCTGGTGCCGCCGCCGTATGGGATGACCGCGATGCCGCGTTCGGCGGCCAGCGCCAGCAGCGCCAGCACTTCCTCGGTTCCGCGCGGATAAACCACGGCATCGGGCGCCAGCGACAGATCGCCCGCGCGCAGTCGCAACAGATCGAAATAGCTGCGGCCGAGCGCATGGAACGCGCGCTCATAAGCATCGTCGCGCACGCGGTCGGCGCCGACGATGTCGTTCAGGGCCTTGCGATCCTCGACATACAAGGCCGGGGCCGCAAGCGACAATTCCTCCAACGGACGAGCCGGCGTCGCCAGCAAGGCCGGCATGCCCAGTTCGCTGGCGAGCCAGGTCCAGACAGCCTCGCGACCGCCCAGCTCATCCTTATGCGCGGCCCAGCCCCATCCGTTCCAGCGGATTTTCGTGCGATCGACGCTCATGTCCCCTCCCATTCCGTCAGCATCGCACATTCAAGGCGCGGGGCAGAATCTCGAATGTGGCGGGCAGCCGGCCGACGCCTTCGCCGTCGGTTTCGATCAGCACGGCCCGGCCGCGCGTTTCGGCAACGGGCGCGGCGACCACCTTGCGGCCGCGGATCACCCGCACGTTGGGATTTCCGAGATGTTCGCCCGTATAGACGAGTTTCATGTCGGCCAGCATTTGCCTCCTGGGCGCGTCGGCGATAATGACGACGTCGAACAGCCCGTCGTCCGGCTTGGCGTCCGGCGCCACCTGCATGCCGCCGAAGCAGCATCCGTTGGCGACGGCGACGGTCGAAATTTTGACGATCTCGTCGTAGGCGTCGTCGACGATCAGGCGTACCGTGCGGCCGCGATAGGTCAAAAGGCCGAGCGCGCTGTGGAGCGCGAAGGCGAACGAGCCGCTTAACAGTTTCGAAACCGCGGCGCGGTTGACGGAATCGACGATTTTGCCCGACAGGCCGAACGAAGCGATGTTGACGAAGATGCGGGTCCGCGCCATGCCTTTCTTCGACAGGAACGAGACTCGCCCCACGTCGATCGCATGCACGCCGGCATGCCGCAGGCGTTCGGCGGCTTGTGCTCCGCTCTCTTCTATGCCGAACGCTTTCTTGAAATCGCCGCCGGCGCCGCTGCAGACGAACGCCAGGACCGCATCGGGCGAAATCGGTCCGCCCATGTCGAAGAAGCCATTGACGCACTCGTTGATGGTGCCGTCGCCGCCCACCGCGACGATTTCGTGATGGCCCTCGCGCAAGGCATTCGCCACCAGCACGGCCGCGTCGCCTTGTCCTCGCGTGAACGCGACCGACATATAGGGGTAGATTACCGACAGCGCGCTCTCGATACTGCGCCATTCGCGGCGGATGTTGCCGGAACGCGGATTGACGACGACGAAGGCGCTCATGCGGCGTTCCGGGTGCAGTAAGGAACACGTAGGCTCCGGCGCGGCCGACATCTTGTCAAGGAAGAGGCGCGGTCCGATAAGAACCGTCCAGAGAAAACGAGGGGCATTATGGCCGGAATCCGCGCGAACGGCATCGACATCGAATATGTCACATTCGGGCCGAAGGACGGCGTGCCGCTCCTGCTGATCCACGGCTTCGGCCAGCAGCTGATAGCTTGGCCTGAGGAGTTCGTCGACGGATTGGTAAAGGCGGGACTGCGCGTTATCTGCTTCGACAATCGCGACGTCGGCCTGACGCAAAAATGGGATGGGCGAATCCCCGATCTCGGCGCGGTCATGGCGGCCCTGCGCGAGGGGCGCAAACCCGAGGTTCCTTATGTGCTGCGCGACATGGCGGCGGATGCGGCCGGGCTGCTCGATGCGCTGGGCATCGACAGCGCGCATATCTGCGGCGCCTCGATGGGCGGGATGATCGCCCAGCTTGTGGCGCTCGATCATCCCAAGAAGACGCGCTCGCTAATCGCGGTTTTCACCACCACCGGCGACAAGGGCCTGCCGCCTTCGTCGGCCGAGGCGCATCTGGCGCTGACGACGCCTCCGCCCGCGAACGACCGCGCCGCGGTGATCGCCCATACGCTGAAAGGGAGCCGCGCTTATGCGTCGACAGGGTTTGCGATCGACGAAGCCCGCAAGGCCGAGCATATCGGGCGCGCTTACGACCGCTGCTATTATCCGCAAGGCGCGCTGCGCCACTGGTCGGCGCTCATCGCCAGCGCGCCGCGCGGCAAACGGCTGCGTGCGCTGAAGCTGCCGGCGCTGGTGCTGCATGGCTCGGCCGACACGCTGCTGCCGCCCGCGCACGGACGACAACTCGCCGAGTGCATCCCGGGCGCGGAGTATCGCGAGATCGCAGGCTGGGGGCACGACCTGCCGCTCGGCGCGATCCCGCTGCTGCAAGGGTTCATGCTGGATTTCGTGAAGAGGGTGGAGAAGGGTAGAAAATCCCCCTAGCTGTCATGGCCCGCCTAGTGCGGGCCACCCAGTTGGGGACAAACTCCACACTCAAAGGCTGCGCGCAAATCTGAGTGCAATCTTTGAAAGCCGATACGGCATAACCTGGGTGGCCCGCACTAGGCGGGCCATGACACTCAGGTATAGGGATAATTCACAGTGGTTCGGACAGCAGGACGGCAGCCTACTTGATCTTGCCTTCCTTGAACTCGACATGCTTGCGCAGGACGGGGTCGTATTTCTTGATGGAGAACTTCTCCGTCATGGTGCGTGTGTTCTTCTTGGTGACGTAGAAATAGCCGGTACCGCCCTCGGAATTGAGCCGGATTTTGGCCGTTGTCGGCTTCGCCATGGGGGTACTCCTTAAGAAGGCGCGTCAAAGGGGGCGTAACCTAGCCAGGGAGCCTGGGATGTCAAGGAGGGGTAGTTTTGGGCCTTATCGCCTACGTTTGCTCCGCTGGCGGACGACGGTGGGGCGGCGGGTTATCGTGTTAAGCGAACCCGCTTCCGCCAGATCGAAACGTAGGCCGCCGGTGAGGGGCGCCGCTTCGGCCAGCCGCACCGCGACGATAGCGCCGAGGCTGTAGACCGTGCCGGTGCGCTCGCCGACCAGCGCATGGCGGCGCTCGTCGTGTCGGAAATATTCCAGGCCCAGAGAACGCACGGGCAGCAAGCCTTCCGCGCCGGTGTCCGCCAGCCGCACGAACAAGCCGAACCGCGTCACGCCGGTGATCCGTGCATCGAACCGCGCGCCGACGCGATCCTGCATGAAGGCGGCGACGTAGCGGTCGGTGGAGTCGCGTTCCGCCGCCATGGCGCGCCGCTCGGTCATGGAGATGTGCTCGGCAATCTCGCTGAGGCGCGCGGTTTCGCGGTCGGTCAGCCCGCCATCGCCCAGCTTCAGGGCGCGGATCAGCGCGCGATGGACGATCAAATCCGCATAGCGCCGGATCGGCGAGGTGTAGTGCGCGTATTTCGCCAGGTTCAATCCGAAATGGCCCAGATTGGCGGGAGCATAAATCGCCTGCGCCTGGGTGCGCAGCACGATGTCGTTCATCACCTTCTCGTGCGGCCCGTCTTTCGCGTTCGCCAGGATGCGGTTGAAGACGGCGGGCTTCATCACCTGGCCCTTGGCGAAATTCACGCCGATGGTGCGCAGATAATCGGAAAACGCGAACAGTTTTTCCTTGGAAGGCTCTTCGTGCACGCGATAGACGAGCGGCATGTGCGCTTTTTCCAGTGTCTCCGCCGCCGCCACATTGGCGAGCACCATGAACTCCTCGATCAGGCGCATGGATTCCAACCGCTCGCGGAAAGCGATGGAGGAAATCTTGCCGTCGACGCCGATCTCGATGCGCCGCTCGGGCAAGTCGAGGTCGAGCGGATCGCGCGCCTCGCGCGCCTTGGTGAGCGATTTGTATGCCGCCCACAGCGCCGCCAGCGTTTCCTTGGCGATGGGCGACAGCGCCGCCGGTGTTTCCTTGGCGGTGAGCGACAGCGGCGTATCTGGCTTGCCGTCGAAGAAGCGTTGCGCTTGGGCATAGGTCAGCCGCGCGGCGGAGCGCATCGTTCCGCGCAGGAATTCGTGATGGCGCTTCTTGCCGTTCGCGTCGAACACCATGCGCACCGCGAGGCAGGGCCGGTCGACGCCTTCTTTCAGCGAGCACAGATCGGCGGACAGTCGCTCCGGTAGCATCGGCACCACGCGGTCGGGGAAATAAACGGAATTGCCGCGCTTATAGGCTTCGCGGTCGAGCGGCGAACCAGGCGTCACGTAATGGGCGACGTCGGCAATCGCCACCAGACAAATATGCCCGCCCTTGTTGTCGGGATCGGGGCCGGCCCACACCGCGTCGTCGTGGTCGCGCGCGTCTTCGGGATCGATGGTGACCAGCGGAATGGCGCGCAGATCGGTGCGTCCGCGCGGATCGGCGGGTGCGGCGTGCGCCGTCTCGTCCAGCACTTCTTTGGGAAAATCGGTCGGGATGCCGTGGGCATGAATGGCGATCAGGCTGACGGCCTTTGGCGCGTCCATGCTGCCGATGCGCTCCACGATCCGCGCACGAGGAAATCCTCCGGCGCGCCCCGCGAGCGGTTCGGCCAGCACCAGCTCGTTATTCTCGGCGCCCGCACGGCCCTGCGCATCGACGGAAAACTCCGTGCGGCTCTTGCGGTCGATCGGCGCGATGCGCACGCCTTGTCCCGACACGCGCACCACGCCCAGCACGCGATGGGCGCTGGCGCCTAGCTGCTTGATGACGCGCGCTTCGTAGCCGTCGCCGGCCTTGGTAAGACGCGCGAGAATGCGCTCGCCGCGCCCCAGCGCCGCGTCCTTTTCGCCCAGGACGACAACGATCTGCGGCGGTTCCTCGTTCGATTCCCAACGCTGCGGGCGGGCCAGCAGTTCGCCGTCCGGATCCTGGCCGGTGATTTCTAGAAGCGTGACGTCGGGCAGGGCGCCGGGCTGCGTATAGCCGCGCTTGCGATTGCCTTCCAGCAAGCCGTCGGCGTCCAGTTCCTTCAGAATGTGCTTCAGCGCGATGCGATCCGAGCCCTTGATGTTCAGCAGGCGCGAGAGGTCGCGCTTGGTGGCGCCCGGCTTCGCGGTCAGCGCTTCGAGCACGCGCGCCCGGTCGATGGGCGGTGCGTTCTTTCTTTTATCCTTGCGAGGCACTGCTATTCGCCGGCCGCGGGCGCGGGCTTGCGCTTGGCTAGTTTCTTCTTAACCGGCGCTTTGGCCTTTTTCTCCGGCTTCTTTTCTGGCTTCGCCTTCGCCGCCTTTTTGAACTTGCCGTTTTTCTTCGAAGGCCCCCTGGCCGTGCGTTCGGCGAGCAGCGTCAGCGCCTCCTCGAGCGTCAGCGCCATCGGATCGCTGCCCCTGGGAACCGTCGCGTTGACCGAACCGTCCGTCACGTAGGGACCGAAGCGCCCCTTCATCAGCTTTATGGTCGCGCCGCCGTTCGGGTTCGCGCCCAGTTCCTTCAAGGGCTCTTGTCCTCGCCGGACGAAGCCGCGCGCTTTCTTCTCCGCCAGCACGGTGACGGCGCGGTTGAGGCCGATGGTGAAGACATCCTCCGGCGTTTCCAGCGAGGCGTATTTTCCGTCGTGCGCGATGTAAGGCCCGTAACGGCCGAAATTCGCCGTGATCGGCTCGCCGCTTTCGGGATGCTTGCCCACTTCGCGCGGCAGCGACAGCAGCTTGATGGCGAGTTCCAGCTCGACATTCGATGGGTCGGTGCCTTTGGGCAGGCTGGCGCGCTTGGGTTTCTCGCCCTCGCCAAGCTGCACGTATGGCCCGAAACGGCCGTTGCGCAGCGTGATCTGTTCGCCGGTATCCGGGAAAAGACCGAGCGGCTGCGGCTCGCCGTTGCCGCCTTCGCCCGGTTTTTGGCCGAGCTGGCGCGTGTAGCGGCATTCGGGATAGTTCGAACAGCCGACGAAGGCGCCGAACTTGCCGAGCTTCAGGCTGAGACGCCCGGTGCCGCAGGTCGGGCAGATGCGCGGATCGCCGCCGTCCGCGCCGAGCGGAAAGATGTGCGGGCCGAGTATCCCGTCGATCTCGGTGATGACCTGCGAGATTTTCAGGTCCTTGGTTTCGGCGACGGCCGCGGAGAAATGCGTCCAGAAATCGCGCAGCAGCTGCTTCCAGTCGAGCTCGCCTGCGGAAACCTCGTCGAGCTTCTCCTCGAGGTCGGCGGTGAAGCCGTATTCGACATAGTGGCGGAAGAAGCTGGTGAGGAACGCGGTGACGAGCCGGCCCTTGTCTTCCGGCATAAAGCGTCCGCGGTCCATGCGCACATAGGCGCGGTCGCGCAGCGTCGACAAGATGGTGGCATAGGTGGACGGCCGGCCGATGCCGAGTTCCTCCAGCTTGTGCACCAGGCTGGCCTCGGAATAACGCGGCGGCGGTTCGGTGAAATGCTGCGCCGGAAGGACCTTCTCGACTTCGGCGGCGTCGCCGGCCGCCACGCGCGGCAGCTTGGCGCCGTTTTCGTCGACCTCGTCGTCGTGGCCTTCCTGGTAGAGCGTGAGGAAGCCGTCGAACAAGGTCACCGTGCCGGTGGCGCGCAAGGTTATTTGTTTGTCGGCGGAGACGACGTCGACGGTGGTGCGCTCCAGTTCCGCGCTTTCCATCTGACTGGCGATGGCGCGTTTCCAGATCAGTTCGTAGAGCCGCGCCTGATCGGAATCGAGATGGCGCGAGACGCTATCGGGGGTGCGCGAGAAGCCGGTAGGGCGAATGGCCTCGTGCGCTTCCTGCGCGTTCTTGACCTTGCTGGCATAGGCGCGCGGACTGTGCGGCACATACTTCTTGCCGTAGCGCTCGGCGATGGTCGTGCGCGCTTCGCCGATGGCGCCGCCGTCCATCGTCACACCGTCGGTGCGCATATAGGTGATGAGACCGACCGACTCGCCGCCCACATCGACGCCCTCGTAAAGCTGTTGGGCGACCTGCATCGTGCGCTTGGCGGCGAAGCCCAGCTTGCGCGCCGCTTCCTGCTGCAGCGTCGAGGTGATGAACGGCGGTGAGGGATGGCGTTTGACCGGCTTGCTCTCGACGCTGCCGACGGCGAAGCGGCCTTTCTCGATCTCCGCCACGGCGCGCTTGGCGTCGGCTTCGTTGGTCAGCGAAAGCTTGTCCAGCTTCTTGCCGTCCAGAGTGATGAGCCTTGCAGGGAAGCCGCCGGCCGGAGCGCGCACCTGGGTGTCGATCGTCCAATATTCCTGCGGCCGGAAAATCTCGATCTCGATTTCGCGTTCGCAGACCAGCCTCAGCGCCACCGACTGCACGCGCCCCGCCGAGCGCGCGCCGGGCAGCTTGCGCCATAGCACCGGCGACAACGTGAAGCCGACCAGATAATCGAGCGCGCGGCGCGCCAGGTAAGCGTCGACCAGTTCTTCGTTGATCGCGCGCGGGTTGGCGATGGCTTCGAGCACGGCCGCCTTGGTCACAGCGTTGAACACCACGCGCTCGACATGGGCTTTGCCCAACGCTTTCCTCTGCCGGAGCACCTCCAGCACATGCCAGGAAATCGCCTCGCCTTCGCGGTCCGGGTCGGTGGCCAGGATCAGCTTGTCGGCGCCCTTAAGCGCGTCGGCGATGTCCTTGATGCGCTTCTGGGCGCGCTCGTCGACGTGCCAAGTCATGGCGAAGTCGTCGTCCGGCTTGACCGAACCGTCCTTGGAGGGGAGGTCGCGGATATGGCCGAAACTGGCGAGAACTTTGTAGCCTGGGCCCAGATACTTGTTGATGGTCTTGGCTTTGGCCGGGGATTCAACAACGAGAACGTTCATGCGATATGGTGCTCATCCGGGTTCCGCGTGCCGCGGCAAGGCCGGGAACCGCGAAAACCGTCAACTTCGGCGGTTCGTAGGGTCGGCGGACACTGATGTAAGCCGTGCAGCGGTGTCAACGCGCGATTTCGGATGAAATCGACGACGATTGGTAGAATTTCTTCCTAACGAAGCCAAATTTATGGCCTTGTCAGGCATGCATTGCAATTTGTAGTATAGAAATTCTCCGATAATCTTACTAATGGTTGTATGTGGGGTGCCACAACCATAGATTTCGTGTAAGATCATCGAAGACGGGGATTTTTCCAATGATGACAACACCGCTTCAAGGCGGCAACCAGCCGCTGCCGGCAATGGGTCCGGCGGAAACGGCGCAGTATACCAAAGATACCCTTGAATCCCTTAGGAAAATAGCACTGCAACAGAATCAGGTTCTGCTTGCCCACCTGCTGGAACTGGCGGTTGTAGAGGCAAAGGCGTTGAGCAACGCTCAGAGCCAGGAAACCCGGTTGCCCGGATGACGAGCCAGCCTGCCGGCCAACTCCAGTTCCAGAATGACCGTCAGGACCGCCGCGGCGGGTGCGCCGCATAATCGAATCAATTCATCGACAGAAATCGGCGCGGGGCCGAGCGCTTCCTCGATCAGGGAGCGGACCCGGTCGGTCTCTTCGTCCGTCGGTTGGCCCGTCAATGGCGCCAGGCCGAGATCGCGCGCGGGCTCCTGGAATTCTCCGCCCAGGATCGGTCTCAGCACGCTAAGCACGTCGTCGGCGGTTTCTGTCAGCACCGCGCCTTGGCGCAGCAACCGGTTCGCACCCTTGGCCCGCGGATCGAGCGGCGAACCCGGCACAGCGAAAACCTCGCGATTTTGGTCGAGCGCGTAGTTCGCCGTGATGAGCGAACCCGATCCTTCCGCCGCTTCCACCACGATCACTCCGCGCGCCAGCGCGGAGATGATCCGGTTGCGGCGCGGAAAGTGGCGCGCTTGCGGCGGCTGGCCTAAGGGCATTTCCGAAACGATGACGCCTTCGGCCTTGATGCGCTCATAGAGCGACGCGTTTTCCGGCGGATAGATGATGTCGATCCCGCCGGCGACCACCGCGCAAGTGCCGCTCTTGAGCGCGCCTTCATGCGCAGCGGTATCGATGCCGCGCGCCATGCCGGAAACCACGATTAGGCCGGCCGCACCCAGCTCGGCGGAGAGACTATTCGCCAGCTTGCGCCCGAGCGCCGAAGCATTGCGTGCGCCGACGACGGCGATCATTTCGCGCTTCAGAAGCGCATCATGGCCTAGCACGGCGATAATGGGCGGCGGTGCCTCGAGGGCCTTAAGTCCGCGCGGGTAATCGGGTTCGACGGAGGCGACCAGGCGGCCGCCGAGTTTCGCCAGCGCATCGATCTCGCGCCGCGCATCGGCGTCGCTGGGCAGTCTGGGCGCCTCGCCGCCGCCGCGTCGAACCAGGCGCGGGACTTCCTCAAGTGCAGCCGCCGCCGAACCGAAACGCGCAACCAGTTGAGCGAAGGTGACCGGGCCGACATTTGACACGCGCGCCAGCCTGATCCAGGCCCGGCGTTCGCTATCCGAAAGGAGATGGTCAGTCACCGCTTATCCTGCCGCCGATGCGCGGTTCCTCGCCGCGCCAGAGCCGATGGATGTTCTCGTGATGAGTAATGAAAATGATGATCGCCAGAACCATCGCCAGCATGGCAAAGGGGAAATTGCCGAAGGCGATCGTGTAAGCGGGCGCCAGCGCGGCGGCGATCAGCGCCGACAACGAAGAAATTCTTGAGAAATAAGCGACCGCCAACCAAGTCGCGATCACCAGCACACCGGTCGGCCAATAGGCGGCCAACATCACGCCGACAAACGTCGCCACGCCCTTGCCGCCTTTGAAGCGAAGCCACACGGGAAAAATATGGCCGAGGACCGCCGCGATTCCCGCGATCGCCGTGCCGTTGATTCCATAGAATGCGCCCGCGATTCCAACGGCGGCGGCGCCTTTGCCGGCGTCGAGCAGCAAGGTGAGGGCGGCCGCCCACTTCTTGCCGCTGCGCAGGACATTGGTGGCGCCGATGTTTCCCGAACCGATCTTGCGCGGGTCGGCGAGCCCCGCGAGCCGCGTGACGATCAGGCCGAACGGGATCGATCCGAAAAGATAGCCTAGCGCCAGGCACAGCAGCACATTGGGCCACAAGATGGACGCGCCTGTAATCATTTCCGCGCCTCAACGGAGCGATCGAACACGCATTCGCCGCCGACGAAGCTTTTCATCGCTCGGCCCTGGAATTTACGGCTCTCGAACGGGGTGTTCCGCGCGCGGGAATGCAGCTTGTCGGGATCGACGACGAAGGGCGCGTCCGGATCGATCAGAACTAGGTCGGCCGGCGCGCCCTTGGCCAGCGTACCCGCATTGAGCCCGAGGATCGCGGCCGGCGTCGCCGTCAGCGCCTTCAGCACATGGGCAAGGCTCGTATGGCCGTTATGCATGAGGCCCAGCGCCACCGGCAGTAGGGTTTCGAGTCCCACTGCGCCGAATGCGGCTTGCGCGAAAGGCAGGCGCTTGGTGTCGGCGGCTTGCGGATCGTGGCTGGAGACGATCACGTCGATGGCGCCCGAAGCGACGCCTTCCACCATCGCCGCGCGGTCGGCTTCCGAGCGCAGCGGCGGCTTCACCTTCATGAAGGTGTAGTAGGGGCCCACGTCCAATTCGTTCAGCGCCAGATGATGGGCCGCGACGCCGCAAGTGATCGGCAGTCCGCGCCGCTTCGCCGCCGCAATCGCGTCCAGCGAAGCGCGGCAGGAAATTTGTCCGAAATGGTAGCGCGCGCCGGTCAGTTCCACGAGGCGGATATCGCGCTCCACGATCATGGCTTCGGCGGCGGCGGGCGCAGCGGGAAGGCCCAGCCGCATCGCATATTCGCCTTCGGTCACCGACGCGCCGTCGGCGAGATCGGGATCTTCCGCATGGCCCACCACCAGCGCGCCGAAGGTCGAGGCATAGGCCAGCGCGCGGCGCAGCACGCGCGTATTGGCGATGGTGCGGTCGCCGTCGCTGAACGCCACCGCGCCCGCTTCCTTGAGCAGGCCTATCTCGGTCATCACTTCGCCGGCCAGATGGCGGGTCAGCGCGGCTATCGGCGCGACGCGCACCGAAGCCGTTGCCGCCGCACGCCGGAGAATGAAATCGACCAGTGACGGCTCGTCGATCACCGGATCGGTATTGGGCATCACCACGATGGTGGTGACGCCGCCCGCCGCGGCAGCGCGGCTGGCGGACTCCAGCGTCTCGCGATGCTCGCTGCCGGGCTCGCCGGTGAACACGCGCATGTCGATCAGACCGGGTGCCAGCACCAGCCCCTTGCAGTCGATGGTCTCGGGATCGCCCCGCTCGGCGTCGCCGAACAGGCGCGGTCCGATGTCGGCGATCTTGCCGTTTTCCACCAACAGCCCGCCCTTGGCGTCGAGCCCGCTGGCGGGGTCGATCAGCCGCGCATTGCAGAACACGGTTCGCCGGTTGCTCATGGCGCGTTACGCCCCTCGGCCGAGAGCCCGCGCGACAGCGCGTCCAGCACCGCCATGCGGATGGCGACGCCCATCTCCACCTGTTCGTGGATCAGGCTGACTTCGATATCGTCGGCGACGGCGGAGTCGATCTCCACGCCGCGGTTCATGGGACCTGGATGCATCACCAGCGCGCCCGGCTTGGCATAGGCGAGCTTTTCGCGGTCGAGGCCCCAGAAGCGGAAATACTCCCGCGTGGACGGAATGAACGCGCCAGTCATGCGCTCCAGCTGCAGCCGCAGCATCATCACGATGTCGACGCCCTTCAGCCCTTCGCGCATATCGGTGAAGATTTCCACACCGAAGCGGCCGGCCGCGGCGGGCAGCAGGGTGCGCGGCGCGATCAGGCGGACCCGCGCGCCCATCTTCGACAGAAGATGGATATTGGACCGCGCCACACGGCTATGCAGCACGTCGCCGCAAATCGCCACCGTCAGGCCTTCGAAGGAATGGCGCCGCCGGCGAATGGTGAGCGCGTCGAGCAATGCCTGCGTCGGATGTTCGTGGCTGCCGTCGCCGGCGTTGACCACGCAGCAATCGAGCTTGCGAGCCAGCATTTCCACTGCGCCCGAATCCTGATGGCGCACGATGAGAATGTCCGGGCGCATGGCGTTCAGCGTGGTGGCGGTGTCGATCAGCGTCTCGCCCTTGGTGACCGACGAGGTCCGCACCGACATGTTCATCACGTCCGCGCCGAGCCGCTTGCCCGCCAGCTCGAACGAGCTTTGGGTGCGGGTGGAGGCCTCGAAGAACAGGTTGATGACCGTGCGGCCCTTCAGCAGGGGCGACTTCTTCTCCTTGGCGCGGCCGAGCGCCACATATTCGTCGCCCAGATCGAGCAAGGCGGTGATCTCGCCGACCGAAAGGCCTTCGATGCCAAGCAGATGGCTGGTTTTCAGGATAGGAGTGGCTGCGGTGGCCGAGCTCATCAAAGTCCGGCTTATAGGCATGACCCGGGGGTGGGGCAAGGGCTCCTTGATTCGGCTCACAATTTCTAGGATTTACGAGAAACGGTAATTCGACCGCGTCGGTTCAAGGGGGGTACCAAAACTTATTTTCTATCCGCCTCAGCCGCGATGTCTTCCAGGGTGCGTCCCGCCGGTTCGGGGAGGTAAAGCAGTGCCACCATCGCAATCGGCATGGTCCCCAAAAGAAGCATCAGCGCCGGGCCGTGGGCGTGGAACAGATCGTAGAGCGGGCCTTCCAGCGCCAGGCTGACGGCTCCCGCCAGAATGCTGACCAGATAACGCATCCCCGCGACGGTGGCGCGATAGGCCGTCGGCATGATCTCGGCGGTAAAGCCCTGGAACAGGGAATCGGCGCAGAGAAATCCGAAGAAGCCCGGGACCCAGAGCAGCGCCACATATTGCCAATGGAGGCCGCTGTAAAAGGTGCCGAAACTCGCCGTGGCAATCAGCAAGGCGGCGAAGACCACGACCTTGCGTCCGATCCGGTCGCTGAGCCGTCCGGCCAGGATGTTGAACGCCACCGCTACCAACCCGCCCGGCAGGATCAGCATCGTCACCTGGGGCGGCGTGAAGTGCTGCACATCCTGCAGATATTTCTGGCCCAAGATCGCCGCCGGCCAGATTGCGAAACCATACGCCGCCGCCGCGATCAATATCGTGGCGAGCCGGCGCGGATGTTCGTGGGTCAGGCGACGCGACATGTCGAGGAAGCCCGCGAACCGCGAGGAGAATTTCTCCACCTCATGTTCTCGCACCTCGAAGCGCTTGGTCTCGGGCAGGTAGCGCCGCAGCAGCCCAACCAGCAAAATCGGCACCGAACCGATCACATACAAGCTTCGCCAGCCATAGGGCAGGAAGGCTATTCCCGCGAAGACCAGCGAGGCGATGCCCCCGCCCGCGTAATACATCGCCGCCAGCGTGCCGCTCGACCAGCCGCGCGCGGCGGCGGCAACCTCTTCGGCGATGACGACGTAGCACAACATCTCCTCCGCATAGCCGAAGACGCGCGTGGCGATCTGCAGCCAGACGAATTGGGCGTAATCCTGCGCGAATCCCGAGGCCAGCGTCGCCAGCCCCTGTCCGAAGATCGTGAACAGCAATAGCCGCCGCCGCCCCACCAGATCGGCCGACCAGGCGAGTACCAGCGCGGCAATCGCCGCCAGCCGGAAATAGGAAACGGTCAGCCCAACCTGATCCTCGGGGATGTGCAGGCTGAGCTGAATCTGGGGAACGGTGAAGCTGAAGACATTGGTGTCGTAGCCGCCGAATAAGGCGGCAGCGCCGACCAGTAGAAACACGCGCTCCTGGCGGATGGTCAGCCCGCCCGGCGGGCGCAGCCCGGGCGGCAGCCAGCGAATTTTCGCCGGCCGTTCGCCGGCCGCGCCGTCGGTACTCATTTTCCCCCCATCCGCATGCGATCCAGCGCCCCTTGCAGGATATAGGCGGCGGCCATTTTGTCCACGAGCACGGCGCGCCGCTTGCGCGAGGCATCCGCTTCCAGCAGCGTGCGCGTCACCGCGGCGGTGGAAAGCCGTTCGTCGCATAGCGCGACGGGCAGAGGGCTGCGCGCCGCGAAATTGCGTGCGAAAGCGCGGGCCGACTGCGCCGAGGGGCCCTCGCTGCCGTCCATGTTCAGTGGCAGGCCGATCACCAGTCCGCCGACTCCCTGATCGGCGATGATCTTTTCCAACGTCACCGCATCGACTGTGAACTTCCCGCGCTGCAGCGTCTCCATCGGCGTGGCGATGGTCAGCGAGGTGTCGGACAAGGCCACGCCGATCGTCTTTTCGCCGAGATCGAGGCCGAGAAGGCGCATGCCCGGCGCCATCGCAGCCTTCAAATCGTCCAGCGAAAGGATATTCTGCATATTCAACCAACCGTGGTTGCCATAATGGGGATGCAAAGTTACGGTTGGGGCATCATAAGTCGGGGAGGCATGTAGTGACCAGGATTTCCACAATTCGAAAGCAGTTCCGGGCGGCGCTGATCGTTTTTTCCGCGCTGGCGTGCGTGTTGTACGCTTCGGTTCCGGCGGGCGCGCGCCCCTGGAAGCCGACGCCGCAAGGTCTGGCGCAGGACTATGGGGAAATCGTGGACGGCCGCTCTCAGGGCGAGATCGTGGTGCTGTTCTGGTTTGTGCCCCAGATGGTCGCGGAATCGCCAGCCGCGAAAGCCATGCTGGACAAATATGTCGTCATCGGCGTGGTTCATGCGCGTCCCGGGCCCGGCGGCTCGATGTTGTTCGATGCCATCGACACGCTGCAGGCCAAGGACGCCGACGGCAAGCCGCTGACGCTCTTGGAGGGCGACAAGCTGCCGGCCGACGCTTCGGGGTTCGTCACCGCCATGGGCGGCACCATGAAGCAAGCGCTGGGCGCCATGGGCCAAGGCATGCGCATCTTCGTGTTCGACAACGGAGGTGTGCACTCCTGTACGAAGGGTGGCCTTTTGATCCCCTATGATGGCGAGGTTTACACCTACAACACGCCGATCCCCGGCTGCCCGGCGAACTGAAGGCCACACGCACGACAGGGGCGGGCGTTCTGTCGGCTTGCCAGCGTGGCCCCCGGTTGCTAGCAAGGTATGAATTCTTAGCACGGCGACCCCCATGTCCGTCGACAAGGACACCGTTCGGCGCATCGCCCGGCTCGCCCGGCTGGCGCTGGAAGAAGAGCGCGTAGAGCCCATGGTCCAGGAGCTGAACGGCATCCTGGCGTGGGTGGAGCAGCTCAAGGAAGTGGATGTGGAGGGCGTCGCGCCCCTGACCAGCGTGGTCGAGCAGCGGCTGAAGATGCGCGAGGACGTCGTCACCGAGGGCGGCAACGCCGACGCGCTGATGGCCAACGCGCCCGGAGGCGAGGATCATTTCTTCGTCGTGCCGAAGGTGGTGGAATAATGGCCCTTCCCGGCGCACCGACCGATTTCACCTTGGCAGAAGCGCGCGAGGCCGTCGCCGCCAAGAAGATTTCCTCGCACGAGCTGACCGAAGCGTTCGTCAAGGCCGTTGTGGCGGCGCGTCCGCTCAACGCTTTCGTCACCGAAACGCCCGAGCGCGCGCTCGCCATGGCGGCCGTCTCCGACGCGCGCCTCGCCAAGGGCGAAGCCGGGCCGCTCGAAGGCCTGCCGCTGGCGATCAAGGATCTGTTCTGCACCAAGAGCGTGCGCACGACGGCGGGCAGCAACATCCTCTCCAACTTCGTGCCGCCCTACGAATCCACGGTGACGCAGAATCTGTGGGATGCGGGCGCGGTGATGCTCGGCAAGACCAATATGGACGAGTTCGCGATGGGCTCGTCTACCGAGACAAGCTGGTTCGGCCCGACGGTCAGCCCGTGGCGTGCCAAGAACTCCGACGTCAAGCTGGTGCCCGGCGGGTCTTCGGGCGGTTCGGCGACGGCCGTCTCGGCGAATTTATGCTTGGCGGCGACGGGAACCGACACCGGCGGCTCGATCCGTCAGCCCGCCGCCGTGACCGGATCGGTCGGCCTCAAGCCGACTTACGGGCGCTGTTCGCGCTGGGGCATCGTCGCCTTCGCCTCGTCGCTCGATCAGGCGGGCCCGATGACGCGCACGGTGCGCGACGCCGCGATCCTGCTGAAGGCGATGGCCAGCGTCGATCCCAAGGATTCGACCAGCGTCGAGATGCCCGTGCCGGATTACGAGGCGGGGCTGGAATCCGGCGTGAAGGGACTGAAGATCGGCATTCCCAAGGAATACCGCGTCGACGGCGCACCGCCGGAAATCGACGCGATTTGGAACAAGGGCGCCGAATGGCTCAAGGCCCAGGGCGCCGAAATCGTGGAAGTCTCCCTGCCGCACACCAAGTACGCCCTTCCCACTTATTATATAGTGGCGCCTGCGGAGGCCTCCTCCAACCTCGCCCGTTACGACGGCGTGCGTTACGGCCGTCGCGCCAAGGGCGTGAGCGAGCTCATCGACCTGTACGAAAAGAGCCGCGCCGAAGGCTTTGGGGCGGAAGTCCGTCGGCGCATCCTGATCGGCACTTATGTGCTCTCGGCCGGTTATTACGATGCCTATTACGCCCGCGCCCAGAAGCTGCGTACCTTGATTGCGCGCGATTTCACAAATGCTTTCCGGCAGTGCGACGTGCTGCTGACGCCCGCCACGCCGGGCCCCGCTTTTGCCTTTGGTGCGAATGCCGACGATCCGGTGGCGATGTACCTCAACGACGTGTTCACGGTGACGGTGAATCTTGCCGGCCTGCCGGGTCTGTCTGTGCCGGCTGGGCTGACAGCGGAAGGCTTGCCGCTCGGCTTGCAGCTCATCGGCAAGGCTTTCGACGAGGCGACCGTGCTGCGCGCCGGGCGCGCCATCGAAACGGCCGCGAATTTCACGGCCAAGCCGCAAGCTTGGTGGAGGTCCGCATGAGCGCGCCCGGCTCCAAGCTCATCCAGGGTTCCACCGGTCCGTGGGAAATCGTCGTCGGCCTGGAGGTCCACTGCCAAATCCTGTCGAAGGCCAAGCTGTTTTCCGGTGCGGCCACCGAGTTCGGCGCCGACCCCAATTCGCAGGTCAGCTTCGTCGACGCGGCGATGCCCGGCATGCTGCCCGTCATCAACCGCTACTGCGTCGAGCAGGCTGTGCGCACCGGGCTTGGCCTGAAGGCGAAGATCAATCTCACCTCGGTGTTCGACCGGAAGAATTATTTCTATCCGGACCT
>Ga0181529_10002269_pt1 | contig 23367 bp, 12 predicted proteins | sample PEATcosm2014_Bin_36_FD_119763 | JGI IMG/M metagenome (GOLD analysis project Ga0181529, IMG submission 119763) | Peatland microbial communities from MTU Mesocosm Facility, Houghton, MI, USA - PEATcosm2014_Bin10_30_metaG | ecosystem: Environmental > Terrestrial > Soil > Wetlands > Peat | place... | reverse complement strand
TTGCGTTCCGGCGAACTGAAGATGGCGTTCACCTTCTGGTAGGCCATGGGGACCTTGGCGATAATGTCGAAGAACTGCTCCCGCGACTTCTTGGAGAAGCCGGCGCCGTTCGTAGAGACGAGGCTGTCGGTGACTTCGCGAAGAATCGTCGGCAGTGGCGTTCCGGTTTTGATCTCGGCCAACATGCGCTGGCGGGCGGCCTTTTCAATCTCCGGCAGAGCGGCAAGAAGCTTTGCTCTGTCTTTGTCGTTGGCCACGTAGTACCGGATGGCAGTCGACAGAAGGGTGCTGAGGTCCTGCGAGGTGTTGGGCAGGGCGGTGTCGGGGCAGACGCTGATGCACTCCATGCACTGGGTGCAGTTTTCCGGGATGTAGAGCGGGGTCTCGCGGCGGGCAACGTATTTTGAGGCGGTGTCGCCGGTGGCGGCGGCGATGACGCCCATGGCCGAGAGCGGCGTGGAGGGCTGGTCGTAGCCCAGGCCGGCGCGGAACTCGGCGTCGAAGTGGGCGATGCTGGCTACCGGCGTGCGGGCCGCCTGGCCTTCGGGCATGGCGTTCGAGCGGCACCCCGTTCCACACGAGGAGCCGCCGGTGGGAACCGCTTCGAGAATCGGCAGCAGCGGCTGGCCGCGCAGGCTGGAGTGGTCGGCCGCGGTGAGCGCGCCAATTTTGATCTCGACCACCTGGTCGAAGCCCTGGAGCATGACTTCCATGTTGGACTGGACGACGGCTTCGCCCAGCTTGCCGAATTTCTTCACATATTGCTTTTGCACCACCTCGCGATACTGATCCTGGGTGATGCCGAACTCCTGCAGCAGCGTGCTGACGGCGAAAAACGCGCCCAGGAAGGCGTTGCCCTGCATGCGGAGCTGAAGGTCGCCGCGATCTGTGGCCTTTTTGGCGATGGCGAAGCCGGGCAGCGTGAAGACGCGGATGTTCTTGTCGATGATCTGCTTGCGCGCCCACTGCGGCAGGCGCTCCCAGGCTTCCTCCCCTTGCACGTCCGATTCCCAAATCAAGCTGCCGCCCTCGGCCATGCCATCGAGCGGGTTGCAGTGGGTAAATGCCTTGGGGTCGCAACAGAGAACGACAGTCACGTGGCGCAGATCGCAGTTGACGCGAATTCTGTCTTTCGCCGCAACCATGAAGTAGCTGGTGGGAGCGCCTTTCTTCTCCGAGCCGTACTTGGGATTGGCGCTGACGTGGATAACTTCCTTGGGGTTGCCCAACTCGTCCCTGAGGCCGTCGCGCTCGAAGATCAGGTCGTTCAAGTCGCCGAGGATGGCGCCCAGGTTCTTGCCGGTGGTGATGGCGCCCCAGCCGCCGATGGAGTGGAAGCGTACGGCGACTGCGCCGTCGGGCAGCAGAGAGGGTGTTTCCTTGCCGATGACCGCGTAGGGATGATCGATGCCCAGGACGAAGAAGTTGACGCCGTCGGCGGCTGTTTTCCCGTCCTTGCGTGCCAGGTGGGCGGTGGCAAACTCAAATGCGCCAATGACGTGCTCGGGGCGGAAGTCGCGGGAGCCGAGGCCGTAGGTGCCGCCGTAGAACTTGGGCACTTCGGCCAGCGTGACAGCCGGCAAGCCTTGTGTGGATTGAACGGCCTTGGAGAAGGCGGTGCGGATGTCGCGGCCCAGCGGGTTGTCGCCGGCCATCGCTTCGTCGGTGCGCTCCAAAATGATGACGTTCTTCTTGCCCTTGAGCGCGGCGACGATGGCTGCCTCGGGGAAGGGACGAATGACGTTTACGTGGATAGAGCCGACCTTGACGCCGCGGGTCTGGCGCAGGTAGTCGACGGCGGCCTCGATGTTTTCGGCGGCCGAGCCGAGGGAGACGAAGACCGTCTCGGCGTCGTCGGTTTTGTACTTGGAGATCAGGCCGTAGTTGCGGCCGGTCAATTCCGCGAAATCCTTATAGGCGGCCTCGAGAAATTCGAGAATCGGCTCGCTGAAGTTGTTGCGCCGGGCAACTACGCCGTTCATGTAGTGTTCCTGGTTCTGCACGGGGCCGAGCAGGATGGGGTTGGCCAGGTCGACCATCTTGGGAACCCGGCGGCGGGTGGGTCCGAAGAGGGTGCGCTGCGCCTCGGTGGGGCAGTCGATGATGTCGTCGGGCGCGCCCAGGTACTCCCGGATCAGCTCCGATTCATGCTTGTAAAAAGTGCGCTCCAGGTGGGAGGTAAGGAAGCCGTCCATGATGTTCATGCCGGGGGTGAGGCTCAACTCCGTGACGCGGCGCAGGATGAGGGCCTGGTCGGCGGCCTGCTGCGCATCCTTGCCGAAGAGCATGATCCAGCCGGTGTCCAGCGCGCCGTAGATGTCGTCGTGGCCGCAGTGGACGTTGAGAGCGTGCTTGGTGAGCGCGCGTGCCCCCACTTCGAGCACCATGGTCGAGGCTTTGCCGGGCGCGTGGTAGTACTGCTCGACGCCATAGACAACGCCCTGGCCAGAGGTGAAGTTGACCACCCGCTTGCCGCAGACCGAGTGGGCGATGGCGCCGCCCTGGGCCGCGTGTTCGCCCTCGGTCTCGATGGCGATGGTGTTCTTGCCGAAGACATTCATGTGGCCCTCGGCATAGGCCTGCTGGAAGAGCTCGCCGCCCTCGGTGGAAGGCGTGATGGGGTAAAACACGCCGGCGTCGGCGATCCGCGTTTCGGTGTGATACGAGACCAGCTGATTTCCGTTAGCGGTGACCCGAATGCCGGGATAGCGAGCAGCAACCGTCATAAAACTACCTCCGTCGAACCTGTTCTTCTGTCAATGTGTGCGCCGTGGTGCGCGAGCGTCGGGCATCAGGGGAAATCCCACGTCAGAAAAGAATCCGCACTACGCATGGCTTCATTGGATTACCAAACCGCTCTTGTGAGCGGCGCCGACCCGTTGCAAATGTCCTTGCAAGTGTACTGGCCGAAGGGGACAACAGGGAACCCAAGAGAGGGTCGCACCCGGAAAACGGCCTACCCAATAGGATGCGCCCGCCGCGCGGAAGACGCACCGGACCAGGGGGGTGTTGTCCCAAGAGGTGGGATGCGGCAGGGTGGGCCTCCTTGTCCCGAACTTGGAGGGCTGCCGGCCCGGCCCTCGGCCGCCTTGAAGCAAGTTGCCAGGTTGTATAGTGGTTGGCGACCGCCGCGAACGCGTTTACCCGGCGGCTGCAATTGGGAGCGAAGATCGATGCAAGACGGAAGCACGCAGTTCGCCCAGTATCCGAGCCTGGATGGCCGGGTGGTGCTGGTTACCGGAGGGGCTACCGGAATTGGCGAGTCCATCGTGGGCCATTTCGCGCGGCAAGGTGCGCGCGTGGCCTTTTTCGACATTCAAGATGAGCCGGGACGTACGCTCGCTGACGCACTCACCGCCGAGGGCTGCCCCGCGCCGCTTTATCTGCACTGCGAATTGACCGACATCGAAGCCCTGCAAGCCGCTGTTGCGCGGGTTCTGGAGACCTGGGGAACCGTCGATGTGCTGGTAAACAATGCGGCCAACGACCGGCGCCACAAGGTCGAGGAAGTGACGCCAGCTTACTGGGACCAGTCAATCGCCACCAACCTGCGGCCGCAGTTTTTCATGATTCAGGCCGTGCTGCCGGCCATGCGGGCGGCCGGGCGCGGGTCGATTATCAATATGAGTTCGATCTCCTGGATGATTCCATCCACCGGAGCAGCGCTCTACGTAACGGCCAAGGCGGCCATCGTGGGGCTGACGCGGACCCTGGCGCACGAGTTGGGGCCGGAGAACATTCGTGTCAATGCCGTGCTGCCCGGCGCAATCGTAACGGAGAAGCAGAAGCGGCTCGTCTATACCCCGGAGTACAAGGCGGAAATCCTGGCCAGCCAGGCGCTCAAGCGCGACCTGCTGCCCGAGGAAGTTGCGCGCCTGATCCTCTTCCTGGCCGCCGACGATTCCAGCGCCATCACCAACCAGAGCTACATTGTGGACGGCGGCTGGGTGTAGGGCGCCGCAGGAGGCGAGGGACTAGGGACTAAGGGAATAGGGACTGAGGGATGAGCCCGGAGCCCCAGAAGTTCATAACAACAACGAGCTGTCATCCTGAGAGCCCGTGACTGAATTCGCTTCTGACGCCGCTTGATTTTGAGGTGGATTTCTCCTGCGGCGTTGCGGGAGGCGGGAGGATCGGTTGTGCTTGCGCTGGACCGGCGGCATGCGGCCTTGCTTCGCCCTTTTTGGGCCTCTTGCCCCGCGTCTTGTTCAGCCTTTTGCTCGGCCTAGCCCAGCAGGGCGTGGCCGAAGTGCATCAGGTTATGCGCCAAGGCGCACCACAGCGCCACGCATTGCGCCTTGGCCAGTCCGCGCACCGTGATTTGCCCCAGCCCGCGATAACTGCGCAAGTCGGCATTGACCGTTTCGCCGGTCGCCGCCCGCTGTTTGTAGATTTGTTTGCCCGCCGCACTGCTCATGCGCCGCTTCCAGGCTATAGCATTTTCGGAATTGGTGTAGACCGAAAGCACGTACTCAAGTGGCTTTTTTCCAAAGAATACGCCACCTTGCAGGCCCTTCAAAAAGTCTACGTGTATTCCCAAAATGCTCTAGGCGCGATGAAGCCGCACCGAACTTGGAGCCCGCGCCGGGCCCCGGTCAGTGAACTTCTGGGGGAACCTCACGGCGTCCACCGGCACCCATCAGCACCAGTGAACGCTGGGCAAAGGGCGAGTAGACCAGCAGCGTGGTGCAGGCCAGTGCTAGCCCAAAATCGATGTGGTGCAAGAGCAGGAAGGGCGAGAGCGCCCACAGCTCATCGAAGACCAGCAGAAACGCCCAAATCCTGAGCAGGTTCTGCCGTGCTCCCGGCGCATGCAGGAGCACGGCCGTAAGCATGAAGGCGCGCACCGGAATCAGGATCGCCGCCGTCACGATGAGGACGTTGAACAGCAGAGTTGCTTTGGGCAGCGGCGAAAAGAGATCTTCGATCTCCGCCAGATTGGCTAGCGCCCCCACATAGAAGCCCACATACATGAGCTGCATGAGTACATAGAGCGTCCGCACCACGGGATACGAGGCCTTGGGCAGCTCCTGCGGCGTGGCCAGAATCCGGCCGCCCAGGCTGGGCTCGGGTTCGGGGTCCGGCTGAGCGAAGGCCGGGCCGTTCGCCGGCGAAAGCGGAGACTCGGGCGGCGTGGGCTGCGAGTCTGCCTCGAGGGCGATGCGCTCGACCGGCGCCACGAAGCGATAGCCGCGGCGAGCCAGGGTCTCGATGAAGCGGGGTGCGTTGGCTTTGTCTCCGAGGGCTTCGCGGATGCGATTGACCGCCGAGTTCACGCCGTGCTCGTAATCGACGAAGGTTCCGTCGGGCCAAAGTTCGCGAGAGATTTCCTCGCGGGTGAGCAACTCGCCGGGCCGTTCCAGGAGCAGCAAAAGCACCTGAAAGGGCTGCGTGTTCAGCTTGACGCGCAGGCCCTGGCGGCGAAGCTCTCCGGTAGCTGCGTCGGCTTCGAAGGTTGCGAAGCGATAGCGGCGTGCTGGCCCAGGGTCGGTCATGTCGTTCGCTCCAGTGTATCCGATGGTGAACCCGGGCCAGCAGCTTTCCCGTCCTGTACAACTCTCGATAAGGCCAATTGCTGCAATCGTTTGTACCGTGAGAAACAAACTCCAACAGGTGAGGTTCTATGCATTGCCCGGGGCGGAAGGCTGGCGTAAGGTGCTGTTCATGACGCAATGCAGGTTTTTGGGTTTCGGAAGATTCGCGGTCGTTTGCGGGCTGCTTGGTCTGGTGGCTGCTCCCGCCCGCATCGGCGCAGAGGCTGCGCCCGCCGCGGTGGCTGCGTTCAACTCCTATATTGGGACGGTCGAGTCGCGCCTGACGCAGCAGCACCGGCAGCAAAGCGGATTTCTGGCTCTGCTGACCCCGGCTCAGGACTTGGAGCTGCGTCTCCGGCGGGGTGAGCTGATCGTCGAACGGATCACGCCTTCCGCCACGGATATGCCTGGCGCCATGCTCTACCACTGGCGCGGGACGGCGTTTGCCGCGGGAGCCAAAGCGGCGGATTTCGAGCGGCTGATGAAGAACTTCAACGCCTATCCGCGGCACTATGCGCCGCAGGTGATGCAGGCAAAGGTACTGGCGCAGGATGGCGACCATTTCCAGGCGTCGATGCGGGTGCGGCAGAAGCACGTGATCACGGTGGTGATGGATACGGACTACGACGTCGTCTTTGGTCGGCTGGATGCGCGGCATGGGTACAGCATCTCGCGCAGCACGCGGATCGCGGAGGTAGACGCGCCCGGCACGAACCGTGAGCGCACGCTGGGTCCCGGCGAGGAGCACGGCTTCTTGTGGAGGCTGAATACCTACTGGAGCTGCGAAGAGCGGGACGGCGGACTCTACATGCAGATCGAGTCGGTCTCGCTCACCCGCTCCATTCCCACCGGCCTCGGCTGGGCGGTGGGGCCGTTTGTAGAGAGCGTTCCCCGCGAATCGCTGGAGTTCACGCTGCGATCAACGCGCGAAGCGTTGCGCAGATAAGGGCTGGAGCCGATCCGGCGATCTCTCAAGAGCAAAACAGGCTGCGGCCCAAGGCGTGGTTTCAGGCAAAGGTCCCAAGAAGCGCCCCTCAGGGGCTGAAGCCCAGCCATATTCTCGTTGCATCTTCGGCACGACTGAAGTCGTGCCCTGACGCCTCTTGTCTCTCACAAGGAGCTTTTCAGCAGCTTGTAAGGCCCCAAACCTTCAACATCTGCACGAACTCAGAGGTTTTCCGAAAGCGGCAATTGAATAGGAGACGGCGATGAATGTAAAAACTCTTGCGATGGACGGCGAAGCGGCCTTTGCACCGGCGCGGCGGGTCAACCGCGCACTGACAGCCGGAGTCGAAAAACGCGCCTTGCTCTGGATGGCCGAGCGCGCGCCGAAGTGGCTCACATCGGATCAGCTCACCGTGCTTGGCTTGAGCGCGCAGCTTGGCGCGGGGCTCTGCTACGCATGGTCTCGCTCCAACCGCTACGCTCTGCTGCTGGCGATTCTGTGCCTGGCGCTCAATTGGCTGGGGGACAGCATGGATGGGACCCTGGCGCGGGTGCGCCGGCAACAGCGCCCGCGCTACGGCTTCTACGTGGACCACATGGTAGACGTGTTTGGTTCGATAGCACTGATGTGCGGGCTGGGCTGCTCCGGATTTCTGCACTGGCAGACGGCCATCGCCATGCTGGTGGCGTTTCTGCTGCTGTCGAGCGAGAGCTACCTGGCCACCTACACCTTGTCGTGCTTTCAGCTTTCGCAAGGCATCTTCGGACCCACGGAGATTCGCTTGCTTCTGATTGCCGGCAACCTGGCGCTGCTACGGAATCCGTATGCGACGCTGTTCGGGCACAGGATGCTTCTGTTCGATCTGGGCGGAACGATTGCGGCGGCGAGCATGCTGGCCATGGCCATTGGGGTTACCGTGCGGCATACGGCCGAGCTCTACCGCCAGGAGCCGCTGCCATGAACGCTTTCATCCGCTGGGGCAAATTCAATCTGGTGGGAGCCATGGGGATGGGGTTGCAGCTTGCCGCACTGGCCCTCTTCAACCGCTGCATGGCGGGACACTATCTTTGTGCCTCGGCGGCCGCCCTCGAACTGACGCTGCTGCACAACTTTGTGTGGCATCTGCGCTACACCTGGCGCGACCGCCGCGAGAGTTCGGCGGTGTGCGGCCAATTGCTGCGCTTTCATCTTTCCAATGGGCTGGTTTCGATGCTGGGGAACCTGGCGCTGATGCGCATCCTGGTGGATGGGGCGGGGCTTCCGCTGCTGGCTGCGAATTGCGTCGCGATTCTGTGCTGCTCGATTGCGAATTTCTGCCTGGGAGATAGCTGGGCGTTCGCGGCGAGGAAACAGGCGATCCAGAGCTAGCCGGACAGGAGAGGCCGCGGAAAAAACTCCAACAGCGAGCCTCAAGGGCTAAAGCCCCGCCGTATTATCAGCGACTTATAGCACGACTGAAGTCGTACCCTGACGCTTCTTGCCAATCAGAAGAGGTTTTTCGGCGGCTTGCAAAGGCGCCGTTCGTTTTGCAGAACTTAGGTGCGGTTTCAAGCCCGTTCCTTTTACCCCCGAGCGTTGATCCGCAGCCGGTAGAGGCAGACCGACATTTGCTCGTTCCCGGCTCGCTCATATCAAACCGCAACGGCCTATAATGAGATATGGCGACTGTCCGGCAAGATTTACCGGCAGATGTTCTGAGCGCACCCCCGTCTCCCCAGGGGGAGTTGCCCGCCGCTGTGCGCGAAACCGCACCCAGCCCCATCGATCTGCGCTTTGAAGCGCTGCTCCGGCACGTGCACGCCAATCGCCCCACCGAAGACCTCTCTCTGATCCGCAAGGCCTGGGAGTTCTGCGTCAAGCACCATGCGGGACAGATGCGGGCCTCCGGCGAGCCCTACATCATCCACCCGCTGGAAGTGGCCGAAGTGCTGGCGGAGATGAAGATGGACGCGACCGCCATCTCTGCCGGACTGCTGCACGACTCGGTCGAGGACACCCCCGCCACCAACGAACAAATCCAGGCCGGGTTCGGCGACCAGGTGGCGCACATCGTCGAAGGCGTCACCAAGATCGACAAGATCGAATTTGCCAATCGTGAGGACCGGCAGGCGGAAAACGTGCGCAAGATGCTGCTGGCCATGGTGTCTGACGTGCGCGTGGTGCTGATCAAGCTGGCCGACCGGCTGCACAACATGCGCACCCTGGAGCACCTGAAACCGGAGCGCCGGGACGCCATCGCCCGCGAAACCCAGGACATTTATGCCCCGTTGGCCCACCGTCTGGGCATGGGCAAGGTGCGCGGCGAGTTGGAGGATCTAGCCTTCCGCTACACCGACCCGGTGAGCTACGAGAAGGTATCGGCCGCCGTCGAGGCGCGGCGCATCGACGGCGAGCAGTTCTTGCGCGGGGTGGAAGAGACCCTGGTCGAGCAGTTGCGCGAAAACGGCATCGAGGCGCGGGTCGAGTGGAGAATCAAGCGCCTCTATTCGATCTTCCAAAAGATCGAGCGGTCGAAGGTCTCGTTTGACCAGGTCTACGACCTGCTGGCCATCCGCGTGATTACCCAGGATGTGGCCGCCTGCTACGCGGTCTTCGGACTGATTCATACCTTGTGGCGGCCGGTTCCGGGGCGCATCAAGGACTTCATCGCCATCCCTCGCGCCAACCGGTATCAATCGCTGCACACCACGGTGATGAGCGCTACCGGCCACCAGTTCGAGGTGCAAATCCGCACCGAGGAAATGCACCGCATCGCCGAGGAAGGCATTGCCGCCCACTGGAAGTACAAGGCCGGCGACGCCGTGGTGACCTCGCGCGACGAGGAGCGGCTCAACTGGATTCGCCAACTGGTCGAGTGGCAGAAGGAGATGACCGACCCCAACGAGTTCCTCTCCAGCTTGAAGATGGACCTGTATCCGGACGAGGTCTACACCTTCACGCCCAAGGGGAAAGTGGTGGTGGTGCCGGCCGACGGCACACCGGTGGACTTTGCCTACACCATCCACACCGAAGTCGGCCACACCTGCGTCGGCGCCAAGGTGAACAGCCGCATGGTGCCGCTGCGCACCAAGCTGCGCACCGGCGACATCGTGGAAATCGTCACCCAGAAGGATCACAAGCCGAGCCGCGACTGGCTCACGTTTGTCAAAAGCCCCCGCGCCCGCAACAAGATCAAGCACTGGCTGAACGAAGACCAGCGCCGCCGGGCGGTGGAGATCGGGCGCAAGCTGCTGGAACGCGAGGCGCGCAAGTTCAAGGTCCCGATGAATCAGATCGACGATCAGGACCTGAGCCGGATCGCCGGGGAATATGGCGTGGCCACCGCCGCCGACTTGCTGGCTACGCTCGGGCAGGGCAAGCACTCGGCACATCAGATATTGAATAAGCTCTCGCCGGGCTACAACAACCAGCCGGAGCCGGAGGGCGGGGAGCCCAAACCGCCGGCCACCGTCGAGTCAGCCATGTCCGACGCGGTGCGCAAGCTGCACCTGACGGGTTCGGACTCACTTCAGGTCGAGGGCCAGAACGACCTGCTGGTCTATCGCGCGCGATGTTGCAATCCCATCCGCGGTGAGGAAATCGTCGGCTACGTCACACGCGGAAAAGGCGTGGCCGTTCATGCGCGCAGTTGTCCCAACGTGCAGAACCTGCTCTACGAGAGCGATCGCCGCATCGCCGTCGAGTGGTCTCGGGTCGGCGATCAGTCCACGGGCCGCCCGCAGCGTTATCCGGTCAAGATCACCATCTATTGCGACGACCGCACTGGCATGTTGAAAGAACTGACCGCCGTCATCTCCGACGACAACACCAACATCCGCGGCGTCGATCTGCGCAACGAGGATGGCGAGGCGATTGTCGAATTCGTGGTCGAGGCCGAAGACCTGCGCCACCTGAACAAGATGGTTCTGGGCCTGCGCCGGGTGGGCGGCGTGCGCACCGTGAAGCGGACGCAAAAGCTGTGAAAGGCCGCTTCTAGCTCTTAGCTTCCAGCTCTTAGCTGATGCCTGTTGGTTGCAAGCTCCTCAGCTTTAGAGGCTGCGGAAAAACTCCTGATAGGGCGCGCTTTGTAACAGGGCACGACTTCAGTTGTGCCGCAAGATGTTGATAATAAAGAATGGGATTTAGCCCCTGCGGGATATTTTTCGGGATATTCGCCCGTCTTTCGGGGTTTTTCCGCAGCCTCTTTAGCCGAGCGGCTGAACCCTTGGAGATCGCAGCTAAGAGTTCAGGGCTGGAGCGAAAATCGCGTATGACAGCGAATGCACAAGGTCGCGACACGGTTCTGCGCGGGATTCGCGTGCTCGATGGCGGGCTCGCCTCGGAGCTGGAGTACCTGGGCGCGAAGATCGACGGCCCGCTGTGGTCCGCGCATGTCTTGGAGGACGCGCCGGAGAAGGTGGTGGCCGTGCATCGCGCGTATATCGAGGCAGGCGCGGAGTGCATTCTGACCAGCAGCTACCAGGTTTCCCGCAGGGGCTACGCCGAGCTTGGCCTCGGGCCGGAGCGGGCTGATGCCGCTCTGCTGCGCGCGGTGGAGCTGGCGCGGGAAGCCGCCGCAGGATTCCCCGAGCGCCGGGTGGTGGTGGCAGCATCGCTCGGACCGTATGGCGCCGCGCTGCACAACGGGGCCGAGTACCACGGCAACTACGGGTGCAGCTTCTCCGAACTGGCGACGTTCCATCGCGAACGGATCGCTACGCTGGCCAACGCCCCGGATGCGCAGGCGCCCAATCTGCTGGCCTTCGAGACGCTGCCCTCGCTGGAAGAGGCCGAGGCCATCGGCGAAGCGCTTTCCGGCTGGCCGGAGCTGGCCGTATGGTTTTCTTTTACCTGCCGGGACGGGCGGCACGTGGCGCATGGCGAGCTGTTACGCGAATGCGCCGCAGCCGTGGCGCGCTTTCCGCAGACTGTAGCGATCGGCGTCAACTGCACGCATCCCGCGCTGATGCCGGAGCTGATCGGCGAGCTGACCGGCGCTTCGGAGAAGCCAGTGGTGGTCTACCCCAACTCCGGCGAGGGCTGGGATGCATCAACCCGGAGCTGGACCGGATCGAGCGATGCGGCGCGATTTGGAGCTATGGCTGGGGAGTGGTTTGCAGCCGGAGCACAGATTGTCGGCGGCTGCTGCCGCACCCGGCCCGCGCATATCCGCGAGGTGGCGGAGGCGGCGAAGACCCGGCGTACCGCAGCTCCGTTTGAAGTCCGCGCCTCATGAAGTACGCGGATTGAGGTTCGTGCGATCCCACATTTGGCGCAAGAAACGAACACGCCAAGTCCTTCGGCTCCCTTCGCTTCGCTGCGGTCACTCAGGATGACAGCTCTCTTTTTTGAAACGGATTTGGGAGGCGCCGCACCAAGTGAAAAGGCGGATACCTCGAAGGTATCCGCCCTTTGTTCGCGCGTCGACTACTGGATGACGAAGGTGTAGGTTGTGCTTGCCGTAATGGTTGAAGTCACGGAGTCTTGGCCGGTGACGGTAATGGTGTAGGTCCCGGCAGGTGGGTTGGAGACGGTTGTGTTTGATGTACTGCTGCCGCCGCAAGCGGAGACGGCAAGGGCTACCGCCATCAGGGCGATGAGGCCGGCCAAACCATGGAACTTGCGCGAAGAACGGCCCAGGAAGCCCGCCAGCAACAATCCGGCAAACGCCAGGGCAAGTGGAGCCGGATTGGGGCCGCTGCTTCTTACAGCAGGCGTCCCTCCCAGCCTGTGCAAGGGTGTGCCGATCGTGCGTGGAGCGGCGGCGCAATCCGAGGCATTGGTGTCGAAGGTCAATTGAGTCGCAACCGGGCTGGCGCCGGTCACAGCGACCGAGCCATCGCCATTGCTGAGTGTGGTGGTGAACTCGTAGCAGAGGTTGGCAAGCGCGCTGTCGTTGGAGGAACTTAGCAGCAGGAGAACCGTGCCGGTATAGCCTGCCTTGGGAGTGACGGTGACGGTTTCAGTCCCCGCGCTGCCTTGGGCCACGGTGAGAGTGCTGGGGCTAGCCGCCAGCGTGAAGTTCCCTGACCCCGAGCTGGTAGCAGCAATAGTTACCGATCCCACCCCGGAAGAAGCTGCATGGGTGGCGTCTCCCTGGTATTGCGCCTCGACCGTGTGCGTGCCGGCCGTGGCGAAGGAAGTGGTGTAAACGTACGTGCCGTTGGGCAAGAGGGTGTTTCCGGTGATCGGCGTACCGCCATCGACGATCAGCGATACCGCGCCGGAAGGAACTGTCGAGCCGGTGTTGGAGACGACCGTGACGGTGAAACTGTCGGAGACGTTGACCAGAGGCGCTGCGTTGGTCGGAGAAACCGTGGTTGTGGTGCCGATCAGGGATGATCCGCTGGTAGGCCAGGCCGTGGCCAGATTGTTCAGGTCCACGGAGCCGAGTCCGGTGACCTGGTCGTAGCCAACGCCCGCGGAGAAGCCTGCCGTGCTGCTGCATAGCGATGAACCGCCCAGACAATCGTTGTTGCCGGTGGTGACGTCGTGGAAGGCGGAGGCATAGGTGGCGCTGTTGGCGGCCAGGGTGTAGAGCTGTTTGTTGATGAGTCCCTGCCCGGAGGTGTAGCCCGCCTTCTGGTTGACGATGGCCAACATGCCGGCAAAGATGGGCGCGGCAAAACTGGTGCCGCCGGCCACGGTGAGGTATTGATCGTTCGCGTCGCGGAAGCCATTGGCGCAACTGCCGTTGACTCCGGTTGAGGTATCGCTGCTGCAGTAAAGGTAGCCGGGGTAGTTTGGCGAAGAGTAGAGAGCGACATCGGGGACATCGCGCTGGCCATCGGCGGGTATGCCGGGGACGCCCGTCTGCCAGGTCGGCTTGGTGAACAGCGCGCTGGCCCCCCCGCCGCTGGAACTCAATCCAGAGGTGCTGTCGTCGTTCCAAGCCACTTCCGGGATGTACTGGAGTACGGAACTGACGATGTCCGTGCTCCCCTTGGCCGCCCAGTAGGCATTGCCTGAAACGTCGTTCGCGGCGGTGATTTCAGTACCGCCGAGGCCGGTGACGTAGGGGCTGCTGGCGGGATAACTGACGGCCAGCGCCTTCTGCTGTGCAGTCGTCAGGTTGGTGAATCCGGAGCAGCCGGTGGAACCGGTATCGCCGGAGGAGGAGATAACCGACTGGCCCTGCACGGCGGCTTGCTGAAGGATGGAATCCAACGCGGCTGCATTGACGGTGCCCAGGTCGGTCTCGCAATCGCCATAGCTGGCGCTAACGATGTTGCCGATCTTCTCGTCGATGGCGTATTCAATCGAGTCGAAAACCCCGTAGCTGGTGTTGCTGCCGGTGTAGACGAAAGCGATGGTTGCGCCGGGGGCGATGGCGCCCGACCACTCGAGGTCCAGATCCGACTCCAATTCGTCTCCGGCATTCGCGCCGCCGGGGTTGATTGTGGAAGATCCCGTGCCGGGCACCAAAACCAGGGTAGGATCCTTGACGGTCAGCAGCGAGGCCTTCTGGAAGTTCTCAATATCGCTGAGCGCCACCGCCGACTGACCCACGATAGCAATGGTCTGGCCGGCGCCGTTCACGCTGGCGCTGTACAGCGGCTTGATGTCGTAGGCCGTGGCAATGTCGCCGGGGGTAAAGAAGACACTGCCGGTTTGGCTGGAGGTAAAGGAAGGCCGCTGCCGGGCGGGATCGCCGCGGAGGACGTGGGATTTGGGGCGAAAGTCGTCGAGGTTGCGAATGGCCAGCACTACAGAGGCCAGGGAGGCGGGCAGCGATAGCTCGGTCGAGGGAGCAAAGTGCTGCTGGCCATTGACCTTGTAGAAGTGCATCTGGGTCTGGAAGGCAAGTTCCACCTGGGCCGCGGTGCCCGAGAAGCGGATCAGGTTGCGGCTGCGGGCCACCGAGTCGATCGAGAAACCCTGCTGCTGGAGCCAGGTTTCCACCTTGTCCAGATCGGATTGGACCATGCCAAAGCGAGCCGCAAACTGATCCGGGGTCAGCCACTGATGGTAGAGCGGCGAGGACGGTTCCTGCTGCGCGGCGATCAACGCATCCAGGTCGGCCTGCTGTGCGGCCGAGCGGCTGAAGACGATGCTGATGCCGCTCAATCGGGTGTCCGCGGGAACGCGCCCGGCGTCGAATTGGACCTGGGCCAAGGGATGCAGCGACCCTTTGAGCGTTGTCATCTCGGAGTTGCCGATCTCCGAGGAGATGCGGGAAGACACCGATTGCGCGCCGAGAGAAGCAGCCACCATGGTGCAGGCGGCGGTCCAGAGGCAGGCCCGAAGCCGCCTTTGCATTGAAAGTGCAAGCGTTGTCTTGTTCATTGCAGTCCTTGTGAATTGGTGGGTTGAGAGTTCAGATGCACGAATACTCCATTGTCGCGTGTTCTTTCCAGGTGAGAGCTGAAACCAAGAGCGAAACCAGGGCGACCGTGCCTTGGCAACGGCATTCAGGGCGGCTCTTTCTTGAGCCCCCAGGCCGGCTTGCTTTTGCGGCACGTCTGCTCTGCTTCCGCAGCAGGAGCCTGCACCTGTTTCCAGCAGCAGGAGTCAAGGCCGGCCTACCAGAGAGAGAAGCCGGCGTTGCAGCGTCCGAACTTGCCCCTGAGTCATTGCACGGGGCTACCTTGATCAATAGACTCCGGAATCACAACAAAGTTGCACTGCAGGGTGGGATTGCCGGGCACAAAAACTTCCCACTGACTCGCGTTGAGATCGCGCGGGCAAAAATTCGCGTGGAGCGGAGTTGAGAGTTCAGCAGCGCTGAGCTACGGGGCGGACCAGGTCCAAAGCCGCAGTCCCCTTGCGCGGGGGAATATAGCTTTCCGCGCGCCAGGCGATGGACAGCTTCTCGCGGCTGAGCAGTTTGTGAATCTGGCCGCGGGCGTGGTCGGCCCAGGGGCCATGGTTATCCAGGCGCACATAGGCCTGCCAGTGGCGCAAGGCAGGACGGCGCTCTCCTCTGCGCTCATGGGCCAGCGCCAGATTGTAGTGGGCGTCGGCATAGCTGGGCGATAGCGCAACCGCCTGGCGGTAGGCGGCAATGGATTCGTCAAAACGCTCGAGTTCGTCCAGCACGTTGCCCAAATCGAAGAATGCCAGCACGTAGGCGGGATCGGCCTGGGTGGCCTTGCGGTAAAGTTCTTCCGCCCGGTCAAATTGACGCAAGTGAAAGTGGATGGTTCCCAGGTTGATGAAGGCCGGCGCGTAGGCCGGATCGATGGCCAGGATCTCCTCGTAGAGGGCGATGGCGCGCCGCTTCTCGCCCCCCTCCTCGGCCTGTACTGCGGCCAGAAAGCGATCCTGCACGCCGTGCTGGGCGCCAGAGCCAGGACTGCGCAGCGGGCGCGGTTCCGAAAGGGCCGAGGGGCGATCATCCGCCTGGCCGGCTTGCTCCAGCCGCTCGAAGTCGAAGAGCAATTGACGCCGAATGGGGTCCACCATGGCTCCGAGGTGGCGAAAAACCAGCCGCGTCCCGGTCCTCACCAGGGTCGCCTCCAGCAGCGGATTGGCCATGCCCGCCACCGCCTTCATGGCCACGATCGAATGGCGGATCGAGGCCGCGGAGACATCCTCCTCGCGGAGAATGCGCAAGGTCCTCAGCTGCCCGAGGTCCTGGAAACTATAGCTCTGCTGTTGGGGTATCAGGTCCGCCCGCTCCCACCCCTGCAACTGGCGAGAGGAGATTTGCAGGATGCGCAATACGTCCTGGCGGCTATAGCTGGTCACTCTTCCATGCTCCCGTGTGTGATCCCGCGCGGCGTTGGGGCCCGAAACTCAGGTTCAGTGCCTGCATTCTTGAACTTCGCGCCCTGGATTCGGCTCCTGGAACAGTTACTGAGAAACCGCTCTTGATGCGATTATGCCAAGAGTATGCGTGGATAAGCAGACGCCAACTACCTGCGCAACAAAAAAATACGTGGATAACGGGTACCTGATTTGGTTCCAAGGGCGCTGACGGTCAAGCGGCCTGTGGAAAACTCAAGACAAATGCATAAATACAGACCCATTGCCTAAAAAAACAGACAATTAACGGAGCCCTCCGATAAACCGATAGAAGCAGAACGGATTCGATGGTCCTTTTTTTGCCGCTTTTGGAGCGTGTATCCGATCCAATAGGTGGGTTGAATCCTGCTCCTATAAGCTATCCGTTGTTGTTCGAACGGGCAGGAGACGGAAATCGGGCTATGATTTCCGTCTTGACGGCCGCCTTGGTGGAAATGAAGAACCCCCTGCTTGAAGCCAATCTCCGGTTGGCGCTGACAAATCGATTGCCTGTGTTGTCGGTCAGCGACGGCATCGGGGCACTATTGGGCTTTACGCCGGACGACTTCCTGTCTGCAAAAGTGCTTCTCCAAGACCGGATTCACCCCGATGACTGCGACGTAGCGGCACGGTTGTTTTCTCCTCAAGCCGAAGGCCAGGCAGCTGCGGTCAACCTCCGGATCAGGCACGCCGATGGCCGGATTCGTTGCATCCGGGCGGAGTATTCGAAACAACCGGCGGCCGGCAGCGGGCAGATGAATCTCGATCTGCGTCTGCAGGATGCCAAGAGTCTGAGGGCCCAACTCGGCGAGCAACCCATCCTGGCCAACTTCCGAGCCATGATGGAAAACACTGAGGATTACGTCTATTTCAAGGACCGCAACCATGTGTTCACCGGGGCGAGCCAGACTCTGGCCTCGTTGACCGACCCCGTCGAGCACTGGACGGATCTGCTGGGGCAGACCGACTACGATGTGTTTCCCGAGGAGCTGGCAAACATTTACTACCGGCTGGAAAAGCAGGTGTTTGCGGGCACCCCGGTGGCCCATGAGATTCAGGAAACCCTGACCAAGGACGGCCGCAAAGGCTGGGTAGACAACCGCAAGTACCCCATCTTCGACGGGGAGGGGAGAATCGTCGGCCTATGGGGGATTGCCCGGGACATTACAGACCACATGCGGGCCGAGGAGGCGCTGCGGGCCAGCGAGACCAGCTATCGCACCCTGGTGGAATCGGCATCGGATGGCATCTTCGTGGCCGACACGGCTTTCCGCACCATCGAAGTCAACGCGGCTGCTTGCCGCATGTTTGGCTACACCAGGGAAGAACTGTTGTCCCTGAAGACAACGGATGTGGTTGCCGGCCCTGAAGTCGCCCGCGTGGCTCCCGAAACTGCGCTCCTGCACGTGGGACAGGTGCATCGCAGCGACTGGCGATGCCGGCGCAAGGACGGATCGATCTTCCCCGTCGAGGCCACCTCGACGCTGCTGCCCGATGGCCGGCGGCTTTCCATTCTGCGCGATGTCAGCGAACGGCGGCGCATCGAGGGTGCGTTGCGCGCGAGCGAGGCCAGCCTGGCGGCGGCCCAGGCGCGCGCTCATCTCGGCAGTTGGGAGCTGGATCTGGTCACCATGACGGGCCATTGGTCCGCGGAGACCTCGCGCCTGTACCACCGCGATCCCTTGCCGGATACGCTCACCTTTGCCGAGTGCCTCGAACGTATTCATCCCGAGGATCGCGAAAAATGCAAGCAAGCTCTTCGAGATATGCAGGAATCCGCCGCTCCGTTCGAATTCGAATACCGCACCAATCCCACCTTCGGGCCGGTACGGCAACTCAGCACCACAGCCTATATGATTCGCAATTCTGCCGGGAATCCGCTGCGAATTGAGGGCACCACGCTCGACGTCACCGAGCGCAAATTGTCGGAAGCGGCGCTGCGCGAGAGCGAGGAGTCTCTTCGAGAGTCACAGAAGATCGCCGGGCTGGGCAGCTATGTGCTGGATGTTCCCACCGGCAAGTGGACAAGTTCCGATGTACTGAATCAAGTATTCGGCATCGATCCTTCATTCGAGCACGACGTGACCGGCTGGACGGCCTTGATGCATCCCCGCGATAGCGCCATGATGGCGGCGTATTTCGCGGACGAGGTGATCGGCCAAGGCAAGCCTTTCGACAAGGAGTACCGCATCGTTCGGCAAAACGATGGCGTTGAGCGTTGGGTGCATGGCCTCGGCAGACTGGAATTCGATGCCCAGGGATTGCCGCTGAAGATGCGCGGCACCATCCAGGACATCACCCAACGCAAGCTGGCGGAAGAGGCCCTGCGGGAGAGCAAGGAACTGCTGCAACTGTTCATCGAGCACGCCCCGGCCGCGCTGGCCATGTTCGATCGCGAGATGCGCTACCTGGCGGTGAGCCGGCGCTGGATCGAGTGCTATTTCCTGCTTGGCAAGGAGGTTCTGGGGCACATCCACTACGATCTCTTCCCCGATATTCCAGAACGCTGGCGGGAAGCGCATCGCCGCGGCATGGCCGGGGAGACGCTGCGCGCCGACGAAGACCGCTTCGAGCGGGCTGACGGCTCAGTGCATTGGATCAAGTGGGAGATAAGGCCTTGGCGGACAGCCTCAGGCGACGTCGGCGGCATCGTTCTCTTCTCCGAGGACGTCACCACCCACAAGCAAGCCGAAGAGCGTCTGCAACTTGCTGCCAGCGTGTTTACCCATGCTCGCGAAGGCATCTTCATCGCGGATGCGGATGGAAGCATTCTCGAAGTCAACGACACGTTTACCCGCATTACCGGATACACTCGCGACGAGGTGCTCGGCCGCAATCCGCGCCTGCTTAGCTCCGGCTTCCATGGCAAAGAGTTTTATGCGGAGATGTGGCGCACCATCAAAGAGAGGGGGCAATGGTCCGGGGAGGTCTGGAACCGCCATAAGAACGGCGAGATTTTCGCCGAGATGCTTACCATTACCGCCCTGTTCGACGAACACGGCGACGCCCGTCAATATGTGGCGCTGTTCTCCGACATCACGGTGCTGAAGGAGCACGAGCGCAAGCTCGAACATATCGCGCATTACGACATTTTGACCGGTCTGCCCAACCGGGTTCTGCTCGCCGACCGCCTGCACCAGGCCATGGCCCATGCCCACCGGCGCGACCAGCCCCTGGCGGTTGCCTTCCTGGATCTGGATGGCTTCAAAGCAGTGAACGATCGCCATGGCCATTCAACCGGAGACCAGTTGTTGACTGCCCTGGCCAACCGCATGAAGCTGGCCTTGCGCGAAGGCGACACCCTGGCCAGGCTGGGCGGGGACGAATTCGTCGCGGTGTTGCTGGATGTGGGCGCGGTCGACACCAGCGTCCAGGTGCTCAACCGCCTGCTGGAAGCCGCGGCAAAGCCCACCCATGTCGGCGATCTGATTGTCCAGGTTTCGGCCAGCGTGGGCGTGACCTTCTATCCGCAACCCGAGGACGTGGATGCGGATCAACTGCTGCGCCAGGCCGATCAGGCCATGTATCAGGCCAAGCTGTCGGGCAGAAACCGCTACCACATCTTCGATTCCAGTCAGGACCGCAGTGTCCGCGGCCATCACGAGGACATTGCCCACATCCGCAAGGCTCTGGCAGCGCGCGAGTTCGTTCTCTACTACCAGCCCATGGTGAACATGCGCACCGGAGCGATCATGGGCGCCGAAGCCCTGATCCGCTGGCAGCATCCCGAACGGGGGTTGCTGCCTCCGGCGATGTTCTTGCCGGCCATCGAAGACCACCCCCTGGCGGTGGAACTCGGCGAGTGGGTGATCGACTCGGCATTGATCCAGTTGGAACAGTGGGGCGCAAGCGGACTGGAGATTCCAATCAGCGTGAATGTGGGCGCCTTGCAGTTGCAGCGAGCCGATTTTGTCGATCGTCTGCGCGCGCTGCTGGCGGCGCATCCCACCGTGAAGCCACCCAGCCTGGAGTTGGAGGTGCTGGAAACCAGCGCTCTGCAAGATGTGGCGCAGATTTCCTGTGTCATCGCCGCGTGCAACGAGATGGGCGTTTCCTTTGCCCTCGACGATTTTGGCACCGGCTACTCCTCGCTGACGTATCTCAAGCGCCTTCCCGCCAAACTCCTCAAGATCGACCAGAGCTTCGTGCGCGGAATCCTGGACGACGCAGATGACTTGACCATCATCGAGGGTGTGCTGGGGCTGGCCTCGGCCTTCAGCCGTTTGGCGATCGCCGAAGGCGTCGAGACCATCGAACATGGCCTGATCCTGCTGCAACTGGGCTGCGAACTGGCCCAGGGATACGGTATCGCCCACCCCATGCCGGCGCGCGATCTTCCTGGTTGGGCGGCCAGATGGCGGCCCGACATCCGTTGGAGCACCGCCGCCACGGTTGGCCCCGAGGATCGGCCCTTGCTCTACGCCGGCATCGAACATCAGGCCTGGGTCGCTGCGGCCGAAGCCTTCCTCAAGGGCGAGCGCCGCGTGCCCCCGCCGCTGGATGTCCATACTTGCCGCTTCGGCTTGTGGTTGGATCAAGGCAGGCTGAGCGGGCGTGATTCATCTTCATCCCAACAGGCGGTGAACCTCTTGCACCAGAAACTCCATGCCCTGGCCGAGGAGCTCTTCTCCTCGTGCGCCCAGGGGCAAGCTCCGGAGGGATTGGATCGCCTGGACGAGCTGCACAGCTTGCGCGACCAGTTGCTGGAACATTTGAACCATCTCAGACAGACGCCCTGAACCCTTCAGGAGCGGAAATCCAACGCCGTCACTACAGCGATTCCTCAATTGCCGCACCCCGAGACCACTGCTCTCAAGGGTCGTTCTTCTTGAGAGAATGACCCCTGGCACGATGCCGCATAGGGCGCCTACCGCTGGAATGCCTTACAAATGAATCCAGCCGCTGAGGATCAGCGCCAGCGACCCGGTGGCAACGAAGATCCAGAGCGTGATTCCTTGCAGCAGCGGGCGAACGCCCACCTTGCGGATGGTTTCCATCGAGAGGCCGGTGCCGATCAGATAGAGGGTGACGGTGAGACCGATGACGCCAATGTGTTTCAGCGTTGGATAGACCGGTTGCAAGATGTGAAGGTAGGTGTTGGCCACCGCGGCCAGGCAGAAGAACAGGATGAACCAGGGCAGTTGAATGCGCGCCTTGCTCTTACTGAAGTACGAGGTGCCGATCGATACCGGGACAATCCACAGCGCGCGCGCCAGCTTGACAGTGGTTCCCACGGCCAGCGCCACGGCGCCGAACTTGGCGGTTGCGCCCACCACGGAACTGGTGTCGTGAATGGCCAGAGCGGACCAAAGGCCGAACTGCGTCTGGGTCATTCCCAGCAAGGACCCAATGGCCGGGAAGATGAGCAGGGCCACCGAATTGAGCATGAAGACGGTTCCCAGCGAGACGGCGATCTCCTCTTCGCTGGCGTTGCTGATGGGGGCCACCGCGGCAATGGCGCTGCCTCCGCAGATCGCCGTGCCAGCCGAAATCAGGAACGAGATCCTCTTCTTCACGCTGAACAGCTTGCCCAATCCCCAGCCCAGCAGCAAGGCAAGGGTGATGCTGGCCGCGGTATAGACAAATCCCGACCGGCCCACGTGCAGGACCTGCTGGAGATCCATGCCAAAACCAAGACCGACCACGGATGCTTGGAGCAGAAACTTGGAGAGCCGCTTGGATTCGGAGTTGAAGGGGTGAACAAACAAGAATCCGAAAACAAGCCCCGTGGCCAGCGCAATCGGCGGGGAGACCAGCCCGCTGGCGCAAAGGATCAATCCGGCGATGAAGATGAATTTGGGCACATATCGAGTGTGTCCGAGGCCGGACGCCCTGTCCAAGCAGAAGTACTCATGGCCCATTTGCGCATCTTATGGGAGCGCCTGGTCCTCCGCCGGCGAGGGCAGCCCGGCGCGGTTCAACCTGTCAGGGATGCGGCCGGCCTGTACCCTCCAACGATGCTCCCCCCCCCGTATTTTGGGAATAAGCGTAGTGTTTTCAATTGGATACACTACGGGTGGCGCGCTAACTGCGTGTAACCATTGGGGTTGTCCGCAAAATCGTCTCGGCAAAGGGGTTAGCGGCGGTTTTTCCCGCTTGTAGAATCCAAAACACCCTGGATGCCGGTGAGCCTTGGATTCTGCCTGCACTGCGACCCAGAACGATTGTGCGCCAATGGGGTTTAATTCTGCGCAAGAGCTGAGTCATCTCCGAATAGGCGACGACTCTGGCGCAGTCTGTTTCCTGGTCCCTGGGGCGTTTGTCAGGAGTAATCCGGGCTGGGAGGGGTTTGTGCTAACCCCGGTCCCCAAATGCGCGGGACCGGGGGCACCCTCATCTTTGGCTTGGAAAGGTCCCGGGATCGGGGCCACCCGCCGGGTCGGACCGGTTCGTTCCAGCCACGACCCGCTTGCGGGGGCCGGACTCCCACCGATGAACAGATCCCCTCTTCAGGTTTCACTGCGCCCCTACGGGGCGCAACGCATTTTCTTCACCCTATCCCAGGGCTGCGCTTCGCTTGCCCTCCACCCCAACGACAACGACCCGTCGTTGGGGACTCTCGATGCCTCCCTACGGGAGGCAATGCAGGCTGTTCATCCTTTGCCGCAATGCGCCTGCTCATTTTAGGGAAGCTCCGATCAAGTGTCCGATCTCCACAGGGCATCGCTCCGGGGCTAAAGCCCGTCCTCATTTTGTGCTGTTTACGGCACGGCTAAAGAGGTTGCGGAAAAACCCCGAAAGACGGGCGAATATCCCGAAGAACATCCCGCAGGGGCTAAAGCCCATCCTTTATTATCAACATCTTGCGGCACGACTGAAGTCGTGCCCTGTTACAAAGCTCAGCCCGCCAGGAGTTTTTTCGCGGCCTAAAGCCCGTCGTCTCCTTTCATGCATTTACGGCACGACTGAAGTCGTGCCCTTTCAAAAACGGGCCATACCAGAGTTTTTCGCAGCCTGTAAAGCCGTGCCCTTTCAAAATATCGACTTATTCAGAGGTTGCTTAGCCTGCATTATTCATGAATATCGGAACCAGAAAGGCGGAAAAGCACGCACGTTAACAACAATCGCTGTGCTCAGCCTTCATCTGCGATCAACAGCTTGCAAAACTTCGCGGCGCCCCTCCGGGGCGCCAGGTGCCTTCTCAACACTTTCCCAGGGCTGCCGCCCTGGGCTAATTTCGTT
>Ga0181529_10002268_pt1 | contig 23378 bp, 23 predicted proteins | sample PEATcosm2014_Bin_36_FD_119763 | JGI IMG/M metagenome (GOLD analysis project Ga0181529, IMG submission 119763) | Peatland microbial communities from MTU Mesocosm Facility, Houghton, MI, USA - PEATcosm2014_Bin10_30_metaG | ecosystem: Environmental > Terrestrial > Soil > Wetlands > Peat | place... | reverse complement strand
GCCGGCAGATTTCATCACCGGCCTGCTGACATATCCTTTATCTAATTCGAGCCTGCAGGTCATTTTCCTGCCGGAATATTCAGTTCCACGCGAATGGCCTGATTTCCTCGTCGTTGCCAACGCTTTGCTGGGATTGCTGGCGACTTATGCGTGGTTGATTCCAGGATTGCGCCCGCAAACAAAACTGTTCTCGCTCGTCTTCTTTCTGGGTAACTTTTATTTGACTGTTATTTTGAAATATTTTCCGCCGTGGTATCTGCCGACGGTGGAGGTGTTCGGTTATTTGACCACCGGACTTTTCTTCGACCAGTTGCTTTGTTTGCTGCCGAAGCTGCCGCAACCGCGCTGGACTGGTGGCTGGTTTTGTCATCTTCCGAAAGTGATGCGCATATCTGCCGTCGCACTCATCATCGGCCAGGCGGCGGTGACGGTCTGTGTCGCGAGGCAATTGCAGGTGCAGCAACAGATCATCGAGAACGGCGTGCGCCGCCCCACCGGCCTCTGGCTGCACGACCATGCCCGGACACCGCACGATACCGTGATGTTGGAACCGCTCGGCTATATCGGTTATTATTCAGGCCTGAAGATGCTGGATTATCCGGGACTTGCCTCCAAGGAGATGGTCGAAGCCCGCAAACGCCTAGGGCCGGGCAAAGAAAATCTCGTCTATCTCGAACTCAAGCCCGACTGGGTTGTGTTGCGCCCTTTTGAAGGGCTGGAAGGCATTTATGTTAATGCCAGCGGCCTGCGGAAATACTACGAACTTGTCAAGGTCATTGACGCCACGGACAAGATCAAGGCCGTCCGCTGGCTGCCGGGCAGACCCAATCTTGAATACGCCGAAACTTTTCAAATCTACCATCGCAAGGCGGACACCGGCACCAATTCTCCTACTGGAAGATAGATGATGTCGCGGGGGGATTAGTGGATGGCAGATACAACATTGCCTGTTTCAACCGAACGACCATAACCAGTCCCACCGCGTCAAAGATGCCCATCTGATAATTTTCCCTCATTGCCGCCGTGCGCTTTGGCGGTAACTTGGAACCCAATTGCTCCGGAAATTCTCCGGCCACAATTTCAGCCAGGTCGTGCTTTGTCCCCTGACCATCGGGAACAAGAAGCTTCATCACCTGCTCACGCGAAAATAATTTGACGTTCGCTTTGCTGGCTTTCGCCACCTTGATGATTTGCGGGACGAGTCTTTGTATCCGTGAACGCCGCAGCGAGCCTTTGGCCGACGCATCTTCCATAACCAGCACATCTGGCTGGTAGTGGGCGATCAATTCTTCCACTTTCGGAAGGAGCTTGGCGTTCTTGTTCCCTTTCCCACTCACAACCTTCACACCCCAATTGACGAGCGTGTCCTGTCCTTCAAGCACGGCAAAGCCGAAGCCTCTGGTGACGGGCGCAATGGCTAAAACACGGAATTGTTTTGAATCTATTGTGTTCATGGTCAGTTGAGCGATCTATTGGCAATGTTTGTAAATATCTGGCGTTTTGGATTTCCTTGACCTGTCCGGCTGGCGAGCGTTTTGGCGCGTTCAATGACCTCCTGTTCGACCTTTTGATACAGACCGCTAAACAGTTCACTGGGCGACCTCTGAAAAATAACCTCCAACGCCAGTGCAGTTTCCAGACTTGGTTCGCGGTCAAACCGTTCATAGCGGGACACCTTGGCCCCGCCTTTGTTGCCCAAGAGAAATGCCACCTCCTTTTGTGAAAGAGCCAGGCGTTTTCGGTTGGACACCAGATAATTTGAAAGTTGAGGCGAAGACATGAGGTTTGAAGCAGACGAACTCGTGGCGAGTTCAAACTCACACTATCGGAATCAAGAAGTTGCGGAAGCAGTCAATATTTGCCCAAAGCGGCAAGTCTATAAAAAAGCACCGGGCATTAAAGCTCGGTGGTGGGAGTAAATATCAAATCACAGCTTTTCAATTCTGTCAATACCACCTCGTCATTTTGCTATTGAACTTTCCTTGTCTAGTCATATAATCCGCCCACTATGAGTAATTCATTATCACAATTAACAACAATACAATTACGGCACGCGGCTGACATCAAAGAGAAGATCGAAGCGTTGAACAAGGAACTGGCCTCGATTCTTGGCGCTTCGACACCGGCACCGGCCAAGACGCCGAAGAAACGCGGAATGAGCGCCGCCGGGAGAGCCAGGGTTGCAGCGGCTCAAAAAGCACGCTGGGCGAAGATCAAAGGTGCAAAGCCAGCCGTCAAAGCACCGGCCAAGAAGCACACGATGAGCGTAGCGGCCAAAGCCAAGCTTTCGGCAGCAGCGAAGGCGCGATGGGCAAAGATAAAGGCAGCGGGCAAGAAATCGCTGTAATCCATTTCGATTCGGATCAGGAATGCAGTCCTGCCTTTGGCGGGACTGCATTTTTTGTGACTTGCCGCTTTGGGCAAATCTTGCTGTCTTCTGTATTTCCACCGTGGCGCTAAAGTGAGCGGATGGAAAAGAAACCCGCCCCAACCATCCGCGACCTGTATCCCCATTTCACCGACGAACAACTGGCCGAAGCCGAAGATAATCTTGAGCAGTATCTCCTGTTGATGCTGCGCATTTATGAGCGCATTCAGGGCGATCCCGAAAGCTATGCGCGCTTCCGCGCTTTGACAGAAAAAATTCATGCGGTATCCTTAAAACCGTCAAGGTCGGCTCCCTTACCAGATGCTAATTCAAACCATCCATCATGAAGCCCTTTTTCGGCTACATCCGTGTTTCCACGGTAAAACAAGGAACGAGAGGAGTATCGTTGCAGGAACAGCGCGACTCGATTCTTCGCTATGCCAGCCGGAACGGAATGGAGATCATCTCATGGTTTGACGAGCGGGAGACCGCCGCAAAACAGGGACGGCCCACATTCACAAAAATGATGAAGCTGCTCCGGCAGGAAAAAGCCCGGGGCGTGGTTCTTCACAAGATCGACCGTGGTGCCCGGAATCTTAAAGATTGGGCGGACATGGCCGCGTTGATTGACGTTGGCATTGAAGTCCATTTTGCCAACGAAAGCCTGGACATGCACTCGCGCGGTGGACGGCTTTCCGCCGACATCCAGGCCGTGGTTGCCGCCGACTATATCCGAAATCTCCGCGAGGAATCCCTCAAAGGCTTTTATGGCCGCATCAAACAGGGCGTATTTCCCCTACCGGCACCCATTGGTTATCTCGACAGAGGCAGCGGCAAGCCAAAAGAACCCGATCCGATGAAGGCTCCTCTTGTGAGGAAGGCATTTGAACTGTATGGCACCGGACGTTACAATCTTGATACGTTGCTGGTAGAACTGCACCGGCTTGGCTTGCGCAACAAAAAAGGCAAGAATGTCAGTCGCAGCGGTCTCGGATCAATTCTTGGCAATCCATTTTATATCGGCCTCATCCGACTCAAGCGTTCAGGCCAGACCTTTCCCGGAGCACATGCGCCCCTCATTCCAAAATCGCTGTTCAGCCGCGTGCAGATGATTCTGTCTGGAAAGAGCAACACCAAGATTCAAAAGCATGACTTTCTTTTCCGGCGTCTGGTTCGTTGCAAACAGTGCAAATTCACACTGATTGGCGAACGCCAGAAGGGTCATCACTATTATCGCTGCCAGACCAAACACTGTCCGGCGACCGGCATCCGTGAAGAATTGATGGACGTAGAAATTCAAAAGCAACTTCTGCCGCTCTGTTTTGAAGATGACGAATGCACATATTTTCGGGCGAAGCTCGCCCAAATGAAAGTTGACTGGTCGAATCGTCAGGAAGAGGTATGCAAAACTTTGAATATTCAAACCGGCCAGCTTCGTGACCGCCTGAACCGGCTGACTGATGCGTTTCTGGACGGTGCCATTGAGCGTGAGTTGTTCGAGCAGCGCAAAACAGCCCTGTTGATGGAATTGAAGGGGTTGGAGGAAAATATGGCCAATATGCGTGACCAGGCACAGTCGGAACCGGATCGCCTGTCAGAATTCCTCGAACTGGCTGGAAACGCCTGGTTGGGCTATAAAATGGGAATTCTTGAAGAAAAGCGTGATTTGCTGAAAATCGCAACCTCGAACCGGGAAATGGACGGAAAAAACGCCCTCATTGAGCCATCGGCTCCGTTTTATGAGGTGGCAAACCGGTTCAAAAATGATTACAGTGGCCCGTATCGAGACATACCTCGAACTTGGGACAGGTTACTGGATAGATTAGCACAGTTAGACCAGCAAGGGCTACTCCCCACTTTGAAGAAGGATGCTGGATGTTGCGATGGTAACTATAATTCGATTTCAGTGACGGAGTGAAGAAATGAGGCGGAGGCTACCGGGTCAAGAATCGCTATTTCCTGCCTCTAATAAGGAAGCCGACGATAAGGATCGGGATCGCAATCACCAGGGCGATGAGCGGTGCATGTTCGAGCACATTTAGGCCGTTTTGAATTCCAGGGTCTTGCAGCGGTGTCATGTGTTCGTTCGGGTTAAAAGTCTGCCTGAATGAAATCGAATTTGATACTTGTGTGTCAAGTTGAATTACAAACCAGCCCACTTATTCCATTCGTCCTTGCCAATACCAGACTGGCGGATCATTTTGTTGAGTGTCTTTGCCGAATAGAATCCCTGGGTAAATCTGATCTCGACGAATCTGTCCGGCTCGCCGTTGCGCCGCAATTTGACCCACGATTGGCAATGCTCCAAATCCTCATAAAAACTAAATCCCTTTTCTTCGAGAAATTGTGTGATGTCCCGATACGTCCATAATTTTTTTGCCATGTCCGAAGAATATATCGCAGGAGGCTAATCTACTAGACGCCAAGAATTGCCGGAGGCGGCAACCCGGCGACGGCATTCGGAAGTTGCGGGCAGCGGCTGGAATCCTTATGTTCCCGTCAATGAGCGATGGCAAATTCACAACAGAAGCCGCTATTCTTTGGGGCGCGATTCCGTTGAAGGCGCAAAAGCGCATCCTGAAGAATGCGTTCTGCGCCAAATGCAATGTTGTCGTGGAAATCGTTGGCTATACCGGCACGGTGGAAAACGGCGACCTGATGCTTGATGGCACATGCGCGTTCTGCGGCCATGCGGCGGCAAGGGTGGTGGAAACGTCTAAAATTCGGATCGAGAACAACTAGCAGATCAACGTGCGCTGGCTTCACGGTCTGTTTTTTTCATGCGCGTTCGTGATATACTGGCGGGCAATGGACAAGGATTTCGACGGATGGAATTCAAAAAAGAAGCACATAAACGATCACGCCGTCGCGCCGTTCTACCACAAGCGCGAGATTTGGTGGTGCTCGCTCGGCGTAAATGTCGGTTTTGAGCAGGACGGAACAGGATCAAACTATGACCGCCCGGTGCTGGTCATCCAAGGTTTCAATTCCCACGTATTTTTCGGTGTTGCACTCACCGGGAAAAAGAGACAAGGCCGTTACTATGTGCCTATCGGCGAAGTCGAGGGCAGAGAGGCGTCAGTCATTCTTTCGCAAGCTCGCCTGATTGATACGAAGCGTTTGATACGAAAAGCCGGCACGCTGGATACTGATATGTTCGACAAGGTTTGCGACGAACTCAAACGCACCCTCTTTGGACACAATTAAAACAATTTTGCCCCACATTACTGCGAGGCGAGGCCGAAGCCATTTGTATTATGATTATACACCATGCTGATTTTGGATGCAAGGCCGCCCAAGGCCAGTCACTAAAGCGAGCTATTTTGCCTGCATCAATTTAGCCCCCGCGCCGAGCGTGGTGTCCAGCACCGGCGGTTTTGCAAGAAGCGGGGAAATAACATCGTCAAATCCGCTCCCGATATTGTTATACATTCCCAAAACCTGGGGCTTTATAGTCACATCCCCGCTGTTGTCATAAAACTTTGATTTTATCGTGCCCACCGCCATCAGGGCGTTTGCTATGGTCGTCCCGTTGACATCGCTCGGTATTGGAATCGCAGAGGACACGCTTTGCCCGCTGATTCCCATTGTTTGAATCACAAGCGTCCCGGAAACGACCTTGGTATCGGCGGCGGCACCGATGGCAATCAGGTTTCCCAAATTGACGTTTCCGCTGTTGACCTTCACGTTCGCCGTCATTCGTATCCCCACTCCGACATATATCGGTATGATTTTGTCCGGCCCCAGCTTTGTGGGATCAACAGTCGGCAGATAGACAAACCGGTTCGTATTCGGCGGAAAATCCTGGTATTGATACAGGGGCAGCGAAAGCGTGTTGTATTTAATGTAATCCAAGACCACCACATAATTGCTCCCGGCATACCCCATGGAGGCCGGGCCGTAAGTGATGGTGCCATTGCCTGAATATTCGCCAACGGCAAGTCGCATTGTTTCATCGGGAAGCGCCCGCAAGGTTGCCTGCGAATTGGTGACATCATCGGCCACGGCGTTGGTGAGGATGACCGGCAGCGGATCCAGCGGAGTGTATCCGTAACCTTGCGATTGCTCTGCAAGCGTCTGCGGCAAATGCACGCACCCGGTGAGGCAAACACAGGCAACGGCTGTCAAAAAAACTATCGCGAATTTTTTCATAAATGGCCTTAATTATTTTCTGGGATTTCCTGTTCTTCCCGTCGCTGGAAAAAGCATAATATGTGGCAATCGTCAATCTTTTTTGGCAAAAACGGATTTTATCCACACCTGCATACTGGCTACAAACATGGTTTGTAGGGGCTACCGCCCGTCACTTTTCTACTTCCACGGCTTAACCGCCGCACCACTGGCTCCCCAACGTGTCGTCGGCTACCGCCCGACATTTTTCTTTTTCCCAATCGGGCTAGCCGGCATAAAGGACATCTACCCGCTGTCCTTTAGCAAAAAGAAAAATGTCGGGCGGCGTCGGCCTATCGGCCTAGCCTACGACACGTTGGGGGACTGGTTTCAGGAGAAACACCAGCCCGCTACCGCGACCGGCTCGCCCGAAGGCGGAGTCACGAAGGGCATTACCTGGGAAAAAGAGTTGCCGCGACTGCGGCACTGATACAGCCGCGCCGAATGGCGCGTCCTTTTATATGCCGGAAACGGCAAGTCTTGGCGTCTAGTTTAGTTTCAGAATTCGCATATCGTGTAAATTCGGATTTCAAAACCAGTCGCCATTACCCCGCCGGCCTGTTCTACAACATTCTGCCGGCGTTTAGTCTGACAGCACGGGGACTTGGGGGTGGCGACTGGTTTTGGAACCTGACGAACCACACATTGTGATCGGAAACCGAGATGGCTACGGAAAACCGGTGCCTTTTGGCATATCTGCCAGCGACCAGCGGCAGCACATATACATCATCGGGAAAACGGGTTCTGGAAAGACGACGTTGCTCCGCAATCTCATTTTGCAACACATCAAGCTTGGTCATGGCGTCGGACTGATTGACCCGCACGGCGACTTGGCCGAGGAGCTGTTGCATCACATTCCGCCGAAGCGTGCCGACCACCTGGTATATTTCAATCCGGGCGACATTGAATTTCCCATCGGGCTTAACCTGCTCGCCAATGTCGCACCGGATGACCGGCATCTTGTGGCTTCCGGCATTGTGTGGGCGTTCAAGGGCATCTGGCGGGATTCATGGGGACCGAGGCTCGAATACATCCTCTACAACGCGGTGTCAGCTCTTTTGGACTGCCGGAATGCCACACTTTTGGGCGTCAACCGGATGCTCACGGATGACACATACCGCGCCAAAGTGGTCCGGCAGATCAAAGACCCGTTCATCAAGGCGTTTTGGGCGGAGGAATATGCCGGATATGACGAGCGGTTCAAACGAGAGGCCATTGCGCCGATTCAAAACAAGCTCGGCCAGTTTCTTTTGAATCCGGTGATCCGAAACATTTTGGGTCAAGTGAGAAACAAAGTGAGCATTCCCTTCGTCATGGACAATCAAAGGTTGTTCATCGCAAATCTGTCAAAAGGCAGGCTTGGACACGACAAGGCGAACTTGCTTGGCTCATTGCTGACAACGCAATTCCAGCTTGGCGCAATGGCGCGGGCAAACCGGCCGGAGGAGGAACGAAAGGATTTTTACCTCTTCATTGACGAATTCCAGAACTTTTCGACTGATGCGTTCGCCTCGATTCTCGCTGAAGCCCGCAAATATCGTTCGTGCCTCACACTGTCGCACCAATACATTGACCAGCTTCCGCTGCCGATCCGGCAGGCGGTATTCGGCAATGCAGGAACCCTGATTTCATTTCGCATCGGCAATACCGACGCCGAAGTGATGGAAAAGGAATTCGGCAACACGTTTCCGGCGAGCGTGCTGGTTGACCTTGACCGCTATGAAGCGGCGGTGAAATTGCTGGAGGATGGAATGAATCGAGAACCGTTCCGGGCGAAAATGTTGCCGCCGTTGGAAAACCGTGTTGGACGGAGGGACAAACTCATCGCCCTGTCGCGGGAACGGTTTGCCGTTCCGCGCGCCAAGATAGGTGAAAAGTTGAAACGCTGGATGAATACGATCAATTGTTAATTTTGAGAACCTAACGAAATGGTTTTTTTTAGCTTGTGAGAATCGCATCAATTGCGTAAAAACAATCTCATTCCCCCATTCGAAGCGCCTATTGACATTGCAGTCGGAAAAATGCACCTGGGGGGACATTGCTGAAGGTGATGGCGATCAAAGATACTCCGTTGGTTGCAGGAACCCAAGGGCCGGTAAGCAAGTTGGTGGTGGTCATCAGGACGCAATTGGATCCCGACATCGGATACAATACCACCGACTGCCCTCCTACTTGAACAATGTTCACCGCTGGTGAGGTATTAGTAAAAATGGCAATATAATAGTTACTCGTATTGACGACAATATTACGGGGGTTGTTCGGATTAGAGTCGCTCCAACCAACAAAAGCAGAGTAATTTCCCGGCACGGCAGTGAGGGTAAAAGTCTGGCCGAGAAAGTAATTGGCAGCCGTCGGCGAGATTTCAATGGAGCCATTACCGGTGACCGTGGTCATAATTGATTCCGTGGGAACTGTGAGGATTGCAACCGGACTGGTGGCACTACCATAGACATTGCTGACGACCACTGAATAACCATTTCCAGACCAAGAAGGCTGGACATTATTGAAAATCAACGTGCTGTTTGTGCCGCCTGCAATTGGAATATTATTGGAATACCATTGATAGTAGGCGGGTGCAGAAGCCGAAACAGCTATCGAATATAAGACGGTCAAACCGCTGCTAACGGTGAAAAGACTTTGTGGCGCAGACAAAACGGCGGGGGCAAGCTGGATGCTGACGTTACCATAGATTGTATTTGTATTGAGCAAAACAGCCCCATCATTTTCTTGTGAAATATTTCCAAGACCATTAAAAGTAACCAATCCAGTCAGGTCGATTACGCTGTTCGTGCCACTGGCATCTACATTAATACCGCCACCGCAATCATTGCCTCCAACCGGATTGACGAAAGAGCAATACATCAAGTTGACATTTTTTAAATTAAGCCTAGCGCCTTGCAACGCTTGCAGCGTGAGATCAGAACACAGATAATAAGGCCCCGCGATTTGTTGTAATGCCGGTAAATCCAGTACGCTTCCAGTCCCGCTCGCCTGCAATATGCAATTATCAACATTCCCATTTAAATAATTGGTCAGCGCCGGCAAACTAAACGTCATCCCGCCAGCCACATACAGGCTTAACCCCATTGCGTATCCCAAGTTCGGGACCAAGATCTGCCCGCCGTTACTTGGACGCATATATGATGGATACTGCGTTCCACCGTTGTTGTTGTCGGTAAACATCCGCAAATTAGTCAAATCAATCACACTGTTCGTGCCATCGGCGCTTACGACGATGCCGCCGCCGCAACCATTGCCGCCAACCGGGTTGACGTATGAGCAAGACATCATATTTACATTTTTAATGTTCAACAGGGCTCCTTGCGCTGCTTGCAGATTAAGGACAGAACACAGATAATATGGCCCGGTGATCTGTTGTAGTGCCGGCAAATTCAGGACGCTCCCAACCCCGCTCGACTGCAATGTGCAATTCCCGCTGTCACCGTTTAGATAATTGGTCAAAGCCGGCAAGCTGAAAGTCATTCCACCTGACACATATAAGCTTAACCCAATCGTATAACCTAAATTCGGAACCATAATTTGCCCGCCATTGCTCGGTTGCATTTGCGAGCCCGACGATGTTCCTCCAGAAGTGCCAGTAAATTGTTGCAATCCGGTTAAATCTACTACGCTGTTTGTGCCATCAGCAAAAACTCGGATGCCGCCACCACAATCATTACCACCAACTGGATTAACATATGAGCAAGACATCATATTGACATTTTTAAGATTTAATCTGGCTCCTGACAATGCTTGCAGCGTGAGATCAGAACACAGATAATACGGTCCTGTAATTTGCTGTAATGCTGGCAAATCCAGCACGCTCCCGGCCCCGCTTGCCTGCAATATGCAATTTCCAGTGTCTCCGTTTAGATAATTGGTCAAAGCCGGAAGACTAATTAATCCTCCTTGTTGAACATACATGCTCACTTGATTTGCTATAATGCTGCCTTCACCAATGAAAGCCGAATTTGTCCCGTTAGCGACAATTGAAATTCGTGGCGCGAGATAAAGATTTGACGCCACATTTACCGCGCCATTCACCGTCAATGAACCAGTGATCGAAAGTGCCTGCTGGCAAATAAGATTGTTTAACGTCAGCCCGCTAGGGACGTTCGAAATCGTTCCGCTCCCGCCAATATAAATGCTGTCGGTGGAAGCGGGTAATGTGCTTCCACTCCAATTGTCAACATCGCTCCAAGATTGACCGTCGCCGGCTCCCGTCCATTGCTTATTGATAATCACGGCTGTCAATCGCGCCACCGCACTCGTCACGCTACCAAAACTGTTCGTCACAACCACCGTATAACTGCCGGATTGCGTCACCGACATATTGTTGAGTGTTAGTGAATCAAGGTTTGCCCCGGAAAGGTTGATGCCGTTGAATTGCCATTGTAAACCAGGTGCTGGTGAACCGGTGACCGTAACATTCACGGTGAGGTTTGATCCCGCCACCACCGCAAAACTCTGCGGCTGGGCATGGGTTTCAAAGGCATATCCAAGGTGCAGGGTGACTCCGTCGAGGATCATTGCCTCGACCTCTGCAATCCGACCCGCAACCAGCCGGGGAAAATTGAGGCGATGAATCATGCCGTCACCTGACTGTCGGTATGAAGCGATTCAAACGGAGGCTGCCGATCCCGCAGTGGGATTCGGCTTTGCGCCGAAGACGTTCAACCTGATTGTCGAAACCGGCTTTGACGGTGAGCCGCATTACCCTTGAGCACAAGCAGCAGGAGCAGGCTCGCCGGGTTGCTGACAAAGCCCAAAACTCCCTGTTTCAAGTGGCGCGATAAATCGAAAGTGCAGTTACAAATCACAAGGGCGATCCGTCAGGGTCGCCCATTTTTAATGTTGCCGCTTCCGGCAAATCTTGCCGTCTTCATCAAAACGGCGCGGGGAGATACGCTTCAGGATGGCAGTTCATTTCAAACCAACAACCAACAGAAAGGAAAAACATGAATACGTTTAGCGAAACAGAAGACTGGGTCACTTTGTATTACCGCGAAGGCTCATCGGACAAGGTGTATCAGGCCAGGATTGAACCGGAGGGCAAATTGTTCGCCGTCCAGTTCGCCTATGGGCGGCGCGGGTCAACGATGACGACAGGGACGAAAACGAGTTTGCCAGTGCCTTACGACATGGCGAAGAAAATCTTCACCAAACTCGTCAACGAAAAGAAAGCCAAAGGCTACACCGAGGGCGAGAACGGCACGCCATATCAGCATACGGACAAACAATCATCGGGAATTTTGCCGCAGTTGCTGAATGCAATCGAAGAATCCGATGTTGAGCGGTTGCTGCACAATGATGAATATTGTGCGCAGGAAAAGTTCGACGGGCGGCATCTCTTGATCCGCAAGCAGGACGAACACATCGAAGGCATCAACAAGAAAGGATTGCTGGTGGGATTGCCGGAAACCGTGTCAGATGACATCCGCATCCTGCCCGGCAGCTTCATTCCCGATGGCGAATCCATCGGCGATAAGTATCACGCCTTCGATCTCCTCGAATTGAACGGCGAAAACCTGCGGCCGTTGCCGTATCGGGAACGGCATCAGCGTCTGGTGAACTTGCTATTGTCCAGTAGTCAGTATCCATTTCCGCATATCGGATTAGTTGAGACGGCGTTCACGACGCAGCGGAAGACCGCACTGTGGCAGCGGTTGCGGGAGGAAAAACGCGAGGGCATAGTATTCAAGCGGTTGGACGCGCCATACACGCCCGGCAAGCCCAACAGCGGCGGGCCGCAGTTGAAATTCAAGTTTGTTGCCACGGTGTCCGCCATCGTTGCCAGGATAAACCAAAAACGCAGCGTGGAGGTCGGTCTGTTCAATGGACGGAGCTTGGTTTCATGCGGCAACGTCACCATCCCGGCCAATCACGACATTCCCAAGGTCGGCGCGGTCGTGGAGGTGCGGTATCTCTACGCCTTCCGCGCCAGCCATTGCCTGCATCAGCCGGTATATCTGGGGCCGCGCGATGACGTTGAACCCGGCGAATGTCTGGCATCACAGTTGAAATTCAAGGCAGAGTAAAACACAGGGGCGATCCGTCAGGGTCGCCCTTTTTTCATGTTGCCGCTTCCGGCACATCTTGGCGTCTTCATCAAAACGGCGGAGGGAGATACGCTTGAGCATGGATAGTTCTTCAACAAACCCATAACCAAAGGAAATATATGAACATAAAATCGTATGAACGCATCACCGAACGCATCACCGGCCTGCTGTCGCAGGGCACAGTCCCCTGGCACAAGCCGTGGTCGGTCACTACCGGATTGCCCCGCAATCTCGTCACCCAGAAGCCGTATCGCGGCATCAATCCGTTCCTGCTCATGGCGGCGGGCTATGAATCACCGCACTGGCTCACGTTCCGTCAGGCAGTCCAGCTTGGCGGCAGCGTCAAGAAGGGCGAAAAAGCCTGCCCCGTCGTGTTCTGGAAACAGATGGAACTGACGAACAAGGAATCCGGCGAAGTTGAAAAAATGCCGCTGCTCCGCATGTATTTCGTATTCAACGTCGCACAGTGCGAAGGGCTGAAGAATATGCCGGCTCATGTATCGCGACACAGTGAACGATGTGGTCAAAGCGAAGGTGGAGGAAGCCACGGGAGCAAAGGGCATCAAATTGATTAAATTCAACGATTACAGCCCGATTCTTGACGAGTTGTATAAACCAACGGTGGTGCAACTGCCGCGAATTTCGCCCGCTGCCTGACGCATCATGTCACGGCTCGACGAACAATTAACCGGCCAATTTCACCAGTGGGAATTGCGCGGTCGCGGCTGGCAGGTGTTTGACGAACCCGTTTGTCCCGAACCTCCATTTCGACCCTTCCATGGACACTACTTGCCCGACGCACCGGCAATTGACGACGGACGCAAGCCTACATTTTTGAGTTCGCTGGTGCAAAAATTGAGCGGTAAATTAAGCACCGATAAGCTGCCAGAGAAAATTGAACCGGAGCCGGAGGAAGAACCCGAACCGCAATCACTGGTTCGGGAAAAACTGATTGAGTTTCAGGCATCTTTGCCAGACAAGCTCGACATCCACAAGGAGGCGTTTGAACAATTTCTTTTAAGCCTCTCATTATGCCGTGAACCCATCGCCTTTGAACTGCTCGGCACGCCCAACAAAGTGACGGCGCAATTTGCCGCAGCCGAATATGACGCCCCGTTGCTCCGCCGCCAATTGCAGGCGCACTTTCCCGACGCGCAATTCCGGGAACAGGAAGGCACGTTGGAAAAGGCATGGATGGCCAGTGACGGCAACGAGGCGTTCGCGGTTGAGTTCGGGCTTGAACGCGAGTTTATGCTGCCGCTTGCCAGCGGCAAGCTTGACCCCTTCATCGGCATCATCGGCGCACTGGCAGGATTGCAGCCCGGCGAACTCGGATTGTTTCAAGTCCTCTGGCAGCCGGTGCAACATCGCTGGGCAGAAAGCATTCTGGCTTCCGTCACACATGCCGACGGCAAGCCGTTTTTCATTGATGCACCCGAATTGGCAAATGCAGCAGGAGATAAAATCAACAAACCCCTTTTTGCCGCAGTTGTCCGCATCATGGCGCGCACCTCGTCACGCGCCCGCCTGTATGGGTTTGGGCGTGACCTTGCCGGATCACTCCGCGTGTTCACCAATCCCCAGGGCAACGCCCTCATCCCGCTTCGCAATGAAGAATATCCCTACCTTGAACACCTTGGGGATGTGATTGCCCGGCAGTCGCGGCGCACGGGCATGATTTTGAACAGCGACGAATTGACCGGCTTTGTGCATCTGCCTTCGAGTGCCGTGCGTTCACCCGTCCTGCTGCGCGATTCCGGCCGGACGAAGGCCGCGCCAGAGATCGTGCGGCAGCCGCCGGGCGTCGTCATCGGCGACAACGAGCATGGCGGCGAGACGGTCCCCGTCTTTCTCACCGCCGACCAGCGCGTTCGGCACACGCACATCATCGGTTCCAACGGCACCGGCAAATCATCACTTCTTTTCAATCTCATCCGGCAGGATATTTTGAATGGTGACGGCGTGGGCGTTCTCGACCCGCACGGTGATTTGATTGAACAGATTTTGGGAATCATCCCCGACGACCGGATTGACGACGTGGTGTTGGTTGACCTGTCCGATGAGGAATTTCCCATCGGATTCAACATCCTGCAGGCCAATTCCGAAAAGGAAAAAAGACTGCTCGCGTCCGATCTGGTTTCAGTGTTCCGGCGTCTTTCAACTTCATGGGGCGACCAGATGGACACCATTTTACAGAACGCCATCCTGGCATTTCTCGAAAGCAGCCGGGGCGGGACGCTGGCGGACTTGCGCCGTTTTCTGAATGAGAAGACTTACCGCAGCGAATTTTTGCAGACCGTCCAAGACCCGGAGCTGTTATATTATTGGCAGGAAATTTTCACGCCGTCCGGCGGCAACAAGTCCGTCGTTTCACTGGTCAGCCGGTTGAATGATTTTTTTAATCAAAAATCCCTGCGCAACATGGTGTCACAGCGGGACAACAAATTAAATTTCGCGGACATCATGGACAGCGGAAAAATCTTTTTGGCGAAGCTGTCGGAGGGCTTGGGCGGCGAGAAAAATTCCTATCTGCTGGGCACGTTGCTCATCGCCAAATTTCAGCAATTGACGATGGCGCGGCAGTCCCAGAAAATCGAAGACCGCCCGGACTTCTGGTTATACATAGACGAGTTCCAGCATTTTATTTCGCCGAGCATGACGAAAATTTTGACCGGCGCGCGCAAATACCGGCTTGGATTAACGCTGTCGCACCAGCATTTGCACCAATTGCAGGGCGATGGTGAAGTTGCCAGTGCCGTGATGACCGAGCCTTATACGCGCATTGTGCTGCGCGTTGGGGACGATGACGCCAAAAAGTTGGGCGAAGGATTTGAATCATTCGATGACAGCAGCCTGAAAACGCTGGAAAAGTTCCATGCGATTGCCCGCGTTGAACGGAACGATTTTGATTTCAATCTGGCGTTGCGGAAACCGGACTTGTCCGAATATAGCGACGAACGGAAGGAGGCAGTCATTGCGGCGTCACGCGTCAAATATGCCACGCCGCGTGCCGAGGTGGAGGCGGCATTGCTGGCGAACATTCGCAGAGAAGTCCAGAAGCCCGAACCGCCAGCACCCAAACCAGCTTCCCCGCCGCCGGTAATTCCGCACGTTGCCGAAGCGGCAGTGCCGCCTCCCATTACGGAAACTCCGAAAGCTTCGGAAGTTCCGAAGGCGACGGTGCCACCCGCCACCGAAATCAAAAACGTCACGGATTCGGAAAAGAAAATGCAGCCAGCGGTTGCAACACAGATGACGGCGGCAGAGCCGAAGGATTTAGGGCGCGGCGGGGCGCGTCATAAAGCCATTCAAAGCCGGTTGAAGACCGAGGCGCAGAAGTTGGGCTTCCACGCCGAGGTCGAGAAGCAGTTAGCCCAAGGCTCGAATGACGCCGCAGATCTGGTGTTGCGGCGCGGGCAGGTTGAGATCGCGGTGGAAATCACCATCACCACCGGCGTTGACCATGAGTTTGAGAACGTGAAGAAATGCCTGGCTGCGGGCTTTAACCGCGTGGCGATGGTTGCCACCGGGCGGAAACAGCTTGAAGCCATTGCAGCCGCCGTGCAGGGCGGGCTTGGCCCGGAAGCGGCGGCGAAGGTCGGCTACTACACGCCGGATGAATTTATTTCGGAACTTCAGAATTTGGCGAAGGCGACGGAGTTGCCGCCACCGTCGGAACCGATGGCAAAGACCGGCAAGCTGCTCGGTTTTGAAATTACCCGGAATTTTCCGAAGCAGACGCCGGAGGAACAGCGGTTGAACCAGCAGGCCATTTACGAGGTGACGATGAAGGCTATGAAAACGTGAAATTGTGTCGTCCCAGTGATTACCCCGTGCCAGATTTGGTCGTAAAAATTGAAGATTTCCGCGTGTCAATCGAGACCGGGATAGATTTGCCCGGATTCGGCCACGATGAATCTCGTGTGATGCACCGCCAGCTATTCGCGGCTCTCGTTGTGCCATTCAAACATTAATTATCCCGTCATTCGCATGCTCGCCAAGCCGGTTTGCAATTTCCGTAGATTTTCGTCGGGCATCTGCTGCTTTTTTCGTAGCACCGCTGTCACTGTAAATGTTTGCAAGCCCACCCCAAGTCTGCCCTTCCCGCATCTCGTCACCGATTTCCTTCCATATATTGAGCGCTTGATGATAAACTCTTTCTGCATCATCCCAGCGCCCCTGTTTTCGAAAAGCGATTCCCAAGTTATGCAACGCCTGCCCCTCTCCTAGTCGGTTCTTCATGACTCGAGTGACAGCCAAGCCCTTGTTAAACTTAACCTCCGCCTCAAAGGATCGATTTGTATCGAGATAAACAATGCCCAAACTGTTTAAGCATTGCCAAATTCCCCATTGATCGTTCGCAGTTTCGCTCAATGTAAGTGATTCCAAAAATTTGGGTTCGGCTTCTTTAGATCGCCCTTTCTCGAGAAGTGAGTTGCCGATATTCCAAAGCGTTCCCCAATGCCCCATTTCCTTGCTAATGGAAGCACCTCGATCCAAAGCCTCCTCCGCTCGTTGAGGAAGATTTTGTTCTTCGTAAACTTTGCTGAGTCCGAAGTAAGCTTCTGCCAAAGCGGGACGATATTTCCTTGGGTTGCGGGAGCAAAGTTCCTCATACGCATCAATGAGTCGTTCTCTTGCTACCTGAGCACCAGCGGCATTACTCGCAGAGTATTCAAGACTGATAAGTGTCTGGAGCGTGAGTGAGAGTGGCTCTGCATATTCGTCCGGATTTTCTTTTGCAAAATCCTCACGAATTTCCGCAGAGCGACGGCAGCTTTCAATCGCTTTAGCCCCCATTCCGCATTGTTCTTCCGCCAAAGCAAGGTTATTCAGGTAGCGTGCTAGATCGGGAGCATATCTTTTCTCGCTTATTTTCTCCAGTCGTTCACCGGATCTCACCGCATGTTGAGCGACTTCCATTGCGCTCTGTGGATTTCCAATTGCGCGCAAATCGATTGAAAGATTATTCAGGCTATTCGCGAATTCCACCAAAAGCTCAGGGTTGTCTGGCGTCACGATACGGTCGCTAATTTTTGTAAAATCAGGGGCTGTCTTCTCTAAAGGCAAAGTCTCACCCATTGCGATCCTCGCACCATCCCAAGCTGCCGAGATCGCCTCTCGATGTCGGCCAAGATTATTCATTGTGTGACTGAGCAACACATAAGCCTTTGCCAGTTCCGTTCTGAGGTTTATGTCTATGATGGTTGGCATAAAAGCGAGGTGAACAATTGTATTGCTTCGTTCAGCGCGTTGGCAGCCCGTTGCTGGGCGTCGGGATCGCCTGTCTCTCCACGACTAAGATGAGTTGCAAGGTCTAACAGGCACGTTGCTTTGTTGTGGAGATTGTCTTGCGGGATGTGCTTCACTAAATGCTCGTTTACTAACAGGCCAAATTTATGCAATGAAACCGAACGATCAGGGATGAGCTTCGCCATCTGTCGCAATTCTTCGACTGGTCGCTTATCCAGCAATGCTGGCAACCAAACATCAATTTGTTCGAATCCCTTTAATCTTGAGAGGTCTTGCGCCATTCGCAGGATGTTCGGCCAAACCCAATCGAGTGCGGCATTTCGGCTGGAAGTCGTTGCCATTGATCCGGTTATTTGGAGGACTCGCGTCAACGTTTCAATCGGCCGCTTTTCTTCACTCAATACCGAAGCAGCAAAGCCAGCGGCTAAAATGTCCGGCTGAATTGGAGCTACTCCCGTGTCCTTTCCCTTCTCTGCAAAGTCGCCGAAAATCAACCGGCACTTTTGATCAACTTGATTGATCAAGACCGGCGGAATTTTCAGAAAGACAAGTTCATTTTCCAGCACATCAAGCCACTCAGGCTTGCAGGCAAATCCAGCCCCGGTCAGGCACAACACGGCGACAGCATGTTCAACGGCCTTCCTCAATTCCTGAGTTGTGCATTCGCGCTTGATGTAATCACGGTCGCGTTTGATGGCTGCGGCTATTAATTCAGTGCGTCCCCACGTCAGAAGATGCTTTGCCGAATCGTGTTCGCATGCGTTAAGTGCTGCCATTTGCAGGTAGAGCGGGCGACTTCCAGTATTAATCTGAATCAGCCGCCATTCCTTTTCTGAAAATGACGGAACTGCCGGTGATTTTTTCCTCTTGATTGTTTCCCACCGCAAAAACGTGAGCCGTATGACCTCAGCAGCAAAGTTGGTTGAAGCAGCTCCAGGTAGGCCCTTGCTGAGAGGCTGCAATTGCTTTAGGCCGTCAAAGCAGAAATTGCGCAAGCGATCTCCTACTTGACCTTCGCAAAGGGATAACAATTCTTCAAACCAGCTTTGGCTTAAGTCCGCTTGGCGTTCCAGAAGAAGCACGCGCAGAGCGAGTTTTTTAACGGGCTTCGCGGCTGGCTTGTCGGGCAGTTCTAAAGAAGCGAAATGCGAAAAAATTCGTCGCAAGCCGTCGAGCTTTGAAGCTGCGTAATCAATCACGACTAAAGTCGGCCTATCCGGCTGCCAAACGGCAAACCCATTGGCAGTAATGAAGTCCTTCATCCGATCCGCATCCAAGAATCCGGCATTCCAACCATCCGAGGCGGCCTGTTTTAGGAACTCGATTGCAAGCCTGGTCTTTCCGACGCCGGCGTCTCCAAATAACACTTGAAACCGGAAAGTCTCATGAGTCTTCAAAAAGCTCTGTAAATCTGCTAGATCCTGTCCGCGACCAACCATCGGCACAAAAGCGTAGTGGGCTTGCAAAAACTGGCTGGGGAGTTGGTGATCCAATACATCTTCAAATGGAATCCACAGTTCTAGTTTTGCACTTGTCGCTTCCCTTCTCGGCGTGACGGTTTCACCTGAGGGTTGCGCAGCCGTTTGAATGTTAATTGGAGCTTGATTTGACCCGGAGATAGCAATTGATACTCCCCCATGCGTTGCCGATGATTGTGTGCCGCCTTGAACGCTGCTGCCATCCTTGTTCCGTTTGCTCTTACGCAATTTGGCCATATGATTCTTGCAGAGCGTTACATCTCACCGTGTCGGAACTCCTCAAATGTTCGACAAAGTTTCTTGCCTTCGCGGAGATGCTTTTGACCAACTGGCGTCAGGGCGAGTTTCTCGTTCACAAGGTAGTCTACCAAATCCAGAAAACGCTCTGCTGAAAGATGGTTTCGTGTCCGCTTCTTGAGGTGAAACTTCGTCTTGATGTGCTTGCCGAGCTTCGCCCAACCGCTATTTTCGTCTGGCTCAATGGGACGCATGAACTTCACATACAAATCGCAGAGGTATTCGATGTAGTTGGTCATGTTCGCGTCAGCCCCGATGCTGTTGGCAGGGTAGTTGGAACCGGGCGGCTTGGCGGATGGTATTTTGATCGAGATGTTGCCTTTGTTCGACCCAGCTATCGCGACCGCTATTCCGCCGTGCGACGCCGAAGCCTGAGTGTTTCCTTGGACGGTGGTGTCCTCGGTTGTTTTCTTAGGCTTCATTGTTTGGGCCATATGCTTGTCAAGAATCAGCAGCGCCTGTCGTGCGTCGACTTGTGATAGCTCAAGTGGCTCCGGTGTTTGCCGCTCGTGAGTTTGCTTCACGACTTGGAGCCACTCGGCGGTATATTCAGCAGGGTTTGCATCTACGAGCTTGTGGCATGTGCCGCAAAGAAGTATCAGATTCGGGAATTCATTCCTCTGCTCCGCTGTGAGCGATGCGTCATACCTTGGTCCACCTTTTCGTCTGGCGCGAATATGGCAAATCTCTCCAACTACCACATCGCCGATTATGAGCGGACTCCTGCAATCGGGCATAGCGCATTGGTTACGAGACTTGCCAAAGAGGCGCTTCATTGTTGTGTCTTTGATGGCCATAGAAGAAGGTGATTGTTTTGGATTTGCTTTGGACTTGGGACTTTTTTGCCGATAATGATCGGGGACAGCAGCCGTATTATTTATGTCTGGCTTCGGCAAAGTCGTCGGATGTCGGCAAGCTTCAAGAAGCTTTGGATATTCCTCCTCGCGGTTCGCTGGGGGCCAGTTGATGTAAAGGAATTGCGCCAGAGAGCCTTTGATGGGGGCGTCGTCGAGCCGCAGGGGAATGAAGCGGCGCTCCTTGTTCAGCGGATCACGAAACCGGAACGTGCCCGCCTCCAATTGCGCCCAGTCCGAGCCGAACGCATTGGCCGACATGCAGAGCACCAGCACGCGTGAGTGCTCCAGCCCGGCCTCGATCTTCGCTGGGATGCTGTCCCCGGTCTTGATTTGCTCATCATCCAGCCACACTCGCACGCCGTCCTGCTTCAATCGCGCAGCCAGTTCGCACACCACCGCCTTGTCCTTCGCGCTGTGGCTCAAGAAAACGTCGAATTGGAAATCGTCGGCCATATTCCACTTCTGCTGAACTTTGGCATTGTGCCGGAGTGGTTCGTTTCCTGCAAAGCAAAAAAGCCGCCTCGGTTTCCCGAAGCGGCTTGAGTTGATTTTTCAAACAGGTTTTATCGAGCCAGCAGTGTCCATTTTTTTCAAAAGCACGCATTTCTTGCTTGAAATCGTTTTCAAATCTTGCGAGAAGTAGTATATGAAGGAAAATAGCGTCAAAAATAATTCACCGAAGGACATCGGCATCTGGATTCGCGTTTCGAGCGAAGATCAGGCCAGGGGCGAAAGCCCCGCACACCACCTTGAACGCGCCAAGGCATACGCCGCTTCACGCGGCTGGACGGTCAAGGAAGTGTATGACCTTGCGGGCATTTCCGGCAAATCCGTCAAGGAACACCCCGAAGCCCGGCGGATGCTCGACGACATCAAACGCCATCACATCACCGGCATCATTTTTTCCAAGCTGGCCCGACTCGCCCGCAACACCAAGGAGCTTTTGGAATTCTCCGAATACTTCCGCGACCATCAGGCCGACTTGGTATCGCTCCAAGACTCGATTGACACGTCCACGCCCTCTGGCCGGATGTTCTACACCTTTCAGGCGGCACAAGCGCAATGGGAACGTGAAGAGATCGCCGACCGGCAAAAGGCATCCATTTTGATTCGCGCCAAACTCGGCAAGACAATCAACGGCAGAGCGCCATACGGCTACCAATGGAAAGACCGCAAACTGGTGATCCAACCCGATGAAGCCCCTGTGCGTCGGAAGATGTATGAGTTGTATCTGCAATACCAGCGCAAAGGCACGGTTGCCAAGTTATTGAACGCCGCCGGCCATCGCACCCGCGAGGGTTTCCTGTTCCACGATTGCGGCATAACCCGGACATTGACATGCCCGAGCGCCAAGGGCGTATATTACTTCAACCGCACCCGCAAGACCGGGCCGTGGGCGGGAACGGAAAAGCCGGAGGCGGAATGGGGAAAGACCGAATGCGAGGCGATTGTGACGGAAGATTTGTGGAACAACGTCAACCGGCTCATGGAGGAACAGTTGAAGAACTGGAAAAAGCCCGGCAAGGTGCCGATGAATCCGTTTGGCAACCGCATCTGGTGTCAGTGCGGGGGCAAAATGTATGCGCGGACGGACTCGCCCAAATATCATTGCAGGAAGTGCAACCGGAAAGTGCCGGTGGAAACTTTTGGGGAACTCATGCGCCATGAGTTGTATCAATTCTACGGCTCGAAAGAACAGGTCGCCATCCGCTTGAACGACGCCCAAAAGAATCTCGTGGACACCGAACAGGCGTTGGCGGCGTTGCAACGGCAAATCCAGAAGGTGCGGGACGACATGAATCAATCGCATGAATTGTTGCTCGACAAGCTCATCACCCCACAGGGATTCAGCGACCTTTACAATCCCGCCGAGCAGCAATTGAACCAGTTGCTTGCCGGACTGCCCAAACTGGAGGCGGACTTGGCACGGATGAAAATTGACCAGGTATCGGTTGAGGAAGTGATCTTTGAAGCCCGGAATCTTTACGAGCAATGGCCCACAATGGACGTTGACCGGAGACGGTCAGTCATCGAATCCGTCTTTGACAAGATTGAAGTTGGCGAAGGGAAACTTGTCATAACCTACAGCGGCTTACCTTCTTCCGAAGAACTGTGTAAAAGCCAGCAGCAGATGGCTCCGGCGACTTGTTAGGCCACAAAGACGTCATAACTAAAAAATCATCCGCCACTATTGCTGTGAATCCACTCATGGAACCAATCAAACATTCCAAACGGCGACCAACCGGTCAGACCAACTATAGCCAATAATGGAACTGAGAACACAAACAGCACACACAAAATCATCAAAACAAGTCTTAGCGTGTATCTCATCTGGCTTACTCGATCTTGTGGCCTAACGTAGAAAGCTGAGCCACCGCCGACTCGCGGCGTGAACCGCGATAGCGGAACTGCAAGCGCCAACGGCGGTTGGCTCCGGCGACTTGTTAGGCCGACGGAACCTATTTAACAGGCCGCTTGAAATAAAATGTATCTCCTCGTTCTTGGTTTTCATATATTAGCACCCAACCTTCTTTGCCGAGGTCGTTCAAAAATGTCTGCTGGATCTCTCGGATTTCCTGGCTTGTGTGGCCAGCATAACTAGGAGCTTGTGCTGCTTTATACTCCCACTTGGTAGCGTTGTGCGTGGTGCAACAACCGACCAGAAACAAAGTGCTGACCGCGAATATGAGTGCGATGGTTTTTTTCATGGTGTGTTTTTTGTTTGAAGCGTAGTCGGCCTAACGAAAAAAGCTGAGCCACCGCCGACTCGCGGCGTGAACCGCGACAGCGGAACTGCAAGCGCCAACGGCGGCTGGCTCCGGCGACTTGTTAGAAAACATGAGGGCAGAGAGCGAGCGCGCAAGCGCTCTGATAAACTCTCTGCCCGTATGACTAT
>Ga0181529_10002266_pt1 | contig 23387 bp, 23 predicted proteins | sample PEATcosm2014_Bin_36_FD_119763 | JGI IMG/M metagenome (GOLD analysis project Ga0181529, IMG submission 119763) | Peatland microbial communities from MTU Mesocosm Facility, Houghton, MI, USA - PEATcosm2014_Bin10_30_metaG | ecosystem: Environmental > Terrestrial > Soil > Wetlands > Peat | place... | reverse complement strand
GGCGCCAGGTGCTTGGTCTTGGAATAGGTGTAGGTAATCCGGTGGACGACGGTGATGGTGGAGAGCACAGCCAGGATCCACAATACCGGGGCCATCGCTCCCCAGTGGTTGAACAGGGCGCCGATGAGGATGAGCACGATGCGCTCCGGGCGCTCAAGGAACCCTACTTTGCACTGGTCGATGAGGGCCTCGGCGCGGGCGCGCGTGTAGCTGACCATGAGCGACGTGACCATGACGAAGGCCGCCAGAACTACGTAGCGGAAGCGGTTGATGCGACCGTAGTAGACCAGCAGGCCGAAGAAGAGCACCACGTCGGAGTAGCGGTCGATTACCGAGTCAAAGAACGATCCGAAGACGGTGACCTGGTTGTTGCGCCGCGCCACGCGCCCGTCGACCATATCGAAGATGCCGGCGCCGAAGATGACCATGCCCGCATATAAGAACATGCGATCGCTGTTGGAGGCGTTGGCGTGGCCAAACAGAAATGCCGCCGCTATGTTGATGACCAGGCCAATAAAGGTGAGCGCGTTGGGAGAGATGCGGGTGAGCGCCAGTCCGTGCACAATGTGATCGAGAAGCCAACCGCAAGCGCGGCCAAAGGCGCTGGTCCAGGTAGTCATTTCCAGTCTTCCTTGCTAACTACTTGCCGCCGGCGGCGGCTTGATCTTGTTGGCCGGCTTCGGCAGCTTCGTCGTGAATGGTGGTCAGCTTGAGGATTTCAAGCTGGCGCTTGCCATTTGGAGTCACGATGGTGGCTACGTCGCCCACACGCTTGCCGACCAGGCCGCGCCCGATTGGCGAGGTGGTTGAAATCAACCCCTTGGAAACGTCGGATTCCTCGCTGGTGACCAGACGGTACACAATCTCTTCGTCTTTGGTCGAGTCGTAGACAACGACTGTGGAGCCGAAGCCGGTCCTGTCCCTGGGAATATTCGAGAGGTTCACGAGAGAAAGCTCGGCCATGCGGCGCTTGAGCTGTCCGAGCCGGGCGTTGACGAAATCCTGGCGCTGTTTCGCCATGTGATACTCGGCGTTCTCCGACAGATCCCCCATGGCCACGGCTTTCTTGATTTCCGCGGGGAGCTCATGGGCGAGCTCATGCTCAAGAATCTTGATTTCGTCGAGAAGCAGTTTCTTAATGTGCTCGGGCATCAACAGTCCAAGGCGGGGAGCGGGGATGCTCTATCCGCGGGAGATGAGAGAACCTTTTTTTACTCAGTTTCATTATACGCGGGGGGACGGGGGCAGCTTCTTGTCTACCAGCTTCTAGCCTTCAGCTCTCAGTTTCCGGCTGCTTGCGGCTGGCGGCCGCTCTGCTGTCAAGGAAAGACTGGAGGATGAGCGTGGCGGCTACCTGATCGACAACGCGGCGGTGCTCCTGGCGGGCGTGGCCGGCTTCATACAGAATCCGATGGGCCTCACGGGTGGTCAGGCGCTCGTCCCACAGGAGGATGGGCAGGCCGGTCAATTCACCGAGATCCGCGGCGAACAACTGAGTTTTGGCGGCTTGCGGGCTGGGCTCGCCGGTGAGATGGAGAGGATTCCCCACCACGATGCCCGCGACGGCAAACCGCCGTGCCAATCGCGCGAGGGAGCGCAGGTCGTCCCGGGAAGTACCGCTGCCGCCGCGTTTTCGCTCGAGAGTGAGCACTGGCTGGGCGATTAGCCCCAACTCATCGGAGACGGCTACCCCGATGCGGCGATTGCCCACGTCGAGACCCAGATAGCGAGGATGGGGGCCGGTATCCAGTTTTCTGCTCCTGTTTTGGGTTCAGGCTTCGGGTGCTGGTTTCAAGCTTAAAGCTCCGCAGTACCGGAGTAGTACCGCGCACCGCTTGCATGCACCCGATACAATCAAAATAGAGAGTCCTGCGAGGGATTCTACGCGTCTTAAGTTCATGAAGGGTCAACAGAAACGGGATGGTAAGACGCAGTTTGAAAGGCAGAAAGAAGAAGCGATCCGGCGGAGCGGGCGTGCTGCTGGGGATATTTCTGCTTGCGCTTCTGGCGACCGCAGGGGTGGGGTGGCTGGTTCTGGCGCCTTTCGGACCGGAAACTGAGACCTTTGTTGAAGTGGCCCCGGGCTCTTCTACGACGCTGATTGGGCGGCAATTGGAAGCGGCCGGAGTGGTGCGAAGTCAATTTGGCTTCGATCTGCTTCGGATCTGGAAGCGAGGAACGCTCCGCGCAGGCGAATACCGGTTCGATCATCCGGCGTCCGCAACCGAGGTTTATGCGCGCATTGCGCGCGGGGACGTATTTACCAAGACGCTGACAATTCCCGAGGGCTCAAACATTTTCGATATTGCGGCACGCGTCGAGGAAGCTGGGTTCGGCACGCGCCAGGATTTTCTGGATGCCGCAGTGGAACGAACGGGGTTGGTGGCCGACTTGGATCCTGGGGCAAAGAGTTTGGAGGGCTACCTGTTTCCAGATACGTATCGCTTGGCCCGCAAGACAACTCCGGCGCAGATTGCCGGTGCGATGGTGCGGCGATTTCGAACGGTCGCGGGTCAACTGGGATTGAAGAAGAACGTCCACGAAGTGGTGACCGTTGCTTCGCTTGTGGAACGGGAGACGGCCGTGGACGCCGAGCGGCCCCTGGTGGCCAGCGTGCTGATGAACAGGCTGGGGAAGAACATGCCTCTGATGACCGACCCGGCTGTGATCTACGGACTGGAGCTCGAAGGCCGGTGGCGAGGCGTACTCGGAAAGAGCGATCTTGCCGGCGATACGGCTTACAACACGTATTTGCGCGGTGGACTGCCGCCCGGTCCTGTGGCGAACCCCGGAGCCCGGTCGCTGGATGCAGCCATGAAGCCCGCGCAGACGGATTATTTCTACTTTGTGGCCGCGGGGCCCGATGCGCAGGGACGGTCGCTGTTTTCGAACACCCTGGATGAGCACAACAAGCAAGTGGCCGAGTACCGGCATGCTCTGAAGAAGGCAGAGAAACGATGAGTGCGGTTGGAAGGGCAACTGGGAGGAACGTCATGAGGGCAATTTGCCGGCTGGCTTCCATTACCGCATTGGCGCCTTCGCTGCTGCTCTCCGGCTGCTTCCTGTTTTTCACGACGCGCAGGCTGCCAGTGCCCATGGCGCCGGCGGTGGTACAGACGGTAACGCCGGATCAGCTTGTGGCGCACCTGAATGAACGTTGGACCGCACTCGATACGATGACCGCCAAGGTGGAGATGCTGAGCAGCGTTCTGAAGACGAAAGAAGGCTTGGCAAAGGACTACACGCGGGTCGGCGGCATCATTGTGATGCGCAAGCCGGCGATGCTCAGGGTGCTGGGGCGCGCTCCGGTGATCGGGTTGGAGCTGTTCGATATGGCCAGCGACGGCAAGACCTTCACCTTGTACATTCCTTCGAAGAACATTGCTTACAAGGGCTCAACCGCGGCAAGCAAGAAATCGGCTAATCAGTACGAGAACCTGCGGCCTGGGTTCTTTCTGGATGCGCTGGTCGTGCGCGGGTTGGATCCGGACGAATTCTATTCGGTGACTTCGGATTCAGAGACAATCGAAGACACGGCCAAGAAGCACCTCTACTTTGTGCCGGAATATATCCTGAGCGTTACGCGGCATATAGCCGGCAGCCACAGGGACCAGCCAGTGCGCGTCATCACCTTTCATCGTGAGGATCTTCTTCCGTACGAACAGGACCTTTACGACGGCGAGGGCAACCTTGAAACACATGTCATCTATAGCGACTACAAGGATTTCGGCTCCGGGCTCTATCCATCGACGGTCACAATCAAACGGCCTCTTGAGGACTCGCAGATTGTGATGCTGGTTGAGAAGGTGGCGGAAAATGTGGCTGTGCCCGCGGACGAATTTGAGGTGCATGTGCCGCCTGATGCACAGATCAAGAGCTTGGAATAGCGCGGCTGAGGCAGGCGGCAACTGCCGGCAAATCTCACATACTGCGCACTTATACCCATCGTCAAAGATTCTATTGCGGCGGGGGATTACGGGGAACGCTGGGCGCTCCTCCCTGCGGCATGACCATCACGTTGACCGCGGTTGCGGTAAAGGCTCCATCCTTGAGGGCGCCCTCGGCGCGGACCATGTCGCCTACCTGGATATCGGCCAGGGTGATCGGTTCGCGGCGTTTGCGGAAGGTGGTGTTTTCGTCGGCGACGAAGGCACGGGGCAGGTTATCTATGGAGCCCGCGATGGTGACTTTAACCCCGTCGATGGCTGTGACCTTGCCCATCACCCAGGTTTTTCCGTAATTGGCGCGCATTTCTTCCATTTGCTTTGCGCGCTCGGGATCAAGCTGGACAATGGCAACTGCTCCTACAGATTTGCCCGAGGTATCGACTTCGCCCATGGCGCCAACGGCATCGCCCACCTTGATATCGGTAGGTTTGATCTGCTCCGGCGGGTTGCCACCGCGGCCCATACCACCCCCGCCCTCCGTCCCCATGCTGCCGCCACCGCCCATGCGCTGAGAGCCGCCTCTTCCCTGCCCACCGCCGCGCATGCCGGCCGGCTGCTTGAAGAAGCGGGTGTTGGCGCTGAAATGGATGGTGTAAATTTCGCCATTTTCGGACTTAACGGTGTAGTGGTCGGCGGCAACTTCAGTCACAGTGCCCATGATTCCGCTGCTGCCGGCTATGCCCATACCCAGGCCGCCGCCAAAGCCGCCCCGTCCGTTACGCTGGCCGTAACCGCCGGCCCCGGCGCCATTGCCGCTGTCCTGCGCGGGGGCAGAAGTGGCGTTCGCATACTGAACACCGGTAAAGCCAAGTGCAAGCGAGAAGACGATGATCGGCAACAGACGGGATTTCATGAACACTCCTGGAACCGTGGTTGAATGCCCTGTTCCCATAGACGCGAAAAATGCGCTTCGAGACGACCGCGAGCCGTTCAAGGGGCTCTCCGCGCTACTGAGGGGCGCTTTGGGCGGCGATCAACTGCTGGAAGGCTGGGAGTTCGCGGAGGCTGGCAAAGCTGTTGTCGCCGGCGATTTTTTGGGGATTGGTATAGCCCTCGTTAAGAGCCAGGCGGAGGTTCTGAATGGCGCACTCGGAATTTCCAGCGCTGACACAGCCCCTGGCCATGTAATAGTGCATGGCGCCACGGTCCTGCGTTGAGGCCGGATTCTGTACGCTGGCGCCGGTATGCGTCTCGAAGATTTGCGGGTCGGCCTTGAGCGCGGACTGATACGCCTCCCAGCCCTTCTTGTATCTGTGCTGTGCGAGCTGATTGGAGCCGAAGTTTCTGAGGATCAGCGCGGCGTGGGGATCGATTTTAAGAGCTTTGCGGTAGTAACGCTCGCCCGTCCCGTATTGCTTCAGGGAGTCGTAAACGGTTCCCAGGTTGTTGAGAACCTTTGCGTTGTGTGGATCGAGTTTGAGCGAGGCGTTATAGCAGCGGGTGGCGTCCTTCAGGTTGAACATCATTTGGTAGGCGATGCCCATCTTGTTCCAGAGGCCTGCAGTGGGGTCCTTTTCCTTTGCGTAGGCGGCGATAGCGGCCTGGTAACGCTGATGGCCCGTGAGCGAATCGCCGAGTTGTTCGGGTGTGAGCGGGTTGATGGGTGTGGGCGGGTTGACGGGCATGGCCGAGAAGGGCTGGGGGGTCGCGGGCGGCAGAGCTTGATTCTGGGTTGCGGGCTCGGACGGCGCCGAAGCAGGAGCCTGGGCTGCGGGCTGGGCCTCGGGCTGAACTGGACTCGGGGCAGAAGGCGTGGGGGCTGCGGCCGACTGAGCAGGCAAAGCGTGGGGCGAGGCCATGAGGACTGCAAGCATGGCCATGGCGGGCAGCGAAAGACGTTTATCGAATCTGGACATATTCCCTCCCGGCGAACTCCCTTTAAAAAAGGGAATTCAAGGGCGAGCGGCCGGTCGCAACCGTCCATTGGCATTAGACCACCAATTTGAGTTGGGGGCGAGCGGCTGGTTTCTGGCTGCCGGCAAAATCAGGGCAACGAACGCATCCTCAATTGTCCATTGCAGGCTCATCCATGGAGTGTCAGTGGGCGAGACCAAAGCACTTATCCAGCTTCAGTTTGGGCTTCCGGTTGGATTGCTGGTACTACAGTTGTAGATCGGTGATTTCGGAGGGAACAGGGGGTTTCACAGGCTGCGGAAAAACTCTACCGGAGCTGGGATAAGTGTCAGGGCACGACTTCAGTCGTGCCAAATGCAGCAAAAACAGCGTGGCCTTTAGGCCCGGGCCGTCGATCCTTTTCTGCAATAAAAGGCAAGTATAACCGTAGGACGAGAGCAAAACCGGGGAAGCTGTCTCCCGCCGGATTTTGTGCGCGGTCGCCGCTCCGTGAGGGTCGCGCCAGATTGAGTGAGGTCGGATTGGGATACGTCATCCCTGGTTTTGCTATAAACCTTCAACTCACGATGCAGCTCAGCTCGCTACCCGTCTGCCCCCCTGCGTCTTGCCTTGCTGTGTCTTTATCGACACGTGAACCAAACTCAGCGCTGCCGGCGTCACGCCCGGTATCCTGCTGGCCTGCCCGATCGTAATCGGCCGAACCCGCTCCAGCGTCTCCCGCATCTCCCGCGAAAGCCCGCTGATGGCCCCGTACTCGATCCACTCCGGAATCGCAACCGCCTCGGCAGCCTTCAACTTCGCAATCGATTTCTTCTGCTGCTCCAGATAGCCGGCAAACTTGATCTCCGTCTCCACGGCCCGCACTTCGTTCCGCAGCACCGCCCTCCCAACAGGATCGTCCTGGCCGGATTTCCCCTCCAGCGCGGCAGCCATCTCCTTCAGCAGCGGATCTTCCGCCATCGCATCGTGCATTGCCCGCAGCACTGGCTCGATGGTAACTTCGGGCCGCTTGAGCAGTTGCGCCCATGTCAGCCCTGCGGTCGTCGTCAATCCGGCAAATCCCGCTGCTGCCAGCCGCTCCGTGTCCGCTTTTCCCGTGACCAGCAGCCGCCCGAGCGCCGCCATCCGTTCCTGTTTCTGTTCGTACTCCGCCCAGGCCTCGTCGCCAATCAGCCCCAGCTTCCGCCCATACGGAGTCAGCCGCCGATCGGCGTTGTCGATGCGCAAGTGCAAGCGAAACTCCGCCCGCGACGTGAACATGCGATAAGGCTCGTTCGTCCCCTTCGAAATCAAATCGTCGATCAGGATGCCCGTGTAGCCTTCGCTCCGGTCCATGGTGAACGGCGCCTCGCCTTTCAGCCACAGCGCCGCATTGATCCCCGCCATAATGCCTTGGCAGGCCGCCTCTTCGTAGCCGCTGGTTCCATTGATCTGCCCCGCAAGATAAAGCCCTTCAAAGGCCTTCACGCGCAAGGTCCGGTCCAGCTCGGTCGCGTCTACACTGTCGTATTCAATGGCATAGCCCGGCCGCAGCATCTCCGCCTCGTCGAGACCGGGAATCGAGCGCACAATCTGCCACTGCACCTCCATCGGCAGCGAGGTGGACATCCCGTTCACATAAACCTCGTGCGTATTCAGCCCCTCCGGCTCCAGAAAAAACTGGTGCTGCGTCTTATCGGGAAACTTGACGATCTTGTCTTCGATCGACGGGCAATAGCGCGGCCCGATCCCTTCGATCCGTCCCGAATACATCGCCGACCGGTGCACATTTTCGCGAATGATCCGCAGCGTCTCCGGAGTGGTGAACGCAATGTGGCAGCTCACCTGCGGCTGCACAATCTTCTTCGTCCTGAAGCTGAACGGCGTCGGATCCGCGTCGCCCGGCTGCTCTTCAAACGTCTCCCACTTGATCGTCCGTCCATCCAGCCGCGGCGGCGTCCCGGTCTTGAGCCGGCACGTCCGCAGCCCCAGCGCGCGCAGCGCCTCGCCCAGCAGCACACTCGCCGGCTCCCCGCTTCGTCCCGCCGGATAACGCTCTTCTCCGCAATGAATAAGCCCATTCAGAAACGTGCCGGTAGTAATAATGGTGGCCCCAGCCAACAGCCTGCGCCCGTCGCGCAGCTTCAACCCCAGCACCCGTCGCCGTGGACGAACCGGCCGCGGAAGCTCTGCGGTCCCGCCAAGCAACTCAACTCCAGCGTCCGTATCCTGATCCCTGTCTTCCACCACCAGATCGACGACTTCCGCCTGCCGAATATGCAATCCCGGTTGCGACTCCAGCACCTCGCGCATCTTCACGCGGTAGAGCTGCTTATCGCATTGCGCCCGCGGACTCCAAACCGCCGGCCCCCGCGAAGTATTCAGCAGCCGGAACTGGATCCCAACCGCATCGGCCACCTCGCCCATGATGCCGCCCAGTGCATCCACCTCGCGCACCAGGTGCCCCTTGGCCACGCCGCCCACCGCCGGATTGCAGCTCATCTGCGCAATCAGATCCATGTTCATGGTGATCAGCGCAGTCTTCAGCCCCATCCGCGCCGCCGCCATCGCCGCCTCGCAGCCCGCGTGCCCCGCTCCCACCACCACCACATCGTATTGTTCGGTAAATGCCATCCAACTCTATTCTACGGATTCTCGCGGCCCGGCAAAGCTGCTGCCGTCCCGAGAAAGTGATCGGAATGAGTGGATCGGTGGCACAGCGTTACGCCGCGCGCAGCTCCAATATGATCGCCGCCCCGCGCGGTTCCAGGTTCACCGCTGAAACCCGCCCATTGTGGTCGCGGAGAATCGTGGCGCACAGGCTCAGGCCAAGCCCCGCTGTTTCTCCGCCCGCCTGCGCATGCACGAAGGGGTCGAAAGCGCGCTCCGGATTGAGGAACCCCGGTCCCGAGTGAGCCACCAGAATCTGCACCAGGCTACCCTCGCAAGTTGCCTCCAGGCGAATGGTCTTCGGCCCTTCCCCGCCAGAAGCCCGACCCTGGCTTTCCACTGCCGTAATGGAATACTGCAGACAGTGCAGCACAGCCTGGCGCAACTGCTGAGCAATGCACAACACCCTGGGCAGAGCTGGAGCAATGTTCAGGCGGAACTCGATGGAGCGCTCGAGAAAGTCCGATCGGTGCAGCTGCTCCATGTCCGCCAGCATCTCGGCCACGGAGACCGCGGCAAGCTGATCGCTTTGCGTCCGCGAAATGCGTAACAGGCTTTCCAGCGTAGACCGCATGCGACGGGCCTCGGTCAGTATTGACTGCACTCCCTTGCGTCCGTGAGTGTCGAGAGACGCGGTCTCTTCAAGCAGCGAAGCATAGCCAAGAATCACCGTCAGCGGATTGTTCAAATGATGGGTTACGTTGGCGGCCAACTGCCCCAGTCCGGCAAACTTCTCCGAATCGATGAGCTTTTCAAACAGCATGGTCTGGCTGCGCGTGGCTTGCAGTTTTGCTGTCAGCATCTCGATAGGGAGCAGGTCGTCGGCGCGCAGCGGGTCCTCGGTCAGAGCCCGCGATTCGCCATGCGTTGGGCGCATTCCGGCCAGCAACAGGGCCCCCTCCGTCCCCGCGCGGCCGGCCATAGGCACGGCAAGAGCCCTGGTGAACCGCAGATGTTTCAGGTCGTCGCCGGGAATCAGCCAGGGCATCAAGTCCACATCCAGTGTCTGGCTTTGTTCCACAGCCGCCGGTGCCGAACCGGGCAGCAGAAAATGCGCTGCCGGAATCCGCGTGGCCAACTGCCCTAGCGCGGCAACAGTCGCCTCATCCATGCCCGCCGCGCCAGCCAGCCTGAATCCACCCGCGCCCTTCAGCAGCAGCGCGGCCTGCGAGAAACGGCTGTGCGTTATCACGGTCTGGCAGATTTCCGGCCCCTGATGGTCGAAATCTTCCACGCGGCGCCGGGCCAGTACCAGGCTGGCATAGGCTTCCAACTCCCGTCGCGCACGGCGTTCGCGCTCCTGCGCGGCCTTGTTCAGGTCCAGTTCGTCCTCCAGCGTTAGCAGAATCATGCCCATCGCCGCAACCACCTTGCCCATCACGACGATGTGAATCACCGTCAGGTCCAAAGCCGGGTTGTTGCCAATCGAGGGAAGTATCTCCAGGGAGGTGAGCGACCACGCCGTAAAGCCCGTCACGCTCAAAACCACGCCCGGAGAGAGACGCGGAAAAACAAAGACCAGCAGCAATACTGTCATCAGCAGGTTGGCGCTCTGTGCAAAGGTCAGTGCCCAGGCAACTCCCGCTGTAAAGCATACCCACAGAGTCAGGCTGCCCATGATGGCGCAGGATGAAACTCCGATCCAAACCGGCAAGGAACGCTTCACCGCACCCCAGACCAGGGCGATCAGAAAGGAGATTGCGCCCAGGGCGGGAAAGATCCACAGCCGCGAACCGCTCGGCGATATCCCGCCGAACACCCCGTAGAAAAGAAGGGACGCGATCACCAGCGGAATTGTGTACGGAACGACGTAAAGCACGCGATATCGCCCTACGCAAAACCACACTGGCGTCAGTGAAGCAAGAAAAAGGGCTGAACCGATCAGCATCGACGTCTGCCCGGCTGCCACCATCCAGAGATGCGTCTCGGCGGGCACATTCCACGGCCAGTTAATGTAGTGCAGGGTCATGGCAACCAGCGCGACTGCAAAGCCCAGAAACCACAACAGCGTTCGCGTGTCGCGGAAACGATAATATAGATACCCGAAGGCGGGCAGAAGGAGGGCGCTGAGCACCAGCGCGGGGGCATGGTAATAATCGGGCATGAATGCCTGAATCTCCTTCCGCCCCCATCGTCTGGAGCGGCAAGATGGCTTGACTCTTTCAGGCGGAGGTCCGTTATGATTCTCGGGAACGGCATGCGTCCGCCTGCCGCATGCTCGTCGGCCGCGCTGTAGCCCGAATTCCCGACCCTCCATTTTGTGATCTCTCGGAGGCCATGTACATGCGTCTAAAGTTGCAGCGGGGCCCAGCGCCTGGGGCATCGTCTCTTTGCCCCGCGTTCACGCAAGCGAACCCCAGGCGTACTCCAACCGAATTTTAGGAGGAACGTGACCAGTTTGAGAAGTTATTGGTGGCTGATTTTGTTGGGCTGCGGAGCTTGCAGTCTGCCCTTGGCTGCGCAGAACACTGACAGCTTCACGCCCATGGCGCTCGATGACGGCTTCGGGCACATGGATATCTCCGCGCCGGCCGTTCCGCCCGAGCAGATTATCAAGCAGTTTGCGGCCAAGGAAAGCGAGTTTCAGGATGCCCTCAATCACTACACCTATCGCCGTTTCGCCCGCGTGCAGACCCTTGACGATGACAACAAAGTCGACGGCGAATGGTACGAGGTGGACGACGTCATCTTCGACCCCACCGGCCGCCGCACAGAAAAAGTGGTCTTCGCGCCAGGAAGCACGTTGCAGCGGGTGATGATGTCGCCCTCCGATCTGCAGGACATCTCCCACGGTTATCCCTTCGTTCTCACCACCGAAGATATCGCCCAGTACGACGTAAAGTACGTGGGCAGGCAAAAGGTGGATGAAGTCGATTGCTACGTCTTCTCGGTCAGTCCCAAACTCATCGAAAAGAAGAAGCGTTATTTCGACGGCCGCATCTGGGTCGACTCGACCGACCTGCAAATTGTCGTCACCAACGGCCGCATGGTCCCCGACGACACCCGCAAGGGCAGCGAGGACCTGCACCCGCCCTTCATGACCTGGCGACAGCAGGTGGACGGACACTACTGGTTCCCCGTTTACACCAAAGGCGAAGGCATCCTGCACTTTTCCGGCGGAAGCGGCTACATGGCCCAGGACGTGCACATCCGCGACACCGTCAAATACACCGACTACAAGCGCTTCGGCTCTACAAGCACCATCATCTACAACGGCCAAACCGTCCCTGGCAGCAACCAGCAACCCACCACGCCTCCAAAAAAGTAGCCCAGGAGAGTAGCCCCCAAAAAATAGCTCGTTAGACTAAGAAACATGAAGCTTTTCGCAACCATCGCTCTCGCAGCGCCCCTCGTCACGTCGAACCCTCTGAGAGGCGAATAATGGCAACTTCCAGGCTGCTTGCGCCCAGCTCCAGTCGTTCCAGATTTAAAACCGTTCTCTGGATCTTGCTTGGCCTTACTGCGCTCTTTGTCTTCATCACGTCAGAAGTTCTTCTCGTTACCGATTACCCCATGTACCATGCCTACCGTTTGCAGGTCATCGCCGACCGGTATCTCCTCATCCCCCATACGCTCTGCGGCGTCATCGCTCTCTTGGCCGGCCCTATGCAGTTCTCGTCGCGCCTTCGCCTCCGTCACCTGAAATTCCATCGCGTCCTCGGCCGCATCTACGTGATCTCCGTCTTTATCGGCGCCGCAACCGGAGTCGCCCTCGCCACCGGCCGGCCGGGCTTCCCCGGAACCTCCATGCAGGCCGCAGCCTGGATCGTCTGTACCACCGCCGCCTTCATCACCGCGCGTAACCGCCAAATCGTCCAACATCGCCAGTGGATGATCCGCTCCTACGCCGTCACCTTTACCTTCGTCTCCAGCCGTGTGCTCAACCTCTGGCCCCGTTACTGGAGCCACCTCGGCGACACCCTTGCCGCCGTCGGTGTTATCGCTTTCACTCTTGCATCGCTGCTTATCGTAGACCTCGGCCTCAACTGGCGCGAGCTCACCACTCGTCGCGACTGATGGCCGGCACCAACACCCGCCTCAGCGCCCGTATTATTTCCAGCGCCCCACACACAACCGTCCCGGCCGCCAACGCTCCACCGTCACCGCCTCCCGCGGAACCTCAGCCGCCGTCAGCAACCGCTCCCAGTCCGCCTCCCGAAAGGCCCGCCGGAAGGACACTGTCGCATCATGTCGTACAAACCGGTGCCACCTCACCATCCTCTCCACCCACCCAAACAGCCGGCAACTCCACTCCGACCGCTCCAGATCATTGATAAACCAACCCACCTGCGCAGTCGCTTCCATCCACCGCAGCAGCGCGACGATCTCCTCATCCTCCAGATGATGCGCCATCAGCGAACTCACGACGATATCCACCGGCTTCTCCGGCCGATACACCAGAGCATTGCCGGTCACCCACGCGATTCCGTGCTCCTTCGGCGTAAACTCCGCTGCCGCGCGCGCCGCATAAGGATTCAAGTCGATCCCCGTTAACTCGACACCCATGCCGCGCCTCCGGGCCCAGCCTGCAATCTGCCGCAGCAGGTCGCCGCCGCCACAGCCCACATCGACGATGTGCACCGGATCGCCCAATCCAAGATCACGCAATGCAGGTGGTAGCCGCTTCAGCCAAGCCAGCGTCGGTCGATATCCCAGCAGCCAGCGGTTGATCTGCTCCAGGCTGCGCAGGCAGCCACGGAAATCCTCATAGCTGCACTCGCCATCCATCAGCTCCGGAAGATCGCGCGGAGAGGCTCGCATTCTGAATTGGATCTCCGCACTAGACCCCATGGAAGCGGACTGTCTCCGCGATGCGGTTCAGGTAATCCGTGGTCACTCGCAATAGGTCCTCTGCCCGGATTATAGGGTTAGACGTCGCATGAGTAACTTGGTGCTGGCGGCTTGGAAATGCTGCCACCCAGCGCAAACCTGTGTTGCGACCGGGGCTGACCTGTGGCACTTAAATCCTGCCACCGAGCGCAGTGAGATCCTATTGCTTCAAGTCTGTTTACTACTGAGGAACTGACGAGTAGGCGACGACTCGACCGCAATCCACCGGGAGCCCGCCGATATTGAAAACCTGCGCTATGATGGAGCAAACCTAAAAGTTCGATTGGATGGAACCGAATGGATTTTACGCACTCCATGGTTTGCAGTTTGCTAGGAGCTGCCCCGGCACTCGCCATCTTCTTTCTCCTCCGCGCAAAACGCAGAGCATGGATTCCGCCTCTTGCTTGGTGGCTCTTTCTGGCCCTGGGAGTTGTTGTTTGGTTCTATGGAAGGTCACACTCGACAGTACCATCGTTCTCGCACCGGATTACGGCGGTGGGCAAGGCTTATGACCACGTGGACCGGGAAATTCATACCGGCTACCATCGCGAAACTGTATACGGCTTTCGTTTTGTGCCTGATGGAGGAAACCCCATCAACATTGAAACTCAAATCATCCTTCCAAATTGGAACACTCCCGCAATTTTCGACGGACAATCCTTCCGCGTTGTGTATCTCGACGATGATCAAAGGGTCTTCAAAAACGAAGCGATTGACATTGAAATCCTATCGGGCAAGAATGCGGGTTTTCATGACTCTTACGATGCACGGCCAGTTGGGAATTGGCTGGGAATTCCAATTGGCGCTGCGTTGGCTTGCTTTGGATTCGTCGGTCTCAGATACATGAAGGATGATGCTGAGTCCGCGGCTTCATCCGATAACGATGATGCTTCCTAGACCTGAAAAACTCAGGTTGGCGGGTGGCCCACCTCCCCACACAAAAATCTGGGTGCCCCAGGTCCCTCGCTTTTGGGGACCTGGGACAGCACGAACCCCAACCGGACCACTCCCGAATTTCTGGCGCTCCGGTCGGATCACCGCCAAACAGGAAGTAGCCCCATTTTCGGCCCTACCGCGGTTGGGGAAGACGACCACGCGCACAGTCCCCGGAATGCAATGGATAGTACGAGCTAATCCTCATGCCGAGCAAGTATGGAAACAGGCGGAAACGCGCCAGGTTTACCTCAGGCGGCGAACGCCGGGAACGCGCCCGAATGCCTTGTCAAAGGTAATGACCTCACCGGCTCCAGACTCGAAGGCAACCTCTCGAATCAGGTGATCGGCGAATCCAACCGCGCCTTTGCGGCAGGCTTCCAAGACTCTCCAAGCCAGGGCCGGCGACTCGACGGCCACACCCCGCGTCTGGAGCAGGCCCTCGATTGTGCTCAGAACCCTTTTTCTGTCCCATCTGCCGCGAAGCACCCACGACAGTTCGGCCAGAACAAGGAGCGGAACGAATACACCGCCCGCGGAACGGGCTGCTGCAAGGGCAGAACGGGATTTCCCGGCTTGGACGGGATCGTCGTTAAGGTAGGCACGAGCCCATACGTTGGTATCGGCGGCAATCACTTCCATTGCCTCCTGGCCTTCGCCGCGTCCATTTCCTCGAAGGTCATGACACCGCCTGCTTGAGGGCCCGAGTCCGCCATTCTCCAGAGGTCTTCGAGTTCGTACAGCACAGGCTCGACCCTGACGGCGCCACGGGCGGGAATACTGAAGCGGATACGGCTGCCTCTTTGGATTCCAAGGCGCTTCCGCAATTCCTTGGGCAAGGTTACCTGCCCTTTGGAGGTGACAGTCGCTTCCACGGCAGTAGCAGTCATTTCAGTGGTTGACTTCATAATTCACCTTCCTTACATTATGGGCTTTATTGCCTTACTTCTCAAGTAGGCTAGAGCGGTTTCGCTTTCACTGCAGACCGGCTTTGAAAGGGCACGGCTTTAGCCGTGCCGCAAAACGCCAATAAAATTAATGGGCTTTAGCCCCTGACGGAAAGCCCATTGGTCTACACTATTTCCGAATCTGCTCTAGGCGTCCGATTTGTAAGGTTCCGGGTGGTTAACAATCTTGCCGGTGCGAAAGAACTGGTGCGAAAGATCGGGTACAGCAGGCTGAGGCTCACCATCTTCGCCAGCGCTCCGTCAAACCATTGCGACAGTCCTGCGAGTTTCAAACTGCACCACCACCCAACTGCAGCATTGCTCATGCAATACCCATTGGAGCGGTATCATTTCAGTATCGGATCCGAACAAGGAGATTCCAGTTACAACGTCCAATCTGAATCAGATTCCTTTGCAAGACGAAGTACTCATCCTCGGTGGTGGAGTGGCAGGCTGTGCCGCTTCTATCGCGCTCGCCCGCAAGGGACGGCGCGTCACGCTGATCGAACGCGAGCCCACCCCGCGCCATAAGGTCTGCGGAGAGTTCCTAAGCGGTGAGGCCCTTGAGGACCTTCATGCGCTTGGCATCGACGTGGCATCGCTTGGCGCCGTGCCCATCGATTGCGTTCGCCTGGCCGCTGCCAGGCGCGCCGCGGAGGCTCCCTTGCCTTTTCCCGCAGCCTCGCTCACCCGCAAGGCGCTAGATACGGCGCTCATCGCCGAGGCCATCGCCGCAGGGGTCCGCGTAGAGCGCGGCCGCAGTGTGCAGGCGCTCGGTCGTACGGCAAGCGGCATGTGGAAGGCTACGCTCAATGACGGCGCCACCTTTGAAGCTCCAACGGTCTTTCTCGCCACAGGCAAGCAAGATCTTCGCGGCTACACTCGCCCGGAGGACCCGCAGCGATGGGTGGCCTTCAAGATGTATTTTCGCTTGGGCTCAGCTCAGGCTGCGGAGCTTGCGCGCGCCTCTGAGTTGATGCTCTATCCAGGAGGCTATGGTGGTATCCAGCCGGTTGAAGGCGGCATCGCAAACCTCTGCTGCGTGGTGCAACAACGGTATCTCGCACACGTGGGTCATCGCTGGGAAAGCTTCCTCGCGAAGATGCAGCAGGACTGTCCACACCTCGCGATGAGGCTTGCCGGTGCGGAGCCGTTGCTCGCCAAGCCGATCGCCATCACTCATATCCCGTACGGTTACATCCGCCCCACAACGGAGAATGGGCTCTATTGCATTGGCGATCAGGCAGCTGTCATCCCCTCGTTCACCGGCGATGGCATTTCGATCGCGCTGCATACGGCACGTTGTGCCGTCGCCGCCTACGTTGCAGCAGAGCCGGCACCGGTCTTTCAGGCGAAGCTGCGGTCCGCACTGCTGACGCAGATGCGCCTTGCCGAGTTCGCCGCCGACGGCTTGAACAACTCCCTCGCACGCGCTGTATTACCGTTCTGCCTCAGGGTCTGGCCCGGCGTGATGCGCGTGACGGCAAAGCTCACACGTGTCGCCCATCGCGCCGCTGTTGCTCCCATGCAGTCGCCAGCTGCAATCTAGCCACTCTAAGAAACAACTCTCAGTAGTTCAGACGCCATTAGGGAGATGCAATGAAATCCTTCGCAGTCTTCGCCCTCGCTGCCGTACTCGCTCCAGCCGCACTTGCCCAGCATCAAACCTTCGTCGTCAATCCCGATGCCAGCGAGGTCAAGATAACGCTCAAAACAACCCACGAGCTCGTCAACGGCAGCTTTCACGTCCAATCCGGATCGATTGAGTTTGACCGCGGCACGCCTAAGATGCTGGGTTCGGTGGTCGTCCTCGCCGGCAGCGGCAAGACCGGCAATGACAGTCGCGACAAAAAGATGAACAAGGACATCCTTAAGGTCGAACAGTACGCAACTGTTTCCTTTGAGCCGAAGACCTATACCGGCGCCATAGCTCTTTCAGGCGACTCGACCATCCAGGTAACCGGTGTCTTCACGCTCCTCGGCACACCTCACGAAATCACCATCCCCATCCTTGTCCATCTTGAAGGCATAACCGCAACGGCCAAGGCTCATTTTGTCGTGCCGTACGTCCAATGGGGACTGAAGAATCCAAGCTTTATGATCTGGAAAGCGGACGACGATGTCGCGATCGACCTCTTTCTTGCTGGCCGGCTTTCAAAATAGAGAACCGCCTTCTTTACGCGCAACGATATCGCTCGTCAGCATGGGGGCTGACGCGTGTTGAGCTCCCGCTCCGAGAAGTCATTCTCGACGACTGCTCCCCACATGTTGGCATCGCGGAAGGTTTCATTGGGTACCCGTAATCGGTTCCCCAAGACCAAACCTCGGACAAACGCCACCGTGCGACTCCCGAAATCCCGTCCCTCTAACTCCTTTAAAAAACCACCACGCCCGCGCACATTTTGCGAAATGTACTTCCTTTCGCCCCATTTCAACTGATACATCAGTACTTTCTTGGGGTACCGTCACGATGTATCAGTACTTTTTAGCGAAGAGAACTCCGTAACCCAGGAATGTCGTCCCAACCGCCCACAAAAAAAAGGCCTTTTGCCGGCCCATAGCCATACATTTTCCCTCGAAGGCGATCCCTCCACCTCCCAAATCCCGCTCCCTTGATCTACCATGATCGCGGTCGACTGTGCACTGTCCACTGTCCACTGTCCACTGTCCACTGTTCACTGTTCACTGTTCACTGTTCACTGTTCACTAGTAAAACAGATACTTCCGCCACCGGTCGTCCCCTCGTCCCAGCATGCGCATGATCTGCCGGCTGGTGTGCAGAGAGAAGGGCCGCGGGTCGCGCAGCAGGATCATATCGTCGATCTCGTGCAGCATCCGGTTGCCTTTGCGGCGATTGCAGGCGTGGCAGCAGGCCACCAGATTTTCCCAGGTAGAGTTGCCTCCGCGCGAGCGGGGAATCACGTGGTCAAGCGTCAGTTCGCCGGGGGGAAGCGCCTCGCCGCAATACTGGCAGGTGTTGCGGTCGCGCAGCAGGATGTTCTTCCGCGAAAGCGCGCGCGTCTGGTGAGGAATGCGGCGATACTCGAGCAACCGGATGACGGAGGGCATGGCGATGCGGCTGCGCTGAGCATGAAGGGTAAGCCCATGCTCCTCCTCGGTGCGCGCAATGCCCTTGAGCACCAGCACCAGTGCCCGCCGGGCGCCGCAGATGTTGATGGGCTCATACGACGCATTGAGCACTAGAACCGGCATCTGCAAAAGGTGCGTGGTCTGAACCGTGTACTGGCCGGCTGTGTGCTCGCCTGTGAGCGCCGCAGCTCTGGCGATGGATTTTTGCTTGCGCGCATGAATCATTGCTTTTCCCAGCGACATCTCTTTTCCCCTCGTCAAAAAGATGGATGGTCTTGCGATGAAAACCTGCTTACTTCTGGTAGGTATGCCACCGGCGCATCGCCGGCCATTATCTCCACATCCTCCGCGTCCTCAAATGAAGCGCCCCGGCCAAATTCATGAACGCGCCGCGCCCTCGCCAGCGTCGCCACCCACACCGATGCCGCTCCGGCCTTCTTGAGCGCCTGTGCGGCGGCTCGTGCGGTTGCGCCCGTAGTCAAAATGTCGTCGATGATCAGCACATGCTTTCGCGCGACAGCGGCTGGATCGGAAACAGAAAACGCTCCACGCACATTCAAGCGCCGCATGCGAGGTGTGAGCCCAGCCTGGCTCTCAGTAGCGCGTAGCCGTATAAGCGTATTAGATGCCATTTTAAGTCGCCACTGGGGATGACTTTTCTTGAGAAATCCCAGCGCATGCCCCGCCAAAGCCCGCGCCTGGTTAAAACCGCGCTCACTGTACTTTGACTTGTGCAGCGGCACTGGAACCACCAGCATTTCGGCAGGCGTCTCGGCCGCCAGTTGCGCGATGGCCTCGGCCAGCATCCGGCCCAGCCCATGAGCTGCCGGGTACAGTCGGTCGTACTTAAGCGCATGGATTGCCGCCTTCATGCGGCCCTCGTAGGGTGCGAACGCAACGGCCCGCTCAAACGGGGGTGGGGCCAGACGGCAAACTCTGCATAACGCTGAACTTGCCGGCCCCATTCCCTTCTGCGCCGCATCGACCGTGTCGCCGCAGCGCGCACACACTGGGCCGCTCTGGACGGGAATCTCCATCCGGCATGCATCGCAAATTGGCACAGAGGAGATCTGCGGCAGAGGGGAGCCGCAGAGAGAACAGGAAGCGGGAAGCAGGGCGCAACTAACGGCGTCCAAGGGACTTCGAAGCACACGGGCCACAGCGCGCCAACGTGAAGTCTCCGATGGCGGAACGTCGAACGTCAGTGAACCGGAGTCCCTGCGGAAGACGCACCTCACTCGGGGCTGGAGCCAGACAGTGCACCCCGCCTTGCAGTTGAGTATAACCGGATGCGAGCAGGCACACCATTCGGTTTGATGAATTGATGCGCTTAAGCCGAGACACGCGTAGCAGCCTGCACTTGAGTGGAGTCGCTAACGCACACCAATCTGCGCCGGATGCAGTACAAATGGTGAAACAAGGCCGGCAAACTATAGTAAACCCGCTTCCAGGCGCGAAATCTCCTCTCTAAAGAAAGACCTGCGTCTGCAATCGGGAGTTTAGAAAACTCCGGCCATATAGACTTCAGCCGGTTGGGTCTTCTCCGACTTGGACCCGCACTCAGCCAACACCACTGGCGACAGCGTGATTACCGGGCAATGCGCATGGGCCAACACTTTGTACACCACGCCGTGGCGAGTGATGGCGGCGAAGGCAGACGCCCCTTGCGCTCCAAGCACGATCAGGTCGGCCTGCTGGGCCTTGCTCTGGTAGAGCAATTCCTCAGTCGGATCGCCGGGCACCACAATTGTCTGAATAGCGATCTTATGGTGAAGCTTGGGTGGAATCAGCATCAACAAATCTTTTTCGATCTCTTCCAAAGAGCGGCCGGCCATAATCTCCGCGCGCTCCTGGGGCCGGATTACATGCTGCAAGATGAGGCGGGCGTCTTGCTGGACCGCCATTTCGGCAGCAAAAGCGACGACCACTCCGCTAGCCTCGGTAAGGCTTGCTGCGCAAAGAACGGTGCGGGTCGCGAAGTTGCGATAGCTGCCATCGACCACATCGGGGCCGACGATAAAGACCGGCACCTTGGAGGTTCGCAAGACGGCTTCGGCCACTGATCCTACCAGCAGCTTGCCAATTGGACCGGGAGAGTGCGTGCCCATGAAGATGCGGTCGATTTCGCGTTCGCGCACGAAGGCAAGAATCTGGTCCGCGGCCAGTCCCGGCCGCACCACAACTTCGCATTGAATGCCCTCTTGACGGGCCTGCTGGGCCATCGGCTCCAGTTGTTGTTTCTCGGTGCGCGCGGCTGCGGCGTAGTCGTAGTAGCGGATGCCCGATGTTTCCGATGCGGCTACCACTAGCGTGTCATAGGCATGAAAGAGAATGAGGTTAGCACCAAACTCCCTGGCCTGCGCCAGCGCAAACGCGAAGGCCTTCTGGTTGGCGGGAATCTCGGAGGCAAAGAGGATGGTGGAGGGTTTGCTCCAACCTGGTTTCATGACGGTCGCCATGGGAACCTCCCGGAGGTGCGATGACAATGTTGCAAACAACACACCTAGCTTGCAGTGCCCGGCCGCACATTAGGTTGTGACTTGATTCACTCTATTGCGCACCGACGCCGCATCAGTTACATTACCGCTACTATAGTCCTGGATCTCAGCGGATTCGTAAACCATAAAGAAAATTATGATGCGTTTCCTTAATTTTGCCTTCTCAGTCAAGGCCGAGGCTCTCGACACCGCCTCCTGGCCCGCAAGGTAAAGTGATCTGAATCACAGCCCGACCCGCACAATAGCTGTTCTTCTAAATCCGAATCGTGGCGCCCTGAAGCGGCATTGATCGGTTTCGATCGGTTTTTCCGTACAGCGCTTTACCGGCGTTCTTCGGCAGCGTTCAGGTTTTCCTGAGAAAGCCAGACCCCTCCATCCCCGGCTAGAGGACCTGCTTTCCCTGTTCGGCCGCCTCGATTCCGCAGGAGGTCTCATGCAACCGATGCACAATATTCCCGCTCGTGGCGGGTTGAACTTCGACGAAACCCCTTTCCTTGCCATCTGGGAAGTCACACAATCTTGTGACCTGGCCTGCAAGCATTGCCGCGCCGCCGCCCAGCCCATCGCCCATCCCGACGAGCTCACCAACGCTGAAGGCAAGGCGCTAATCGACCAGATTGCGGAGATGCACATTCCCATCTTCGTTTTCACCGGCGGCGACCCCCTGAAGCGCAAAGACGTCTTCGAACTCATCCACTACGCTGCCGATAAGGGCGTGCAAGTCGCCCTTACGCCCAGCGCTACGCCGCTGCTTACACGTGAAGCCATCTTCAAATTGAAGGAAGCGGGCCTGGTTCGGCTCGGCATCTCGCTCGACGGCTCCACTCCTGAGATTCACGATGCCTTCCGCGGCCTTCCCGGCGCCTGGGCGCGCACCATCCAAGCCATCGAGTGGGCCAATGAGGCTGGAATTCCCATCCAAGTACATTCCACCATCAGCCGCCACAACGCTCACGATCTCGACAATCTCTGCAATCTCTTCGAGAAGCTCGCCATCGTCATGTGGAACGTCTTCTTTCTGGTCCCCGTGGGCCGCGGCCAGCTCGACGACCTGCTCTCGGGCGAGGAGTTCGAGCAGGTCTTCGGCAAAATTTACGAGCTGTCGCATCGGGTCAGCTTCCAGATCAAGACCACGGAGGCGATGCACTATCGCCGCTACCTGCTGCAGCACAATCTGGAAGAGCGCAAAATCGGCCACGGCCATCCAGGATCGACCGCGCACAAATACGAACCCGGCGCGCCAACAGCCGACGCTAAAACCCGCACCGCTAGCTGGGCCACCCGCCGCGTCAACGACGGCAAGGGCTTCATGTTTATTTCGCACATGGGCAACGTCTACCCGAGCGGCTTCTTGCCCATCCACGCCGGCAATGTGCGCGAAACACAGCTCGCCGATATCTACCGCAACGCACCCATTTTCAAATCCCTGCGCGATACCAGCAAGCTTGAAGGCAAGTGCGGCGCCTGCGAGTACAAGGAGATCTGCGGCGGTTCGCGTGCGCGGGCCTACGCTGTTACTGGCGATGCGTTGGCAGAGGAGCCTTGCTGCATCTACCAGCCCAAAAACTGGGATTCCGAGCTCGAACACAAGGCCGAAACTTTCCGCGAAGCGGCGCCTGCAGAAACGCTGGTGACGCTGTAGAGCGGATTCACCGGCCCGAGGCACTTACGCTAAAAGCGTTACCTAGGCAGTATCGGCATATAGCCTCAGGTGCAACCAAGCGAATGCGAGAGCGACGAGGGCCTGGAAGCAGTTTTTCGATTTCTCGTAACGGGTGGCGAGTCTGCGAAAACATTTGAGTTTGCTGAAGCAACGTTCGATGCGATTGCGTTGTTTGTAGAGATCTTTGTCGTACTCGCGTTGACCTTGCGGTTTCGTTCGGGAGGGATCACGGCTTTGGCTCCCATGGCTTCAACGTGCTCCACGATGGCGCCGGCATCGTAGCCCTTGTCGGCCAGCACGGCGTCGGCCTTGTGCTGGCCCAGTAACTCGATAGCTTGGGTACGTTCATTCACTTGGCCACCGGTGATAAGAAAGTCCAGGGGCAAGCCCAATTCATTGGTGAGCAGACGAATCTTGGCCGTCAGACCTCCTCGGGAACGCCCCAAAGCCTTGTCGGCGCTCCTTTTTTGCGGCCCGTGGCCTCTTGCTGATGAGGCCGCACGATGGTCGAATCTAGCATCAGATACTGGTTCTTCTTATCGCTCACCAGTTCGTGAAAGACCCGCTCCCAGACGCCGGAGTTGGCCCAGCGCATGAAGCGCTTATGTACGCTTTTGTACTTGCCGTAACGCTCCGGAAGGTCAGCCCATCGCGCTCCCGAGCGCAATACCCACAGCACACCGTTCACAAAAAGCCGGTTGTCAGCGGCGGTACGGCCGACAGATTCCTTGCGCCCAGGAAGAAAATCCTTGATCTTCTCCCATTGCAAATCACTCAATTCATAACGGCTTGGCGACATACTTCCGTTTCAGCAACTAGAAACCAAGCTGCAAAGTGTATATGTCGATGCGGCCTAGTGTCCTGTCTTTAAAATAATTGTCATAAATAAGATGACCTGCTGCATCGGATAGAGTGGGAGGAAGTCCGATGCGGAAAGGTCGCCCACTCACTCCGTTGCTTCTCGCCTTTGGGGATC
>Ga0181529_10002265_pt1 | contig 23387 bp, 24 predicted proteins | sample PEATcosm2014_Bin_36_FD_119763 | JGI IMG/M metagenome (GOLD analysis project Ga0181529, IMG submission 119763) | Peatland microbial communities from MTU Mesocosm Facility, Houghton, MI, USA - PEATcosm2014_Bin10_30_metaG | ecosystem: Environmental > Terrestrial > Soil > Wetlands > Peat | place... | reverse complement strand
TGCGGAATTTGTGGGGCAGGATGGTATCCTGCGGCCGAGTGGTACTCGGCCTGGTCGGCATTTGCATGCTGGTCGGCAGGCCGAGTGCCACTCGGCCGCAGGTTGCCAACCTGCCCCACATAAGACAGCGTGCGAGACTCAATCAATACCGGTGTCCAGTTGTGAAAGAACCAAGTGGCATTGCGCACTCATGCGTGCCGCGTCCCGATGAGTCGGGATGCGGCGCGCACGAGTGCGCACGCCACGTCGGCACCTCGATTCTGTCACGGCTTCTTAGAGTGCGGCCCGAGCGGGCGAACTTCCATCCGCGCTAAAATCGGCTTCGGATGCTGCTCCGCCTCGCAACATGTCTCGCCGTCCTTTCAGCTTTCGCCGCGCGGGCCGGGGACACGCCCCGGATCGCTCCCGGCGCGCCGTTCCGCCTCGGACCCCTGCTTTATAAAGACGATTTCACCAAAGGTCTCGGCCGATGGACCGCCGAACTGCAGGAGCCTGGCACGGTTGAGGCCCGCAACGGCGCTCTGGTGATCGACGTTCCCGCGGGGTGCACGCTGTGGTTCCAGCCGGAGCTCGAAGGCGCGCTGCTGATTCAGTACCGCGCCACCATGGTCCAGGCCGGCGGCCCCAACGACCGTGTGAGCGACCTGAACGTCTTCTGGATGGCCACCGATGCGCGGTCGCCCGGCGATCTGTTCGCCACCAAACGCTCGGGCGCCTTCGCCGATTACAACCGCCTGCGCACCTATTACGTGGGGCAGGGTGGCAATTCCAACAGCACCACGCGCTTCCGCCGCTATATCGGCGAGCAGGATTCGCGGCCCCTGCTCCCGGAGCACGATCTGCGAACGCCCGAGGTCCTGCTCAAGCCTAATGTTCCCCGCACCGTGCAACTTGTGGCGTCGGGCGGCGTGGTCCAATACTACGACGACGGCAAACTGCTGTTCGATTTCCGCGACCCCGCCCCGTACACCCGCGGCCATTTCGCCTTCCGCACGGTAAGCAGCCACCTTGAGATCCGCAACTTCCGCGTATACCGCCTGCGCCCAGTGCGATAGCGCGCAGGGCGTTCTCTACCCTTCCGCCGCGCCCATCGCTTCCGCGTTTCCAAGGCACTGCCGCACCTTTTCGTACAGGTCCAGCGCGCTGAATGGTTTTTGGATGAACGGGGCCCCCGGCTCGATGGCGCCCCGGCTCACCACGCTGGTATCGGTGTAGCCGGACATGTACAACACCTTCAGTTTGGGGCGCAGTGCGCGAGCTTCCTTCGCCAGCTCCGTACCGCGCATCCGCGGCATCACGATATCGGTCAGCAGAAGATCGATGCGCTCCCGCCGGTTGCCGATCAGCGCCAACGCCTCGTCGCCGCTGGCGGCCTCCAGAACGCGGTATCCCTCGCGCTTCAGCATGACGCGGGTCAGGTTCCGCACCTGGTCCTCGTCTTCCACCAGCAGAATCGACTCGCCGCCCACGGCCGGGTGCATCTGGTGGGTTCTGGCGGACTTCCTGTTTGCTTCGCCCGCCACCATCGGCAGGAATACTTTGAAGGATGTTCCCAATCCCGGCTCGCTGTAGACGAAGATGTCGCCGCCGCTCTGCTTAACGATTCCGTAGACGATGGACAGTCCCAGCCCCGTGCCTTTCCCCGGGTCCTTGGTGGTGAAGAACGGTTCGAAAATCCGCGACCGCGTGGCGGCGTCCATGCCCATGCCGGTATCGCTCACCGCCAGCATCGCGTAGTGCCCCGGCTGCACTCCGATGTGCAGACCCGAGTATTCCCGGGTCAGCTCCGCGTTGCAGGTTTCCACCGTCAGCTTGCCGCCCTCGGGCATGGCGTCGCGCGCATTCACCACCAGGTTCATGATCAACTGGTCCACCTGCGAGGGGTCCGCGCGCACCAGGTGGAGTTCGTCCGCCGCGCGCACTTCCAGCTCGATGTCCTCGCCCACGATGCGCCGCAGCATCTTTTCCATGTTGGCCACACTGGCGTTCAAGTCGAGCACCAGGGGCTGGATCACTTGCCGGCGGCTGAACGCCAGTAGTTGAAACGTCAGGGCCCCGGCCTTTTCGGCCGCCATCCGCACCTCCGCGGCGTATTCCAGGGCCTCGGGCCGGTCCTGGATCTCATCGGAGAGCATGGCGTTGTAGCCTAGAATTGCTGTCAGCAGATTATTGAAGTCGTGGGCGATGCCCCCCGCCAGGTGCCCGATCGCGTCCAGCTTCTGCGATTGCCTCAACTGTTCTTCCAGTTGGTTGCGGGTGGCGATCAGGTTACCCACGCGGTCCAGCAACTCCTCCGCCGTGGCCGCCGGCACCTGTACCCAACTCCTCTTAGTCCCCAATAGCAGTTGGCTGCCGGCCTGCGCCATCAATTGGCTCACTTCGCGGTGCAGGTGCTCCAGAGCTTCGTTGCTCGACCGCAACTGGATGTTTTCCTCCGCCAGTTCCCGCGATCGTGCGTAGACCTCGGTTTCAATGTTGGCGCCGGCCTGGTGGGCGCGCACGAAATCGGTGACGTCGGCCACCCGGTGGATGATGTACCGCACCCGCCGGTGCGGGCCGAACACCGGCGAATTGACCGGGCTCCAATACCGTTCCTCGAAGCCGCCACCCTCCGGTTCAGGCTGCTGGACGTCGAGCCTCTGGATCGGCATTACGTCGGTGGCGCCCTTTTGCAGAACGCGATTCAACGAGGCACGCAGATTGCGGACGCCGCTAGCCGGCCGATCGTCGGGATTGACCGGAAGAACGTCGAAGATGCCTCGTCCCACGATGTTACCGCGCACCGTCATCGTGGCGCGCAGATAGGCATCCGTCACCGCGACAATCTGTAGATCGCGGTTCAGTACCAGATACAAACCGGGCGCGGATTCAAATAAGAAACGAAAGTCAACGTCTCTGGCCCGTCGCACGTATTCCTCCGGACTTAGGCCATTAGCTATCGGGAATTCTATCAAAGCCCAGGCGGAGCGTGGGTTCCGTTTGATACATTTCCGAATAAGATTTGTTCTTTACACTCCGCCGCGGGAGTTAGCGGGTGTGGCGCACGTACTCATACGTGCCGCAACCCGACTCATCGGGATGGCCGGCGGACAGTGCACATAACTCCAGGCGGCGGAATAGTCGCGACGCGGCACATGGAGCCTTGCCGCTTGCCGCTCGGGCCGCCCGTTCCAATTCGCGGTTCCGGGCCGAAACCCCGCGACCCCTCGAACCTGTCGCTCCCACCCCTCGCGCCCACCCCCGCCGCAAGGCAAAGCTCCGGCGATAGAATGGAGTGCTCATGCGCATCGCCATCCTCCTCGCCGTCGCGCTCGTGGACGCCGCTTCCGCCGCCACCCCGTGCCAGTCGCTCTCCTCGCTGAAACTCCCCGGCGCCACTATCGCCGCGCAACTGCTCCCGCCCGGAGACTTTCCCCTGTCCGCCGGGCGGAGCATCCGCAATCTGCCGGCTTTCTGCCGCGTCTCCGGCGTGCTCAAACCGACGCCCGATTCCGATATTCATTTCGAAGTCTGGCTGCCCGCCGGCAATTGGAGCGGCCGCTTCGAAGGCATCGGCAACGGAGGCTACGCCGGCTCGATTTCGCTAACCAATCTGGGCGCCGCGCTGCTACGGGGCTCGGCCGCCGCCGCCACCGACACGGGACATACCGGCGGTGGCACCGATGCATCCTGGGCGCTTGGACATCCGCAGAAGGTGGCCGACTTCGGCTACCGCGCCATCCACCTTACCGCCGAGACCGCCAAGAGCCTCATCGCCGCGTTCTACGGCGAAGGCCCGCGCCACTCCTATTTCGACTCCTGCTCCAATGGCGGACGCCAGGCGCTCATGGAGGCCCAGCGTTACCCCGCCGACTACGACGGCATCGTATCCGGCGCACCGGCCTATTATTGGACGCACCTGATGACGGCCGCGGCCGATCTGGCGCAGCGCTATGCGGCCAACCCCGCCGCCTACATCCCGCCCGCCAAGGTCGCCGCCATCGAGACCGCCGTTCTGGCGGCTTGCGACCAACTGGACGGCGTCCTGGACGGAGTGGTCGGCGATCCTACCAAGTGCCATTTCGATCCCGCCGCGCTCCTCTGCAAGGGCGCCGATTCGGACACCTGCCTGACGGCGCCGCAACTCGCCCTGGTGCGCCACGTTCTCGAAGGGAGCCGCGATTCGCAGGGCCGCCAGGTGGAACCGGCCTTTTCTCCCGGCGGCGAGACCGGCACGGGCGGCTGGGTGCCGTGGATCACCGGTGAAAAACCCAATCAGGCGAATGCCGTGGCATACGGCACCCAGTTCTTTCGCAATATGGTCTACGAAGACGCTTCCTGGGCGGTCGCCGGTTTCAATGTCGATCGCGATCTCAAAGCGGCCGACGACAAGTTGGCCGGCACTCTGAACGCCACCGATCCCGACCTCGCCCGGTTCCAGGCGCGCGGCGGCAAACTGATTCTCTATCACGGTTGGAACGACCCCGCCATCCCCGCCCAGGGCTCCATCGACTACTTTCAGCGCATGACGGCGAAGATGGGCGCTCAAACTACCGGCGGGTTCGCCCGTCTATACCTGGTGCCCGGAATGCAGCACTGCAGCGGAGGCCCCGGCGCCACGGCCTTCGACGCCATGTTACCCGACATCGAACGATGGGTGGAAAGCGGAACCGCTCCCGGCGCCGTGGTCGCCACCAAGTTCAAGATCGAGGGGAATCGCACGAGCGGCGTCCTGCGAACCCGCCCCCTCTGTCCCTATCCTCAGGCCGCGCACTGGAACGGCAAAACCAATCCCGACGACGCCGCCAGTTTCACTTGCCAGTAAGTGGGGATTGAAGACGAGAAGTTTTGCGCCACTTCCGCCGCACGTCCGGAACTCCAATTTTCCGCCCGTTCCAGCGCGGGCTTTGCTAAGGTGAATAGGATATGAGCGAAGAACTGGCGGAAATCGATTTTCAACGGTTCTGGCGGCGCCTGCAGCAACTCGGACTCAACGCTTATGAGTCGCGTTCATACCTCGTGCTGCTCGGTCATCCGCGGTTCAAGGCGCTGGAACTGGCGGCCCGCGCCCACGTTCCGCGGCAGAAGATTTATGAGGTTCTCGACAGCCTGGTCGAGAAGGGGTTTGCTCAAGTGGTCCAGGAGAAGACCAAGCTCTTCTCGGCGGTCGAGCCGAGCCTGGCCCTGCCCGGATATCTGGGCCGCAAACGCCTCACTATGGAGCAGGAACTGACCGATAACGTCCGCGCCGGCACGGCCCTGACCGACGACCTGAAGAGCATTTACTCCGAAGGTCAGGGAGGCCGCGGCACCCTGGATTTCCTGCGCATCGTGACCGAGCCAACCCAGACCGCGGCCGAGTACCGGCGCATGTTGGCGGAAGTCAAAGTGGAGTATCTGGAGTTCTCGCGTCCGCCTTATGCCGTCGATCCGCTCGACGAAAAACTGGTCAAGCAGGCTGGTTCCAATGGGGTCTCCTGCCGCCTCCTCCTGGAAGCCACCACCCTCGACCACGAGCACAGCCAGCGCCTGACCGAATACGTCGCCGCCGGGGTCCAGGTGCGCATCGCCGATTCGCTGCCCATGAAACTGGCAGTCTTCGACGGCCAGCACGGCATGATCGCCCTACTCGACCCGGTCATCACGCGTCCCACCTGGACGGCCGTCGTCTTCAGTCACGAGGGCATGGGCGAGGCCATGAAAGGCTTGTTTGAAGTCCACTGGCGTAGGGGTAGTAACTTCTAAGCCAGTTTGCGCCTTTGCCCCGGAACCGTCCGCGGATTTTCGACCACCGCGGCCCGGCAACATATGTGTGTCCAGGGATGCAAGCCCCGCACGATTCTCTTAACACATTTTACAAAAATTTTACACATTGCCCATCACCTCAGGTGGTTCTAACCGTAGGATTACGAGTGAAACCTGAAACCAGGGGGGAAATATGGGACCAGTTCCGAGCGGTAACTCACCGATGCCACCGTACTCCGACGCGCATCTGACCATCGATTTCGACCGCAAGATCGCCACCCTCGACTCCGAACGTATGATCTTGACCCGTAAGGAGTACGACCTGCTGGCGCTACTCGTCCAGCACGCCGGAGAGATCATTCCGCGGGACGCGCTACTGTTTCGCGTTTGGGGTTACGGCTCGGAAATTCGCACCCGCACTTTGGATGTACACGTCCGCCGGGTGCGCAAAAAGATGGGGTCCTACGCGGACCAGTACATCGAGACAATCTTTGGAATTGGTTACCGGTTTCAGCCGTTTCGGGCGACCACCTTTTTTCATGGTTCTCTAGGCAAGCCGGCCATCGCCATGGGAGTGTAACGAAGTATCGGACGAAACCGCCACGGCCGCCGGCAATAACGCCACTATCTTCCGGCGACTCTATGCCACCGAAAGCGTCAACCGGCCGTTGGACCGGCTTCTCGGCGCCGGCTTGATCACGATGTGGACATCCCGCCCCAACCGGGTTAGGCATTCCAGCAAACGGTGCTCCGAAATTCCGCGAAACCGCCCTGTCAGTATGGCGGAAACCTTTGGCTGCGTTAGCCCCAGGATCTCCGCGGCGTGGGTCTGGGTAAGCGCTCGCCGTTGCAGAATCTCGGCGATCTTGGCAGCCAATTGGGCCTTGACCAGCATGCTCTCGCTGTCCCGATACTCCAGATCGGCGTAAACGTTCCCCGAACTCTTCTCGACGGGAATGCCCCGCACGGCGCGCTGTTTCTTCATCTCATTAGCTCCTTGGCGAGCTGCTCCGCGACCTTGAGGCGCTCACGGATCAGATCCATATCGGCCTTGGACGTGGCTGCTCCGCGCATGGACTTTTTCTGGAATATATGCAGGACGAACACTCTGCCCTCGAACCGTTGAGTCCCGGATTGTCCGCCACAATATCCACTTCCATCGTCTGGTAGCGGCCCACCATCACAGCGTCCTCGATCACCCCGGACGTCGCCTGCCCCGCCAACCGCGTCAGTTCGAAGCTGTGCCGTTGAAGGTGAACCGGATGGATGTCGCCACTCGCAGGTGTGCGGCCATTCGTTTCGAGTCTACTTCGAATGTGCGGCGCAATTCGGGTCGGCAATCTCGACGCGGCGATTCTTCGCTCTGCCCGCGTCGGTTGCGTTATCCGCAATCGGCCTGGTCTTGCCAAAGCCTTTGGCTGTAAGCCGGTCGCCGGCGATCCCATGCTGTGCGATCCAGGTGACGATAGCCTTGGCGCGCGCCTCGGAGAGCGTCTGGTTGTAGACATCGCCGCCCACGTTGTCCGTGTGTCCCTGGACCTCGATCTTCTGCGTGGGATTCTTCTTCAACAGATCCAGAATCTGCTGCAACACAGGATCGCTGGCGGGTTGCAGAGTTGATTTGTTGAAGTCGAAGAGCACGCCGTAGATTGCGACGTGACAGTTGGTCTTAAGATCGCCGCCCATGTCTTTGTTCACGGCCCCGGCGTCGGCTACACGAATGTCGAAGGTGTCGTTCTTGTGGAGAGATGCCCACAGGTTACGGCCATTCTTGCTGAAATGCGCCGAGATGGCTACGTCGGCGCCCATGCTTTCATTGACGATTGACCAGCCCGCCGCCGTCAGCGCGTCGTGATAAGCGATGCGGAAGAGCGAATTCGAGAGCCCATCCGGCGGTGCGTAGTATGCCTTGACGATGGAGCCGGAAGCCACCAGTTCCGGCTCGCTGGCGCCCTTGATGGGGACATAGAAAGGCGCGGTGTCCGGCGCGCTGCTTCTGAATTTGGAGCCCGGCAGGGGGCCAAGCCAGGGAAAATCGCCCGCGGCGGGGTTAACCGGCTCAGGCGTTGCGGAGGGCGCCGTGAGCGTGAACTTGAATGGCATCGGAGCAATCTCGACGATCTCCACTCCGGCGCGTTCCATGCCGCTGGTGCCGGTGTCGGCCCATGCTTCTACCCCGTCTTTCTGGTAGTGAAGGAGCATTTCGATTCCTCCCGCCGACCACTCATGCACCCCGGTCCATCCGTTGGCCAGGAAGGCAGGCTTGATAATGGCCCAAACGGCATCCCCCGTCATAGCGCCGGTTACGATGACGGGAAATTGCCAGTGCTTTCCGCGCGCCAGCTTGCCGACGCCGCCGCTTCCCCGATTTCCCTCCGGGATCTGCATTTCGGTCCAAGGCTCATAGGTGATGCGGTACGGCTTGCCTATCTTATTCAGGAAGCTGAGTTCGGCCGGGATCGGCCGCTCCTGCGCCATGGACGGGAGGGTGGTGAAAGCCAGCAACCCGGAAATCACCGCGAAACGCAAAGGGGACGCAACCGCTCTAAATAGTGAAACACCCAGTTGACGCATGGACACCTCGTAGTTCTTGCAGGGTAGCACACCGGCCCTCGCGCTCCCCAGGGCAAATCCAATTCCGCCCGGAACCGCCGCTACCTCCTCGCCGAAGGCTTCCCATCGCCTCACCCGGCAGTTCAATCGTTGGTCCCTCTTCCTGCGCTATCAGGCCGTGTACCACCGCGCCGTTGAGGATTTCACCAGAATCACAGCCCCGCGAGACGCAATACCCAACAAAGCCATTCTTATCCCGAACGCGAAGAAACCACAGCCGCTTGTTCACCACTCAGTCACACCCAATCCGCTCCCCAAACGCCCCCGCCCCACCACCACCCAGCGCTCCGCCCGCCGATCGTTTTACCCCCGTTCTGCACCCGTTCGACCCCGTTCCGCATCCATTAACTGAGTAATCTTGACTAAGAAGTACAGATTAGCTAATGTGGTATCAGCGCAATAGTTTAGGAGCAGATCCGAGTGAGCGAGTCGAGCAAGACGATCGAAACACTTGCAAATCAGGAATATAAGTGGGGGTTCGTCACCGATATTGAGGCCGACGCCATCCCCCGTGGCCTGAACGAAGACGTCATCCGTCTCATCTCCGCCAAGAAACAGGAGCCCGACTGGCTCCTCGAGTGGCGGCTGAAAGCCTATCGCCATTGGTTGACGCTGACCGAGCCCACCTGGGCCAACATTCAGTACCCCAAGATCGATTACCAGGACATCATTTATTACTCCTCGCCGAAAGCGAAAAAGGACGGCCCCAAGAGCCTGGACGAGGTCGATCCGGAACTCCTGAAGACCTACGCCAAGCTCGGTATCCCCTTGAAAGAGCGTGAGTTGCTTGCCGGCGTCGCCGTCGATGCGGTATTCGACAGCGTCTCCGTCGCCACCACGTTCAAGTCCAAGCTCAAGGACATGGGGATCATCTTCGGCTCCTTCTCCGAAGCCGTCCGCGAGCATCCCGACCTGGTGCGCCAGTATCTCGGTTCCGTCGTCCCCAGCTCCGACAACTTCTTCGCCGCGCTCAATTCCGCGGTCTTCAGCGACGGGTCGTTCTGCTATGTGCCCAAGGGCGTCCGCTGCCCCATGGAGCTGTCCACCTATTTCCGCATCAACGCCAAGGACACCGGCCAGTTCGAACGCACTCTCATCGTCGCCGACGAAGGCGCTTTCGTGAGCTATCTCGAAGGCTGCACCGCCCCCATGCGCGATACCAACCAGCTCCACGCCGCGGTGGTCGAACTGGTGGCGCTCGATAACGCCCGCATCAAATACTCTACGGTGCAGAATTGGTACCCCGGCGACAAGGACGGCAAGGGCGGCATCTACAATTTCGTGACCAAGCGCGGCGCCTGCCGGGGAGTCAACTCCAAAATCTCGTGGACCCAGGTGGAGACCGGCTCCGCCATCACCTGGAAGTATCCGAGCTGTTTGTTGATCGGCGATAACTCCGTGGGCGAGTTCTATTCCGTGGCGCTCACCAATCACTGGCAGCAGGCCGACACCGGCACTAAGATGATTCACATCGGCCGCAACACCACTTCGACCATTGTAAGTAAGGGTATCTCGGCGGGTCACGGCCAGAACACCTATCGCGGCGGCGTGAAGATCCAGAAATCCGCCACCGGCGCCCGCAATTATTCGCAGTGCGATTCGCTGTTACTCGGCGATAAGTGCGGCGCGCACACGTTCCCCTATCTCGAAGTCAAGAACACCAGTGCGCAAGTGGAGCACGAAGCCTCCACTTCCAAAATCGGCGAAGACCAGATCTTCTACTGCCGCCAGCGCGGCATATCCACCGAAGACGCCGTGTCGATGATCGTTCACGGCTTCTGCAAAGAAGTTTTCCGCGAGCTCCCCATGGAGTTCGCCGTGGAAGCCCAAAAGCTCCTGGGCGTCAGCCTGGAAGGCAGTGTTGGCTAAGTTCTTATGTGGGGCAGGTTGTGAACCTGCGGACCGATTGTCAATCGGTCCAGGCGAGCTAAGCTCGCCCTCGTGGTCCGTTGACTCCGATGACAAGGTATAGATCGAAAATGTCACTACTCGAAATCAAAGACCTTCACGCCACCGTCGGCGATCGTGAAATCCTCAAAGGCATCTCGCTCTCCATCAACCCCGGCGAGGTGCACGCCATCATGGGACCCAACGGCTCCGGCAAAAGCACTCTCGCCCAGGTCCTGGCCGGCCGCGAGTTGTATGTAGTAACTTCCGGCGAAGTTATCTACGACGGCAAAGACCTGCTCGCCCTCTCGCCCGAAGACCGCGCCCGCGAGGGCATTTTCCTGGCCTTCCAATACCCCGTCGAGATCCCCGGCGTCAGCAACATGTACTTCCTCAAGGCCGCCCTCAACACCCTCCGCAAGCACCGCGGCCTCGACGAATACGACGCCATGGACTTCCTCGCCCTGGTCAAGGAAAAGATGAAGCTCATGGAGATGGACCAGGCCCTCCTGAACCGTCCCGTCAATGCCGGCTTCTCGGGTGGCGAAAAGAAGCGCAACGAGATTTTCCAGATGGCCGTCCTGGAACCCAAACTCGCCATCCTCGACGAAACCGATTCCGGCCTGGATATCGACGCCCTGCGCACCGTCGCCGGCGGCGTCAATGCCCTGCGCGCTCCCGGGCGCTCCATGATCGTCGTCACTCATTATCAGCGCCTGCTGAATTACATCGTGCCCGATTTCGTACACGTCCTGTCCCAGGGGAGAATCGTGAAATCGGGCGGCAAAGAGCTGGCCATCGCACTCGAAGAGAGCGGCTACGCCGGGCTGGGTATCGAAGAAGCTGAAGAGGACAACGCCGAGGTCGCGCGCGTATGACGGCCGTCTCGGAACAGACCGGAGCCTGGCTGGCGGAGTTCACCCGCCAGAAACCCGCCGCGCCGTGGCTACAGGAAATCCGCGACGACGCCTTTCAGCGCTTCGCCGAACTGGGTTTTCCCACCACCCACGACGAAGAGTGGCGCTTCACCAATGTTGCACGGATCGCGCGCGCCACTTTCGAACCCCAAACCGCCGCCAGCGGCTTGCGTGGCCTGCCCGCGGGCGTGGAACTCGGCACTCCTCAGGACGCCGCGCCCTACCTGGCCAAGCTGGCCTCGTACCAGAACAACGCTTTCGTCGCCCTGAACACCGCGTTCCTGGGCGACTTCGTCTTCCTTCGCGTTCCCCGCGGCGCCACCATCGAAGAGCCCATCCAATTGGAGTTTCTGACCAGCGGCGCCACCCGGCCGGCCGTCTCCCACCCGCGCGTGTTGATCGTGGTCGGCTCGGACGCCCACTGCACCATCGTCGAAAGCTACGTCGGCGGCGGTTCGTATTTGACCAACGCGGTCACCGAGATTGTGGCCGGCGACCGCTCCGTTGTGGACCATTACAAGCTGCAGCGCGAATCGCTGGAGGCTTTCCACGTCGCCACTTTGCAGGCGCAACTCGGCCGCAGTTCCAACTTCTCCACCCACAATATTTCGCTCGGCTCGGCGCTGGCGCGCAACGACGTCGGCGCGGTGCTGTCCGAAGGCGCCGAAGCTACACTAAACGGCCTGTATATCGCCGGCGGCTCGCAGCATATCGACAATCACACCGTGATCGATCACGCCAAGCCCCACGGCACCAGCCACGAGTTATACAAAGGCATCCTCGACGGCAAGGCCAGCGCCGTCTTCAACGGCCGCATCATCGTCCGAAAAGACGCTCAGAAGACCGATTCCAAGCAGACCAATAAGAACCTGGTGCTTTCCGACGACGCCGTCATCGATACCAAGCCGGAGTTACAGATCTATGCCGACGACGTGCGCTGCACTCACGGCGCTACCATCGGCCAGCTCGACGCCGAGTCGCTGTTCTACCTGCAATCGCGCGGCATCGGCAAACCGGAAGCGCGCAGTTTGCTGACCTACGCTTTCGCCCAGGACGTAGTCGATCGTATTAAAGTGCAGTCTTTGCGGGATTCGCTGGAGCGGGTCCTGTTCGAGAAATTTCATGAGCACGCCAACTAGTGGAATGACTGTGAGTCTCGACGCCGGTTTCGATGTAGAGCGGGTGCGGGCCGATTTTCCCGTCCTCAAGCAGACGGTGCACGGCAAGCCCCTGGTGTACCTCGATAGCGCCGCCACCGCGCAGAAGCCGAGTTGCGTCGTGGAGGCCATTCGCCACTTCCACGAAGTGGATTGCGCCAACATCCACCGAGGGGTTCACGAGTTGAGCCAGCGCTCTACCGCGTCTTACGAAGAGGCGCGCGCCAAGACTAAGCGTTTCCTCAATTCGCGCAGCAAGAACGAGCTGATCTTCGTGCGCGGCACCACCGAAGCCATCAATTTGGTGTCCAGCAGTTGGGGCCGCAAGAACGTCAAGTCCGGCGATGAGATCGTCATCTCCGCCATGGAGCACCACTCCAACATCGTCCCCTGGCAGATGTTGTGCGAGGAAAAAGGCGCCCGTCTGCGCGTCATTCCCATGAACGACCGCGGCGAACTGCTCCTCGAAGAGTACGAAAAGCTGCTCAATCCGCGCACCCGCATGGTTGCCGTGGCGCACATATCGAACGCCCTGGGAACCGTCAACCCCGTCCGACAGATCATTGAGATGGCCCACAGAGCCGGCGCCCTCGCGCTCATCGACGGCGCCCAGGCCGCGCCTCATCAGAAAGTGGACGTGCAGGCGCTCGATGCCGATTTTTATGCCTTTTCCGGCCACAAAGTCTGCGGACCCACCGGCATCGGCATCCTCTACGGTAAGGCCAAGCTCTTGAACGCCATGCCCCCCTACCAGGGCGGCGGCGACATGATCCGCACCGTCACCTTCGAGAAGACCACTTACAACGACCTGCCGTACAAGTTCGAAGCCGGCACGCCTAACATCGCCGGCGGCATCGGCATGGGCGCGTCCCTCGACTACGTGATGCGCATCGGCCTCGACAAAATCTCCGCCTACGAACACGAGCTCCTGGTCTACGGCACGGAGAAGCTTCTGCAGATTCCCGGCCTCCGCCTCATCGGCACCGCTCGCGATAAGGCCGCCGTACTTTCGTTTGTCATGGAAGGAATTCACCCGCACGATATCGGAACGGTCCTCGACCGTCAGGGCATCGCCGTTCGTACGGGTCACCACTGCGCGCAACCGGTGATGGACCGGTTCCAGATCCCCGCCACCACGCGCGCATCGCTGGCATTTTATAACACGGTGGGGGAGATCGACGCGCTGGCGGCCGGTCTGAAAAAAGTAAAGGAGATTTTCTCCTGATGGTCCACGAACTTTACGAGGAAACGATCCTCGACCACAGCAAGCGTCCGCGGAATTGCCATCCCATGGACGACGCCAACCACAAAGCGGAAGGCTACAACCCGCTGTGCGGCGACAAACTCAAACTGTTTCTCCGCATGGATGGCGAGATCGTAAAGGACGTCAGCTTCGTCGGCTCGGGGTGTGCTATTTCCACCGCCTCCGCGTCGCTGATGACCGAGAGCCTGCGCGGCAAGACGCGCACCGAAGCCCTCGCCCTTCTCGAAAAATTCCACGACCTGCTCACCACCGATTCCCCCGTCACCAAAGACCTGGGCAAACTGGTCGTCTTCTGCGGCGTCCGCGATTACCCCGCGAGAGTCAAGTGCGCCACCCTGGCCTGGCACACGCTGAAATCGGCCCTCACCACCGACTCCGAAGACCCGGTAGTGTCCACCGAATGACCTCATGCTTATGTGGGGCAGGTTTTCAACCTGCGGCGGGTTGTCAACCCGCCTGGTCGCCGACATGACAAATCTCCACCCTCAAATCGTCTCCGCCCTCAAGCGCGTCTACGACCCCGAGATGCCCATCAACATCTACGAGTTGGGCCTCATCTATTCCGTAGACGTAGACGAGACCGGCCGCGCCACCATCCGCATGACTCTGACCGCGCCCAATTGTCCCGTAGCCGGCTCCCTGCCCGCCGACGTGGAGCGCGCCGTACGCGCCGTCCCCGGCGTGACCGATGTCAAAATCGACCTCACCTTCGATCCTCCCTGGACCAAAGACCGTATGTCGGAAGCCGCCAAACTGGCGCTCGGCATCGACGACGTCCTCATTCCCATAGCGAGGCTGCGCCCATGAAGCTGACCGCCAACGAAGAGTACGGCCTGCGCTGCCTGGTGCGCATCGGCTATGCCGGCCAGGGCCTCACCATCCCCGAAATCAGCCAGGCCGAAGGCGTCTCGCCGGCCTACGCCGCCAAGATCCTGCGTGTTCTGCGCAAGGGCGGATTCGTCAAAGCCGCGCGCGGCAAGGCCGGCGGATACACGCTGGCGCGCATGCCCGAAGCCATCGTCATCGGCCACGTCATCGACGCCCTCGGCGGCCGCCTGTTCGAAACCGGATTTTGCGATAATCACTCCGGACAGAATGCCATCTGCACACGCTCCGTGGACTGTTCCGTGCGCTCGTTGTGGCGCGCCGTTCAGGTTGCCGTGGACCACGTTCTCAGTAAAGCCACGCTGCGCGACCTGCTGCAGAACGAAGAGGAGATGAACTCGTGGGTTCGCGCCATTCCCGGACCGGGCGGGCTGCATTTGCTGCAGTAGCCGCTCTCTTCCTCGTCACCTGCGCCGCCGGGCAATCTGCCACTGCGCCCGCGCCCGCTCCGGCTCCAGGGCTTCTCGAGAGCGCCCGCGGGTATGCTCTGGAGTACAGCCAGACCCTGCCGGATTTCATCTGCAACGAGATTGTCCGCCGCTATCGCGAGGGCATCGATCCCGGCACCTGGTCGCTCACCGACACGCTGACCGTGCGGCTTTCCTACTACGGACACCGCGAGGAATACAAGCTGATCCTGGTGAACAACAAGGCTGCCGACCGTTCCTATGAGGCGATGGGCGGATCGATTTCCGAAGGCGAATTCGGCAGCCTGCTCCGCCAGGTCTTCGATGCCGACGCGTCCACCGAGATCCGTTTCGCCCGCTGGGACTCCATTGGCGACCGGCGCGTCGCGGTCTTCAGCTACCGAATGACCCCCGATCACGCCCGCTACGCCGTGAACTTCGTGCTCAACGACCAGCGCTACTCCACCGTGGCCGGACGCCGCGGCCAAGTGTACATCGATCCATCGACCGGCGAGGTTCTGCGGATCGCATCGGCCGCCGACGCTCTTCCGCCGGATTTCCCGGTGCAGAAACTGACTTCTACCCTGGACTACGCCGCCACCGAAATCGGCGGCCGCACCTTCCTGCTGCCCCGCACCGCCGACGTGGAAATGCACGCCGGCACCTACCAGACGCGTAACTCCATCGAATTTCAGACCTACCACAAGTTCGACGCCAACGTGGACGTCTCCTTCGATCCCGCTGCGCCGAAGAAGAAGTAAGGCATGCCCGCCCATCGACGCGGGCTATAGGAAACTGGATAGAGAAGGTACCCCGACCCGCGTTGTGGCGCACGTACTCGTACGTGCCGCATCCAGACTCATCGGGATGCCTGGCGGTTTTACGCTCACCCCTCCGCGCGGGCGCACAGTCTGTCGGTCCAAGATGCACACGTCGAAGGTATCGGCGCCCGGCGACACGGGCAGAAAGGAAGCGGTATGAAGGAGGTTAAGAAGGCGGACGATCTCCGGTCCGAATGCAAGCGCTCGGATTTCGGGACGCTGGTCCGCGGGAAGCATGTTGCGCAGTTACACGCGAACTCAAACGTGGTCGTCCTCGATCCGGAGATTGCCGGCCTGTTTCCGAACTCCGCCGCCGTCAACGCCGCATTGCGGTCCCTGGCCGAGATTGCCCAGCGCGCCGATTCTCGCCGGCGCCGGTCGCACTCCGTCACCGAATTGCAACCAACCCCGCAATCAGCCCCGCTTTACAGCGATGGTATAATTATTGCAGATGGTTTTCAGCCGCCCCGCGTGCGCGGGCTGTCGAAGCTTCGAACCACTCCCGGTTGAACGTCTCCTCTCGTCTCTACCGTTCCCAAGATGGAGGTATCCAGCACTCATTTGATGAAAGCCAGCGTGCGCATCAGCCGAGGCGTCGAAAGCCTCTTCGGAACCCGCGATGAAAACATCCGGCTCATCGAGTCCGGATTGAGCGTCCACACCCAGTTGGTTGACAACAACCTCGAAATCGAAGGCGAAGCCGAGAATGTCTCCCGCGCCGAAACCATCCTGGAAGAGTACAACCAGTTGGTCGGCGAAGGCCAGGTTTTCACCAACGGCGACCTCAACAGTTTCCTGCGCGTGGTCACGGGCGACCCCGAAGTTTCCCTGCGCGCCCTCGTGCGCAGCGGCAAGCAGCGCAATTTCGGTAAGAAGATCCTGGCGCCCAAGACCGTCAACCAGCGGCGTTACCTCGAAGCCATCGAACGCAACGACCTGGTCTTCGGCATCGGCCCGGCGGGCACCGGCAAAACCTATCTAGCCGTGGCAATGGGCGTCTCCGCGCTCATGAACAAGCAGGTGGCGCGCATCATTCTCACACGTCCCGCGGTGGAAGCCGGCGAGCGCCTCGGTTTCCTGCCGGGTACGCTGCAGGAAAAAGTGGACCCCTATCTGCGCCCGCTCTACGACGCGCTCTACGACATGCTCGACAGCGAGCGCGTGGAGAAACTGCTGGAGCGCAACGTCATCGAAATCGCCCCCATCGCGTTCATGCGAGGCCGCACGCTCAACGACAGCTTCATCATCCTCGACGAGGCGCAGAACAGCACCGCCGAGCAGATGAAGATGGTGATCACGCGCCAGGGTTTCAATTCCAAGATGGTGGTGAACGGCGACATCACGCAGATCGATCTGCCCGCCGGACGGCGCAGCGGCCTGATCGACGCCACCGAAGTGCTGAAGGGCGTCGAGGGCATCAGCTTCGTGCAGTTCGACGAGAAAGACGTGGTCCGCCACACCCTGGTGCAGCGCATCGTCAAGGCCTACGAGCGCTACAACGAGTCCATCGGCGCCGGCCGCCAATTGACGCTCAAACTATCGGAACCCGCGCCCAGCGACGCCGGTACGGCTGAGTCGCAGTCCCCTGCCACTCCGGCCGAACCCGGCCCGCTGGTCTGAGCGCCGCCATGTCCGCCCCCGAAGGCAGTACGGTCGCGTTTCGCCGGGTTCCTCCCAAGGACGTCCGCCCGCGCGCCATCCAACTATTCGCGCGTAAGCTCCAGGTGGAGGTAGCCAAGGGCGGAGCCTTCGATTGTCTTCTCACCGGAGACGCCGAGTTGCGCAAGCTGAACGGCCGCTTCCGCGGGAAGGATTACGCCACCGACGTCCTCTCTTTCCCCAGCGGCACGCCCGGCGCCCTCGGCGACATCGCAATTTCCCTGCAGCGCGCCCGCGCCCAGGCGCACCAGTTCGGACACTCCACCGAAACCGAAGTCCGCATTCTGATGTTGCACGGCCTGCTGCACCTGCGGGGCTTGGATCACGAGACCGATAGCGGAGCGATGGCGCGCGCCGAGAAACGCTGGCGCACGCGGCTGGGTCTTCCCGGCGGCCTCATCGAGCGGGTGCGGGCATGATCCTGGCGATTGGGGCAGCCGCGTTGGTGGCCATCGTGGAACTGGGCCTGGTGACCTTCGTGCAGCTTCTCTACCTGGAAAGCATGCGGCTGCGCACGCGCGATCTGCCCTCGCTCGAGTTTTTCAAGGAGACCCTGGAAGACAAGATCGGCCTGAAGATCGAGGAAGGCGCGGAAACCTTCTCGCTCTTCAAACACACCACGCTGGTGTTGCTGGGCGTCCTGTTCTTCGCCTGGTTCGCCCAGGATTATCTGTGGGACTCCGCGGTTTTCTGGCGAGCCATCGGGGCCGCGTGGCTCACCATGATCGCCGTGGCCTATGCCTTGCCCCAGCTTTTCTACCGCCGCACGTCGGGACGCTGGCTGCTTCCGCTGGTCCCTCTGCTGCGGGCCATGGCGTGGTTCGCGCGCCCGGCGGTGGCGGTGATGAGCTTCTTCCAATCGCTCATCGATCTCACCGACAGCACCGCGGCGCCCGAGGAACCGCCCACGCCGGCCGAGAACATCGACGCCCTGATCGATGCCGGCACCGAGGAAGGGCTGATCCACGAAGAAGACCGCAAGCTGATTCAATCGGTGGTGGAGTTCGGCGACAAAGTGGTGCGCGAGGTCATGACGCCGCGGCCCGAGATCGTCGCCATCCCCGCCGGGGCCACGCTCGAAGAATTGCGCACGCTGGTGATCAACGAGCAGTTCTCGCGCATCCCCGCTTTCGAACAGAATATCGACCAGATCGTCGGCTTCGTACACGTGCGCGACATGTTCGAAGTGAACGAGGACGACCGCGAGCACCGCCTGGTCCGCGAACTGGTGCGGCCCGCGCTTTTCGTACCCGAGACCAAGCCGGTCAACGACCTGATGCGCCAGATGCAGCAGGGAAATACGCACATGGTGATCGTGGTGGACGAGTACGGAAACACCGCCGGCCTAGCCACCATGGAGGACCTGCTCGAAGTGATCATCGGCGAGATCCGCGACGAACACGAGCCGGGCAGCGACGTGGCGGAAGACGGCCACGGCGGTTACCTGGTAGCCGGCAGCTTCGACCTGGATCGCATTGCCGACCTGTTCGCATCGTTCCACCGCGGGGAAGATATCGAATCCACTACGGTAGGCGGTCTGGTGAGCGAGTGGCTCGGCCACGTACCCAAGGCGGGTGAAATCGCCGAGCGCGACGGCATCCGCATCGAGGTGCTGGCCGGCGACGAACTGCGCGTCGATCGCGTGAAGATTTCCAAATCGGAAACGGTGGCCAGTGAGTAAGAGCAGCGCTATGTGGGGCAGGTTGTCAACCTGCGGCGGGTTGTTAACCCGCCTGGGCGGCGTGGGCAGACTGGCCGGCAGGCCGATTGAAATCGGCCGCAGGTTGAAGACCTGCCCCACATAGGCCGGATAGCTTGTAGATCAAGGTGGCATCGGAAACATGAGTGACGCATTTCATTCCGGGTTCGTCTCGCTGGTGGGGCGGCCGAATACCGGCAAATCGACGCTATTGAACGCTTTGGTGGGCCAGAAACTGGCCATCGTGGCGGACAAACCCCAGACCACGCGGACCGCCATCCAAGGGGTTGCGACGCTGCCCGGCGCGCAGATCGTCTTCGTAGACACACCCGGCATCCACAAAGCCGATTCGGCGCTCAACAAGCGGCTTATGGATACCGTGCGCAACTCGCTCGAAGAGCGCGACCTGCTGCTCTTCCTCGCCGACGCCACCCGCCCGCCCGCCGAGCCGGACCGCCGCGCCATCGACATGGTCCGCAGGGTTGAAACGCCCACACTGCTGGTACTGAACAAGATCGACCTGATCAAGGAGAAGCCTCGCCTGCTTCCGCTCATCGAACAGTACCGCACCATGTACGATTTCGCCGATTGCTTCCCCATCTCCGCCACCAAAGGCACCGGCCTCGACGCGCTGCGCAAAGCCATTCTCGAGCGACTGCCCGAAGGTCCCGCATACTTCCCCGAGGACTACGTCACCGATCAGCCCGAGCGATTCCTGGCCGCCGAACTGATCCGCGAGAAAGTGCTTGCCGCCACCCGCCAGGAGGTTCCGCATTCGGTTGCCGTCACCGTGGATCAATGGCAGGAGAGTCCCCACCTGACGCGCATCTTCGCCACTATCCGCGTGGAGCGCGCCGGGCAGAAGGCCATCGTCATCGGGACCAAGGGCGCCGTGCTCAAGAAGATCGGAACGTTGGCGCGCCAGGAGATGGAAAAGCTCTTCGGCGTGAAAATCTATCTGGACCTGCACGTCCGCCTGCAGCCGCGCTGGCGCGAAAAGCCAGCCTTCCTCAACACGCTGGACTGGCGTACAATGACGGGTGAAGATGATACCTAAACTCCTGGCTTCCCTACTTGCGGCAGTTCTGCTGGTTGGCGTTTGCCTGGCCGCGTCCAAACCGGTCAGCGACGACGTCATCAGCGATCAGGTCATGATCAAGCTGACTTCCGATCCGGTGGTCAAAGGCGGCGCGCTCAAGGCCGACGTCAAGGACGGAGTGGTCACCCTCACCGGGAATGTTTCCGACCAGTCCCAGAAAGACAAGGCGGCCAAACTTGCCGGGAAGGTGAAGGGCGTCAAGCGGGTGGTGAACGACATCGCCGTCTCGAAAACGCCTAAATGACCCGGTCCGCAAGAACCGGTCTCGCCGCGTTGATTCTCCCGCTGCTGGCTGGCGCGCAGGATTTCCCCATCCTCAACCTGGGGCCAATCGCCAAGGACTACACGTTTACCGAAGGCCCGGCATGGTCGAAGGACGGCGGCTACCTGGTCTTCAGCGACACCCCCAGCGACCGCCTGTTGAGATGGATTCCCGGCCACCCCGTGGAACTTCTTCGCGACGACGCGCATGGCCCCAGCGGCAATTCTTTCGATAGCCAGGGCCGCCTGTACACCTGCGAGACCCGCACGCGGCGCGTGACGCGAACCGCCAAAAACGGCGCCGTGGAGGTACTGGCGGACCGCTGGGATGGCAAGCGCTTCAACGCGCCCAACGGCATCGTGGTGAGCCGGAACGATCACGTGTACTTCACCGATCCGGCGTTCGGTTGGCAATCCGACCATCGCGAGCTGGATTTCTACGGCGTGTATCACATTCCTCCGAAGGGGCCGATGAAACTGGTGGCGCGGCCCGAAGGCCGGCCGCATGGCATCGCGCTTTCGCCCAACGGCCGCACGCTTTACGTGGCCAACACCGACGAGCACAATATCCGCGCCTATGATGTGGACCGCAGCGGCGACACCTCGGGCGAGCGGGTGCTGGTGCCCAAGACCAACGGCGTGCCGGGCGGCATCTGCGTGGATGAAAAGGGCAATCTGTATGTCGCCTCGAGCGGCGTGGCGATTTACAGTCCGGAAGGGCGCCTGCTACACACCGTGGAACTGCACGATCCGCCGTCCAACTGCAGCTTCGCCGAGGCCGACATGGCAACGCTGATGATTACCGCGCGCGGCAAAGTTTATCGCGCGCGCATGGAAGGTAAGGATGCGCGGTGAAGATGCTTATGTGGGGCAGGTTGGCAACCTGCGGCGGGTTGGTAACCCGCCTCGGCGCCCCCGTGCAAATGCCGCCCAAGCCGACGATCGCCGGTATCCCAAATACCCGCTGGTGGGCGTCGGCGCCATCCTCATCCGGCGCGACCGCATTCTCATGGCGCAGCGCGGCAAGCAGCCGCTCAAAGGGTGGTGGTCGCTGCCCGGAGGCGCTCTCGAGACCGGCGAGTCGCTGGCCGATGCCGTGCGGCGCGAGGCGCTCGAAGAGACCGGTCTCGAAATCCGTCCGCTGCGCGTGTTCGAGATCTTCGAGCGCATCATGCGCGACGGGCGGGGACGGCCCGAGTATCATTATGTACTGATCGATTACCTCTGCCGCGCGACCGGCGGGACCTTGCGCCCGGGCGACGATGTCTGCGCGGTGGAATGGGTGAGGCGCCGCGATCTGCCGGCGCTGCAGATTACCGAAGGCACGTTGGACGTCATCGAAAGAGCATTTCAAAACCGTGAAAACCAGCGCTGAAGTCCTGGAATTCGAAGCCCTGCGGAAGCTGGTGGGCCGCTATATCGGCAGCCCGCTGGGCCTACGCGAACTGGAGAAGGTCCAGCCGCATGCCGACCGCGAACGGCTCACCGCCGGTCTGGCCGAAGTCGGCGAGGCAATTGCCTACCTGCGCCTGGCGGCGCGTCCGCAGACGGCCGGGCGCGGCGCCGCCATCCGCATCGATTTCGGAGGCCTGCCGGACGTCGAGGCCGCCGTTCACAAGCTGCGCATCGAGGGCGCCAGCCTGGAGCCCAAGGAGATCTTCGAGGTCTTCTCGCTGCTGGACCGCGCGGCCGACGCCAAGAGCCTGCTCAGCGCCGCCGCCGAACGCTTTCCGTTGCTGGCGAACCGCGCCCTGGCGATCGGCGACTTCCGGTCCCTGCTGCGCGAACTGGATGGCAAGATACTGCCCGACGGCACGGTCTCCGACCACGCCAGCGTGGCGCTCGCCCGCCTGCGCCGCGACATCGAGCGGCAGAAGAAATCCATCCAGGAATCGCTCGAACGGTTCCTGAAGTCTCATCGGCAAGAGGGCGTGCTGCAGGAGGAGTTCGTCGCCATCCGCAACGAGCGCTTCGTGGTTCCCATCATCGCCGGGCAGCGCCGCAAACTGGACGGGGTGATCCATGGCGCCAGCTCCAGCGGCCATACGCTGTTCGTCGAGCCGCTGGAGACCATCGACCTCAACAACGAACTGGTGCGTCTGGCGGAAGAAGAGCTGCGCGAGGTGCACCGCATCCTGCTCGAAATCACGGCGCGCCTGCACGGCTATGGCGATTCCATCCGCGCCACGCTGGTGGCCATGGCGGAGCTGGAATTGATCTTCGCCAAGGCGCGCTTCGCCACCGAATTCGATTGCACCATCCCGCGCTTCGGCGACAAGCTGCTGCTGCGCGACGCCCGCCATCCGCTGCTGGAAGACGTGTTGCGCCGCCGGCGCAGCGCCGCCGTTCCAGTGAGCCTGGAGCTGACGCGCGACCGCCGCACGCTGCTGATCAGCGGTCCCAACACCGGCGGCAAGACCGTGGCGCTGAAGACCGTGGGACTGCTCAGCCTGATGGCGCAATCGGGACTCCCTGTCCCTGCCGCGGAAGCCGAGTTCCCGGTGTTCGACCAGGTGCTGGCGGACATCGGCGACTATCAGTCCATCCAGGAGAACCTCAGCACGTTCTCCGCGCACGTTTCCAACATCCGCGAAATGGCGCTCGACGTCACCGCGGATTCGCTGGTGCTGCTGGACGAACTGGGCGCGGCCACCGATCCCGAAGAAGGCGGCGCACTGGGCGTGGCGATCGTAGAGCACTTTCGCACGGCTGGAGCTTTCACCCTGGTCTCCACGCACCTGATGGCGCTGAAGATTTACGGCGCGTCCACGGAAGGCGTGGTGAACGGCTCGATGGGCTTCAACGAGGCCACCTTTGAGCCCAACTACCAACTGCGGCTCGGCCTGCCCGGCAAGTCCGCGGGGCTCGAAATCGCCACCCGCCTGGGCATGCCCGAGAACATCATGGTGCGCGCCCGCCATTCCATGAGCGACCGCGAGCGCGACGTCACGCTCTTCCTCGCCGAACTGCACCGCCGCATCGAAGAGGCGCAAG
>Ga0181529_10002262_pt1 | contig 23402 bp, 15 predicted proteins | sample PEATcosm2014_Bin_36_FD_119763 | JGI IMG/M metagenome (GOLD analysis project Ga0181529, IMG submission 119763) | Peatland microbial communities from MTU Mesocosm Facility, Houghton, MI, USA - PEATcosm2014_Bin10_30_metaG | ecosystem: Environmental > Terrestrial > Soil > Wetlands > Peat | place... | reverse complement strand
TCGGGTTGACCAGGAAAAGGAGGATGTAGCCAATCCTCGTATTGTACAGTCCGAGGCGGAGCATCATCTGGAACTGCGGGATCATCGCGCTCGGCAGAAACATCGCTATCACGTAAAGCGTCAGAAGCATCCCCGCTCCTCGCACGTACCTGCGCGAGATCGGGAACGCGACGAAGACGGCCGTTGCCGCGTAGATCGCGGTCGCGGCGGCCGTGTAGATGATCGAGTTGGTGATGAAGGCCGGGAAGTTGGCCCTCGTCCAGGCCTCGGCGAAATTCGCGAAGCGCAGTTCCTTCGCGATGGCCGTCGGGTCCAGGTTGAAGCCTTGCTTCGACTTGAGCGAGACGTTCGCGACGGTGACCAGGGGGGCGAGGTAGATCAGGGCTATGAGGGCCAGGACGAGGGCCGCGGCCATCCTCGAGCCGAGGCGGCGGCGGGACTCGGATTCCCGATTGCGTGCGATCGCGAGGCTCATCCCAGTATCCTCCTCTCCCGCCGGGCCAGGAGCCGTTGAGCCGCCAGGCCGATTATCAGGACGAGGACGAAGAGCACCATCGAGGCCGCCGCGCCGTAGCCCTGGCGCATCGCCGCCTGCGTCGGGTTGTTCGACTGGCGCCCGAAGGCCAGCGCGTAGACCCAGATGCCCAGCACGTTGAGCCCGTTGGTAGGCCCCTTGATGACGAGGAAGAGCTGCCAGGCCTGCAGCGAGCCTATGATCTCGAGCAGGAGGTTCGTGTTGAGGCTCGGAGTGATGAGCGGGAAAGTGATGTGCCGGAAGACCTTCCATCCGCTCGCGCCGTCGATCCGCGCCGCTTCCTTGAGCTCGGCCGGCACGGTCTGGAGGCCGCCGAGGAAGATGATCATCGTGATGCCCATGTTGGCCCAGATCTGGATCCAGACGATCCAGTAGAAGACCGTCGAGGGCGGCCCGCCGAGGAATTCGCTGTGCAGGCCGAGGAGCCCGAGAAGGCGCTCGGCGGGCCCGCCGAGCGGATAGAGAAAGAGCGTCCATGTGAGGCCGATAACGGTGGCGCCTAGGATCACGGGCAGGAAGTAGACCGTGCGGAAGAGGTTGGAAAGCCTCATCCGCATGTCGAGCAAGAGCGCCGCGACCAGGCCGAAGGAGGTCTGGATCACGGTCACCAGGACGCAGAACAGGAGCGTGCGTTCGGTGATCTCGAGGTTGTCGCGGACGTTCGCCCCCATGAAGAGGAATTCCTTGTAGTTGTCGAGCCCGATCCACGAGGCCTTGGAGCCGATGAGGCCAGAGGCGTCCGTGAAGGAATACGCCGCAGTCGCGGCCGATGGACCGAGGGAAAAGACCAGGTAGAACAATAGCCCGGGTGCGAGAAGGAGGTAGGGAATCGCCTTCGCCTTCCTCGACCCGAAGTTGATCGTATGCGCCTGCTTCATCGTCCCCCCCTTCCGCGACGCGTTGTGCGAGCTTAAAGGCAGCCGCGGAACGAAGCCCAGAGAAGCGCTAGTCGCGGAGCGCGCGGAGGGAATGGAGGGGCAGGACGGGAATCTCAGGACGAACCTGATCGGCCCAGCCGAGCTCATCGGCTCCTCCCTCCACTTTGCGCGATCTCCGCGTCTAGCGCTGTCGCTTTGCCTTCGGCTCCGCGGCGGAATCCCTATGGCTTATTTCACCGCGTTGAGGCCGGCATCGAGGTCTGCCTGGGCCTGGTCGGCAAGCTTCTTCGCGTCGTCGAACTGGTTGTAGGGCTTGAAGAAGGACGCATTGGGCTGGGCCCACTGGCCGGCGCCCTTGGGCTGGACCCAGAGCAGCTCGTAGCCCAGGCGGAAGCTCGAGAGGTAGGGCGCCATCTCCTTGCCGATGGTCGTGTCGAGCTTGGCGGTCGGCTGGGTCGGAATGATGCCGAGGGCGGTCACGTAGGCTTGGTAGTTGACCGGGTCGGAGAAGAAGGCAAGCCACTTGAGCGCGGCGTCCTTGTGATCGGTCTTCGCGTTGACGACCCAGCCCACGTCGTACTTGCCGGCGATGTACTTGTTGTCCGCCGCATTGTCGGAGCCCGGCATCGGGAAGTAGCCGAACTTGAAGGAGGGGTTCGCGGCCTCGATGTTGGAGGCGTCCCAGGAGCCGGCGGGGTACATCGCGACGGCGCCCGAGGCGAAGCGGCCGGGAGCCCCGTCGGATCCGATGCCGGAGGCGCCCGGCTCGATGAGATCGCGGGCGAGGACCTGCATCTTCTTCCACATATCGAGGGACTTCGCGTCGTTCCACTTGATCGTGCCTTCCCAGAGCCCCTTCACGAGGGCGGACTGGTCTGGGTACGCGGAGAGAAGGATGCCGTAGCCGGCCACGAGGATGGGCCAGCCGTCCTTGCCGCCGCAGGTCATCGCCGGGATGCCGGCCTTCTTGAAGGTGTCGCAGGCGGCGACGAGGTCCTTCCACGTGGTCGGGATTTTGACTTTGTACTTGGCGAAGAGGTCCTTGTTGTAGAAGACCCCGGTGAAGGCGTACCTGCCGGTGTTCACCTCGTAGACTTTGCCGCCGAAGGAGCCTGCGTCCTTGATCGTCGGGGTGTCGTAGTTCTTGAGGAAGCTCTGGCCCGTGAGGTCCATGAGGAGCCCGGCCTCGATCAGGGACTGCCAGTTCGGCTTGTCCGCCTTCTTCATGAAGCTCTGGATGCCCTGGGCGAAGCCGAACATGTCGATCACGTCGACGTCGTTGGCCGTGAGCCTGGTCTGGGTCGACGTAGCGAGTTCGTCGGCCTTGACGATCGAGGCATTCACCTTGATCCCGGGGTACTTGGCCTCGAACTTCTGGTTGAAGGCGCTGATGTAGTCGACGAGGGCCTGATTCTGGTGGATCAGGAGCTCGAGCGTCACGTCCTCGGCCATGGCCATGACCGGCGCGGCGAGGAGCGCGACGAACGCGATGATCGCCCACTTCTTGTTCATTGATCCCTCCTAGAAAATCGCAACTGGCATTAGTTCGTTTCGAACCCGAACTTACCCAGAGATTACCATAGACTGTCGAATTGTCAATGCCGAATCGGAAGCAGACAGCTAAAGGGGGGCCTGCCCTCTATTGGCTCGAGACTTCGATGTCCTGCCACGCGGCCGGATATGCGTCGACCATGAGGAAGGCCCGCAAAGCGCCCCTCGCCGCGCCCTTGCCGTAGGAAACCGTGACCGATCTGAGCTTCCCCGAAGCGTCCGCCTCGACGCTCGTCATCTTCGTGTAGTAGAGAGGCAGCGCCTTCCACTGGGCCTCGTCGACGAGGAGGAGGCCGTAGACGTGCTCGCCGGCCGCGAGCTGCTTCCCCGTCTCCGAGATCGTGGCCCTGGCGGCCCTCGGTCCCGCGGCGAAGGCGACCGAGACTCCGGGCGGTATCGAGTGACTTCCCGAGCCCCAGGGGCCGACCTGGAGAGCGCCCGAGGCGGTGAGCTTGCCGGTGTCGAACTCCGAGAGGCCGAGGAGCTTGAGGCCGAAGCCGTAGACCTTGATCTCGTCGCAGTCTGCCACCGCCGTGAGGGAGGCGCTTCCGGAGGGGAAGGCGCGGCCTGGATCGGCCTCGGCGGCTATTCGATAGAAGGCGAAGGGCATGTCCCAGGTACCGACGAAGTTGATCTTGAACTTGTCGTAGTTGAGGAAGGTGAGCAGGCCTCCCGAGTAGTCGAGGACGAGCGGAAAGCGCGTCTCGAGCGAAGGGTCAACTACCGTCGCCCCTCCGCCCGCCTGCGCCTTGCCTCCGACCACCCAGAGGATGGCTCTGTCTCCCCGGCGCTCTACGATCCCGGCGAGGTAGTGCAGGGAGTCGAAGCCTATCTGGTTCCACGAGGGCAGCATCGAGGGCTCGGGCACGGCCAGGCGAGAAAACTCGAAGGCCGATTGGGGCTCGCCCGGCCTCGAGGGGGCCGCGTAGGGCATTGGCTCCAGGCCGCGAGGCGGCACGGCGAAGACGTAGTCCGCGGAGAAACGGCCGCCGTGGCGACCGCCGAAGAACTTGAGGCCAAGGCGCGCGAGGTCCACCGAGTAGCTTCCCTCGACGTGGACGCGGAGCTCGCCGCCCCCCGGTCCCGTCCAGTACTCCTGGGGGACGAGAGTCAGGAAGCCCCTGTTCGCGGCGACGGCCAGCTTGAATACCGGACTTCCCGAGAAGCTCGCCTTGACGCTGTCGCGGTCGATCAATGCGAGCTCGGTCCTTCCGCGCGAGCGCACGAGGAGCGAGAGAGTAATCGGCTGGTTGGCCTCGATCGATCGAGGCGGCGAGCTCTTGGGCGCGCCGAAGGGAGTGGTATAAAGAAGTAACGTCCCTTCTTCCGGGAGTTCGTCCATCGGACCGGCGGCGGCGCGCGGGTCGACCCGTCCGGCCTCGCTCAAAGGATAGTCATAGGGCACGTAGAAGATGCCGCCCGTCTCGCCCGCGACGTAGACTCCGCCGGGGCCTAGGGCCGGCGAGGCGTTGAGGTCGTCGCGGTCTCCATCGATGCATCGGTAGGACCAGCGGAGGACGCCGTCCGACCCGAGGCAGAGGAGGCGTCCGTCGCCCGAGCCCACGTAGATCCTGTCCTCGCCGTCCACGGCGGCAGATGAGCGGATAGGCTCGAGCGTATCATAGGCCCACCTGAGACTGCCGTCCTTCGCGTTCAGCGCGTAGATGGTGCCGTCGGCCGAACTCTGGACGATGGTGCCGTCGGAGAGCTGGGCGGGCGAGGCGTAGATGTGGTCGCGGGTCCCGAACTTCCACAGCTGTCCGCCCGAGTCTTGGGAGAAGGCGCGGACGTAGCCGTCGAAGCCGCCGAGAACGAGAGCCCCGTCCTTCGAGGCGCTCGTCAGCAGGGGAGTGGCGGCCACTGGGCCCAGGCCTCCGGCCCTCCATCGCGGAACCGCCCCGCCGAGGTCATAGCAGTAGACGTTCTTCAGGGCCGTATAGTCGGTGCCGAAGAACAACCTGCCCGTGGAGACGTTGACTGCCGGAAGGGACCAGACCATCTGGTTGCCGAGGTACTGGCCCTTTCGAGCGCCGGTGTCGCGGTCCACGGCATAGACGATCTCGTTGTCGTTAGGGGCGAGCAGGGTCCCGTCGGGCAGGATTCCGACGTTGCCCTCGAACCAGGTGACATTGGCCAGCTCGATCTTGAATTCCCTCTTGACCGCGTCGGCCGACTGGGACGCCAAGGTCCAGAGCACTCTCCCCGTCTCGCGGTCGGCGCAGTAGAGCCGCTGGTCGCCGGAGCCGAAGTAGACCCGGCCCTTGTCGTCGAGCAGCGCTGCGGAATCGATGATCTCGCCAGTCTCGATCTTCCACTTCAGGCGCCCGTCCTCGCGGATAGCGTAGAAGCGATGATCGGCCGAGCCGACGTAGACCGTTCCGGCCCCGTCCACTACGGGCGAGCTGAAGACTCCCTTGCCCGTCATGAAGCTCCAGGGCCGCGAGCCCGGTCGCGCTCGCGGCGCGACCGGGCTCCTGCCGTTCTCCAGCGAGTCGGCGCGGAACTTGGGCCAGGGGCTGCGCGGGTCGAGCGGCAGGTCGTAGGCATAGCTGCCTGGAGCGGCTGACGCGGCGCGATCCGGCTTGACCTGGACTGGCGCGCGGCCGGAACATGCCCCCAGGACTGCCGCGCATAAGGCAGCAGCCGCGGCGATGCCGGACATTGGTCTACCGCGAAACTCCATGCGAACCTCCGGGCGCTTTGCATGCTTGGGCCGCGCCGCGAAAGGCGGGGCCGCGAACGATCGCTAGGAGGCGCCCAGGTTTTCGACGCGCTCAGCCGCGACCAGGGACCGTATCTCAGAGACCATGAGCCAGAGATAGTAGATGCCGAGCAGGCCCGTGATGCCGTCCGAGAGAGGCTCGGCCCAAAGCACCCCGTCGTAGCCGAGAAACAGCGGGAGGATGAACATGCCGGCCGCGAAGCTCAAGGTCCGGAGGACGAGGACCACGGAGGCGGGGCCCGAACGGCCGGTCGACTGGAAATAGAAGGCCGGCCCGAGCTCGAGGGGCAGGATGGCGAAGGTCAGGGCAAAGAGGCGCATCGAATGGGCGCCGATGCCGGCGAGGGAGGGGTCGCTCGAGAAAAGCCGAACGAAGAACCCGGGCGCGGCCACCATCGCGAGCTCCGAGAGGAGGGCGAAGCCCAGGCCCCAGGCGAGCGTAAGGACGCTGATGCGGGCGATCCGCCTCCACTTGCAGGCGCCGTAGTTGTAGCCCCAGAGCGTCTGCGCCCCGTTCACGATTCCGAAAAGCGGAAAGCCCAGGAACTGGACGACGGTGACTACCACGCCGATGGCCGCCAGGCCGAGCTGCCCGCCGTAGGGCTTGACCGCGATATTGGCCACGGCGAAGGCCGAGCAGGTCACGAGCTGCATGAGGGCCATCGGTACTCCGACTCGCACGAGGTCGGCGACGGGACCAGGCGAGGGGAAGAGATAGCGGGCCCTCGGCCGGAAGCTGCTCTTCTTGCCCAGGACGACCGCGATGGTGAGGACGAGGCCGGCGCCCTGAGAAAGGGCCACGGCCAGTCCCGCGCCTCCGACACCCCAACCGAGCGCGAAGATGAACACCGGCGCGAGCGCGGCGTTGACGACGGTTCCGGCGAGCTGGAGGAGGAAGCAGGCCTTCGGCCGACCTTCCGCCGACAGGGCGGCGACCAGGGTCATGGCTACCGCCTGGCCGGGGCTGCTGACGAGGATCCAGTCGACGTAGGCCTCGGCTTGGGGCATCGACGCGCCGGAGGCTCCGAAGAGCCGCAAGGCCGGCCTGGAGACCAGCCAGAGCAGGAACGAGAAGATCGTACCGAGGACGAATGCAGCGCTCACGGCCTTGGACAGGCAGCGCTCAGCCTTGTCGATATCCCCGCTGCCCAGGGCGACGGCGGCGAGGGTCCTGCCCCCGGTTTGGAACATCACGCCGATCGCGTAGCTGGCGATCATGATCGGCCAGGCCGAGGTGACGGCCGCCATGCCGCCGACCCCCGTGCCCTGCCCGATGAAGATTCGGTCCACGAGCGTATAGAGGGAGGAGACGAGGAGACTACCGATAGCGGGGATGCTGAATTCGGCGAGGAGCTTGCCGACGGGCCGAGTCCCCATTCCTTCGCTGATATTCATGAGACTCCATGAGTATTCCATTAATATATCGATTGTTAGGGTCGACACGAGGGGCTACCGATTAAAAAGCGATGAATTCGGCAATAAATACGCGTATGTGCGCGCTCATGGCATGCCGAGGCGCTCTGCCCTACGACGTACGCGAATCCCGCCTTTCGCCTCGAGCCTCGAAAGCCGCCTCCACGAGGGCCCGATCCACGGAGTCCGTCCGCTCGAAGCGAAGGTCGGCGCCCTCGAGATCCGCTCCGATGCCTACCGCGAAGATGCCCGCGGCGCGGATCGCGTCGATGCCTGCCTGAGCGTCTTCGAAGGCGACGCAATCCTTTATCCGCGCCGAGAGAAGCCCGGCCGCTTTCAAGAAGATCTCCGGGTCGGGCTTGGGCATGGCCAGAGAGCCGGGGTCGACTATCGCGTCGAAGAGGCCGGCTATGCCGAGGCGCATGAGCACTTCGCCCGAGTTCCTGCTCGCCGAGGCGAGGGCGATGGAAACCCCCGATTCCTTGAGCGACTCGAGCAGGGCCCTCATGCCGGGCAGGACATCGGCGGGCGCGAGACCGGCGAGAGCTTCCCGGTAGTAATCGTTCTTCCGCCTCGCGAGCTCCTCGAGCCCGGCCTCGTCGTAGAGGGCGACGCTCTCGCCGAGCACGAGCTTGAGCGATTCCATGCGCGAGACGCCCCTGATCCGAGCCTTCTGCTCCGGCCCGAATGGCAGGCCCAGCTCGGCGGCCATGCGCCTCCAGGCCCGCTCGTGCAGACAGGCCGTGTCCGCGATGACGCCGTCGAGGTCGAAGATCCAGCAACGCGGCCGTGGCCTCTCGTCGATCTCGAGCCTTCTCCCCCGAGCAAGCAGATAGCGCTTTCCCTCGTGCTCGATCTCGAGCTTCTCGCCATCGAGGAGTTCGTAGGCCGTCGCGTCGCGCCGACACTCGCAGGCGAGCTTGCGCCCGCGATAGGCGAGGGTGAACGCGAGGCGGTCCCACTTCGCGGGCAGCTCGGGCCTGAAGCTCAGGTGCTCTCGCCCCTCGCGCATGCCCGCGAAGCCGTAGACGGCCGAGATCCAGCTGCCGGCCATCGCGGCGATGTGGACTCCGTCTCGCGAGTTGCCGTGCACGTCGTCGAGGTCCATGCGCACCGTTTTCAGGAAGTAGTCGTAGGCCTTCTCGACGAGTCCGCACTCGGCAGCCATCACGCTTTGGATGCAGTGCGAGAGCGAGGAGTCCCCGGTGGTGAGGGGCTCGTAGAACCTGAAGTTGCGCATCTTCTCGGCGAGGCTGAATCGCTCGTGGCGCAGGAAGAGCGCAAGCACGGCGTCGGGCTGCTTGAGCGTGCGAGCGCGGTAGATCATGAGCGGATGGTAGTGCAAGAGAAGGGGAAAGTCCTCGCGCGGCGTCGCGGCGAGGTCCCAGGGCAGGCGATCGAGGAACTGGTCGTCCTGCGGCAGGATGCCCGTGGCCGGATCGGAGGGCAGGTACATGCGGTCGGCCGCCCTGAGCCAGGACGAACGTTCCTCGGAGCCCAGGGAGATGCGTTGCGCGATGCCGCGGTAGGCCTCGGGGCGATCGCGCTCGAGCGCGTCGGCCGCCTCGGCCGCGAGACGGAGATTGTGCTCGGCCATGAGGTTCGTATAGGCATTATTGTCGGCGAGGGCGCTGTACTCGTCGGGCCCCGTCACGCAGGGTATGCAGAAGCGCCCGCCCTTGCGGGGATTGAAGAAGCCCAGAGCCATCCACAGCCGCGCGGTCTCGAAGAGGAGCTCGGCCCCGCCCTCGGCGAGGATCTCGCCGTCCCCGCTCGCGGCGGCGTAGCGCGAGAGGGCGTAGGCGATGTCGGCGTCGATGTGGAACTGGGCGGTGCCGGCGGGGTAGTAGGCGCTCGTCTCCTCTCCGTCGATGGTCCGCCAGGGAAAGAGGGCCCCCGGCAGGGAAAGCTCGCGCGCCCGCGCGCGAGCCTTGTCGAGCATGCCGATCCTGTACTTCACGAGCGAGCGCGCGATCTCGGGCGCCTCGTAGGTGAAGAAGGGCAAGGCGTAGATCTCCGTGTCCCAGAAGTAGTGGCCTTCGTAGCCCTCGCCCGAGAGGCCCTTGGCGGCGAGACTGGTCCGTCCGTCCCGGCCGGCCGACTGCAGGAGGTGGAAGATGTTGAAGCGCAGCCCCTCCTCGACTTCCGGGTCCCCGTCGACCGAGATCGCGGCCCCCGTCCAGAAGCGGGACACTCTGGCCTCCTGCTCGCGCTCGAGGACCTCGTAGCCATCGGACACGGCGGCGCGGACGGCCTCCTCGGCTCGCGCGGCCAAGGAGCGGAGCTCTTCGGCGCGGCCGTCGACGAGCGCGACGAACTTGTCGACGCGGAAGGAGGTCCCGGCCGCGAGCGCCAGTTCCCAGCGCGCCGAAAGCTCCTCGCCGATCCTCGCGATCTCGGGCCGCGCCTCTCCGGCCTCGAGGGCATGGCGCGCCGAGTGCGCGGCCGCGACCGCGATGCCCAGACGCGAACGAGCCGTCCTGCCCGTGGCGAGCATGGTCACCTTCGAGGACTCGGGAAACTCCCAGTCCAGGGGATTGGGATCGAGATGGGCCCCGACCCTCGGATCGCCAGCCTCCGAGGCGCGGTTGCGCACGCTGGCGTCGACGAGCGAGGCCAAGGCGATGCGGCAGGCCGAGCGCGCCGCGACCTCGTACCGCATGGCGGCGATCTCGCTCCGCTCGAAGGACGCGAGGCGGGAGCTGCGGACCAGCACGCCGGCGCCGGAAGGCGCGGTCCAGGCGACCTCGCGCTCGAGCCTTCCGCCTTCGAGGTCTAGCCGGCGGCGATAGCTCTCGAGGCGGCCGTCCCGGAAGTCCATCGGCGAGCCGTCCACCTCCAGCTCGATCGAGGCGATGTCGGCGACGTTGAGGATAGTCTCGTGGTCCTTCGCGTAGCCGTAGGCCCACTCGCCGTAGCTGATGGGCCTCTTCTCGAAGAAGCCGTTCACCAGGGTGCCCTGGAACGCGGCGTGGCGCCGCTCCTCCTCCGAGCCCCGGATGCCGATATGCCCGTTGCCGACCATGAAGAGCGACTCGCGCAGGGCCTCAAGACCCTCGTCGAATCGCTCGTGGATCACGTAGCGGCTCATGCGCGGCCGGGCTCCGAACAGGAACGCCTGATGGTCAGGCTCGTCGGGAGGAGCTGTATCCCGGCGCGCGCCCTATCGCCGCGCATGCGGTGGAGCAGGGTCTCGGCGGCCTTGCGGCCAATGCCCTCGGCGGGCAGCGTCATCGTCGTGAGCGGCGGGTTCGTGTAGCGAGACATGTAGTCGTCGTCGAAGCCGACGACGGACATGCCCTCGGGGACCGAGAGGCCGGCATCGTCGAGGGCGCGCATCGCGCCATAGGCGACCATGTCGTTCGTCGCGAACACGGCGCTCGGACGCTGCCCCGACTCGAGGAGCTCGCGCATCGCCGCGTGGCCCGACTCCTCGGTGAAGCAGGCGTAGCGGATCCTCTCGGGCCCGACCTGGATCCCCCTCTCCGCGAGCGACCCGAGGAAGCCGTCCACGCGCGCCTTGACCGCGAGGTAGGCGGCGGGGGCATGGGCGATCAGGGCGATCTCGCGGTGCCCCAGCGAGGCCAGGTAGTCGGCGACCCTGCGCGAGGCCTCCTCGTTGTCGACGTCCACCTGGAGGAGCTCCTCGTCGCGCAGCGAGCCGATCACCACGAAGGGCAGCGACGAGAGCTTTAGCGCGCCGATGCCGGGGTCGTCGACGTGGGTATTGAGCAGGATCGCGCCGCCGTAGCCGGCCCTTCTCGCGGTCTCCACGTAGTCGTGGCGTGAGACGCGGAACTGCTCCACGCGCAGGTCGTAGCGGCTCTTGTGCAGGACGGGCGACATGCCCTCGAGCAGACGCATGATATAGGCGTCCGAGAACACGGACTCCGAGTGGCACACGAAGAGGCAGATCGCGCCCTCGCGGCTCGTCGCCGTGTCGACGGCCGACTCGTCGGGCTTGTAGCCGAACTCGCGGGCCACCGCAAGGACATTCTGCCGGGTCTCCTCGCTGATGTTCTTGCCGCGGACGTTGTTGAGCACGAACGAGACCGTCGTCCTCGAAACGCCCGCCACCCGCGCGATCTCCAGCTGCGAGACCGCCTTCCGCCTGCCTCTCTCCATACGACTCCCCGCGCCTAGCCCTTGACGGACCCGGCCAGTATCCCGCGCACGAAGTACTTCTGCAAGGTAAAGAACACGAGCATCGGCAGGGCCATCGAGATGAATGCCGCCGCGGTAAGGTACTCCCAGCCGCCGCCGTAGGAGTTGACCATGTTGCTCATCGTGACCGTCATCGGCGCCACGGCCGCGGTGCCGCCCAGGTAGATGAGGGCTATTAGAAGGTCGTTCCAGACCCACATGAACTGGAAGATGGCGAGCGAGGCGATGGCCGGCACCGAGATCGGCAGTATCAGCTTGAAGAAGATCTGCGGGTGCGAGGCTCCGTCCAGGAAGGCCGACTCCAGCAATGAGCCCGGCAGGTCCTGCATGAAGTTGCGCAGGAGATAGATCGCGAAGGGCAGGCCATAGCCGGTGTGCGCGAGCCAGATGCCCGCGAAGCTTCCGGTAAGGCCCAACGCGTTGAAAAGCCTCAAGACCGGGATGAGGGTCATCTGCAGCGGAACGACGAGCAGCGCGACTATGGCGAGGAAGATCCCCTCCTTGAGGGGGAAGCGCATCCAGGCGAAGGCGTAGGCCGCGTAGGCCGCCACGAGGATCGGCATCACGGTCGAGGGCACCGCGATAATGAGGCTGTTGGTGAAGCTCAGGCCCATGTGGCCTCGGCTCAGGACGTAGGAGTAGTTGTCGAGAGTGAACTTTATCGGGGAGGCGAAGGCCTCCCACCAGCCCGAGATCGCGATGAGATTCTTCGGCCTGAACGAGGAGACCAGGAGGCCGAGGGAGGGCACGAGCCAGACGAAGCACAGGAGGATCACGGCCGCGTGGAGGAAGATCCGCGGCCAGGCTGGGCCTTTCTTGGCGGACGGCGATGCGGAGCCGCGGCTAGGCATTGGAGCCTCCCTGGCGGAAGCGCCTGACGTTCAGGATCATCACGGGAGCGATGACTACGAGCAGCAGGACCGCCATCGCGCTCGCCCTGCCGTAGTTGTGGTAGTTGAACATCTCCTTGTACATGCGGTTGGCGACGACCTCGGTCCCGAGGTTGCCGTTCGTCATCACGTAGACCACGTCGAAGATCTTGAGCACGTCTATGATCAGCGTAGTCGCGACCACGATCAGAGTCGGGCCGAGCAGGGGAAGAGTCACTCGGCTGAGTACCTGGAGCTCGCTCGCCCCGTCGATCCTCGCCGCCTCGAGGAGCTCGACGGGAATGCCCTTGAGCCCCGCCGAGAGGATGACCATCGCGAAGCCCGTCCACATCCATATGCCGACGACGATGAGCGCCGCGTTGTTGGTCGAGGTGTCGAAGAGCCAGGCTACCGGCTTGAAGCCGGGCGCGACGGTTGTGATCAACGCGTTGAGCGTTCCGACCTGCTTGGCCCCGCCCGGCTGGAAGTCGTACATGAACTTCCAGATGATGCCGGCGGCCACGAAGGAGATGGCCATCGGAAGGAAGATGAGGGACTTGGCCACCGCCTCGTACTTGACCCGGTCGGCGAGGAGAGCGATGAGGAGCCCGAGGGTCAGCGTCACGAGGGTGAAAAAGACGAGCCACAGGAGATTGTTGCGCAGGACGACGAGCATGTTGCGGTCGGTGAAGACGTAGCCGTAGTTGGAGAGCCCCGCCCACGACGCCGAGGTCGCGTCCTTGAAGCTCAAGACAATCGTCGTGACGATCGGGTAGACCAGGAACACGAGGAGGAGCACGAGGGCGGGGGCCAGCCAGAACGCCGCGCGGGTGGCGGAATTGGCCTTCCTGGCCCCTCGCCCGAGGAGCCTCTCCGAGAGGTAAATATAGCCGCCCAGGACGAGCGGCACGCCTACGACCGCGATCGCGAGCATCGGCAGCGGATCGGCTCCCATGGCTCCCTCCTCGGCGGGTCCGGACTCGCCATCGGCGAGAGCGGACCCCGATCAGCGCAATATATCGGATCGATCACTTGTACGCGTCGAGGCGCACCTTCTCCAGGTCGGCGAGTATGGAATCGAGGTCGGAGGGCTTGTTGACATAGCTCACCACCGCTGACCAGAAGGCGTTGTTCATCTGCGACTTCATCATGTCGGAGGCGTCGAAGACGACGATCTCGGTGCCGTTGAGGATCGAGGCCGCCCTCTTGGTCAGCGCGTCGGGATAGAAGGTGAGCGCGACGTTCCGGTTCGTGCCCAGCCCGCCCGTGCCGGCCGCCCAGAAGGCCTGGGCCTCGGCGCTTGCGATGTAGTTCATGAAGGCCTTGACCTCGGGCGTCGACTTGAAGGCCACATAGAGGTCCGCGGCGACTTCCATCGCCTTCGAGTACTTGGGGTCGATGGTCGGGAAGGCGACGAAGTTGAAATCGGCCACGGGCTTCGCGTTCGGGAACTGGTTCTGGATGAAGCTCTGGATGAAGCTGGCCTGGTGGTGGAAGTAGGCCTGAGGCGGGTCCGCGAAGAGGGGCGCGGCGGCGTTGCCGAAGTTGGTCGCGTTGATGTACTGAGCCCCGCCGTAGGCCATCTTCGGGTCGGCGACGATCTGGCCGAAGGTTTGCCAAGCCTTCCTCATCTCGGGGCTGGTCCAGGAGAGCTTGCCATTGTACCAGTCCTGGTACTTCTGCGGGCCGTTCTGGCGGAGGAAGATGTTTTCGAGCCAGTCGGTGCCGACCCAGCCCGAGGCCGAGCCGCTCTCGATGCCCACCGCCCAGGGAGTCTTGCCGGCGGCGATAATTTTGTTGCACTCGGCGATCATGTCGTCCCAGGTCCAGCCGGCCTTGGGCTCGTCGAAGCCGCCGGCCTTAAGCGCCTTCGGGTCGTACCAGACGAGCCCCTTCACCGCGGCCTTGCCGAAGATGCCGTAAAGCTTCCCGTTTACGCTCCCGAGGTCCTTCCAGCCTTGAGCGTAGTCCTTGTTGAACTCGGCCATGTCGAGGACCGTGGAGAGATCGACTAGCTTGCCTTTCTGGGCGAGCTCGATCATCTTGCCGGGGCCGGTGAGCGCGGAGACGTCCGGCGGGTTGCCGGCCTCGACCCGGGTGGTGATCACCGCGTCCAGGTCGCGCGTAGCCTCGAACTCGACCTGGATGCCGGTCTTGTTGGTGAAGGCCTGGCACATGTCGTTGAAGACATCGGCCTCCTGCCCGCCCCAGACGCCGAGAACCGTGATCTTCTTGGCTGCCGGCGCGGCGAATACGAAGGCTGAGCAAGCGAGCAGTACGCAAAGCAGCGTAAGCGACTTCTTCATCCCTTACCTCCCACTATAGTGTTAGTGTTACTAACACGCTTTAGTTACATCCTATCTCTATCTTCCATATTTGGCAAGCACAAATCGACGGTATTTCGAAGACGAGGCTCGCGCGGCTCGACGCCGTCTTGCAAGGGCGCGAGAACGATGCTCTACTGGGTCGTATGAGCATCGAAGTCAGGCATTGCAGGAACGCGCGCGACCGCGAGAAGCTCCTGCTCTTCCCCTTCGAGCACTATCGAGGCGACCCCGCCTGGGTGCCGCCCTTCCTTCCCGACCTGCGCGCGCGCATCGACCCGAGGCGCGGCGGCTTCTACAGGCACGGGGAGGCCGACCTCTTCCTCGCCTACGAGGGCAAATCGCTCGTCGGCACGATGAGCGCGGCCTGGGACAAGGCCGACTGCGGGCTTCGCCGGGTCAGCGAGGCCACCTTCGGCTTCTTCGAGTACCGCGACGAGGAAGCCGCTCGCTCGCTTGTCGAGTCAGGCTTGGACTGGGCGCGCGAACGCGGGCTAGCGTGGTTGGTCGGCCCCTTCAATCTCGACCACGAGGACTCCTACGGCGTACTCCTCGAGGGCTACGACCGCCCGCCGACCCTCATGTGCGGCCATTCCAAGCCCTACTATGCGCGGACGATGGACGCGCTGGGCTTTGAGCCTGAACGGGCCGACAACATAGCCCTGGAGCTCCGCCTGGATCCGCCTGACCCCGAGATTCTGCGCCTCGAGCGCATGATCGATCGCATGAAGGCGCGGGGCGGCTTCACCATTCGATCCGCCGACTTTAGGCGCATGGACGACGAGATCGACCGCGTCCACTCGCTCATGAACCGCTCGCTCAGGCACCTGCCGAACTTCCAGGAGCTCCACAGGGCCACGGTGGCCGAGATGGTCGAGCCCTTCGCCAAGTTCGCGGAGAGCGAGCTGGTTCTCTTCGCCGAGAAGGACGGCGAGTGCGTCGGCTTCCTTCCCGGCATGCCCAACCTCAACGAGACCCTGGGCAAGCTCGGCGGCCTCCGCTATCCCTGGCAATGGCTCGGCCTGCCCCTCGCGATCCGCGCCCGCGCGCGCTGCCTGTGCATCAAGAGCATCCTCGTCGATCCCGCCTGGTGGGGCCGCGGGCTCGGGCCCTGCATGATGGGCGAGCTGTACAGGCGTATCAAGGGCCGGGGCTACGACTGGGTCGACCTGTCGCTGACATCGGTGGACAACGAATACGCCCCCGTCCTCGCCCGGCGCTTCGGCGCCAGGGTCTACAAGCGCTACCGGGTCTACAAAAAACTCGTAGGCTGAGAGCTCAAGTCCCGACCCTGCCGAAGATGGCCCACCCAGAGAACGGCGCCAGCTCGTCGATCCCGCTCCAGGACGGGAAGTCCTGGGAGGCCGAGAAGAACATAAAATTGCCAGACCGATCTTTATATTGTTACCATTATATTAGTATTATGCTATATGCAAAGAGTGACGGAAAGGAGAATACCATGTCCAAGACGAGGCGATTAGCTACCCTGCTCGGGATCCTCTTAGGTGGGGTAGCCGTGGCGAGCGCCGATCAGCTCGCTCCCCTGGCCTTGGTGCCGGCCCTCGACCCCGCGCGCTACGCGGGCACATGGTACGAGATAGCCCGCTATCAGCAAGGCTTCGAGAAGAGCCTGGTAGGGGTCACGGCCGAGTACGCCCTCAGGCCCGACGGGCGCATTTCGGTGCTGAACGCCGGCTACAAGCAGAGCCTAGACGGGGCATATTCCTCGATCAAGGCCGAGGCCTGGCAGCCGGACCCCTCGAAGCCAGGCGCTCTCAAGGTGCGGTTCTTCGGCCTCTTCGTGTCCGACTATCTCGTGTTCGCTCTCGACCAGGAGGGCTATTCCTGGGCCCTTGTGGGAAACGACTCTCGGGGCTTCCTCTGGTTCCTCTCGCGCAGCCCAACGGTGAGCCCCGAACTCTGGGCCAAGCTGAAAGCGATCGCGACATCCCAGGGCTATGACATGTCCAAGCTCTACGTCGTGCCCCAGAGGGGGCCATGACCCTAGCCTCTCCTCGCGAGCTCGAGGGTGATGATCTCGTAGGGCCCTATACCGAATTCCACCGAGCATCCCGCATCCGAGAGCTCGAGGGCCGAGAGCCGCTTACCGTCCATCCGCGTCTTCCAGGCCGAGGCGAGCGGGAACCTCGATCGCAGCGTCGCCGTTCTAGCCCTGCCCTCCAGATCGTAGACTCGCAGGCTGAGCGAGCCCTCGGGGGACGCGCGCAGAGCGGACTGGGCGAGGCCCTCATCCCCGAGTTCGAGGAACGAAACGCTCCTGCCGAGCGAACCCGGATGCGGACGCTGAGCCAGGGCCATGAGGGGAGATCGATAGTCGGCCCACTCCCGGAACAGCGCGGCGCCGCTCGTCTCCTCGTCGCGGACGACCAGCGCGTACTCGAAGGCCCAGGCACCGAGCTCCTGGGCCTCGGGCGTGGGAAGATCGGGCCCGGCATGGCTCGGCCGCGAGCCGAGGTCGCCCCGCGAGAGCATGCCCACCGAACGCATGAGGGTGATGTAGATTTCACCCTCATGCGCTTCGTACTCGCGGATCCCCCGCGCCAGGAGGGCCAGGCAGCCCCGCCGCCCTTCCTTCCCTCGCCAAGGCGCCGACAGGAATCCCGCGAACGGATGGGTCGTCGGGGGATATTCGCGGGCCGTGTCCGACGCGGGCCCGAATAGAGTTTCGTCGCCGCGCATCGCGCCATCGACTGGGCGGGACACTGGCCTTCTGACGATCTCGAAGCTGCCCCCCGCCTCGACCGCCTCGCACGAGCCCGGCAGGCCGAACCGGACCCGCAGCCGATGGTCCCTCGCGCGGTTGTCGATCCCGGTGCGGAGCTCTATCCGCCGGGAGCCGGCCTCGAGAGTCACGCGCCGCGTGACCGGCATCGCGACGAGGCGCCTCGAGCGGAGTGCCCGGCTCGGGCCCATCTCGGCCGGTATTCTGTAGACTGATTCGCTCTCGAGCGCGGCTCGCAGAGGCCCCGACTCGAGGACCCGGACTCTCGTACGGTGCGGAGCCGAGGACCGGTAGACGAGGCGGTCACGGGGCGGCTCGTCGTAGTTGTACTCGTCGCCGCGGTCGCCCCCGTCGACGAGGACGTTGGCGCGCTTATAGACGGCGCCGCTCGCCTTGTCCAGGATGTCCAGGCTCCCGTCGGGGCGGACGCGGACCAGGTAGTGCTCGTTCTCGACGCGGCGTCGGCCGACGGAGAGCGGCGGAGGAGCCTCGAGCGCATCGTCCTGCCGGCGCTCGCGGAGGACCAGGCACGCGGCGCCGAAGGCGGGAGCCTCGACGGGAACGGCTAGGGTGACCGGGCCGGAGCGCCGGCCGAGGGCGTGGACCGACTTCAAGCCCGGCGCGGCGAGCTCCGCCATGGTTCCCTCGAGCCAGGAGGCCCAATCGAAGCTCGAAGCCTTCTTCGCGCTCGCGAGCTCGAGCTCGACCCGCAAGACGCCCTCGGTTTCCCAGGACCGAGACGCGCCGACGATACGATAGTTCATCAGCTCCCCGCCGCGCACCATGCCAAGGGCGAGCCTGACCTGGCCGGGAGCGAAGCGCTCGTCGAAGAAGAGGCCGCCCGCCTCGCCCTCGCCCGGCAGGGCCTGGATCGGCCGAACCCGGCCGTCCGGGCCCTCGACCACGCCCTCCGAGGGAACGCGGCCGCATTCGATCGTCGCGAGAGCGCGGCCCCTCGAGGGACCGGGGTTCAGGACGACGAAGACGGTCCCCTCCGCTGCCGAGGCGGTGTCGATCGCGGACGCGAGGCCGGCGGCCGCGTCGGCTGCGATATTGGCCGCGAGTCCGCGGGCCTGGTCGTAGCGGTAGGCCATATCCCTGTACACCTGGTCCACCGAGCAGCCGCAGATCGAGTCGTGCGCGTGGTTGAGGAGGAGCTGGCCCCAGGCGGCCTCGAGCGCCTTTGCCGGCCATGGAGCGAGGCCGACCCACGAGGCGAGGGCCGCGAGCGGCTCGGCCCTGTCCTCGAGCAGGACGGAAGTCTCCTGGTCGATGCGCTTGAAAGAGTGCCGCGACGAGAGGCAGCCGGCGGTGATCGGACAGCGGTAGGTCGAACGCAGCTCGCCCAGCCACAAGGGAGGCGGCTCTCGCCTCGAGGCCTGGCGGGCCAGCTCGAGGTAGGCCGCGAGCGAGCCGATTTTCGCCCTCTCGCCAAGGCCGGCGGACACCAGCGCTTCGGGCAGGCGGGCCTCGATGGGCCTGTGGTCGTAGCCGTTCATCGCGAGGAGGGGCAGGCCTTCGAAGAGAGCCCCGATCGCGGCCTGCCTTTCGCGAAGCTCGGCCAGGGAGCTGGCCGCGTCGCCCCCCTCGGAGACGATGTCGGCGCCGTTGGAGTAGCCGTCGATCAGGTATGCGACGAGGACCCGCGATCCGTCCTTGGCCGCCCAGTCGAAGAGGCAGCGGCCAAGCTCCTTGCCCGGGCCTCGCATCAGGCATGCTGAGTCGAGGCCGAAGCCCCTGAGGATCGCGGGAAGGGCGCCTGAATGGCCGAAGCTGTCGGGCAGATAGCCGACCGGCATCGTGGCGCCGAGCGCCTCGGCGAGCGCCCGGCCCCTTTCGAGGTTGCGCGCGAGGGCCTCGCCGGTCGGGAGGATGTCGTCGCTCTGCACGTACCAGGGACCGACCGCCAGCCGCCCGGAGGCCACGAGCCGCGCGAGGGCATCCCGGCGCTCGGGCCTGAGCTCGAGGTAGTCCTCCGCCGCGGCCGTCTGCCCGTCGAGCATGAAGTGCGCGAAGCGCGGGTCGGCCTCGAGGGTGTCGATAATACCGTCCATCGCCGAGACGAGGCGCCACCTGAGATCCTGGAATGGCAGGTACCATTCGCGGTCCCAGTGCGTGTGCGGGACGATCCAGTAGTCGATACCCATCCCTCCTCGAGTCTCAGCTCTTCTCGCCGAGGTCCTTGAGCTCGCGCTCGCTCAAGGTTTCCTTCTTGGCGAGGCTCCGCAGGACGGCCTTCTCGTCGTAGAGGAAGAAGACCCCCAGGCCGGCCAGGCAGACCAGCACGGACACGATCGCGCTCATCCTGATGCCCAGGGGATTGTCCACCGACATGCCGAGCAGCAGGAGCGAGGGGAAGAGCACGTTGGCCACCGAGACGCCCAGGTTGCTCTCGAAGGACCGCACGCCGAAGAACATGCCCGCCTTGAAGTTGCCGGTCTCGATGCCGTCCGCCTAGGCGATGTCCGCGACGATGGCGTTGGGCACGATGGTGAAGACCGCGATCGGTATCGCCGCGAGGGCGACGGTGGCGTAGGCGAGAATGAGGGGAGGGAAGGGCAGGAGTCCGTAGAGGGAAAACGCCACGAAGAGCAGGGCCAGGAGGACGAAGCCGAAGATGGTCACCCGCTTCTTCTCCCACTTCACGGCCGCGGCGGTGATGAAGGGATAGAAGACGAAGGACAGGATGAACATCACCATCATGAGGATGGAGGTCACTTCCTTCTCGAGCCTGAGGAGGGTGACGACGTAGTACACGATGCCCATCTGGATGACGGTCTGGCAGATGTTGTAGAGGAATTCGGAGACGATGAATCGCATGAAGTTCTTGTTCCGCAGGGAGGAGCGCAGGGCCTGGGAGGTGGTCTCGTCGGAGACCGAGTAGGCCGCGTAGCGTCGCTCGTCGATGAAGATCGGCGGCAGGAGCATGAGGACCGCGGAGATCACCGCGAAGATCGCCTGCACGCGCTGGAAGGCCTGCACCGAGCCCATGCCCGAGCGCTCGAGCATGCCCTGGAAGTCGTAGATGAAGTTGCCCGTCGCGAAGCCAAGGGACCAGGCCACGCCGATCACGGTGCTTATGACCAGCCTCTCCTTCGGGTTGTGCCCCAGCTCGCTGATGAGGGCGTTGTACGGCGCGAAGTACATCACGAAGAACAGGTAGAACAGGAGGATGGTCAGGCAGAGCCAGACGATGTTCAGCCAGCTGGAGGCGAGGCTTGGCGTCGCGGTGAAATGCCGCAGGGGGATGAACACGAGAAAGGCGAATATGGCGAATGGCAGGGCGCTCACCGCGAGGAAGAAGCGGCGCCTCCCCATCTTGGCCCTCGAGCGGTCGGACCACGAGGCTATAAGGGGATTGGTGATGGCGTCGAAGAACCGCGCGACGAAGTTGATGAGCCCGATGACCGTAAACAGTCCCAGGACGGCGCCTTCGAAAATGAATGGCGGGAAGATGCGCGTCGCGGAGGCCGTCTCCGGCGGCATGTAGAAGTACATGACCAGGTTGCTGACGCTGTACGATGCCAGCGACCAGCCGAGCTGGCCCAGGGCGAAGATCACTAGCTTCCAGATCGGCAGCCGTTCGGGACCCTGCTCCACCACGTCCACCTCCGATGATGGCGAATTCTGCCGACAGTATGGACCATCTCCGGGCGTCGCGCAACGTTCAACGCCGCGCCGCAGCCGGGAGCGCAATTAACGATGCTTGGCCTCCCGAGCGGTTGCGCTTCGGACGCGGCTGTGTAAAATAGGCGGACGGGACGGGACGGCTCCGGCCTTCATAAGCGAGGCACCATGATAAAGGCTCTCGAGATCGAGTCCAAGCGCGCGCTCTGGAAAGACCGCTATTTTATCCTCATCGGCGTCTTCTACTTCTTCCAGGGACTCCACCTCGCGGGCATCGGCGTCTACGGCAACATCCGCATGGCGGCCTGGGGCGTACCCGTCGCCACCCAGGCCCTCTTGAGGGCCTTCATAGTCCTGCCCACCTTCGTGAAGATGTTCTCGGGCCTGCTCTCCGACCGGCGTCCGATGGGCCGCATCGGGCGGAGACGGCCCTATTTCGCCTTGAGCCTGGTGATCTACCTGCCCTCCTTCATCCTGCTCTTGAGCCTCAACTCTTTCTCCTTCGTCTTCCTCCTCGCCCTCTTCGGGGTGATGCTCGGCTGGATGTTCTGCGACTCGACGATGGACGGCCTCTCGGTCGACATCACCCCTCCGGAGCACCAAGGCCGCTTCCAGGGCGTCCACAGCGCCGCTAGGATGGTCGGATTTGGCATCGGCTCGGTCTTCATCCCGATGGTCGGGCCCGCCATCGGCTGGCCTGCGACTATCCTCATCCTGTTCGCCGCCGCCTTGGCGCAGGTCGCGATGGCCTTCCTCTACCGCGAGCCCTCCGTCACGAGGGCGGAACTCCGCGAGCTCACGCCGCTCAAGGCCGTCATGGGCGAGGCCTTCGGCTCCTCCCGCCCTTGGCTGGGGATCGCCCTCATGCTCGCCCTCTCCGCCGTTTCCGCGGTCCCGGGCGTGGCGCAGATCCACATCCTTACCGACCTCGGCTGGAGCAAGGACCCGGCCAAGCTCAAGCTCTACGGCTGGCTGAACCTCGCCTTCTACGCGGGGGCCGCGATCGGCTCCGCCGCCTTCGGCGAGCTATATCGCAGGCGCGGCTCGCGGCTGCGGTTCCACGTGCTCACCGCCGCGCTCTACTGGGTCTTCTGCCTGCCCTGGCTCCTCCTCGGGGGCGGCGACTCGCCGACCCTCATCTTCGCCTCGATGTTCTCCTCGGGCATCGGCTACGGCCTCGTCAACGTGCTCACCTTCTCGATCGCGATGAAGCTCTGCCCGGCCTCGATCGAGGGCTTCATGTTCTTCACCTTCATGTCCTTCGCCAACATCGGCGAGTATGCCCTCGGGGCGAACATCATCACGAGCCTCTCGGGCCTCGTCGGCGGGCTCATCCCGGCCTTCTACACCCTCGTTCCATTCTCGCTACTTTGGATCTGGGCCGTGCGCGGAATCCTGGCCCACGAGCGGCGAGACGCGGCGGTTGCGGGGATCGCGTCGTGAGCCCCGAGGAGCGCCTTGAAGCGGCGCGGCGACTCGCGGAGCTCGTGCGCATCCCGACGGTATCCTCGAGCGATCCCGCCGCCGAGGATGAGGAGGCCTTCCGCGCGCTGATAGAGCGGCTGCCGGAGCTTTGGCCCGCGGTGGCCGCGGAGATCCCGCGCGAGGAGATCGGCGACCGGGGCCTCCTCTATGAGTGGGAGGGCACTGACCCCTCGCTCGCGCCCGCCATTCTCTGCGCCCACTTCGACGTCGTGCCCCCGGGGGAGGCCTCCTCCTGGACGCATCCGCCCTTCTCGGGCGCGATCGTCGACGGCTTCGTCTGGGGTCGCGGCGCGCAGGATATCAAGGTCCTGCTCGCGGCGATCCTGGAGTCGGCCGAGGCGGCCCTAGTCGAGGGCTTCAGGCCGAGGCGCACGATCTATTTCGCGTTCGGCGGCGACGAAGAGATCACAGGCCGGCGGGGCGCGTCGCGCATCGCCGCTCATCTCGCGGAAAAGGGAGTGCGCGCGTCGTTCCTCCTCGACGAGGGAAGCCCCGTCAGCCGAGGCGTCCTCCCCTTCGTCCGCAAGCCCCTAGCCCTGGTCGGCGTCACGCAGAAGGGCTACGTCGACATCCTGCTCGAGGCGACCGGGACCGGCGGGCACTCCTCGATGCCCCCCCGCCGGAGCGCCACGGCCAGCCTCGGCCGCGCGGTCGCCGCCCTCGAGGACCGGCCCTTCCCGTCCAGACTCACCAGGTCGGCGAGCGCCTTCCTCTCGGGCTTGGTCCCCCACATGTCCTCGATCTACCGAACGGCCTTCCGCGTCCTGAGACTCTGCCCTCCCCTGCTCAAGGCCGTCCTGCGCGCCAGTCCCCAGACCGCCGCCCTGGTGCGCACGACCACGGCGACGACGATGCTGCGCGGCAGCGAGGCGAGCAATGTCCTGCCCGACAAGGCCACCGCGATCGTGAACGCGCGCATACTCCCAGGAGAGAATTCGGCCTCGGTACTAGAGCGCGTGGGCCGAGTCGTCGCGCGTTTCGGCGCCTCCGCCTCGATTTCGCCTCAAGCCTCCCTCGTCGAGCCCCTGCCCGAGTCCCCGGTCGACCACGAGGGATTCCGCGCGATAGCGGACGCGGTCGCGGCGGCCTTC
>Ga0181529_10002260_pt1 | contig 23415 bp, 15 predicted proteins | sample PEATcosm2014_Bin_36_FD_119763 | JGI IMG/M metagenome (GOLD analysis project Ga0181529, IMG submission 119763) | Peatland microbial communities from MTU Mesocosm Facility, Houghton, MI, USA - PEATcosm2014_Bin10_30_metaG | ecosystem: Environmental > Terrestrial > Soil > Wetlands > Peat | place... | reverse complement strand
CGGCGACGGTGTTGCGGCCGACAATGACCGTCACGCTAGCCGAGCCGCTATGGGGAGGACTGGCGGAATCCGTGGCCGTAACCGTGATGGTGTGAGACCCGACCGTCAGGGTTGCCGTGTTCAGGGAATATGTGAAGCCTACATTAGGGCAACCGGGCCGGCCCGGAAACGCTGCGCACACATCCGGCCGGCTGACTCCGTATGTCGCCGGGCCTACGACCACCCCATCCACCTTAACCTGCACGATGCTAATAATGGTTCCCACTGCCGCCACATTGTCAATAGCCCAACCGGAGACGGTCATCGTTCCGGAAACCGTCGATTCCGCCGCCGGTTCGTCAATGTGCACTGTTGGTGCGCTAGAGACCGGGGGGCCGGCCAGGAGATTCATGCCCAGGTCGGCTGCAATCGCCCAATTCGTCGCAGCCAAACCGACCCGTTCTGCAATGCACTGGTATGGAGTCACTTCGCACTGCTGATAGGGAGGGAGAGTGTCGCCTGCCTGAAGCGTGGACGCTACAATGCCTTGTCCGTCCCCAAAAGGCGCGGATGTCTGCGCCTGCTGGATCTGGCTTAAGTAATAACTGATCTGATCGGCAAACTGCGAAGTGTCGTACAGAGCATCTGCCAACTGCATAGACACAACCGCCTGGCTGGTAAACTCCCACGGCACCCCGGCTGGACCATCAGTCGACGAATGCTCAGCGGCTTCGATGAGATCGAAGCCGTGATAAGTTAAACTGCCTGCCGTCACAGAGAGTGGAAATTGAACTAGCAGCCATTGCACCGGTAGGCGCCAGTCGATTTGATTTCGATAGCGAGCTGCCTGGGCCATGGCGAGAGTCGTAAATGTCTGTGCGTCCAGGAAGTCAAACGTGTTGATGATATCATTTCCCTTTTTATTCCCGGTTGGGTAGATTCCGGGACCAGCCGGCTGGGCGGGAGGCACCGTCCCGGCAAAGAAATGACCCGTTGGCTGATCGAACATTTGCATCACAAAGTCGCCAGCAATGTCGGCACGGCCTGTCCAGAGACTCGCCGCGCTTGTGTTGCCCAGGCCATTCTCGATGTTTGCCAGAGCGGTAAAAGCAGTAAAGATATCGGCGTTGTTTTCCGTCGATTTGCCGGTCTGCAAGATCTTCGGCAAACCCTGATCTGGATATCCCACGAAATAACCGCCGTAACCGGTGCCGCTGGCATCCAGAAGGTTACCGTAAACCCAGTTGCCAATCGTCACCGCGGCGTTTAGGTACTTCTCATCTTGAAACCGTGCGTATGCAGCCACCAGCGCGAGGATGGCAAACGCATTGTTTCCGCCTGTCGCGCCGTCGAGCAGAAGGCAGAACCCCGTTGTCGGGCACAACCCCGGAGCGGTGAAGCCCGCGAGACGAACTTGACCTTGTTGCCCGGCATTTGCCCCCTGGCTGTTGAAGAGGGCGAGATCGCCGTTGAACATTCCGTTATGCAGCCCGGTGGACCCATCCAAGGCCGGAGGAAGGAGATCTCCCTGATTGTCATGCCCCAGTGCGTACACCAGAGAGTCAGCGATTAGCCTGGCGCTGGAAAGGTCCTGGGTCTGGCCGCGGCCCAGCAGCGACAGGACCGAGAGAGACGATTCATAGATGGTCGAAAGGTTGGAGTCGATCTGATCCGGTGGAATCGGGATGCTTCCCGGCAAGGCGTTCGACGTGTGCAGAATTCCGAAGACCTGGCTGGCGAGGGGGAAGCCGAGGACCGTGGTTTGGCTGGTGGGAGCCGGTTGAAATTGAATGTTGTCGAGCAGGACGGTTCCACCGTTCGGCGCATAAGTGCTGTTAGTGCCGATCCCGAATAGCAGGTGGACATCGGTGAGGGATCCGGGAGGTAGCTCCAGAGAACTTAGATCGATGCTGTACGACGTCCATTGTTGCGGGATGGTGACAAATGGCCCTGGCACCTGTTGCGGTGTGACATAGGGTACTGTCACCCCGTTCACGCTGAACTGAACGCTAATTCCCCCGGTCGGAGAGATCGCATCGAACACGAGCTGGGTTGCGCCAGTCAGGTTGTAGCCGACGCCAGGCTTAGTTGGGTCCCAGTTTTGGGGCTCCTCAAAGTTCATTCCCACATAGTCTCCCCCTGGTAGTGGATCGAAAGTGAATTGGAGAACGGTACCGCGTGTCTGATCTACCACCGTCGGATCGGTAGAACATCCGGTTGACGCGCTGGGGCTGTAAACACAGCCAGGATCCATGTGAATCGCACCTTGGTCGTTACCATAAACTCCGGATGGGAATCCATGATTAAAGCCCGAGTCCATGTCCCTATACACAAAGAACTGAGACTGGTTTTGCGCTGTTCGGTTGTTGATAAGGGCATAAGCTGGACCACTGATCCCGATGCTCGTCGCCGGCGCCTCTGTGGGCAGGACAAGTATGCCGATTTGGGCTCCGAGGACCGGGAAGATGACAGAAGCGGACAATGCCCGCATCGTTCTCACAAGACAGCTCTTAGCCATACCCGAACCTCCTTTGGCGTCAAACCCTTGCGCCAGTCTGAATTCGTCAGTGGCGACGGGCTCGATGATGGCGGACAACCGGGCCTTCGACTCTGGCTCCCGATTGCCGACTAGTATACGCCCAATTGCCTCATGTTGGTCTTTCCCTCCAGTTTTGGCCGGGAGGTGATCCGGTGAGGGGCACTCGTACTAAACTTGGAGAAACCGCGACGTCCGCATCGAAAGGGTTATGAGAATCCTCGCGCTCACAGCCGGCGCTGCCCGAATGTATTGCGGCAGTTGTCTCCGCGACAATTCGCTCGCGGCGGAACTCAAGAGGCAGGGTCACAACATCACCCTGCTCCCGCTCTATACACCCACGCGCACGGACGAGCCGAACGTCAGCGAACCGAAGGTGTTCCTGAACGGGATCAGCGTCTGCCTCGACCAGGAGGCGGCATTCTTCCGCAAGGCTCACAAACTGCTGGACCGCTTGTGGAATGCGCCCTGGATGCTAAAGCTGGCGTCGCGAACCTCGATTCAGGTCGACCCACATAGGCTGGGCGCGATGACGGTTTCCATGCTGCGCGGGGAGGATGGCTATCAGCTTAAGGAAATTCGTCAGTTGACCGCCTGGCTTCGGAGTGAAGAACGGCCCGATATCGTGACCCTGCCCAATTCCCTGTTGATCGGCTTGGCGCGGCCGATTCGCGAAGCGTTGCAGCGGCCGGTTTGCTGCACGTTGCAGGGCGAAGATCTCTTCCTCAGCCAGTTATGCGAACCGTATCGAACGGAGGCGCTGCAACTCGTCCGCGCCAAGATCCGGGATGTGGACGGCTTTGTAGCGGTCAGCGAATTCTGCGCGGACTACTGGCGGCGTCAACTGGGAATTGCCGACCGCATGATGCGGGTGGTTCCGCTCGGAATCGATGCGGAGGCGTACGGTCCGCCGGCGCGTGTTCCCAGCGCGCCTTTCCGGGTCGGTTTCCTGGCGCGGATCGCGCCGGAGAAGGGACTCCATCTGCTGGCCGAGAGCTATGTGCGACTGCGGCGCGAGAGCGATTTCGGCGGCTCGGCGCTGGAAGTGGCCGGTTATCTGGCGCCGGAGCATCGAACCTACCTGCGCGGCATCGAACGGCGGATGAAGGCGGCGGGTTTGGCGGACGAATTTCACTTTTCGGGCGAGCTCGACCGGGCGCAGAAGATCGAGTTTTTGCGGAGCCTCAATGTCCTGAGCGTCCCCAGCACCTACGGCGAGCCGAAGGGGATCTCTCTCCTGGAGGCAATGGCCAGCGGCGTTGCGGTGGTGCAGCCCCGGCTCGGAGCGTTTCCCGAGATCCTGGAAAGAACGGGCGGCGGAGTTCTGGTGGAACCCGACAGTGCGGCGAGCCTGGCGGATGGCATCTACGGTTTATGGAAGGACCCCGCGTTGGCCGCGGAATTGGGACGCCGGGGCGCGCAGGGAGTTCGCGCCCATTACAGCGCATCGCAAATGGCTGCGCGGGCGCTTGAAGCCTACCAGTCCATCGCCACGGCACGGACCCATGCTTGAAATCTCGAACATCAGCAAACAATATCCGACGCCGCGCGGGCCTCTGACCGTGCTCGCCGGGGTGTCGCTCTCCTTGGACCGCGGCGAGGCCGCGGCGATCATGGGTCCATCGGGATCGGGCAAGAGCACGTTGCTGTATATTGCCGGAGGGTTGGAACCGCCCAGCAGCGGTACGGTGACGCTGGACGGCGTCAACCCGTACGGCGCTTCAGAAAAGGAGCTGGCGGCATTTCGCAATCACTCCATCGGCTTTGTTTTCCAGGACCACTGTCTGCTGCCGCAGTGCTCGGTGCTGGAGAACGTCCTGGTGCCGACATTGGTCGCGAACGATCAAACCGATTATCCGGAGCGCGCGCGGGAACTGCTTCGAAAAGTGGGGTTGGAAGACCGGCTGGATCACCGTCCGGCGGAGCTTTCGGGTGGCGAGAAGCAACGCGTGGCGCTGGCGCGAGCCCTCATCGGGCAGCCCCGCCTGTTGCTCTCGGACGAGCCGACGGGCAACCTCGATGAAGCTTCGGCGGAAATGGTGGCGTCCCTTCTGCTGGAACTCGCCCGGCCGCAGGAAACCATCCTGATCGTAGTGACTCACAACCCCGCGCTAGCCGCGCGATTTCCGAAGCGATACGAACTGCGTCATGCGTACCTACACCCTGCTGGCGCGTAATCTCGCGTGGTACTGGCGGACGAACGTAGCAGTGCTGCTGGGCGTGGCCACGGCGACGGGCGTGCTCGGTGGCGCGGCACTGGTGGGCGAATCGGTGCGCGCTTCCTTGCGCGACCTGGTGCTGGAGCGGCTCGGCAGCACCGATTCCATCATCACCCGTAACGGCTTCTTCCGCGAGGAGCTTGGGGCGGCGTTCCAGCCCGCCGCGCCGATCATCGTCATGGACGGAGTTGTGGAGCACGAGGCGAGCGGCAGGCGGGCTGCGGGCGTGCAGGTGTACGGCGTGGACGAGCGCTTCCGCGAATTCCAAAGCGAGCCAAGAGATTTGCTGCGCGGCCGCGAGGCTTCGCTGTCCGCGGCACTGGCGCGAGAACTGCGGGCCAGGGCGGGAGACGAGATCCTGGTGCGTGTTGCGAAGCCTTCGGCGATTCCACTCGAATCGCTGCATGGCCGTAAGGACGATGCAGGCAGGACCATCCGGTTGACCGTCACGCGGGCGGGCGGCTCCCTGCGCGAATTCTCGCTGCGGCTGCAACAGGGTGACGTGCGCGCGGTGTATGTGCGGTTGGCGCGCCTGCAACGGGATCTGAATCAGCCGGGAAAGGTCAATACCATATTGGTGGGGCGAACTTCGGGCGCGGTCGCGCTGCAGCAGCGCCTGAAGCAGCGCTACACCTTGGCCGACGTGGGCCTGCGGTTGCGCACACTCGAAAAACCCGGCTGCCTCTCGCTCGAAAGCTCGAGCGCGGTAATCGGCGACGCGGTAGCCGCGGCGGCATTCTCCGCCGCCCGATCGCTGGGGTCCAGCGCCCAACCGGTTCTCACATATCTGGCTAATTCCATCCGCGTCGGCAAGCGCGAGATTCCCTATTCGGTGGTGACCGCGCTCGACTCGCGGCTAGCTCCCGCCGGCGAGGATGGAATCACGCTGAACGATTGGGCGGCCCGCGAACTGGAAGCGAAAGTGGGCGACTGGGCGACGCTCGAATATTACGTCTGGCGGTCCGACGCGCGCCTGCACACCGAGACGGCGCAATTCCGCGTGGAGCGGGTTGTACCGCTGGCCGGAGACGCCGACGACCCGGGACTAGCTCCCGACTATCCCGGCATCACGGAAACGAGAAGCCTCCGCGATTGGGATCCGCCGTTCCCGCTCGACATGTCCCGCATACGGCCGGCCGACGAGCAGTACTGGAATCGCTACCGCACCACGCCGAAAGCTTTCGTGCGCCTGGCGCGGGGGCGCGCGCTTTGGGGGACGCGCTTCGGCAGCCTGACTTCGATCCGCATCTTCCCGCCGTCCGCAGCGTATGCCGACGCGCTGCGCACCGCGCTCGATCCGGCACAAGCCGGCCTCACGGCGATTCCCGTGAGAGCCCAGAGCCTGGAGGCGGCGCAGGGCGCGACGGACTTTGGCGAGTACTTCGTTTACTTCAGTTTCTTCCTGATGGTTTCGGCCTTGCTGCTGACGGGATTGTTCTTCAGGCTCGGCATCGAACAACGTACCCGCGAAATCGGCGTGTTGCGTGCGCTCGGCTTTTCGGCGGCGAAGATCCGCGGCACGTTTCTGCTCGAAGGCGCCGTGCTCGCAATGGCCGGGGCGGTGATGGGCGTTGGCGCGGCGCTCGCATATGGCGCGCTCGTTCTGCTGGGCCTGCGCTCCTGGTGGCTCGACGCGGTGGGGACGCGACTGCTCTCGCTGCACGCCTCTGTTCCGTCGCTGGCCCTTGGCGCCGCTGCCGGGATGATCACGGGCCTCGGTTCGGTGGCGTGGACACTGCGCGGCCTGCAGCCGGTTACGCCGCGGGGGTTGCTTGCGGGAGAACGGCAGGGCGGCCCTCGGCGATGGCGCTGGATGGCCGGGACGGTTGCCGTTGCTCTCGCCGCGGCGCTGGTGGGCGCGGCGCGATACGGCGGGTTAGACCAGGCTGCCGGTTTCTTCGGCGCGGGCACGCTGCTGCTGGCCGCGGCTCTGCTGTTCCAGTCGGTGTGGTTCCACGCGCGCGGGTCTCGATCCATTGGCGGGTTGTTCGCGCTGGGCCTGCGCAGCATTCAGTACCGGCCGGGCCGCAGCGTGCTGTCGATTGCCCTGATTGCCTCGGCGACCTTTGTGATCGCTTCGCTCGAGGCCTTTCGGCGCGATGGCTCCGCGGCTGGCACCGGCGGTTTCCCGCTGCTGGCAAACGCCGCGCTGCCGCTGATTCACGATCCGAACACGGAAGCGGGACGCGCGGCGCTGAATATTCCGCCGCTCGAAGGCGTCCGGTTCGTCCCTTTTCGCGTGCGCCCGGGAGATGACGCCAGTTGTCTGAATCTCTATCAACCGCGCAACCCGCGCATCCTGGCGCCGCCGCCGGCCTTTCTGCGCGAGGCTCACTTCGCCTTCCAGGGCGCGGAGGGGCACGCAGCAAATCCGTGGCTGCTGCTGGAAGCGCCGCTGGCGGGCGGCGCCGTGCCGGCCATCGCCGACGCCAATTCGCTTGAATACTCGCTGCATCGGAAGCTGGGTGAGGAGTTCGAACTGGCCGGTGTCCGCTACCGGATCGTGGCGGCGCTTCAGGATAGCGTGTTTCAAGGCGAACTGATCGTTTCGGAAGCAAACTTTCTGCGGCTGTTTCCGGACGCGCAAGGCTACCGGTTCTTCCTGCTGAACGCTCCACCGGGGAAGGCGGACGAGGTCGCACGCACGCTGTCGGCCGCGCTTTTGGATTACGGATTCGACGTTCAGCCCACCGCGGCGCTGCTAACGAGTTTTCACAAAGTGGAGAACACGTACCTTTCGACATTCCGCGCGCTCGGCGGTCTCGGGCTGGTGCTGGGCACGGTGGGACTAGCGGCGCTGCTGATGCGGAACGTGCTGGAGCGGAGAAGAGAGCTGGCGCTCCTGCGCGCGGTCGGGTACCGCAGGCGGCATTCGTTCCTGATCGTGCTCGCGGAGAACGCGTTCCTGCTGCTGATGGGATTGGCGACTGGCGCCGTCTGCGCCGCCATCGCCGCGGCGCCGGCGGTTACCGCACGCGGCGGTCACGTGCCGATCGCCTCTCTGGCCGTTCTGCTAGCCTTGGTGGCGGCCGCTGGAATCGCGTCGTCGGCCATCGCTACCGCGGTGGCGCTCCGCTCCCCGCTGCTGGACGCGCTGAAATCGGAGTAGGATCAGTGCGGGATGGTGTTCTCTCGGGCGGAGGAGATTCGCAGCACAGAGTGGCGATACTGAACCTTCGGCGTCAGGAGTATCCGCCCAAAACGCCGCAATGATCCTCCGATTGACGCAGCTTGGACCCCCCCGGGGCTTACCTGACACCGCCTATATGAATTCAGGGAACTTCTCGCCGCGCTATCCGTACTTCTTAGACACAACTCGTTCAATATGGATAGACAATGAAAACATCCGCCGTTGTGTTAGCGTCGCTGTTCTCGGTGCTGGCCTCTGCCGATTCCGGGTCGAATCAGAGCGCGAACCGGGTTTGGATCACCGATGTCATCATCGTCTCCCCAGAGAGCCTCGATCACGTCGGGAAGGGCAGCGTGCTGATCGAAAACGGGCGCATCACAAGAGTCGAGCGAAGTAAGAAGGCGAAGGGGGGCGCCGGAGCAACGGTCGTCTCCGGACACGGACAGTATTTGATTCCAGGGCTGATCGACTCGCACGTCCACCTGGCTTCTATTCCGGGGATGGCATTTGACCAGAGTGAAGGCCACCAGAAGATGGTCCAGGACTACTTCCAGCAACTCCCACGCTCATACCTTTACTTTGGCTATACGACCCTCGTGGATCTGGCTGTGGTTCAACCGCAAGTGCTGGACAATTTCAGACAGGCTCCGCTGCATCCGGATTTGTATGATTGTGGCGGATCGCTTCCTTTCGCCAATGGATACCCGATGTCGTTCGCGCCGCCAGCAGTACGATTCAAACCCTTTCCGAATTTCATCTACGACGCGAAACAGGCGGACCGCATTCCGCCGGAATACAAGCCGGAGGAGCACACGCCTGCCGCTGACGTCGCCCGAGTGAAGAGCTCTGGCGGGGTTTGCGTGAAAACGTACTTCGAGCGAGGCTTTGCCGGCGACAAGAATCTGCCAGTGATGGGTCCGGATGTTTTGGCCGAGATTCGCAAGGCCGCGACCCAGAACGGCCTGGTACTGATGATCCACGCCAATGGGCTTGAAGCACAGAAGTTCGCCGTCGATGGAGACGTAGATGTTATCGCACATGGAATGTGGCACTGGGGAGATCTCGACAAGAAGACGGAGCTACCCGGCGAGATCCAGCGGCTACTCGATCGGATCGTCGAAAAGAGAATCGGCTATCAGCCGACAATACAGGTCTTGTACGGCGAAGTGGCGTACTTCGATCCTGCGTACTTGAAGATGGACGCTGTCGCGAAAGTCACGCCGAACGAAATGCTGGCGTGGTTCCAGTCTGCGGAAGGCAAATGGTTCGGAAAAGAACTGAATGAAGACGGTGCGTCCGATGCGACGATACACAAAGACTACGAGCAAAACTGGCTGCGGCGTGTGCGACAGGTAGTTGCGTACCTGGCCAGCAAAGACGCCAACTTCGTCTTTGGCACCGACACACCGTCGAGCCCAACGTACGGAAATCTGCCTGGTTTGAATGGATACCTGGAGATGAAGCAACTGCAGGAGGCAGGAATGTCTCTCGCACAGATTTTCAGGGCCGCCACAATCAACAACGCACGTGAGTTCAAGATGGAATCGCAGCTCGGGAGCATCGAGCCCGGGAAGATAGCCGATCTCGTCCTGATGAAGAAATCACCGCTGGAGAGCGTGGACGCCTATGACAGCATCACCATGGTTTGGGTGCATGGAAAGGCGGTTCCCCGCAACGATTTGGCCGTCAATTCAAAACGGCGATCCGCTATTCCCGCAGCAGCCCGCTAACCAAACCAAAATGCGTGTTTCCGCGTGAAACCTCGCCCGCCCGCATGTTGGGTTGCAACTTCGCGGACTGCTCCTGAGCAGTAGCCCAGCGTTTACCGACACCTCGCGCTACCAGGCCTTGCCGGCCGGGCTCGGGGTCCGGGAAGGGAATGAGGGAGGCGCCGGGATGCTCCTCCTCCAGACGAGCGCTCTGAGATCAGTTCCCGAAGCAGTATAGCCGGCCGTCCTGCGAGCCGATCACTACGCGGGCGGTGGCTATCGCCGGAGAAGCCGAAAGCGGCGCGCCGGCTTCGAAATCCCAAAGCTTCTTTCCGGTGGCCAAATCCAACACGTAGAAGTGGCCGTCGTTGGAGCCGATGTACACGCGGCTGTCCGCGATGGCGGGAGAGGAATCGACGCGGGCCTTAGTGGCGAACGTCCAGATTTCCTTGCCGGTGGTTGCGTTCAGGCAATGCACCAGCTTGTCACGGCCGCCAACAACGATGCGGTCGCCGGCCGCGGCCGCCGAGGAGTAGAACGGAAACTGGGCGGCCTGGCGCAGGTATCGCCAGAGAATGCGTTTCCGGCTTACGCTGGCGCCCACCACTTCGTTGTTGAAATTGCCGAACCAGGCCCAATCGCCCAGCATCGCCGGAGAAGCACCGGCCGGGCCTCCGGCGGGGAAGCGCACCACTTCATGGCCGTCCGCCAGGCGGATCCCGTGAAAGATCTCGTCGCAGCCGGAGACATACGCGACGCCGCCCTCTAGCGCCGGCGTCCCATGCACATAGCTGCCAGTCGTGAACTTCCAGACGAGCTTGCCATCCCGCCGCGAGAGACAGTAGAGGTTGCCGTCGTAGGAACCGATTAGCAGCCGGTCTCCGGCGATCACCGGCGACGAGCGGATTTCGCCTTCGGTCTTGAATGTCCAGAGGGCTTTTCCATCGGCTGCATTCACGGCATGCACGACGCCGCCGAGATCGCCCACATAGACGATTCCTTGGTAGACCGCCGGGGAGGATTCGCCGATGGAATCGGTGGCGCGGTACTTCCAGCGCAGCTTCCCGGTTTGAAGATCGATGGCCAGCAGATCCTTCGATTGCGATCCCACGTAGACCGTTCCGCCCGAAATCGCGGCGGAAGATTCGATCGAATCGCCGGCGTCATAGCTCCAGAGCAGCTTCAAACTCGCCGGAACGGAACCGATGGCCACGCCGGTGAGTTGCGCGTTTGCCCGGAACTGCGGCCAGTCGTCCGCCGCGCCCAAGAGTCCGACAAAAAGGAACAGGATCAACGGGCAAGCTAAAGCACGCCTTACCAAGGGCGATGGTAGGGCATGCTTTAGCTTGCCATTCATGGAACGGTGCTCACGGCTTCCGGCCAATCGCGAAAAGCTGATCCCGGTTGGTCACAAACAAAGTCCCGTTGGCCGGTACCGGTGTGGAGTAGACGTTGCTCCCCATGTTCATGGTGGCGATCAACTTCTCCTGTTTGCCCGCTTCCATCACCAGCACATCGCCGTCTTCGTCTCCCAGATACACTTTCCCGTCGATCACCATGGGCGAGCCCCACACGGCCGAAAGCGTGTCGTGAGTCCAGTATGCCTGGCCAGTGTTCACGTCCAGGCAGTGCAGATAGCCGGTGAAATCGGCGTAGAACAGCAGTCCGTTGTAAATAGCGCCAGTCGAAATCGACCGCGTGATCTTATCGTATTGCCAGAGCCGGCCGCTGGCCGTGATGTCGCCGCGCTTGGTGGCGTCGATGGCATAGAGATGGCCGGGGCCCTGGCCGCTCTCGGGGTCCTGGCCATTGGCGATGAATACCTTGTTCTGCCAGATCACGGGTGTGGAGACGATCTCGTTGCGCGTCTTCGGCCAGACGGCGTCCTTCGGGTTGGTGTCGAACTCCCACAGCTTCTTGCCGGTCAGTGCCTCATAGCCGCGCACCCAGCCATCGCCTTCGCCAATTACAACCTGCACCACGCCGCCTATAGAGCCCACCGCCGGAGAGGTCCACTGTCCGTCCAGGATTCGATCGCCCACTTCATTCACCTGCCAGACCAATTTGCCGGTTTCCCGATCGACCGCAATCATGGATGGCGCTTTGGGCGCGGGCACGCGTACGCGGCCCTCATTCCTGCCGTTGGATGTGCCGGCAAAAATCAAGCCGCCGTAGGACGCGGGCGACGAAGCTGCCTTATCGTGCGGAGACACGCCCAGAGCCTGGATCATGTCGAACTTCCAGATCGCCTTGGCGTTCCCTTTTGCGTCGCCGTGCACATCCAGGCATGCCAGTTCGCAGCGATTGGTCACGTAGTACAGGCGGTCACCTTCCACCAGCGGCGCGGAGCAGACTCCGACTTCGGGCCAGTCCTTGGTCGAATCCGCGAGCCTCGGACTCGTGTGCTGCCACAGAAAGTGGCCGTCGGAAGCGCGGAAACACATCAGCACGCCGCGGTCGCCGCCTTCCTGGGGGTTGCGTGCCAGTGAGTTGTTGGTGCCGACGTACACCTGCCCTCCCGCCACCACCGGATTGCCATAGGTTTGCGATCCGAGTTTCGCCACCCACTTCACGTTCTTGTTAGTTTGGATGTCCCAGGAAGTCGGGATGCCCTGCATGGAAGACACCATGTTGCGGTCCGGCGTGCCGCCCCACATCGGCCAATCGCCGCTGGGATCGGACGCCGGCAACAGGCAACCGGAGACCGCGAGGCACAAAAGAACCGCGCGTTTCACTTGCTGCCGCCCCGTTCGGCGATGGCGAACAAATGCTTGGCTCCGCGGACGATCAGCAGATCGTCCGCCCACGCGGGGGTGGCCAGAACGGGCTCGCCAACCGGATTCTTGGCGACCAGTTCGTACTGGGGCCCCGCTTTGACGACGAAGACATCCCCATCCTCGCTCGCCAGGTACAGGTTCCCCCCTGCCGCGACGGGTGAGGCGACAAACGAGTCTCCTTCGATCCGTTGCTGGTACAGGCGGTTTCCGGTCTTGGCATCGTAGGCCGTCAATATGCCGTTGTTACCTAACGTGTAAAGCTGATCGCCGTACACAATCGGCGATGGCAGATATACGCCGCCGCGTGGCTTGCTCCACGCGATGGCATCGCTCGATTCCTTGCCGGCCTGCAGCGTGAGGTTGCCGGTGGATCCGATCCGGATCGCATAGATCGGTTGAACTGGCGGATAACCCGCGGTCACGAAGATCAGGCTCTGGCCCGCGACGGGGGTGGTACAAGCGATCTCGGAATTGGGACCCAGCGTCCATAGCTCCTTGCCGGTGTCCGCGTCGTAGCCGCGAATCGCCTTGGAACCGTTGGTAACCACTTCCGTGCGGTCCTTACCTTCGACGACCGTCGGCGTGCCCCAGGTCGAAACCTCCGCCCGCGCCGTGCGCCAAAGTTCCTTACCGTCCTTCAAGTCGAAAGCGGCGATAAACGAATCCTTCTGGCGGTCGCACAGCACGATTACGGAATTCTTGTAGATCACGGGCGAGCTGGCCGCTCCCCATTCCGAATCGGGGTCGAAGAACCATCCGGCATTCTGAATCCCCAAGTCTTTCTGCCAGAGGAGCTTCCCATCGGGCGAATAGGCATACAGCCCTTCGGAACCGAAATAGGCGATTACCACGCTGCCGTTGGTGGCGGGAGACGGCGAGGCCTGCGACGATTTTGGGTGGCGCTTGGTCTTGGGCACTCCTGCATGCGCGATCTGCTGCCACAGCAGTTTCCCGGTAAGCTTGTCCAGCGCCATCACCTTCCACTGGTGCGGGCTGCGGTCGTCTACCGAATCGGTGTCGCCATAGAGGCCGGTGCGGAGCTTCTGCGCGGTGTCGCTCGAAATCGCCGTGGTAACATACACCCGATCACCCCAGACTATCGGCGACGATATCGAAAGGCCCGGGATGTCCGCCTTCCAGACGAGATTGATTCCCTTCGTCGCGTCCCATCGGATGGGTGGCTTGGTGCCTGAGCCAACGCCCGAAGCCGATGGCCCCCGGAATTGCGGCCAATCCGCCGCCGTGGCAAGGCTGACCGCAGCCATGGTGCCGAGAGCGAGCCAGCGCCAGAAAGCGCGTCCGTGCCGGTTCATTGGGTCACCGCTTTCTTAAAACCGTAGCTGGCGCCACCCTGCTTGAGCGTGAAGCTGGCAGATGAATCGAACTCCACTTCCACTTGGGCCTGCGCGAATTCGAACTGCGTGGCGCTCTTGGGTTTCAGCGCAAACTCTGGTTGGCCGGTGGCCTGCATGTACAGTTTGCCTTCTTTCGAAAACACCTTGATGTCGAGCGGAATCTTGTCCGACTTGTAAGTGCCCGCATACGCCTCGAGCGTCTTCGCGTCCACGACGAACGCCGGCGCGGGTTCGTGCGCGCCCGCCTTTTTCAGCAGGGCGGCGACCTCCGTTTGCTTCTCGCCGAGGGCTGCCTCATAGGTCTTGTCCAACGCCGGTTGGCTCGGCTTACCAGCCTCCAGAAGGGCTCCCACCAGATCGGCATCGCCGGTTGCCGCCACCGATGCCAGAATCCGGTCGGGATTCGCGGTTCTTTTGCGGATCAGCATTTTCGCCACGCCATAGTGCTTCCGCATGAGGACAAAATCGAGCATCGACGCGTGGTAGAAACTGTCGCGAACGTCCGGATTGGCGCCCTTATCCAGGAGAAAACGGACCACTTCTTCGCGGCCGTTCATGGCCGCCAGATACAGCGGCGTCTGGCCGTACGCCGTCTTCGTCTCCAGCGCGGCGCCCTTCCCGATCAGTGCCTGGACGGCCGACAGGTCGCCCACGCGCGAGGCTTCCAGCAAGTCCTCATTCACATCCCCGGCACCGAAGCCAAGGGATGCCACGAAAATCAGGATTCCGATTCTGTTCATTCTGCTCACCGCTTGATGTCGTAGCAATAGAGATTGTTCTGCTCCCGCAGGTAGAGTTGGCCGTTGGCTACTGCCGGCGGGGTCCATGTGTTGAAGGCGCCGCGCGGGATCTCGAACCGCGAGACTTCCTTGTAGGCGGCGGGCGTGGCATCGATCAACCCGACCACGCCGTCCTCGCCCATGCAATACAGGCGCTGGCCGGCATAGATGCAATTGCCTTTGCCGACGCTGCGGTCGCGCCACGCCACCTTCCCCGTTTTGAATTCCATGGCGGTGAGAATTTCACTGGAAAACCCGTAAAGGTAGTCCCCCACCAGCACGGAAGTGGTGTAGTGGTTGCGCATGTCCCGGTTGAAATAGACCTCGGCAGTTTTGCCATCCGGGGTGGGCTTCAGCAGCACGCAACCCGTGCCGTAATCGCTCGAAAAAAACACGTATCCATCGTGTACGACTGGCGTGGCAATGTTCGCGGTCCGGTTCGCGACTCGGGGGTATCGCCAGAGCAGCGCGCCATCCTTCGCATCCAGGCCGACAGCAGCCTCCGCCGTGAGCAGGGCCAGAGCGTGCGTGCCGCCGATATCCAACGCAGCCGCCGAGGAATAGCCGGCGCGATCGTTCTGCGACTTCCAGAGGAGGTGGCCGGTGTTCTTGTCGAGCGCCACGACAGCCGCCCCGGGCCCACCGGGCATGACGATGAGACGGCCGCCATCCACCAGCGCCGATTCACTGTACCCCCAGTTCGGCGGCCGGCCGGCGAATTGTTCGACCAGATTCAGTTCCCAGACCCGTCTGCCGTTGGCGGTCTCCAGGCACACCAGCGTGCCATCGGCGGACAAGGCGTACAAGCGCGCGCCATCCACCGTGGGCGTACCCCGCGGACCGTGTCCGCGATCCCCATTGAAGGCCTTTCCGGCCGGCGTCTTCCAAAGCTGCTTGCCATTATGAACGTCGTAGGCCATGACCAACTGCTGCCCACCTTGCTGACCCTGAATGTAGAGACGATCGCCGGCGATGGCAGGCCCGGAATAACCGTCTCCCAGATCCTGCGCCTTCCAAAGAAGGCGCGGCCCGTCTTTAGGCCACGAGTCCAGCAACCCCGTCTCCGCGGACTGTCCATCGCGATGAATACCGCGCCACTGCGGCCAATCGGCCGCAGGCGCCGCGATGCCGTACAAGAACAAAATCAGACCGAGACATCTGGACATGTCGAGAGCTTAACGAATTGCCGCACATTCCGCAAACGCGCGTGATGATTGTCGAAAGCTCCGCGCCTGCACAAACTGTTGTTCTTTTCGACAAAGAGGCCTGAAACGCTGTAAAATGTAGCTTGATGCTTACGCGGCGCGGTTGGATACTCGGTGCTGGCTCATTGGGGGTTTCCGCGCTCCTGCCGGCGGCGCAAGGGGCAGACTGGCCCCAGTTCCGCGGGGCGGATCGGACCAATGTCTCTAGGGAAACGGGCCTTTTGCGCAAATGGCCAGCCGGCGGACCGAAACGCCTATGGACGGTCCCGGTGGAGCAGGGGTATGCGGGCGCCGCGATTGTCCGGGGCCGTGTCTACCACCACGATTACGCTGTGAAGGAGTCGCAGTGGATCGTAAACTGCCGCTCTCTGGCCGATGGCAAGCAGATTTGGCAGTTCCGGGAAACTCGCGAGATCCGCCCCAATCACGCCATTACGCGCACGGTTCCGGCGGTGGACGGCAGGTTCGTGATTTCGCTCGACCCGAAAGCCGTGCTGCATTGCCTGGACGCCAAGACGGGCAGACAGATCTGGCGCAAGAGCCTGGTCGAGGAATACAAGGCTACCATCCCATCGTGGTACAACGGCCAGAACCCGCTGCAAGAAGAAGACCGGGTGATTGTCGCGACCGGCGGAGCGGCCATCATGATCGCGCTCGAAAAGGCAACCGGCAAGGAAATCTGGCGCACGCCCAATCCGGGGCAACTGATGATGTCGCACGCTTCCGTGATGCCGGCCGTGCTGGGCGGAGTCAAACAGTATCTCTATGGAACGTTGTCCGGACCGCTGGGCGTTGGCGCCAGGGATGGCAAGCTGCTGTGGTCGTTTCCCCGCAAGTTCAACGTAGCCGTGGCGCCTTCGCCGGTAGCCGTGAGTGACGAATTAGTCTTCATGACCGCCAGCTACGACGCAGGCAGCGTGATGGTCCGGGTGCGGCGCACCGGAGACGCATTCAAAGCCGAGAGCGTGTTCGATATGCAGCACAACGAGTGGAACTCCGAAGTGCACACGCCAATCGTTTACAGGGGCCACCTGTTCGCCGTCGGGAAAAAGAAGCGCGGCCTGTTCACTTGCCTGAGCTTCGACGGCAAGGAAATCTGGACCAGCGAGGGGAAAGCTTCGTTCGGCCTGGGGGGCTTCCTGCTGGCTGATGGCATGTTCTTCGTCATGGACGGCGACACCGGCAAGCTGCGTTTGCTCGAGGCGAGCACGGCCGGATACAACGAACTCGCCATTGCCCCGGTTCTCTCCGGAGAGGAAGTCTGGGGGCCCATGGCATTATCGGACGGCAAGCTGGTTGTGCGGGATTTGAACCAGATGATCTGTCTTGACGTTAGAGGATGATAGGGCGGAGGAATTCGCGCCATGCAATACCGGCACGTTCAGGTAATAGGCGGCAAGGGCGCCGCTCCCGACAGATTCACCGCTACGCTGCGCGGCATCGCGGTTGACTCTCGCGAACAACTCTATGCCGCCGGCGATTCCGAAGTCAAGGTCTTCGATGGCGCCGGCCGGTTGAAGCGGCGATGGCCGACATCCCAGCCGGTGCACTCTGTGGCGGTGGCAAGCGATGGTGCCGTGTATGCCGGCGAAATCGGAAAGATCGAGATTTTCGACGGCACCGGAAAGCTCATCGACACATGGCGGGACCAAAAGCTGCTCGGCCGGGTGACAGCCATCGGCTTCACCAAGGACAGCGTGCTGGCCGGGGATGCGGCAGACCGCGCGATCCGGCGCTTCGACCGCGCGGGCAAATTCCTCAACAACATCGGCAAAGACAACCCGTTAAGCGGCCTGCTGATCCCGAATGGGGTGGTGGATTTCGCCGTGGACGCGCAAGACACGATCTACGCGGCCAACCCGGGAAAGCATCGCGTCGAGCGGTATACGCCGGGCGGCGAGTTGCTCGGCCACATAGGGCGGTTTGACGGGATCGATCCGGCGGGATTTACCGGGTGTTGCAATCCGACCAACGTGGCGGTCCGCGACCGAATCTTCACCACGGAAAAGGCCGGCCCGCGCGTCAAGGCTTACGATTTCACTGGGAAACTGCTGGCCGTGATCGCGACCGACCTGTTCGACGCCAACTGCAAGAATATGAGCATCGCTGTGGATGCACGCGGGCGCGTCTATGTCGTAGACACGGTGAAGCTCGAGATCTTTGTTTTCGAACCGGTGAATGTATGAGCGAAGACCTGACAAGACGGGACCTGTTCGCCAAGGTGGCCCGCGGGACCGTGCTGGCCACGCTGGCCGGGGGCGCGGGCTTCCTGGTCAAAAAGGCCAACGGGCAGGTGGTGTGGCAGGTGAATGCGTCACGCTGCATTAACAGCCGCCTGGGCGAGGTCGGTGTGGAGGCGTGCAATCTCTGTACCACCGAGTGCGTGGTGGCGCTTTCGGCTGTCCGCGCGGTCAATGAGTATTCCAAGTGCGGCCGCTGCAACATCTGCCCGGCATACTTCAACATCTTGAGCGCGGTGAATGAACTGGGGCAGCCGAGCGAGAAGCTTTGCCCGCGCGACGCGATCACCCGCAAACCGATCGGCAAAGTCGATCCCGAAGATCCGGCCAACAACTTCTACGAATACATCATCGACGAAGAAAAGTGCGACGGCTGCGGAAAGTGCGTCATGCAATGCAAGGATCCGCTGGGCTTGGGGTCGATCACGTTGCGGGTTCGTTACGATAAGTGCGTGAATTGCAACTCGTGCTCCATCTCGAGGGCGTGTCCCCAGAACGCTCTGCTGCAACTGCCGGTCGAACAGGCCCTTCAGCCGGTCGTGCTCAAGCGAACGGGATAGTTCCATGACCGTGAGATTCGGCGCTATCGAGAGACCGCTCCCTTCGGTCACGGCTCTGATCGGGCGCCGGGCATGGGTTCTTGCGCTGCTCGCCCTCACGCTAGGCGCCGTCCAGAGTGCGCCAGCCCAGACAATCGACTACCAGCGTCCCGTGGAAACGGCTCCCCAGGCCGATGCCATTGGCGGCGGCTACAAGACTCCCGCAGTGCAGAAGCCGAAACCGCGGGAGTACTGGCTACAGGTGCTGGATGTGGTGGCGCTGGCCGCGGCGATGGGGATCTCGGTTTGGCTCGTGCTGAACCGGCGCAGCCGAAAATGGCTGGTGGTGATCGCCATCGGCTGCCTCGGGTATTTCGGCTTCTACCGCGAGGGCTGCATCTGCCCGATCGGCTCGCTGCAGAACGTGGTGGTGGCCATCGTGGATCCCACGTATTCCATCCCGATCGTGGTAACGGCGACCTTTGTCTTGCCGCTGGTGGTGGCGCTGTTCTTCGGCCGCGCTTTCTGCGGAGGTGTTTGCGCGCTAGGCGCGATTCAGGAACTGGTGGTGCTGAAGCCGGTGCAGGTGCCGCGGCGGCTCGACCGGGCGCTGGGGTTGCTCAAGTATGTGTACCTGGGTGCTGTGGTACTCTTCGCCGTCAAGCCTGCGCTGGGGCGCGATTTTCTCATTTGCCGCTTCGACCCGTTTGTCGGTTTCTTCCGGCGCACCGGCACGCCGCACATGCTGCTGTTAGGCGGGGCGTTTCTGGTGGTGGGTATGTTCGTGGGGCGGCCCTATTGCCGTTATCTGTGCCCGTATGGCGGACTGCTGGCGTGGTGCGCGCGGCTGGCCCGGCGCGGCGTGACGATCACGCCGGACCGTGAACTGGATTGCGGCCTCTGCGCCGAGGCCTGCCCGTACGGGGCCATCGAGCGAATGCGGGCCGTTGGCAGGAATTGTCTCTACTGCGCCCGCTGCTATTCTTCGTGTCCCGTCGATGGCGAACTGGCGCACGCCAAGGCCGGACTAGTCCAGTTGTCCGGAGCCGCGCCATCATGATCGGCGGCAGGCAACCATCGATCGCGCGAACCGGGAGCCTCATCGCCGGCGCGCTAGTTGCGCTATCGGTGGCGATTCTGCTCACGGACTACGTGGTGGCCAGCCGGCGGGCGCCGGGCGACGACAAACTCATCAAGGATCTCCAGCAACAAACGAAGAGTGATGCGTCATTCGCACCCAGACTGGCCGCCGAGCAGAAACGGGTTACGGCTGCGCGGCGCACGCGGAAGAGCCGGGACAACGCGGTCGCGTGGGGACTGATTGCGGCGGCGAGCGCGTTTCTCGCGTTTGCCAAACGGCAGATAGGGAAGGAAAAACCATCGGCGCCTCCCGCGCATGGTGGGCCTGGTGATGCTGGCGAGAGCGCGGACGGGTCCACAGGGCACCCCGTCCTCCCCGCTTTGGCTGCACCTGAGCTGGATCTGACCTTCGTCGACCGGATGGTGTCCGAAATCGGCCGTGGCAGAGAGGCGGCCATTCCACTGCTGCAAGCCATTCAGACTCACTACCGTTACCTGCCGGATGAGGCTCTGCGCCACCTCTCGGAGCTGACCGACATCACGCCGGCGGAGGTCGCGGGCACGTCGTCGTTCTATGCCCGGTTCCGCCGCTCGCCGGTGGGCGAGCACATCGTCCGCGTCTGCCACGGGACGGCTTGCCACGTATCCGGGGCGCGCCAGATCACCGAAGAGCTGCGCCGTTATCTGGCCATCCCCGATGGCGAAGATACGGATGCCGCGCGCCTGTTCACGCTCGATGAAGTAGCCTGCCTGGGTTGCTGCAGCCTGGCGCCGGTGCTGATGGTGGATGGCCATACGGCCGGCAAGCTGACGCCCGCCAGCGCCTGCGACGCGCTGAAGCTCGCCGAGCGGAAAGAGTTGCCCGCATGAAGCGCGGCGCGCTCGAGATTCGGGTCGGCCTGGGGTCCTGCGGCGTGGCCAGCGGCGCCGAGCCGGTGCGCGATGCGCTCGAACGGGCGGCGAAGGAAGCGGGCGCCAACGGCGTGGTCAAGACGGTTGGGTGTAACGGGATGTGTCATCGCGAGCCGCTGGTGGAAGTGGTCTCGGCCGACGGCGCCGTTGCGCTCTATGGCAACGTGACCGCGGAGACCGCCCGGCAGATCGCCCGAAGGCACATCCGCCCCAACCGCATGGCGACCCGCGTGCGATGGAAGGTGGACGAACTGAAAAGTCCGCAGGCGGCGTACCCCGCGCCCCAAGGCGAGTACCTGGCCAAGCAGCGGCGGATCGTGCTGGAGAACTGCGGCAGCATCGACCCGCTGAACATAGACGATTACCTCGCCCGCGACGGCTATCGCACTCTCGCCATGTGCCTCAAGGCGCAGCGCCCAATCGCCGAGAACCTCTCCCCGGACGACGTAATCGCCGCGATCTCCGATTCCGGCCTGCGCGGGCGCGGCGGCGCGGGTTTTCCGACCGGACGCAAGTGGGCGCTCGGGCGTGCCCAGGCGGATCCAGTCAAATATGTCGTCTGCAACGGCGATGAAGGCGATCCCGGCGCCTTCATGGACCGGCTGGTGCTCGAATCCGACCCGCACCGCGTACTGGAGGGGCTGGCCCTCGCGGCGTACGCCATTGGCGCGGCCGAAGGCTACCTGTACATTCGTGCCGAGTACCCGCTGGCAGTGCGCCACACGCGGGCGGCGATCCGCCAGGCCGAGGAACGCGGCTTCCTCGGGCTGAACATTCTCGGTTCCCAGTTTTCGCTGCGGCTCGAGGTTCGCGAAGGCGCTGGCGCATTTGTCTGCGGCGAGGAGACCGCGCTGATCCAGTCGCTCGAAGGGAAGCGCGGGATGCCGAAACTGCGGCCTCCGTATCCTGTGGAGCGCGGGTTTCGCGGCCACCCGACCGTCATCAACAACGTCGAGACGCTAGCCTGCGTGCCGTGGATTATCCGCCACGGCGCAGGCGCGTTCGCTGCGCTCGGCACCGAGAACAGCCGGGGGACCAAGGTCTTCGCGCTGGCCGGCAAGGTCAACCGGGGCGGCCTGATCGAAGTTCCCATGGGCATCACGATACGCGAAGTGGTGGAGGATATCGGCGGCGGCATCCGCAACGGGCGGCAATTCAAGGCCGTACAACTCGGCGGCCCATCCGGGGGCTGCGTTCCGGCGCGACTCGGCCGTACGCCGATTGACTATGACGCCCTGGCGCAGACCGGCGCCATCATGGGTTCCGGCGGACTGGTGGTGCTTGACGACCGCGATTGCATGGTCGATATCGCCCGCTTCTTCCTGAAGTTCACCCAGGCCGAGTCCTGTGGCAAGTGCACCTTTTGCCGCATCGGCACCAAACGCATGCTCGAAATTCTGGAGCGCCTGTGCCGGGGAAAAGGCCGGCCCGACGATCTGGAGAAGCTCGAAATGCTCGCCGGTTATGTCGGCCGCGGCAGCCTGTGCGGGCTCGGCCAGACTGCGCCGAACCCGGTGCTAACGACGCTCAAATATTTCCGCGAAGAATACGAAGCGCATCTTCACGAACGGCGCTGCCCGGCCGGACGCTGCCCAGCGCTGATCCGCTACCGGGTGACTGACAACTGCATCGGCTGCACGCTCTGCGCGCAAGCCTGCCCGGTGGGCGCCATCGCATATCGCCCGTACGAGAAGCACGAAGTGGACGACCGGCTGTGCACTCGATGTGATATGTGCCGCCAGGCCTGCAAGGACGACGCCATCGAGGTTTTTTAGCGCCATGGTGAACTTGACGATCGACGGGCGGCGGATCAGCGTGGTGCCAGGGACCACCATCTTGGAAGCGGCCCAGTGGCTCGGCATTCGCATTCCGACCATGTGCCACGTGCCGGGGATCGAGCCGGCATCGTCGTGCTTCCTCTGCGCGGTCCAGATCGAAGGGCGCCGCACGCTCTCGCCCGCCTGCGGCATGCCCGTTGCGGAAGGCATGGTAGTCGTCACCGAAAGCGAGGACGTGCGGGCGACGCGCAAGATGGCGCTGGAGCTTCTGCTATCCGACCACGCCGGAGAGTGCGTCGCGCCGTGCGCGGCCGAGTGTCCGGCCGGGCTGGACATTCCGGGATTCGTGTATGGCATCGCGACCGGCGACACGCGCCGCTCGATGGAAGTCATCGCGGACCGGCTGGCGCTGCCAGGTTCACTCGGGCGCATCTGCCCGCGTTTGTGCGAGCGCCAATGCCGCCGGTCGGATCTCGACCAGGGCCTGGAGATCGGCGCGCTGCACCGCTACGTGGCCGACCGCGAGGCAGGTCCCCGACCTGCCAACCAATACACTCCACCGCGCTCTCCGCTCACCGGGAAATCCGTGGCGATCGTGGGCGCGGGACCGGCGGGTCTGGCCGCCGCCTACTATCTTCTGCAACGCGGCCACGACTCCACGCTCTTCGACGCGCACCCGCTCCCCGGTGGGATGCTTCGCTACGGAATTCCCGCCAACCGCCTGCCGAAGGACGCGCTGGATGCCGAGATCGCATGCGTCCGGCAGCTTGGTGCGCGGTTCCATATGGGCGAGCGGTGGGGCGAGCATTTCACTCTCGGCGGTTTGCGCGAACGGCACGACGCGGTTTTCGTGGCCATCGGGGCGCAGCGTGCACAGGGGCTCCGCTGCGAAGGCGAGGAACACACCCTGGCGGGTATCGAGTTCCTCGAGCGCGTGGCCAACGGCGATCAGATCGATCTGGGCAATGATGTCGCGGTGATCGGCGGCGGCAATACCGCCATGGACTGTGCCCGCTCCGCGGTTCGCTTAGGCGCGCACAACGTGCGGGTGCTCTATCGCCGAAGCCGGCCGGAGATGCCCTCTCTGATGGAGGAGGTGGAGGCCGCGGAAGCCGAGGGCGTGCAGATCGAGCTACTGGTTGCGCCGGTGCGGCTGGCACCGAGCGGGCGCAGCCTG
>Ga0181529_10002257_pt1 | contig 23444 bp, 19 predicted proteins | sample PEATcosm2014_Bin_36_FD_119763 | JGI IMG/M metagenome (GOLD analysis project Ga0181529, IMG submission 119763) | Peatland microbial communities from MTU Mesocosm Facility, Houghton, MI, USA - PEATcosm2014_Bin10_30_metaG | ecosystem: Environmental > Terrestrial > Soil > Wetlands > Peat | place... | reverse complement strand
CGCCGGGGAATCGAGATTGGTGTCCATCGAGATGGGCAGACGGCGTCCCAGGCTCGCCATCGCGCTGGCGGTCACTTCGACGCGGCCGGGGAGTTTCTCTTCCAGGGAAGTGACACCCTGATGTACCTCTGGATTGCGGAAGCCGGGCGCAAATCCCACTGCTCCTGGCTTGACCATGCTTCCCGGCGCGCCTTGCAAAACGTAGGGAAACGGCGGAGCGCCGCCACCGTTGTCTGGAAGATCGTCCGTGGGCCGCGTAAAAAAGCTTAGCTCGCCGGCAAGAGAGCCGGTCTGGGTCAGCGCCGTCTCGACCGCGGCATTATCCGTGCGGCCAAAGTAGATGCCGTATCCAAACCGCAGCAAAGGCAAATGGCTCTCGCCGGTTCCCAGCGCGAGACTCACCCTCGGACCCCAGTTATTGCCGAGACTGGGCAGCCGCGGCGTCGGCAGATTCACGGGGTTCTGAAGCGCGGCTATCGGCGGCGGCAACTGCTCCCGCTCCCAGCGCAACCCGGCTGAAACGACTAGCAGCTTGCCAGCCAGCCACTGTGTGGCCGCATACCCCGCCCAGTCATTGGTGCTCATATGCCAATCGGCTGGGCCTAGGGTCTGCGAGTAGTACGAGTAGCAGGGCAGGGGGCCTCCACCGTTCAAGCCGCCCGCCGAGTCGCGCCATACCTTGCCCGTCTGGTCACAGGTGTGCCAGTTGTCGGGGTCCAGTTCCCCAGAGATTCCAAAATCTTGAAACGCCAGCGCGTCGGAGATGAAATTCTCCACGTTGGAGTAGGTGTAAGTTCCCGTCTGATTGCGCAGCAGGCTTGTCGCGTCGAAGTTATGACTGAAATCGAAGCCGGCCTTCAGCAACAGCTTGTCGTGAATCCAGTCCAACGACTCCTGCCCCTGGTAGAGGCGCTCGTCGGGATAGCTGCCCGATCCGAAGCGCGATGGGTTGCCGATGGTGAGTCCGTAACGATTATCCACGACGATCTGTGGCAACTGTCCCCATGCATCGCCGGCGAGAAAAGTCTTCTCAAGGTCGGATGGGATCGAAGGCCGCGCGCTTTGGACCTCGTGTCCAGTGGAGGCCTGGGTCACGGCCAGCAGATTAGGGGTTATGAAGGCTTCCCAACGGCCCAGCAGCCACTCCTGGCTGGCCTGGCTCGACCCGAAGCTGTGGTTGCCGTAACTCTCGGAAACCCGAGTCAGCCCTCCGCCTGGCGCGTTCCAATCCGCGCCAATGCCCTCCAGCGTAAAGCGATGGCGCTCGGCAGCCTGCCAGTCGAGCCGGCCAAAGCCGGTCCACTGCATGGCGGTGCGCGGAGAAGGGCCGAGCAGCGGACTGAGCGGGACACCCGTTAAACAACTTGAACTTGCCCCGCCCAGGGTTCCGGCCAATGTCTCCAACATGCAAGAGTATTTCGCCCGTTCCTCGGCCTCCGCATTGGCGCCGGGCAATCCCAGCCGAGCACTCAGCACCTGCATCTGATCGTCGGTCGGGTTGGCAAAAAAGCCGCTTATACAGACTCCGGTGCTGTCGTATCCCAGGCAAGGATGCCTCACCGTAGCGATTCCCGGATCGTTGCGGGTATAGCCATCCACAGCCGCAAACCAGAAGAGCTTGTCGCGGCGGATGCGGCCGCCCACGCCGGCGCCCCACGTCATTTCGTGGTCCGGCGGAGTGTAGGAGGGATTGTCGGACGGAGTATAGGACTGCGAGGAGAAGATCGGAACGGAGTTGTCGAGCGGAGCGATCTCTTTCACCCACTGGGTAAAGGGATTCCGCGCGCCCCAGGCGTTCTGGCGGTCGAAGATGAATCCCTGACCATGAAGCTGATCGCCGCCGCGCTGGGTCACTACGTTCATGCGCCCGCCGGCTGCCCTGGATACCTCAGCCTCCACGTTGCCGGCTGCCGTCTCGACTGCGCGGATTGCCGCCTCGCTTACCGCAAGTCCATGGCCTCCAATTCCAACCTTGCCATTCCAGCCGGCCCGTCTCCGCCCTGGCCCATCGGTCCTTGCCCTTGCGAAGCCTGTCCAGACGAGTTAGTCGAGCCAAAGGCCAATCCCCGGTCAATTCCGCCCATCTCGGATGCGGTTCGCTGCTGGCCCGCACCCTGCAGAGAGATCTCCGCTTGACCTGCTGCCGGAGTTGCGGATGTCGGTGTGTTGTCCAGGACAAAATCCTGCCAGTGCCGGCCGCTGACCGGCAAAGCCTGCAACTCCACTGCGCTTATCCTGGTGGTCTGTACCGGGGCTGCTGGTCCGCTCTCTTCAGAGGACGCAAGAACGGGCTGGTAACGAGCCTGTGCAATCTGCATCGCTGCCGCCTGTGCCGCGCGACTGGCTATCGCCACGAGGGCAGCGCCTCGCCCTATGGACAAAGCCTGGTTCACCATGCCCGGCCCGGGTGCAGACAGAGCTGGTTTGAGAGATCCCAGCCGTGCTAAAGTCAGCTCGGCTTGCCCCGGTACAGGCTGTCTCGGCTTGCTCGAAACCGCAGCGGCGTTTGCCGGAACAGCGTGCGCGGGAACTGGCACTGCGGGTTCCGGCAATAGCGAATTCTGTTTCTGGCTAGCCACATTGGGGGTCTTCAACGGCTGGGTAGCTACGCCAGGTTCCAGAATGGGAGCTGGCGCAGGAGAGGCTACTTCCACGGGCCTCCTGGAAACGGCAGGTGCTTGTGGAGGTGTGGCCCCCACAATCACCTTGCTCGCTGGCCGAGCCATCGACGTAATGGCAGGCCGCTGCGTTCCGAATTGCTCCTCGGTTTTTGCCGGTTCAGTCTCTCGCAGCGTCACATGAACCGAGGCGTGCGGTAGCGGCTCAAAATCCAATGCCGTTTGCGCCCGCGACTCGTGGCCGCCCGCAACGACAATCTCCTCCAGCTTGCCACGCCCCAGGTCTGGGCTTTTGGCCTCGAGCGAATACTCGCCCGGCTCCAGTTCGCTGAAGTGGTAAGCCCCATTCTTTGCGGTGGTTGTGGTGGCCTCGGCGCCGGTGGTCTCATGGCGCAGGGTGACGCTGACGCCCTCTAGAGGGTTTGAGTGCAGGTCGGTCAGTCGGCCGGCGAGCGAACCGGTCCCGTCGCCTTGAATCGATTGGGCAAGGCTCACCCTCCTCGCGCCCAACAGGAGCACGGCTAACGTGAGCGCTTTCGTCCAGTTGCCCCGTACCGCTGCCATCGAGTCCCCTGCTCGCGGCAGACCATGGGAAAAAGCAGTCTTCTTCTCCGGCCCGCTCTTGTGGCGGGTCCGAATTCGGGAAGAGTCCCCCCGGCCAGGTCAAGACAGAGATCCGTCTCAGATTGGCCGCGCTGATTTCCTTATTAAATGTGTTGCAAGCGATTGTAAGCCTCCTCCGGTAAACTGGAAAGACGGTATCTCACTTTTTGGCTGACATGGATGCCGTAGTCCGCAAAACGGAGTTCCCTGAGCTCTGATCTCTGACCCCTGATCCCTGGTAATCCATGTTCATCGATGAAGCAAAAATTCGCGTCAAGGCCGGCGACGGCGGCAACGGCTGCATGGCCTTCCGGAGGGAGAAGTTCGTTCCCCGCGGTGGTCCAAGTGGCGGCGATGGCGGCCGAGGCGGCGATGTCATCATGGTCAGTTCGCAGCGCCACAATACCCTCATTCATTTCCGCTACAACCCGGAACACAAGGCGCAGCGCGGCGAACACGGCCTGGGCTCGAACTGCACCGGCCTGGACGGCAACTCAATCATTCTGCAAGTCCCTGTCGGCACAAGCCTCTACGATCAGGAGACCGGCGAGCTGATTCACGACTTCAGCGAGCCCGACGAGCAGCTCGTCATCGCCAAAGGCGGACGAGGCGGACGCGGCAACCAGCACTTCGCGACCAGCACGCACCAGGCGCCGCGGGAGCACGAACTGGGCCGCGCGGGCGAGGAGCGCCACTATCGTCTGGAATTGAAGCTGCTGGCGGATGTAGGCCTGGTTGGCTATCCCAATGCCGGCAAATCCACGCTCATCTCGCGTATCTCCGCCGCCAAGCCAAAGATCGCTGATTACCCTTTCACCACACTGGAGCCGAACCTCGGCGTGGTCACCGTGGGTGAGGAACCCGATCAGGAGTCCTTCGTTGTCGCCGACATGCCGGGCCTCATCGAGGGCGCGCATCTTGGCTCCGGTCTTGGAACGCAGTTTCTCCGTCACATCGAGCGCACCAGCCTGCTGCTCCACCTGGTTGATGTTTCTGACGCATCGGGCCGCCCCGACCCGGTCGAAGACTTCAAGGTGATCAACAAGGAGTTAGCCAGCTTTACCAGCGGTATGAGTCAAGCGGAGTTCGACCCATTCGCCGACGATGCCGAAGAGCCTTCCAAGCCCAACCACCCACTGGCCAATAAGACCATGATCGTCTGCGCAACCAAAATCGACGCTGCCAACCCGGAAAAGCTCAAAAAGCTGACGACCCATGCAAAGCGCAGAAAGCTGGAGTTCCACGCTATCTCCGCTGTGACAGGCGAGGGAATTGACGAGTTGAAGTGGTCGCTGGCGCGCCATTTGGGGCCCCGCCAGGTGTCGGGCAGGGATCACAATTAGGCAGAAGTTGAACCGCAGTCGGGAGAGGTTGCGGCCTATCAGGTCTCAGAATCGAGACCTGATAAGTCTTGACGTTGCTCGTATTGAAGCCTTGACGGCTTCCATCATCACGCGAAAAAACGATGAGGGTTCTCGCTCTCCTTTTTGATCGCTCGACCGACAAGGTCACCAGGAGATCAGGAAAGTACAAGATTCGCCTTCATGGGCACGGCACGGCTTCGTAGCATCGTGCGTTACCGCCAAAGCCGCACCGGGCGAAGCAAAGCGCTTGGCCATCGCCTGAATGATGCCGTGATCGAAGTCGCAGGGATAAGGATTGCGGCACTCCATCGCTCCTTGCTTCTCACCGGTCTTCTTGAACGTGTAGTTGCCAATCTCTCCTCCACGATGATTGAGGTGATAGGCGATGTCGACCGATGACAGTGCGCTCTCCACGCTATCGATTCCCGGCGGGAACTTGGCGCTCTCGGGAATGCTCATTCCAATTCGATCCAGGGTCCTGGGGCCAACTGATTTTGAAATCTCCTCAAAGGCGTCCAGCCATGCCTGTTGCGGATACCACCCCGTCGGATCGGGGTCTTTGATTCCATGGCGCGCCAGAATATCAGAGGCCATTTGAGCGAAGGCTCCCATGCCTTTCACTACAGACAAGACCGTCTGACCGTTGACAAAAACTCCTTGCGAAAATGCGCGAAACCGTGCCATATGAATTCTCAACTCCTTCTGATTCTGACATCTGATTGATGTCGATATCTATTGCATCTTGGCAATACTATCGGCTGAACGAATCAAACTGTCCAAGGCGAGCCTGATCCGGCTCTGGGCGCAGAGATACGCAAAGCCTGGCAAAAGCCAAGCATCTCGTATTTCTATTGGACTCTTTGGGATACTCTGGAAAGGTTTCTGGCGGAGAGATGGGGATTCGAACCCCAGATAGAGCTTTTGACCCTATAACGGTTTAGCAAACCGCCGCCTTCAGCCACTCGGCCATCTCTCCGGGCCTGTTGGGGATTATACCGGAAATTGCCCAGGCTGCGCCTTGGAGCCTCTGCTCCACGCAGTTCTGCGCGATTTTGTGGCACTGGACTCGACCGGTTTCAACGGTGATTGGCCGCCTTCTTTGTGGCCGGCTTCGCCTTGTTTTCTTCAAACTGCCTGGCGCAGCGCTGTACCTGGTCGCGGGCGTAGGCTGCATCGTGCCAGCCTCTTACCTCGACCCGCTTGCCTTCCAGGTCTTTATAGATCGAAAAGAAGTGCGTGATCTCCTTGAGCATGTGCGGATAAATGTCTGTGTAGTTCCAGATATTGGCAAAGCGCGGGTTGTTTTTGCCGACCGCCAGCACCTTCTCGTCCAGAACTCCCTGGTCCATCATCTCCAGCAGGCCGATGGGACGCACCTCCTGGACACAGCCCGGAAAGCTCGGGCCCGGCACCAGCACCAGCACGTCGAGCGGATCGCCGTCGTCGCTCAGCGTGGAGGGAATGAAGCCGTAGTCGCCGGGATAATGCACCGGAGAGTGCAGGTTGCGGTCCAGCTTGAAAACGTGCAACTGCTTGTCGTATTCGAACTTCTGCGTTCCGTCGAGCGGGATTTCGATGACGGCGCGGAAGACCTCGGGGGAGCGGTCGCCGATCGGCAACTCCAGATAATTGACCATCTTGTCTGTTTCTCCTCGGGTGGGACTCGGCTAGGTGCGGGGAATCGAACCGGAAATGGGGCAATGGACCAACAGCCTTCCGGAGATTCTATAATCATGGATGATGAAGGCAAATGTCTATGTCACGTTGAAGACTTCGGTCCTGGATCCGCAGGGCCAGACCATCCACAACGCCTTGCGCAAGATCGGATTTGCGGATGTAACCGCAGTGCGGCAGGGCAAGTACTTCGAGCTTTCGCTTGATGGGAGCCTCTCGGCCGAGGCCGCCACAGCTCAGGTCGAGCGTATCGCCCGCGAGGTGCTCACCAACCCGGTGATCGAGGAGTTTACCTACCGGATTGTGGAATAGCGAGCCTCGGTTCAGGCGGGTTGCGGCTAAGAGGGCGCGATGGGGACTCTGCGCTCATCGAGCTTACGCTCGGATTCTTTCTCCCACCTTCAGGCAGGTTTCAGGTATACTTGCGGGGGATTCGGAGGAAGCATGACGATGCGCACTTTCCTCAGTGGGTTCTTTCCATCTCCTGAATTTCGCCTCACCGCCGTCTTGCTAGCGGCGCTAGCCTGCGGCGCTCCCGGCCTCTGCGGCCCCATTCATGAAGCGGCTGAGCAAGGTGACCTGCCCAAGGTCACGGCGTTGCTCAATGGCGATTCGGCTCTGATTTTCAGCAAAGATGTAGACGGTGCGACGCCTTTGCACCTGGCGGCGCGCATGGGCCGCAAAGACATGGCGGCATTGCTGCTGGCCCGCAGGGCCGATGTCAATGCAAGGGACAACGACGGAAATATGCCCCTGCACCTGGCGGCGCTGGGCGGCCACACGGACATTGCTGAGTTGCTGCTGGCTCATGGGGCCGAAGTCAATGCCAGGGACAACAACGGCGACATGCCTTTGCACCTCGCGGCGCGCATGGGCAGCCCTGATGTGGCGGAATTACTGCTGGCCCACAAGGCTGAAATCAATGCCAAAGATGATGCAGGCTACTCGCCTTTGCACCTTGCTGCAGTTGACGGCCACACCGACGTGGCGGAGTTGCTGTTGGCCCGCAAAGTTGAGGTCAACATCAAAAACGCCGAGGGCAATACGCCCTTGCACCTGGCTGCGCAGATGGGCGACAAGGACATGGCGAGTCTGTTATTGGCCCACAAGGCCGAGATTAATGGCAAAAACAAAGACGGTGACACACCCTTGCATCTGGCGGCGTTCAATGACCGGGTGGATGTAGCGGAGTTGCTGGTGGCGGGCAAGGCCGACGTCAACGCCAGAGACAACCTCGGCAACACACCTCTAAAGAGCGCCGCCCTTAAAGACAACAATGATGTTGTGGAATTATTGCGTCAGCATCACGGCCGCTGATGAAAGCGTTTTCTTGGGCATAGTGTGAACCCGACCAGGGTATCGTGGGCGATGCTCACTCAACCCCGGGATCGAAGATCTGTCCTCGGGGCTCCAGCTAGGCCAGATCTCTCGCTTGCCTGCCGGGATACCCGTCGCGCGGTTTTTTGCGCGATACGGGTGGAACGCCGTCCGCCTGAGTGGTCTTAACAGGTGTTAGTTCCCCGCCCCGGCCGTCGTTTTGACCAGCACTAACTGCTGCTGGTCGCCGGCGGCGATCTTCTGGTAGTAGTCGCGCAGGGCGGGGTATTGTTTGGATTCGATCAGAGGGACAAAGCTGGCAAAGGTGTGACGAATGTCGATGGATCCCGCACTGGGAGTGGTCTTCACCACCAAGGTAGCGTGGTCTGGCCAGGGCAACTGAATCGGTTGCGGAGCGCTCTCGACTGTGAATCCGGCTGGCAGGTGGTAGACCGCGTCGTCAATCACCTGCTCGGCATAGTGCAGATCGACCGCGGTCTCGCGCTTCTCTTCGCTCACAAACTGCCGACGAGCACCGGTCGAAAAGAAAAAACCGGGAAGCATCAGGCGCTTGGCGGTGGAACTGCCCGATTGCCCGGAGACCCTGGCGGAGATCGAAAGATAGCCGGTTGAAGTCTCCAGCCCCTGAATCTTGTCTACATCTCCGCTGATTCCCTGCGGCAGCAAATCGTGCAGGGACTCGTTGAGCTGCTTCTTCACTTCATCCGGGTCGGAGGTGAGGTTAAGCTGGCGCCAATGCAGGGCCGCCGGGCCGTTCATCAGGATTTTAACCGTGCCACTGATCCCGCCTTGCGCGTCGACGGTTAGATCGGCGGCGTGCGCGGTGATGGCGTCTTTGACGTTATTGGGCGGCGTGTAGACCGGCGCCTTGGTGTTCTCCTGAATTCCTCCAGCCAGCGTATGGGACCATTTCAACTGGCCAAAGGGGCAGAGCTTCTCGCCGGGGTCAACGTAAATGTCTTTGCCGTCGATGTGAAGCACCACCAGCAGGGAATCGAATTGGTACAAAGAGAGATAGTTGGGATCGAAGATGCGTTGATTGCGGTCGGCCACCTTCAGCCCATCCGCATTGAGTCCTACAGCGCGGGCCATTGCCAGATAAAGGGCGGCAATGTCATTGCCCGAACCGCTCTTCTCATTCCAAACATCCTGCGCTTTCTTCAACTCCTTTTTGAGATGAAGCTGCTTGCGCTCCTCTTCGGTCTTGGCGCGAGAGAAGTCGGTGTTGTCTAAGGCCTGCACGGCGTCATAGAGCTTGCGCGCCTTGGCCTCGGCCGTATCGGCGCCCGCGGTAATCTGGCTGGCCGCATCCCTGACCGTCGAACTCTGGCTGGCAAACTCGTTTAATTGTCCCGACCAGCGCTTGATCTCGTCTTCCCAGTAAAGATCCGCGGTGTTATAGGGGGTGTAAAAGAAGCGTACATGGTAATGCAAGGCATTCTCTGGAGGAGCATTCGCCTCGCGAACAAAAGCCGGCACATCCTGAATGTCCAGAGTGAAGTCGCCCTTGGGATTCCTGGTTGTCGTGAATCCAGCAGGCAGGCGTTGCGTAAAAAGTATGTAGTGGGCGCGTTCTCCATCGACGTAATGATCCACACCACTTCCCAGAACATTCGTCTCCAAGTCGCTATAGGGATTCCAATAGAAATGCGCCTTGTGGACATAGATCGACTGCTGCACGTCCCAGTCGGGAACCGAACTGGCCAACGCACTGGAATAGTAGTCTTCATCTCCTATTTCAACCCCGGTGACTTTGCCCCCGGTCAGCGAAATGCTCCACTTGTACTCCAGGATGCTGCCCACCTCGACACTGGGCAGATTGAAAACGGCAGCCTTCACGTGGTTGTTGTGATTCTTGAAGACCAGCAGGTCAGAGGCTTTGCCGGCGAGCGGAATGACGGTGCCGTCGGAATGAATCGTGCGCCCTTCGATGACAGGCATCTCGCTGGCGCCGGGAACGTAAGGCACCTCGACAGTAGCCCACTCCTTGCCCAGCTCGGTGAGCACCTTGATGCGCGCATAGCTGCTGATGTAATGGTTGCGGTTGTCGCTGGTCTCCTCGCGATAGAGAAAAACGGCCGGAGCGCCCGGAGCCTTGGGGTCCGATGTCATTTGCAGCTCGTCTTTTGTCGGTTCCTGAAACCTTTGAGCCGCGGCCGCAAGAGGCAACGACAATGCCGCTACGGTCAGCACAACACCCGCATACCAATGAAAACGCATCTTCCATCCTCACTATGCGCGAAATCCCGCGCCATACAACGCTGGAGATTGAGCTACAAAGAATGTGCCTTTGATCGCGCAGCCATCATATCACCAAACCCGACTGCCTAAACGCCGAGCGGCCTCACGCCAGGTTGCGTGAGGCCGCTCAGGTGTTTCAGTTGTCCGCCAGTCAGGACCGGTTTTGGATTGACGACAGAAATCAGTTGCTTTCCTTGGTTTCAATTCTCATGCCATAGAACGATCTGTGCACAAAGAAGGCCGAAACCAGGAAGAATGCGACTGCCAGCACGTGTGTGAGCAGAGGGTTGCTGGCAGTGAGCGTCACGGCCAGCTCGACCGCCAGTAAACCGAACAAGGTGGTGAACTTGATGATCGGGTTCATGGCCACGGACGAGGTGTCTTTGAACGGATCGCCGACGGTGTCACCGATGACGGTCGCGTCGTGCAGAGGCGTACCCTTCTGTTTCAGGTCGACCTCGACGACTTTCTTCGCATTGTCCCATGCGCCGCCGGCATTGGCCATGAAGATCGCCTGATACAGGCCGAAGATCGCGATCGAGAACAGATAGCCGATAAACAGGAACGGCTCCATAAACGCGAACGAAAGTGTCGCGAAGAAGACAGCGAGGAAGATGTTGAACATACCCTTCTGCGCGTACTTGGTGCAGATCTCGACCACCTTCTTGCTGTCTTTAACCGAAGCCTTCTCCTCGCCTTCCAGCTTGATGTTGGCTTTGATGAATTCAACCGCGCGGTAAGCCCCAGTGGTGACGGCCTGCATGGAAGCACCGGCGAACCAGAAGATCACCGCGCCGCCGCAGATCAGCCCGAGCATGAAGGGCGCGTGCAGCAGGGAGAGCTTATTGACGTCCTGGGTCAGTCCGTGGGTCAGGGCCATGATGATTGAGAAGGTCATCGTGGTAGCGCCGACCACGGCAGTGCCGATCAGCACTGGTTTGGCAGAAGCCTTGAAGGTATTACCGGCTCCATCGTTGGCTTCCAATAGGTACTTGGCGCGCTCGAACTTGGGGTCGATGCCGAAGTCCTTCTTCAACTCAGCTTCGATCCCAGGAATCGTTTCGATCAGCGACAGCTCGTAGACCGATTGTGCATTGTCGGTCACCGGGCCGTAGGAATCCACCGCGATCGTGACCGGCCCCATTCCCAGGAAGCCGAAGGCGACCAAGCCAAAGGCGAAGACCGCGGGAGCCAGCATCATGACATCCATGGAGCCGCCCAGGCTGCTGAAGAAATAGCCCAATCCCATCAACGCAACCATGCTCAGTCCCAGCCAGTAGGCGGAAAAATTGCCGGCCACGAGTCCCGACAATATTCCCAGGGACGCGCCGCCTTCCTTCGCCGAAGTGACGACTTCCTGCACGTGAGCTGAATTGGTGGAAGTGAAGACCTTGACAAACTCGGGGATGATCGCGCCCGCCAGGGTTCCGCAGGAGATGATCGAAGCAAGCTTCCACCACAGCGACCCGTCACCGAGGGTGGGGATCATGTAGAAGGAGACGACGAAGGTAAGAATGATCGAAACAATGGAGGTGATCCACACCAGCCAGGTCAACGGCGTCTCAAAGTCCATTTCGTCGGCATTCGCATATTTCGCGTTGGAGATCAAGCCGTTGAGGAAGTATGCGCCCGAACTAGAGACCAGCATGGCCACGCGCATGACAAAGATCCAAACCAGCAACTGCACTTGCGTCTTGGGATCATGAACAGCCAGCAAAATGAAGGTGATCAAGGCCACGCCAGTAACGCCGTAGGTCTCGAATCCGTCTGCGCTGGGTCCAACCGAATCGCCCGCGTTGTCGCCGGTGCAGTCGGCGATGACGCCGGGGTTGCGGGCATCGTCTTCCTTGATCTTGAAGACGATCTTCATCAGGTCTGCGCCAATGTCGGCGATCTTGGTGAAGATGCCGCCGGCGATACGCAGAGCAGCCGCGCCCAGCGACTCGCCTATGGCGAAGCCGATGAAGCAGGGACCCGCGTAATTGGCCGGGATGAACAGCAGGATGAAGAGCATGATGAGCAGCTCGACAGAGATCAGCAACATGCCGATGCTCATGCCGGCCTTCAGTGGAATCTCAGAGATTGCAAAAGGCTTGCCGCGCAATCCGGCGAATGCGGTCCGTGAGTTGGCAAAGGTGTTGACGCGAATTCCAAACCACGCTACACCGTAGCTGCCCGCAATACCGACCAGACTGAAGCCCAGGATGATAGGCAGGGTAACCGCGACATTTCCCACTGGCGCCAGCCAGCCGAAGTACGCCGAGATAATCACCGCAATGAAGGCCCAAAGCCAAAGAATGAACTTGCCCTGCGTGTACAGATAGGTTTTGCAGGTCTCATAGATCAGCTCGGAGATGTCGCGCATCGACTGATGAACCGGCATATTCTTCAACTGCACAAAGATCACCAGACCAAAGAGCAGGCCGGCGAAGCAGAAGATCAATCCGATCTCCAGAAGGTTATGTCCATTTATGCCGAAGAAATTCACGATCGACAAATCTGGAAGGGTCAGGCTGGCCTCGCCTCCTGCCTTTTCCTGCGCGCCGGCGAGTGCGGGAAGCAGCAGCGCGCCCATGAGAGCTGCCACGGTCTTCGACTGATGTTTCACAAATGCCAAAGCGCCGATCATCTGGCGTCTAGTGATGAAGGCCATGAGCAGCGCAAGCGCGCTGACGGCCAGAAAGATACACACCCAATACTGTGCAGTCACAAATCCTCCCAAGCTGATTTCAAGCTGAATTGCTGATGGCTTACCGCGAACGGAACCGGAAAACACGAGAATTTTCCGCAAGAATAGTCATCCGAAGGCTATCATCCGGTCCCAGCACTGTCGAGTGACTGCAATCACAACGATTCACATAGGATTCCGGGAATGGAATGCTTCGCCCCAAAATGGCTCTCGCGCCGCTTCTTCTCTCTACTCAAGGGGAATCTCGATCTTGTCGCCGGGAAGCACGATCTGCAGGTTCTGATCGCCTTGATCGCGCTCCTGGCCATGGGGAAGAGGATGCAGCTTGAAGAGCACCAGCAGGTTGCGCCCCGGGTCGTCGAAGGCGCGGAAGCTGGCTACCTGTTCGAGCGAAAAGTGCTGGTGAATGTCGGCCAGAGTGCCGGGGTCGAAGTCGTTCCACGTCGCGTACCAGCCTGGCTGATAGCGGGCCATCTTCTCTGCCAGATCCTGCGTACCGAAGTCGTCGCATAGAGTGGGCAGGTGGGTGACAAGGGTGATCTGGTCGCTGCTGATCGTCAACAGCAGCCGGTTGCCGTTTGGGTGGGCATCAATGTATTGGGTAAGCCGCCGGGCCGCGTCGACAAAGGTGTACTCCGGATGGGCGGCGTAGTTCAGCGTTTGGAAACCATTAAAGGCCGAAGTCAGGACCGCCAGGGCGACAACCACCGTGCCAAAGAGCCGTTTCGGTGAGAAGCGCGGGCTCGTCTCAATGGCCGGAATGGCGTCGCAGAGCAGCGCTCCGGCCCCTTGCGCAACTACGAAAAAGCTGAAGACGGCTACCACGGCAAAATAGCGCGGCTGAGGGTGATTCTGATAGGTCATGAAGCAGATATATCCGGCCACCGCCAGGAGCGAGGCGCCAAAGACAGGGTCCATAAATAAAGTACGGGCCCACAGACCGCGTTGCTGCGACGGGAGGTTTGACCGGACCACGCCCCGAATTGCCACCACAAATGCAACCAGGGTCACCAGGCCGGCCAGTGGAATCAGGATGCGGCCCACCCACAGCCCGCCATGAAAGGACCACCAAAGGCTTACAAGCGGCCAGATTAACTCATTCGGCTTGGCGTATTTATTAACAAAGAAAAGATACTTATAGTCGGCGTAAAAGCCCGAGTGAATGATCAGCGCCATCCAAAGGCCATAAGCAGCGGAAAATGCGCCGGCGGCAGCCAGGGCGCAGCGAACGATCAGCTTTCGGCGATCCCAGAGCGGCAGAAGCATTGCCCAGCCCAGCGCCGGCAAGAGAAAGACGGCGGTGGTCTTGGTGAGCACCATCAGCGTGAAGAGCAGGCCAATTACCACCGAAGCGGCCACGGGGCGGCGCATCCGGGGCAGGCGGACGGAGAGATTGAGGGCTGCCAGGGTGAGGCCAGTCAACAGCGGCTCAAGAATCGCGAGCCGGCTGAAACAATAGAGAAAGGGGCTGGTGACGATCAGCGTCAAGGCAAGCATCGCCACCCAGCGCGGACCGCGCGCCCTCAGCAAGATATAACTCAACAGCAGATTGCAGCAGAAGATTGCGACGGCCAGTCCGCGTGCCGCCTCCACCGTGACCCCGGTGAAGAAGAAGAGCACCCACTCAAGGAACGGCCAGAGAGGCAAGGCAGGAGCGGGATTGAAGTCCCCCGCGAGATACCAGTTGCCGAAGAGATGGGCTCGGATGGCGGCGTTGCCGTACCATCCTTCGTCGGTATACTTGGCCCAATCCATGAACCACGGCGTGTGGTTGGGAAAATCGGCGCCGAGATGCAGGGCATGGAGCAGCGCGAACGAGACGATGAATAGCAGCCAAAGGGCGGTCAGCCAGCGCTTATGCGAGATCGTCAACCTTTGTTTCCTCACGAGAAGAGCACAACCGCATTTCGCTCGTCAACCAGGCGGTGTCCCGATGCAGGCGCGCGTCCGCAAAAGCCGAAATCAAGCGCCTCAAAGGGGATATGTAAGTATATCCCGGCGGATGCATGACTCGTTACTGCCGCGAATCTCCATTCCACGGGTTGGGAGTAAGTGTCACTTTCAGAATTACTTGGCGTTGTATTTCAGAGTTATTTGGCGTAGCGTCGTTGCATGCAAGAGTTGAGCGGAGTATCCGAAGCAGCTCGGGATCTTGCGATGTCGCGTTTTCGGCAGATCCAGCCATATCTGGAACAGCGGCGGTCCCTCCAGCTAGTCGCAGCCGAAGCAAAACTCTCTTTTCGGACCGTCCAGCGGTGGGTAAGCCAGTATCGGAAGCTTGGGCTTGTAGCGCTCGTACGCAAGTCACGCGAAGATCGCGGTGCCCGCAGGGTGGTCTCGCCAAAGATCAAGGCGGCGATAGAAGGACTTGCTCTTGAGAGACCTGCCTTACCGATCAGATCCATCTGTCGGCAGGTTCGACAGTTTGCGGAGGCTACGGGCGAGCCCCTTCCACGCTACGGAACCGTCTATGACCTCGTCCGTGAGATCCCCAACGCGCTGCTCACTCTCGCTCACCACGGCGGCAAGGCATATGGCGAAGGCTTCGATCTCGTTCACAGACGTGAGGCACCGCGATCAAACGCCATCTGGCAAGCAGATCACGCGCAGCTGAGCATCCTCTTGCTGCGGGAAGGCGGGCAGGCTGCTCGACCTTGGCTGACCATCGTAATCGACGACTACAGCCGCGCCATTGCCGGCTACTATCTGGGCTTCGATCCACCTTCTTCGATGAGAACAGCCCTCGCGCTTCGACAAGGTATTTGGCGGAAGGGGCATCCTCATTGGCATATATGCGGCATTCCAGAGGTTCTCTATACGGACAATGGTTCCGATTTCACCTCGAAGCACATAGAACAGGTTGCCGTCGATCTCAAGATGCGCCTTGTGTTCTCGACTCCAGGCAAACCTCAGGGACGTGGCCGGATCGAGCGTTTCTTTCGGACGGTGAACCAGATGTTCCTTTGCGAACTCGACGGTTACATCAAGAGGAAACGACATAAGCCCAGCCTCACACTCGAACGGTTCGAAGAGCTATTTCGAACATTCCTGCTTGAGACGTATCACCGCCGAACCAGCGTCGAAGGAAGGCCGGTTCCTTCGGAACGCTGGGAAGGAGGCGGATTCTTACCGCGCATGCCTGAATCGCTTGAACAGCTTGACCTTCTGTTAATGCAGGAAGTCCGCGCCCGCAAAGTGCGTCGGGATGGCATTCACTTTCAAGGTTTGCGATACCTGTCACTCACCCTTGCCGCTTACGTCGGCGAAGATGTGACCATACGATTTGATCCAAGGGATATGGGCGAGATCCGCGTTTTCCATAAGGATCGTTTCCTTTGCCCAGCCGTTTCCGCAGAGTTGGCGGGCGAGACGATTCCGTTGCGAGATATCATTCGCGTGCGCAACCAACGTCGCCGCGAACTGAGCTCGTTGCTGCATGATCGGCAACAGGTGGTCGATTCACTTCTGCAGTTGAAAAGAGGCACCGCTCCCAAGGAGATCCATGCAAAAGCCGCCGTCTTACCCGTATCCGAGGTCCGCATCAAAAGGTACCGCAACGAGTAGCCGCGCGTTTGTCGAAACGATCGAATACAGCAGATTTGTTGAATTCTGCGATGCCTGCCGCCACTTTCGCTACATCGGGCTATGCTACGGACCGCCAGGTATTGGAAAAACACTCTCCGCCATGCGCTACAGTCGAGCGGACCAGATTGTTCCACGTGATCGCTGGACGAGCGAAGTAAGCGACGATCTTCCTGTCGACACACTGCTTTACACGACTTCCGTGATCAACACTCCATCCAGGGTCGAGAATGACATCAATATGGCTCGCGAAAGAGTGATGAGCATCGTACTCGACCCGCTTCGGCGAGAGGAGCTGATCGTTCTCGAGGAGATCAGAATCAAAGACGAGAAGAGACGAAGAGAGATTATGGAAAGGCCAGGCTGCTCCCCATGTGACCGCCCGGCCGTTGATCCAATCTATTTTGAAACTTACAAGCGATATCAAGCCAAAGAGCGAGCGGTCTCGGACCCGACGACTCTAATCCTCGTGGACGAGGCCGATCGTCTCCAGATGAACAGCCTCGAGCAAATGAGATCCATCTTCGACGAGGGTACTGCCGGTATGGTTCTCATCGGCATGCCGGGTATCGAGAAGCGCATCGCCCGCTTTCCTCAGCTCTACTCGCGCATCGGGTTCGTCCATGAGTTTCGCCCTCTCGATGCGGCTCAAGTTCAAGAATTGCTCGAAAGGCGATGGACCCCAGCCGGCGTTACGCTTCCGGAGGAGCAGCTCATCCCGGAGGTCATAGCGAGCCTCATACGGATGACCGGAGGGAACTTCCGACTCCTGACTCGCCTTCTCACTCAGATCGAGCGGGTTCTCAGCGTCAACGACCTTCATCTAGTCTCGACCTCAGTCGTCGAAGCGGCGAGGGACAGCCTCGTCATCGGACCCGCCTAGAACCAGATACGCCAAATAATTCCGAAACATTACGCCAAATAGCGATCAAAGCAACAGAGTAAGATAGGTTGCAAGGAGGTGCCATGGCAACCGCGACAACATACGTTACCGTGGATGAATATGTGCGCAGCTCCTTCGAGCCCGACGCCGAGTACGTCAGTGGCCAGGTCGAGGAGCGAGCCGTGGGAGAATTCGATCACTCAATGTGGCAGAAGGCAATCGTATTCTGGTTCGAACAGCAGGCGCGTGCTGCTCAAATTCGTGTCTGCCCGGAACTACGTGTGCAAGTTGCCGCCGATTGCTTCCTCGTCCCCGATGTGACGCTCTTGGACCGCAACCGGCCCATCGAGCAGATCGTCACCCATTCCCCGGTCGCCGTCTTCGAGATACTCTCGCCAGCCGACGCAATGAGACGCGTGATGAGCAAGTGCGGAAGATACGAGCAAATGGGCATTCGGACCATCCTGCTCATCGACCCAACCGGTCCGAAGTACCGCTATGTTGCCGGGCGGCTTGAACCGCTGGATGTTCGCGCCTTCGATCTTCCCGGCAGCCTTGCCCGCTTCGATCTGGACGAAATCGAGAAACTGCTCGACTAAAGTCGGCCCAGCCTAAAGCAGCCCGCCACGGCCGGTCAGGCGGCGCGAAAGCAGCCACGAGAGTAGCGATGCGCCCAGTGCCAGGGTCACCCAACCGGCCGACTCAGCCGGACGCATGAACGCCGCAGAAAGATGTGGCGGAGTGAGCGTGATCGAACTCAATGCCGGCAGCCCGAGGCGCACAAACTCGAAGCCGCCCCAGCCGAAGACTCCGGCGGCGAGCAGAATGCCGGGGATGGCCCGCTTCCATGGAAAAGGAATGGGCGGAGTCACGGCCGACTCTTCCTCAACGCGCTCCATCACTGAGGCCATGAAGCCCGAAGAGGGGATGACTTCCTCTTCTGTTGCGAGAATCCGATCGATCTCAATGTCGATCCTGCTGCTCCCGGCGCGCTCTTGTTGTGTATTGGCTGGCTTCAATCCGTGACCTCCTTTCCTCTCTCCAGTGCAGAGACTTCCATCGCGACGTGCTCGCCTTCGAGATGCGGAAAGCGATGTCGCAAGAGTGCCCGCGCCCGCGAAAGGCGCGCTTTAATGGTTCCCTCGGGCAGGCCCAGGTTGCGGGCCGCCGCGGCCACGTCCTGCTCATGAAAGTAGTACAAGATGACCGGTTCGCGATAGCGCTGGGGCAGAGCCAGCACGGCTCGCCTCACTACTTCGTAGCGTCCTCGCTCTTCGAGTTCTCGCTGCTGAGACGCTGCACCTGCGGGTTCGGGAGCATTCTCCAGAGGAAGTGTCTCGGTAGGGGAGCGCTTCAACTCGGAGCGGTAGACGTTGGCGGCCAGCGCAAACAACCATGTCGAGAAGCTTCCCTCGCGTCGCCACTGGGCCAATCCGCGCCAGGCGCGGATGAATGCCTCCTGGGCCATCTCTTCGGCGCGTCCGCGGTCACGGCAATAGCGCCAGGCCATATTCACGAGCGGTCCCTGCCAACGGCGGACGATCCCCTCGAATGCCTGCGCGTTTCCGGCCAGCACGCGCGAGACGTCGGTCAGATCGTCTGCCGCGTTGTTCTGCGTCGTGCTCGTGAGGGTCGTGGCCAATACAAGCATTCTCCGCTCAGTGAGACCGGAAAGCCAGCAGCCGGGTTGCATTTTGTTGCAACAAGAATATCTCAGAAGAAAATGCAACCGTATTCGGCAGCCTTCGGTCCCACCGGATGTAAGGGAAGAAATCCCTTCAGGTGGCACAGGAGGATTTTTATGATGCATCTGGTGTTGGGGATCTTCGAGAACCCCGTGAATGGCTTGTGGGTGTTTCTTTCGATCGGCGCGGTTTCGCTTTTTGTCATCTTCATTCCAACCGTGACGTGGATCGATAAACAACACAAGGAGCGCATTGCGTTTTATAAGGCCGAGACGATCCGGCGCATCACCGAGGCCTCGGGCGAGGGCGCCAAGGCGGCCATTGAACTCATGCGCGAAGAGAGTCGGATGGAGCGGATCAAGAAGTATGAAGGTCTGAAACTCGGCGGCCTGATCTGTATCGGCGTCGGCGCGGCAATGGTGATCTTCATGCGTGTGATGGTAGGTTCGGACCCAGACACTCCCTACCTTGTCGGACTCATTCCCGGTTTTGTCGGCGTGGCGCTTCTGGTCTATGTCTATGCGCTGGCCGGGCATTGGGAAGAGGGGCCTAAGGGCTGAATCTCCGGGTTGTCTGGGGCATCGAACAGGTAGTTGTTTAAACAACTACCTGTCAGATGTCTGGAGGATCGACCCATGATCGCAAAGCAGCAACGCCAGCCCGCAATCTTTCTCCCCCACGGCGGAGGGCCCTGTTTTTTCATGGACTGGACCTGGGGGCCAGCGGATACATGGAAAGCCACGCAGCGGTTTCTGGAAGGTCTGGCGGCGACGCTGCCTGAGACTCCCAAAGCGATGGTGGTCATCAGTGGCCACTGGGAGGAGCCAGTCTTCACCGCGAGTGACGCAGCTTACCCTGAATTGATCTTCGACTACTCCGGCTTTCCCGCGCACACCTACCGGTTAACCTGGCCCGCTCCCGGTGAACCTGAACTGGCAGGACGAGTCGCGGATCTGTTGAGTCAGGCCGGTTTGCCATCGGCGGTGAATCCAAACCGAGGCTTCGACCACGGCGTCTTTGTGCCGCTCAAGGTCGCCTTTCCAGAGGCGCGGATCCCAGTGGTCACGCTTTCGCTGGCGTCTTCACTCGACCCGGCTTTGCATCTGGCGGCTGGACGGGCGCTGGCTCCGCTGCGCGATGAGGGAGTGTTGATCGTCGGGAGCGGCATGAGCTTTCACAATCTGCGCGGCTATCTCCGCCCCGAAACGCCGGAACGAGCACGGGCCTTCGACGCGTGGCTGACCCGAGCCGTCGAGTCGACGGCGGCAACTCGCGAAGCCTTGCTGACTCGGTGGCGCGAGGCTCCCTTTGCGGCCTACGCACATCCGCGCGAGGAGCACTTGATTCCACTCATGGTTGTCGACGGCGCGGGCGGCGAAGCAGCCGGAAGCCGGATCTTTGGCGATGAGCCGATGGGTGCGGCCATCAGCGCTTACCGCTTCGATTGAGTGAGCAGGCTTCGGGAAATTGGAGCTGGTCGGGGTTTGTGATGCCCATATCTGGCGCGATAGGACTGCGCCAGATATGGGGCACTTGGGGTCTATGGTTTCCCACCCATTCGCCAGAAAGAGGGCGAATGGATGGGGCACGAAGGCACAAACTGGAGTCCCGACTTAGGCAAGGACGTGCAAGAGAATGCCGATGCCGGCTCCGCCAAGAATCAGCCAGGTCGCGTTAACCCGGTAACGCAGCAGCAGAGACGCACTCACCAAACCGAGCGCCAGAGTCCACCCATCCGTCATCGCGGCCCGGCCGAGCAGGAGAGCGACGGCGGCCATCAGGGCCACGGCGGCTGCGTTGACGCCATCGAGAAAGGCTGATGCCAGCTTCGATCTCCGAATGCGTCCGGCCAGCGCACCAACCAGGCCGGACATGAAAAAAGAGGGCAGGAAGATGGCCAGCGTCGCTACGACGGCACCAGACCATCCACGCAACAGATAGCCCAAAAAGGTCGCCGTGGCGAAGACCGGGCCGGGCGTCACCTGGCCCGCGGTGACGGCATCGAGCAACTGTGGCTGGGTCACCCAATGCAGCCGATCCACCAGATCAGCCTGGAGAAAGGCCACCAGCACGTAGCCGGAGCCGAAGACTACCACTCCCAGTTTGAGAAAGACGAGGAAGATTGAGGTGAGTCCGGCCGTGCTGGCCGCACCACCCGCGGCCACAGCGCCTGTCGCCGGAAGCCCGGCAAAACCCATCACCGCCTCTCGCCTTGAAGCTGCCCAAGTCGCCAGCATCGCCAGGCCGCCTGAGGCGAGCAGCACCGCGATTGGTGGCGCACCTGCGAGAACCACTGCGAAGCACACCAACCCAGCCACCGCCAACGGCCAGCGGCGAAACGCCGTGCGCCCCAGGTTCCACACGGCCTGGACGATGATGGCGACCATTACGGGTTTCGCTCCGTAAAGCACTCCCTGGACCAGGGGAAGGCCGCCATAGCGCACATAAGCCCACGCCAGTGCGAGCGTAGCCAGCGAGGCGGGCAGAATAAAGCACCCTCCCGCAACCACAAGACCCACCCAGCCTCTGCGGCTGTATCCCAGAGCCATGGCCACCTGGGTAGAACCAGGGCCGGGCAGCAGGTTGCAGGCGCCCACCAGGTCGAGGAACTCCTCGCGGCTCATCCATCCCCGCTGCTCGACGGCCTCCCGCTCCATCAAGAGGATATGAGCAGCCGGGCCGCCAAAGGCCGTCAGTCCCAGGCGCAGAAACAATTGAAGAATTTCGCCCAGGGAAGATTTGGCGGCGGGAGCCATGCTATTTGACTAGTCTCCTTGACTGGAGGGTGCGGGAAGCTTGTGGCGCGCGCGGCGGCGGCACATGACCGGCGATGAAACTACGCCCAGCAATCGGTGAAATTTACCGGACCGCCTAGTTTCCGCCCTGGTACCAGCGTCTCTTGCGGCCGACGCGGAGGCCGGAGTCAATGAGCACGGCTACCAGGCCGAAGAGCATGCAGAGGTCAACGCGGGCCTCATGGAAAAAACTCAGCCAGCCGTAATCGTGGAGCTTGGCGGGCGCGAACGGGCCGAGGGGCTTGCCGAACAGAATCGGCAGCTTGGTTGTGACCAGTGCGGTGCAGATGACGATCAGCAGCACAAGCGCTGCGTCTCCGGCGTAGAAGTTCAGCAGGATGGCAGCGCCGCCGCCGATCTCGATGCCACCCACGAGCGGAGCCAACTGTTGAGGGAAAGGCAGACCGATCGAGGCAAAGCGCGCCACGCCCAGTTGCTCGGGGCGGAGAAACTTGAGCGCGCCTTCAAGCAGGAACACCAGGCCCACGATGACCCGGACCAGGATCATGGGAAGATTTTGGCGCACTGCTGCCTCCGTTGGCTGGTTCTTCCGAATGGCCTGATCAGCTTGCTGATAAGGGCCCGAATCCATGCCAGACAAGAAAGAGAATACCGCAGCGACCAAGCACAGCGAGGCCAAAGAAGAAGATTTGGGAACATATTTCCAGAAAGCAGTTCAATTCAGGGAAGATACATCCGAAACAGACCCTTATTGGCTGTCCAGCAGGCCTTCTACCGCGGCGACGATGGCCTTGGGCTGGGTGATCGGTGCGTACCGGTGAACGACCCGGCCCTGACGGTCAACAAGAAACTTTGTAAAGTTCCATTTGATGCGCTCGGTTCCGAAGATCCCCGGTTTGGCCTTCCTCAAAAACCGATAAAGGGGATGGGACTCCGAGCCGTTGACCTCGATCTTTGCAAAGAGGGGAAAGCTGACGCCGTAATTCCGCTCACAAAACGAGGCGATCTCGGCCGCCGAGCCCGGTTCCTGGGCGCCAAACTGATTGCAAGGGAAGCCCAGCACCGTGAGGCCTCGCTCCTTATAGTCGCGGTAAAGTTTCTCAAGGCCGGCGTATTGAGGGGTATTGCCGCATTTGCTGGCCGTGTTGACGATCAGCAGGACCTGACCCCTGAACTCAGCCAGGCTGACCGGCCGGCCGTCCGCACCCCCGGCTAGCAAGGGTGCCGAGAACTCATAAACCGTCTCTCCCGCTTCCTTCATTGCCCAACCACCTCCACACAGAGAGGATGCCATGCTCCCATGGTCTGCGTCTAAGGGGAATGTTGCCCTGCTCCCGATCCAGTGGAAGCCCTGTCACCCCGGCTGCGTCCGGTAGACTGTGGTCTGGGTCTCTGAACGCCCCGGTGTCTCAAGCGACAGGCCTTGGTCGACGGGGTGGTGAGGGGTCCGGCCCGAGTCCGAAGGCGGCAGGCGCGGCAGGGGAATTTCTGGGGAAAGATGCGGTTCTGAGAGCCGATTGGCTACCTGGCTGTTTGGGCGGGGTGGCCTGCGTCAAATATAACCGGGGTCCCCGGCGACAGGGCTTCGACGCTCGGGATGGTAAAATCAATCTTTCCTTGATGCAGGATCAGATTTTTTTCAAGCAGTGAGGGTGGCGATATTCTTCCCGTGAAGCCGAACCTGATGGCGAACTATGGACCGCACCAGAACGCGTGCTCTTGGCGGGGCTCAGGCCCGGTGAAGATCAAGCACAATCCCGTCACCCGCGCGTTGCGGACCACGAGCCGTCTGGCGCGGATGATGCTGCTGATCGCCTTGATGCTCGCCGCCGGCGCAGCCCTGGCCCAGCAGCCGGAAACCATCGATTCCATTCGGGTCATCGGCAACCGGCGCATCCCCAAAGAGACCGTGCTGGCGCGGCTCTTTACTCACCCTGGCGACACCTACGACCCGATCTCGATCGAGCGCGATTTCAACTCGCTCTGGAACACCGGCTACTTCGAGAATCTG
>Ga0181529_10002256_pt1 | contig 23447 bp, 21 predicted proteins | sample PEATcosm2014_Bin_36_FD_119763 | JGI IMG/M metagenome (GOLD analysis project Ga0181529, IMG submission 119763) | Peatland microbial communities from MTU Mesocosm Facility, Houghton, MI, USA - PEATcosm2014_Bin10_30_metaG | ecosystem: Environmental > Terrestrial > Soil > Wetlands > Peat | place... | reverse complement strand
GCGTTTCACCTTGATCACGCAGAACGTGGACGGGCTGCACGACCGCGCCGGCAGCGGGAAAGTGCTCAAGCTGCACGGCGACATCTGGCGAATGCGTTGCACCGTCTGCGGCGCCGATTGGCCGGACCGGCGAGCGCCACTTCCCAAGCTGCCTCCGCACTGCGCCTGCGGCGGCCTGGCGCGTCCCGGCGTGGTCTGGTTCGGCGAGCCATTGCCGGAAGGCATGATGAAGGAGGCCGAGCACGCGGTTGCGAGCGCGGAGCTGGTGCTCATCATTGGCACCTCGGCGGTGGTTTTCCCCGCCGCCGGATTGATCCCCTATGCCAAACACGCCGGCGCCAAAGTGATCGAGATCAACACCGAGGAGACGCCGTATTCCACAATGGTCGATTGCGTCTTGCGCGGCCCGGCGGGAGAATTGCTGCCGCGGCTGCTGTGAAGCTGTGGGGCAGGTTGCCAACCTGCGGCCGATTGTCAATCGGCCTGCTGCGGCTTTCCTGAGAGCTTCAACCTCAAGCGGGCACTCTCTCCTGTGAGCACCTTCCATTCCCGGCGCTTACCCCACCTCGATCCGGCTGGCCAGCCGATCTTCCTCACCTGGTGTCTGCACGGTAGCCTTCCCCCCGGCCGTCTCTTCCCCGCGGCAACCACCCATGGGCGGGCATTTGTCGCCATGGACCGCCTGCTCGATGCTGTTCGTAACGGCTCGTCACAACTTCGCCGGCCCGAGGTCGCCCGGATGGTGGTGGAGGCGCTCCGCTATCACGAGCAGACGCTGCAACACTTCCACTTGCACAGCTACGTCGTGATGCCCAACCACGTGCATGTTCTGATTACTCCGCAGGCGCCCGTTTCCAAACTGATGCAATCGCTCAAGCGCTTCACCGGCCTGGAGGGGAATCGATTCGCAACCGTTCTGGCAGGACGAAAGCTATGACCGGCTGGTGCGGGACGAAAGGGAGTTTGAGCGGATCGTCCGGTATATCGAGAGCAACCCGGTCAACGCGGGTCTGGCGACGTCAGCGGAAGAGTTTCCATGGTCCAGCGCTGGGCCGATTGACAATCGGCCGCAGGTTGTCAACCTGCCCCACAGCGCTGACGCGGGCTGACCTACCCTTCCAACCTGAACTCGCCGTCCTCGCAGAACGGGCTGCGGGCGGTGCGGACCCTGGCGTGGTGGGTTCCAAGAGCCAAGTCCGCGGGGAGTTTCGCATTCACCTGCCATTCGACGCCGCCGGGGTTCGTCAGGAGGTGAACGGGGATGTCCTGATCATCCACCTGCAAGAGCACGTCGTCGCGCCGCAGGGCGGTTTCAGCGGTGGTGAAAACTACCGATAGAAATTCATTCTTGAAGCCGCGGAAAATGGCGGAGCCGTCGAACGTGTTTTCGACCGCAATCAGCGCGGGCGCGGGCGCGGTGGCCGCTTCGAGCGGCGGGAGATTAGCGGGCAGCGCGGGGCCCGGGCCCGGATCGGCGGTCATCGAAATCGACAGGCTGTTGCTGAAACCGGAGTTGACGGTGCGCAGGCGAACCTCATGCGAACCGGCGGCGAGGCCCGGCGGCAGCCGCAAATTGGCCTGCCACTCGCCGGTGCCATCGCGTTGTTCGCCTGTCCGCGTCACAGCCAAAGCGGGCACGCCGAAACCGTCCACTTCCGCCCGCAGATCGTGCCTGGTGAGAGTTTCGCGCGAGCGGAAGTAGAGGCACAGGTATTCGTCCTTCGCGCGGTGGAAGGTCGGCTCGATGGTCCGATTGTTGACCGCCGAACACAGATAGGGAGGTTCGGCCGCCGGGCTCGCCGCGGGAGCTTCCCAGCGCCGCCGGCAGGTGATGCCGGCACGCCCTTCGGCGACGTACTCAAGCGTCACCTGGGCGAATCCGGCCGACCGGCACATCGCCATCAGGCACTTCGTGGTGGGGCCGAACCAGTTGTCGATCTGGCCGCCCAGCTCATCGGTTTCGTAAAACTCCATGGTGCAGGCGTCCGACCGCTCTCCCAACCCGTCCGCGACGAACGATTCGATAAACACACTGTCGCGCGCCAGGGCGCAGATCTTCTCCAGTCCCAGCAGCGGATGGCGCAGATGATACAGCACGCCGAAGAACAGGATGTAATCGAAGGTGCCGATTTCGGCCGGGTCGAGCTCGTCCACATCCAGCAGCCGGTAATCGATGCGCGAGCCGCGCAACTCACCGACCTGGCGCAGTTCGCTGTACTCGACGCAGTCGACCGCGACTACCTCGGCGCCGCGACGCTCCATCTCGAACGCGTTCCAGCCCGAGGCCGCTCCCACATCGAGCACGCGCCGGCCGCTCAGATCTTCCGGGATGGGGAACGCGGCGATGCGCGCGCGCAACGCCTCCACGCCGATCAGCCCCGGCAGCACCGTGCCATCGTTCAATTCCAGGCTATGGTAGTGCTGCTTGCGCGCGAGTTCGGCCACATATTTCTGGATGCGCGCGGCGAAGACCGGATCGTTCGCGAGTGCCGAAGTGGGTTCGCTCATCACATTCATTCTCGCCCAAAGGCGCCTGCCCCATTTACAGCCCGTCGCCGGGCTCGGACCTGCGAAGCGTGACTTCGCCGATCGGCGCCCGCACGGCTAAGGCGCCCACGTACGATTCCGCCGGCACGAACGCGCGCAAGCTCCACAGCGCCGGATCGTCGTCCGGCTCCTCAATGCGCTCGAGCCTGGGGAGTTCGCCCGGTTCGCTGCTGACGGTGAAGCCGTGCAGGTCACGGCTCAAGCCGGCCCCGGTCGCCTTCAGGAACGCCTCCTTGCGTGTCCAGATCTCAAAGAACAGGGCGGCGACCGATTCCGGCGACGCCGCCAGCACACGCTGCGCTTCGGCGGCGGAGAAGAAGCGCTTCGCGATGGCGGCTGCGTCGGGCGTCGGCCGCACCCGCTCGATATCCACTCCGATGGGCGCCGCCGCCGTCAACGCGCAAACCAGCAACGAGCCGGAATGGGAGACGTTGAAATGCCATCCCCGCACGCCTTCGAGCGAAGGCTTGCCGCGAGTGGAATATGCAAAGCGAATGGCGCGCGGATCGGCATCCATGCGCCGCGCCAGGATGGAGCGCGTCACGCCGCGGCCGAGGATGAACGCCTCGCGCAAGCGATCGAATTTGAACCTACCGGCCCGCTCCAGTTCGTCCGCGGAGAGCAACGGCAAGTAACGTCCCGACAATTCCGCGGCCCTTTCGAGACCACAGATCCAGACCTCCACGCCGGGATGCACCGGAACATTCTAGCAGGGGACGAGAATCGACTTCTTCGCTTCCAAGCCACGAAATTCCGAAACCGGCAGTTGATCGACCACGTGAGTTATCGCACATCAAGAAGAGCACCAGAGAACGAGAGACTTGACCCGGTGCTATGATTGCGGCAGAGCACTCAACACCTTGGGGGAGGACCGCCGTGCGATCCGAGAGGTCGACTTGATCCAAACGCTGTCTGAGAACTGGTGGCTGCTGGCATTGGCTGGCGTCTTTGACGCAATGTTATCGGCCATGAACTTCTTCATGCAGCACCCGGATGGATCGCTGACTCTGCGCGCAAGTGTGCGCTACGGAGGCACGCTTGAGCAGATGGGCATGCTCGCACTGGCGGCGGGCGTTTGCACGATCGCAGCCGGCATCTGGAGCCATCGAGAGGGCAGATCCTGGCTTCTGGTGCTGAATGGCCTTGCTCTTAGCGCGCTCGGATCGATCCTTGCTTTCTGGGCGAACAGACCAATCGCCTTTCGTACCCTCGCGCTGCTAATCGTCGTGATGGCAATCGGCATCGGCATTTATCAATTGGCAACTGCGCGAACGTTGCGGCCTCATGCTGCGGGCAAGTGGCTTCTTTGCGCGGCCGGAGCGGTCTCGGTTGGTTTCGCTTTGGTGTTTGTTGTGTTGGCGTTTCGCCAGCTGAATGTGGTACGAAGCCCACTCACAGACTTTCTCTGGTTTGGCTCTTACTACGGTTTCAGCGCGATCTGCAAGCTGGGCCTGGCGCTGGGACCGCACAGGCTGGGCCTTTCGCAAGGCGGGCAGTGGGAAGACTTACCACCGCTGGGAAATCCGAAACACGCGCATTAGAAAATCGGTGATGGCCCATGGAGGGCAGATATCAAGGCGGACCGGCGGTGGGGAGACTTGGTGAGCGCTGATTCTCGGTCGGCAGCCGCCTGGCGGAATCGACGACGAGGATCTTAGCGGCACGCTTCGTCGGGGGCTGTGGGACTGGCTTTGTATCAGGGCACCGGCTTCAGCCGTGCCGCAACGCGTCGCCCTCCAAAGGCTTTAGCCACTGGAGACTTTCGTGCCGGCGCAGGGGCTAAAGCCTACACCTTTCTCTCGATCCTTCGGCACGGCTGAAGCCGTGCCCTGATACAAAGCCTCCTCAAGGATAGAAGCCTTGCATACGCCTTGAAATGACCTGGTTTAATGTGCACTAAAATGTATGTACGAGAGCCGAGCACATGCAAAAAGTCAAAAGCACTCCAGCGAGTGAAATCCGTGCGCTCAAGCGGATGAAGGACCGGGAAATCGACACCACCGATATCCCGCCGGTGCTCGACTGGAGCAAGGCAGTTGTCGGCAAGTTCTATAGGCCAATCAAGAAGCCCCTCACGATCCGGCTGGACGCGGACGTTCTCGCCTGGCTCAAAGGACAAGGCAGAGGTTATCAGACACGAATCAACGCCCTTTTGCGAGGTTCGATGGAGCGGGACAGGGCGCGATAGGTTCGCGATGCAGTCCAGCCTGTCCCCGAGATGCCTCAGAGGCGCTCCACGTCACTATTGTGGGCTCACTCAATACGCCGGAGGCGGCACCTGAGCGGTTCACCGAGGAAGCCGCTTGGGGATGTCTACAGGCGTCACATAGACTGGGCACTCCAGCCAGTTCAGTTCCTGTGCTCTGATACCCGTCAATTCCTTGCACGCGTGTGCTTCATGGTCCCCAGCCCCGTCTGTGAACTGCACGAGACTTACAATGAACAGATGCTGAGGCTGCCCAAGCCACAGAGAGTTATGTAGAGCAGAATCGACGATCTCATCGGAGGACGCTCCCGCGTTCCGATCAGTATTCGCGTGAAATAACGGATCACCTGGGCTCTCGGCGAGTTTTGTCGTAGCAAACCGTTTCCATTCTTCGATCATTTTCTTCTGGCTATCTATGTCGTCGGCAGGGAGGATGAATATCTTGGAGACATGCCTGCCGTTAGCCGCGTTGCCTGGCCCGTAGTTATGCCAAACGATATTCAGGTGCGCGGGATACCCAACTGGGAAAGGATCCCCTTGAAAGGCCACGCGCACCGGCACAGAAGCCACGTCGAGATCAGCTCGTTGTCCGGCACAGGGCGGCGCCGGCGGCGCCTGGGATGTAGACTTTTTCTTCCAGGCGTCTCTGTCCTTGGTTACCTCGTCAACAGCTTTCACGAGCTTGCTATTGGCATCTATCAAGTCGCAATGGTCCCGATATACGGTCCTGGCTCCGAACGCAGATATGATCGCGATCCAGGCAACGATAGCTACGCCAGCCGCAATCGCGGCGGAGCGTCGGGAGCCGAGTGCACCCTTCAGCGGAGATGGCTCGTGGCTTCGCCGCCGCTGAGTGCAATCAACAGCAACAGTAACAACCCAAATAACCACGGGAACCGCGAATGACCAGATGATAATCGAAAGCGTAGTTGTTCCCAGTGCCTGAACGACGCTCGCCCAGGTACGCGAGAGCAGGCCGAAGAAGTGGTCACGCATTGGAGCGTGGTGCATTCCGTGTTACGCCTTAGCCTAGCACAGCCCTGCCTCGGATCAAGAGCCGCGCAGAAGGCGCTAGAACGTGTGGTTTGCCGGCGGGACAAAATGGCAGGGGTGATGGCGCGAGCTTCCTTCCACTTCCTACCAGAACCCGTTCTGAAACACCGGCTTCCGGCACCGCATACAGAATTCGCTGGTCTTGACATCCAGGCGCTCTACGGCGTGGCTGGAGGTCATCACGCAGCGCCAGTCTCCGCAGTGGCGCAGGCCGAAGGTGTGGCCTAACTCGTGGACAGATTCTTTCAGCAAGCGGTCGCGCAGCAGATCGTCGCGGCGCGGCATGCCGTAAAAGGGCTCTGCAAGACGCGCGGTCGAGACCACCGCGCAGTTACCGTCTAACTGGGCCTCGCCGAAGACGAAGGTGAGCACCGGCACGTATAAGTCGCAGGAAGTGACACCTAACACGCGCGAATCGGAATCCGCGGCGCGCTCCAGCTCTTGCAAGATGGCGCTGGAATAATACTGGCCGCGGCGCCCGTCGAGCGCGAACGTGAGCTCCAGGCTGCGCGGGCTGACGCGGCAGGGCACGTGAAAGGTGCGCGCGAGGCCCGCCGCCAACTGCTCCAGCAGGTAGAGCGCCGGCTCCTGTGAGAACCCGTTCTCGCCCGAACCGGCAAGCGGAACGAGTTGAATGGGCTTCACCGCAAACCGTAACGCCGCAGCTTGTTGTACAACGTGGTGCGGTCGATATCGAGGATGCGCGCCGCGCGCGACAGGTTGTGCTGCGTTTCGCGCAGGACGCGCTCGATGTGCGCCCGCCCAATGTCCTCCAGCGTCTGGCCGCCCTTGGGGATTTCGGCCTCGAACTGGAACGAAAAATCGCTGGCGCGGATCTCCGGCCCGCGGCTCACCACCAGGGCGCGCTCGACGGCGTTTTCCAGTTCGCGCACGTTGCCCGGCCAGTCATGGCGCATCAGCAGGTTCAGGGCCTCGCCGCCGATCAGCGGCGCGGGCCGGCTGGTGGCCATGGCGTACTTATTGAGAAAGTGGTTCACCAGCAGCGGAATGTCTTCCTTGCGTTCGCGCAGGCTCGGCAGGTCGATACAAAAGACGTGCAGCCGGTAATAGAGATCGGGGCGGAAGGCGCCGTCCTTGACCAGTCCCTCCAGGTTCTTGTTGGTGGCGGCGATGGCGCGGAAATCCACCTTGATGGTTTGATTGCCGCCCACCCGCGTGATTTCCTTTTCCTGCAGCACGCGCAGCAGGTCGGTCTGGGTGCGCAGGCTGATGTCGCTGATCTCGTCCAGAAACACGGTGCCGCCGTCGGCCACTTCGAATTTGCCCTTCTTGCGGTACTGCGCCCCGGTGAAGGAGCCTTTTTCGTGCCCGAACAGCTCGCTTTCGAGCAGCGTTTCGGTGAGCGCGCCGCAATGGATGGTGACCATGGGCATGTAGCGCCGCGGGCTGGCGGCGTGAATGGCACGCGCCACGACTTCCTTGCCGGTGCCGCTTTCGCCGGTGATCAGCACGGTGGCCTCGGTGGGCGCCACCATTTCGATCAGCTCGACCACCTTCTTCATGGCGGGGCTCTTGCCGATCAGCTCGGTGCCGGGCGAGACCTCTTGCAGGTTCTCGCGCAGCCGGACCACCTCGCGGCGGGTGCGCTTGTGTTCGAGCGCCTTCTCCACCAGGTGCGAAAGCTCGTCGGGATCCACCGGCTTGGTGATGTAATCGTAAGCGCCGTGCTTTAACGCCTGCACGGCCGTATCCACCGACGCGTAGCCGGTCATGATGATGACCGACAGTTCCGGATCGGCTTCGTGCAGACGGCCCTGCAGCTCCATGCCGTCCATGCCGGGCATTTTGATGTCGAGCAGCGCGATATCGAACTCCGCCTGCTGGATGACCTCGAGCGCCTCCCGCCCGCTGCCCACCGGCCGCGCGGTGTAGCCTTCGCTGGTGAACCACTTCCCCAGCGAGTCGCGCACCACCAGCTCGTCGTCCACAATCAGGATTCGACCCTTGGTTTTCACCGACGCCGTGCTCTCCACTGCCGTTGCCATTCCTTCCTCCCTTTACCGCTCCCTGACGGTCGCTGCTCCGTTCGGAGCCGCGCGCGTCAGCAAGCGGTCAAGACACTTCAGAGACATCTCACAATTACCTACCTGCCCGCTCCCTTTGGTCGCGGCTCTGTTACCCACCTGCCGCCGCGACGGCTGCCGCGCTCAGCGGCAGGGCCACGCGAAATTCCGTTCCCTTCCCCGGCGTCGAATCCACCTTGATCTCGCCGCCATGCTGTTCCACGATGCTGTGCGCCACGGCCAGGCCCAGGCCGGTGCGGTTCTGATCCTCCTTGGTGGTGAAGAAGGGATCGAAGATGCGCGGCAACACGTCCTCCGGAATGCCGCACCCGCTGTCCTTCACCCGAAGGGCCGCTTCGCCGGTCGAGCCGTCGAGCTCGGTGATCACCTCCAGGCGGCCGCCCGAAGGCATCGCCTCCGACGCGTTCATCATCAGGACCAGCGCCACCTGCTGGATCTGATTGGCGTCGCAATCCACCGGCGGCAGGCCATCGGCCAACCGTTCCACCAGCTCGATATTCTGCATTTCCAGCTTATGTTTCACCAGCAGCACGGCGTGGCCGACGATGGTGTTCAGGTCGGTGGGCTCGCGCTCGCTGGGCTTCTGCCGCGAGAAGGTTAACAGGTTCTTGACCAGCTCGCCGCAGCGCTTGCTTTCGCGCTCGATGGTTTGCAACTGCTCGGCCATCTCGCCGCGGTTGGGGATGTCGGACTTAAGCACGCCGCGCTCCACCAGCCGCGCGTAGGTCAGGATGCCGAACAGCGGATTGTTGATCTCATGCGCCACGGTGCGGCCAGCTTGCCGACGGAGGCCATCTTTTCCGAACTGAGCAGCGTGCGATGGATGTGCTCCAGTTCGGCCGTCTTGCGCCGCACCTGCTCCTCGATCTTGGCTTGCACCCCGGCCACTTCCGCTGTCATTTTGTTGAAGCCGGCGGCCAGGTAGCCCAACTCGTCGTCGGAGCGCACCGGCAAGCGGTAATTCAGGTCGCCCTCGCGCACGCGATGGGTGCCATCGATCAATTCCTTCACCGGCCGGTAGACCACCCGCCAGATGAAGGCCACCGCCAGGCCGGAGCCGAGCACGATCGCGCCCAGCAGAAACCAGCCGAGCGAGGCCTGATTGTGCGCGATCTGCGCGTCCACCGGGGCGAGAGACAACTGCGCGTCCACCACGCCCAGCACCTGCTGGCCCGCATCATGCACATGGCAAGCCGCGCTGGAGCATTCGGGCGCGTTGGCGATGGGGCGGATCACGGCGATCAGGTGATGGCCCTGTTTGTCCCAAAACGGACGCGCGCGATCCGGCCGGTTCAGCTTGGTGAGCGGCTGCGATTGCGCATGGCAGCCGTAGCAGGCCTCGGCCGACTTATCGACCGCCGTGTCGACTTCCCGCGCTTCGGTGGAAAACACGATGCGCCCGTCGCGGTTGAAGATGCGAATGCGCTGGATGCCGGGCTCGCTGCCCACCTCTTGCAGCACGTTGTACAGCGCGTCGCGGTCATGGCGCATCATGTCGTAGCGGGTGCTGCGCAGGATGATGTCCGCAACCCGGTCGGCCGATTGCACCATCAAACCTTCCGACTGGCGGCGCTCCACACGGAGATTGACGAACCCGAACAGGGTGAAGAACACAGCCGTACTGACGATCACCGAGACCGCCAGTTTGGCGGCGAGTCCGAGCCGGATTGAGCGGAAGAAGGTCATCCTACCGCAAGTGGGTCGACCTCCGATTCTTCCGTTTTCGCCGGCGTGGGTTCGACCGAGTGCGCCTCAAAAACGGGGAAGTGCTGCCCGATGACGCGGAAAATCGCAAAACCGATGGCCACCAGCGAGAGCGTTACCGCGACTTCGCTCCACTTGGGGATGTAGTGCGTGCCGCTTCCCGCTTCCAGCCCGGTGATACCTACGTTGAGCCGGTTGGCGATGAAGCTGAACACCACCATCACCGAGCAGACGTACAGGGCGGCGGGGTTGCGGCGAATGCGCGACTGGTAGAGCAGCGCGGTGGGAACCACGGCCAGCGCGATCTCGAGCAGGAACAGCCATGTCTCGGTGCGATTCCGCAGTAACAGGCCGAAGGCATCGCGATGCAGCAGGTCGAGGAAGCGGATCCACAGATACACGCTCATCGCCACCGCCAGCACGCGCCCGATGCTGGCCAGCAGGGGCAACTCCAGCGCGCGGCCGAAGGCGCGGGCGCTGTGCCACGATTCGAAAATGGTCATAGCCAGGCCTACCGCGATCGCCGAAACGAAAAACAACAGCGGCAGAATCGGCGTATACCAGAGCGGATACAGCTTCTCCGGCACGATCAGAAACAGCGTGCCCAGCGAGCTCTGGTGCAGCGTGGAAAGCAGCACGCCCAGAATCATCATCGGCACCGAGATGCGGTGAATCCATTCCAACGGCTTGTGAAGGCCGAAGCGTTCGAAGACGATGGGGAGGAATTCGAGGAACAACACGGTGCTATAGAGCGTCACGCACCAGGCCACCTCAAACATCACCGAGTGCGGATTCCACATCACCAGCGGATGCCACATCCGGTCGGGACGGCCGACGTCGTATAGCAGGCCCAGCGTCACCAGCAGATAACCCAGGAAGGCGGTCAAGATGGCGGGGCGCAACACCGGGCGGTACTGCTTGATGTTGAAAATGTGGACCATGGCCACCAGCGTGAATCCGCCCGCCGCGAGACCCACGCCGCACATCACATCGAAGCCGATCCAGAGTCCCCAGGGGAATTTGTCGCTCAGGTTGGTTGAGCCGCCCAGGCCGTATACGATGCGGAGATAGGTCGCATACGCCCCGCTGAGCAGAATGGCGGCGAAGATCGCCCGCCACACGGTGATCTTGGGCAGCATCCTGGGTAAAGCTGCGGTCATTTGCGCGGCCCCTCCTTGCGCGCCACCTCGGCGCGCCGGTTGGTGATCCACCAGATGCCGCCCAGCAGAACCGAACCCGTGGATACCACGTCCGGCAACAGCTCCAACACGCGCCAAGTGAGCATCGGCATCGACTCGCGCGGGAGGTTGGTGCGCAGGCCGATCTGCTCGAACGGCACCGCCGAAAGGAAGAACACCGAGGTGCCACCCACCTCGGAGAGGCCATAGATTCTCTGATAGTACTGATCTGGCTTGGCGGCCAGCCGCTGGCGCGCTTCGGCGATCAACTGGTCACGCTCGCCATTGAAGGTGGCGCCGGTGGGGCAGATTTCGGCACACGCTGTCAGTTTCCCAGCGCTCTGGCGGGCATCGCACATGTCGCACTTGCGCATCCGCGGCAGCCGGCTCGACCATTCGTAGGTCGGCACCTGGAACGGGCAGGCCTGCATGCAGTACCGGCACCCGATGCACTTGGCGGCGTCATAGGTGACGGGCCCCAGCGTCGTCTTCTGCAAAGCGCCAACAGGGCAAACCGAAGCGCATGCTGGCTGTAGACAATTCATACACAGACGGCGGCAAAAGTGATCACCATGCGTCACGATGGTGGTGAGTTTGTGCGCCGAAATCGTTTCCTCGGCAGCGATTTTGTCGTTGTAAGGGAGGCCCCAACGTTCCGCGCACGCGCCCTCGCAGGCCCTGCACCCTATGCATAGGGTACTGTCATAGAGGATGGCTTTAGGCATATATGGACCTCTAACTCTGTTTTAGCAGAAATTGACCTCAATGTGTAGAAAAAAGTGACAGTGGCGGTTATCGAATTAACTGGGGGGTATTGAAATCATGGGGGATCTGGGCCAACTGACCAGCCCAATTTCGAGCGCACTCAAAAAAGAGCCCGCCTCGTCCGCGTTTTCGGCAGACGGGGCGGGCGGTTCCTTCAGTCGGATGGAAACAGCGCGCCGGTCACAGCGGCATAGGGCATTCCCTGCCCTTTCTCTATGCAGTCAGGAAGAACTCGCCGGTGGTCTGTTTCCAGTTGGCGCCCGGAACTTCGGCCAGCAGATCCTCCGCGGGACGGCCTCCATCGGCTGCGGCGGCGCCAGCCAGCATCGGCTGGTGGCTGTAGAGGCGGTCCACAGCCAGCCGCATCCACTCATGAACCAAGCCCTTGGGTATCAGGTTGCGAGTGGTGCTTTCCTCGTCCGGAACATTAACTGTCAGCAGCCAGCCTTTGCCGTACGGATCGCTGCGCACCAGGGCCGGGTTGTTGACGACCTCAGTGTTGATGGCCATGACCTCACCTTCGGTGGGCGAAACCATGTCGGTCTTCTCGCCGTTGCGATAAAAGGAGAGGATCTTCTGACCCTGGCGGACCCACTGCCCGGGCCTGGGAAGCTCGATCTTCTCGATCCGGCCCGCGAGAGCCGCGGCAAACTCATCCGCGCCCATGCGCACTACGCTCTTCCGCTCTTGCACCAGCCAGGTGTGTCCAGGGTGATAGGATACCTGTTCGGGCGTGTGAAACCCACTGACGAAGTCCCCGCCGACCAAAGCCGGGGCTGCTGCGCGCTCCGACGCGGCGACTGTGCTAAGCGCCTTCTTGCGATTCAGGAAATAATCCAATACGATGAAGGTCAGGAACGTGACCAGAACCAGAATGACTGTCATAATCTTCCATCCTTTCTGATTCTGTACAGGGCACGGCAGGGGCCAAAAAGCGGTGTTTTTTACCTCTTTATCTGTTGTAGAATCATGCGTCTGGACGGGCGCGGTATTTAGCAACAATCGGCATTGTAGAATTATTCGACGCTGGAGATGTCGAGAAACACCATGAACAGCAATGTAATCAACGGCTTCCGTGCGATGTCGCAAAATCATACGCCACAGTCGCAGAATCCTACAGAATCGAAAGAGATCCTGGGTGTGATCATACGATATAGAAGTCCGCTCTTGGTCGCCCTCCTGTTCGCCTTCGCCACGGTTTCGCCTGGCTGCGGACACTCGCCCTCGTCTGCGGCAGTTTCCACCGATAAGAAAGAGCCTGCGCCCGCCGTTCCGGTACCAGTACCGGAGAACCGGGATGCGGATGACACCGCCCGCTTCCTGGCCGGAATGCCAGGTCATTCGGGTAGCCCCTTCGCGGATCTGGAACAGACCGAAGCTTGGAAGGACCACAGTGTCCGCCTGGATGCGGCGTGGCAGAAGGTCGACGGCACTCTGATTGCCGGCCTCCAGGAGTTTGCGAAAGCCGAGTTAACGGACCCGGCGTTCCGCGAGGCGATTGTCTATTACCCGTTCAGCGGCCCCGACGCACTCTATGCCACGGCCTGCTTTCCCAACAACACCACCTACGTTCTGGTGGCGCTGGAACCCTCCGGGACCTTGCCCAGCCTGAAACAGCTCAGCCGGAAACAGGACCTGGCAGGCTACCTGGCAGCCACGCGCGACAGCATGGGTTCCGTGCTCGGTCGCAGCTTCTTTATTACCCGCGAGATGGACCGTCAGTTCCGCGGGCAGGTCACCGATGGCCTGCTGCTGCCCATCCTGGAGGTGCTGGTGCGCCGGCACAATACCATTTTGGGCTTCCGCTATACGCGCCTGGACGACCAGGGCAAGCTGATCGAGCGGGATCTCAGCTACAAGCCGCGCACACCATACGGCGACAAAGGGCTGCAGATCGCGTATCGCTCCGACGAAGATCAGTCGGTGCACCAGATGTACTACCTGACCATCAACCTGGACGACGAACACCTCAAGACCAACCCGCAATTCGTCAAATACTCCGCGGGATTGAAGGGGGCCGTCACGCTGCTAAAGGCCACCTCATATATGACGCACAACGACGAGTTCTCCACCATTCGCGGCCTCATCCTGGCCAACAGCCAGGCGGTGTTGCAGGACGATTCCGGGATTCCGTTCCACTTCTTCAGCCCGGATACCTGGAAGGTGCAGCTCTTCGGCGAATATACCCACCCCTACGGCAGCTTCCGTTACCGGATTCAGGAAGACTTGCAGAAGGCCTACCACGATCCGGGTGCGCGGCCCCTGCCCTTCCGGATTGGCTACGGATACGGCAAAGTCAATTCCAACCTGCAACTGGCGCGGCGCACGGCGCAGACCGCCCAGAACCGCCCGACGAACTGAGCGCGCAGCGGAGTCACTGACGACCTGACGGCTCACCAGCCAACTCACGGCCGGCAGGCTTAGGCCAGAATGATTTCTCGATGCGGAAGAACGGACCGGCCGACGCCCCTTCCCCATGGAGGAAGCAGTGTGGCGGAACGCCGATCCCCTACCAGACCCTGCACGCGTTGGCGCTGACCATCGGCTGGCCGGTCTGGCAGGAAAACGCCCGCTGAAACTCGGGCATATTCTGCACCACGCCGTTCACCCGCTGCTTGCCTGGTGCGTGCGGGTTGGTCTTCACCTGCATGCGCAGGGCCGCCTCCCGCTCGTTCACGCACCACACCTGGCCGAAAGCCAGAAACAGCCGCTGCTCGGGCGTGAAGCCATCGATCTTCTTTTCCGTGCCGCCGATCGTGTTCAGCAACGCCATCAGCGCGATGCGCACGCCCCCGTTGTCCGCCGTGTTCTCGCCCAGCGTGAGTTGGCCGTTCACCATGGCGCCCGGCGCCACCTCGAACTTCGAGTATTCCCGTTCGATGCAGGCCGCGCGCTTCTCGAATTCCTTGGCGTCTTCCGGCGTCCACCAGTCGCGCAGGTTCCCCTTGGCGTCGAATTGCCGGCCCTGGTCGTCGAAGCCGTGGGTCAACTCGTGGCCGATCACCGCGCCTATGCCGCCGAAGTTCACCGCATCGTCCATCGCGTTGTCGTAGAACGGCGGCTGCAGGATGCCCGCGGGGAAATTGATATCGTTCATCGACGGATCGTAGTACGCGTTCACCGTGGGCGGCGTCATGCCCCATTCCTGGCGGTCCACCGGTTTGCCGATCTTGTTCAACTGGCGCTGGAACTCGAATGCCTCGGCGCGCAGCGTGTTGCCCACCAGGTCGTCGCGCCGGATCGTCACACTCGAATAGTCGCGCCACTGGTCCGGGTAGCCGATCTTGTTGGCGATCGCGGCGAGCTTCACCAGCGCCTGCTTCCTGGTCTCCGCCGTCATCCACGGCAATTGTTCCAGGTCCTGCCCGAGCGCCTTTTCGAGCGCGCCCACCATTTTCAGCGTGCGCGCCTTGCCTTCGGCGCCGAACGTCTTTTCGACGAATTGCTTTCCCAGGGCTTCGCCCAGTTCGGCGTCCGTGAAGTCCACGCAACGCTTCCAGCGCGGCCGCATCTCGGTGGTCCCGGTCAGCGTCTTGCCGTAGAACTCGAAATTCTCTTTGACGAACGCCTCCGGCAGCAGGCGCGCCGCGGCATGCAGCAAATGCCAGGTGAGATAGGTCTTCCAGTCCGCCAGGCTGAACCGCTCGATCGCCCCATTCAGCGCCTCCAGGTACGCGGGCCACGCCACGTCGACGGATGCGAATGCGGGCGCGCCGCTCGCGCGCAGATACTCCTTCCAGGGGAACACCGGGCTGAGAGCTTCCATTTCCCGCCTGCTCATCTTGTGATAAACCTTCTCCGGGTCGCGGCGGGACACGATATCGAGCGAGCCTTGGGCCAGCACGGTCTCGATCTTCATCACCGTCTCCGCGCCCGCCTTGGCCTCGGCCGCCGTCTCGCCGGCAAGCGCAAACATGCGCGCCACGTGCGCCACGTACTCGCGGCGCAACTTGTCGCTTTCCATGTCCTGCTTCAGGTAGTAGTCGCGCTCCGGCAGCCCCAAACCGCCCTGGTCGACCTGCGCGATCACCTGGTTGGAGTCCTTGAAATCCTGCCCGGAGCTGAACTGGAACATCACGTCGGCGCCGCTGCGGTGCAAACGGGCGACCACCGCGGCAAGTTGCGCCTTATCCTTCAAGCCGCGGATCCGCCCCAGTTCATCTTCGAGCGGCTTCAACCCGGCCGCCTCCACCGCCTTTTCATCCATGCAAGCCGCGTAGTAGTCGCCGATCAGGCGGGCCGTGGAGTCGCGGCCGGCGTCCGGCTTGCTCGCCGTCTCCAGAATCCCGCGCAGCACGTCGTGATTGTGCTCTTCCAACTGGTCGAACCGGCCCCATCGCGATTGATCCGCCGGGATCGGATTACTCTTCAGCCAGCTCCCACAGGCGTACTGGTAGAAATCCGTGCACGGATTGACCGTGGCATCGATGTTCTTCACGTTGAACTCAAACGCGCCGCCCGGCTTTTCCGGCGCCTGGCCCCAAAGGCCGCAGGCAGTGAGCGAGAGGACCATCAAGATCTTGTGCAAAGCGAGACTCCTTCCCTATCACTCTAGCTTGTGGCGCCGCAAGTGGGGCAAAGGCGATTATCGCGAGGAACTGGCGGTCCTTGCCACCGGAGTTTCTGTCGGCTCGCCGGATCAGCCCAACCGCTTGACGGCTCTTACGGCTCGCGCCGCCGGGCCTTGACGAAGTCGATTTCCCGCTGTTTGGGAATGCCGGGCTCGAAACACCGCCGGCAACGCGCTTCGTACATATCGTTGGCGCCCACCACGATCAGGTCGTCGGAGCCGCGCAGTCGCTGCGTGTGCTTGGCCGGGTTGCCGCAGCGCACGCACACCGCCAGCGTCTTAGTGATGGATTCGGCCTGCGCCAGCAGATCCGGAATCGGCGCAAACGGGCGCCCCAGGTAGTCCGTATCCAAACCGGCGATGATCACCTGTTTGCCGCTGTCGGCCAGCCGCCCCGCTACCTCGACCAGCGACGGGCCCATGAAATTGGCTTCGTCTACGCCCACCACTTCGGCGCGCCAGTCGATCCGCTCCAGCATCTCCGTGGCGTCGTTGATCACTTGCGATTGCATGCGCAGATCCCCGTGCGAGACAATTTCCTCGGCCGAGTAACGGTCGTCGATTTTGGGTTTGAACACCGCTACCCGTTTACGCGCGATCATAGCGCGGCGCAGGCGCCGGATCAGTTCCTCACTCTTGCCCGAAAACATGGGCCCGCAGATTACTTCGATCCAGCCCGCGTTGCCCGTGATAATATCCATACGAACCGTTCAGCATCCCACAGTTACAGCTCCGCCGCCACTGCGGCTACCTGATCTTCCAGCGCCACCAACCCTCCCGCGAAAAAGTGGTCCGCGGCTTCAATCCACAGGATGCGTTTCGGTGCGGCCCATCGCGCGAAGGCGGCTTCCAGCTCGGCGCGCGGCCCGAATTGGTCGTGCGTGCTTTGCACAAAGATCTTCGGTGTCGCGCAGCTTTCCAGGTACTCCGCGTTACCCATGCTGGTCGGAAAGCCCGCTGCCAACAGAAAGCGCGCGCCGCTGGTTTCGCACCCCAGGCGCGTGATCACCCGCGCACCAAAGGAAAAACCCGCTAGCGCGTAGGGCAGCGCCGGATACCGCGCGCGCAGCCACGCGAGCGCCGCGCGGGCGTCTTCGAGTTCGCCTTCCAGGTTCCCGTACCCGCCCTGGCTGCGGCCCACCCCGCGATAATTGAACCGCAGCACGGCGATCCCGGCGCGGCGCAATCCGCGCGCCAGCCGGTAGACCACCTTGTTGTGGAGCGTGCCGCCGAACTGCGGATGTGGATGGCAGACCACCGCCGCGCACCATGGCTCGCGGTTGTGCGGCTCTTCAAGCAGCGCTTCCAGGCGGCCCGCCTGCCCGGCGATTTCGTGCGATTCAATGCGGCGCGTCATGTTCTCTTGTGGGGCAGCTTGGTAAGCTGCGGTCCGATTGCCAATCGGACCGCGAGGCGGTTGGCAACCGCCTCGCAGGATGGCATCCTGCCCCACATACTCGCGCCGCTAATTCGTCCGGTAATTCGTGAACTGCATGTCGAGTCCGAAATCGGCCGCTCGCAGCAGTTGGATCGCTTGTTGCAAAGTGTCGCGGTCGCGCCCGGATACGCGCACGAAGTCGCCCTGGATCGAAGCCTGCACTTTCAGCTTGGCGTCTTTGATGGCCTTGACGATCTCGCGCGCCTTTTCGGTTGGGATGCCCTGTTGCAAGGTCACCTCCTGGCGCACCGTGGAACCGGCCGCCGGCGTGACCGTGCCGAAGCTCAGGTTCTTCAGCGGCACCTTGCGCTTCACCAGCTTCGATTCCAGGATATCCACCACCGCCTTGAGCTTGAACTCGTCCTTGCTGGCCAGCGCCATCTTGCCCTCTTTCTCATTCAGCTCGATCGAGGAGTGAGAATCCTTCAGGTCGTAGCGCTGCTGGATTTCTTTCTGTGCCTGCTGGATGGCGTTCAGCACTTCCGGCATTTCGATCTTCGAGACCACGTCAAAACTGTTATCGGGCATAGCTTAATCCTGCGCTTCGGGATTCTCCTCGTCGGCCGGGAAATCGTCCAGACCGAGGATCGATCCCGGGCGGCGGCGCAACGTTGTCACCCGGCGCACGGGTTCCGGCCATGGACTCTGCTCAGTCGCTTCCGTATCCGCGTCGGCCTCCGCCGGCGCGGCTTCCGCGCCGATCAGATCCTCGTCGGCCGGCGCGTCGGAGGCCGCGCCCGCCGGGCGAGCGGTTGCCTGGCTTTCCAGCGCCACCAGCACGTGCCTGGTGATTTCCTCCACCATGCGCGCCATGGAAGCATCGAGCGCTACCGTCACCGCGGCGTGCACCTGCTCGGCATCCACCACGGCCACAAACGGCACAACGGCCGCAGCCTTCTCCACCTGCCCCGCCGCGTGCGGATCGCCGGGCCCGCCTTCCCGGATTTGGCTCCGCGCTTCCTGCGCCCGTTCAGCCAGAGGCCTCACCGCCGCCAACAGCGCCGACGCTTCGAACGGCTTGCGCAGCAGCGAGTCCGCCTCGACGCGTTGCGCTTGCGCCTCGTCCACTTGCTCCAGCACGCCGGCAGTGAGGATCACGCCCACGTGCCGGTGCTGCGGGCTCATCTTGATGTATTGGGAGATATCGTATCCGGTGCGGCCGGGCATCACCGTATCCGCCACGATCACATCCGGGTCCACGTCCTGCAACCGGATCAGCGCCGCTTCGGCGTTGCTGACGGTGACTACTTCGTAGCCTTCCTCGGCCAGGATGCGCTCGCCCATCCGCTGCGCGTGCGGGCTGTCATCCACCAGCAAAACGCGGCTCATTGCTTGATGGTACTACCTGCAGCGTCGGCCGGCTGCGGCTGGGGCGGCGGTGGCGCGGTGGTTACTTTCTTTTTCTTATTCTTCTTGGCCTGATCTTCCTCGGCCTGTTTGTTCGCCTTGGCGCGCTGCTCCTGCTTCTTCTTCATCAGGTCCTGCTGCTTCTTCAGCATTTTGGCCTGCTGCGACGCGCTGATTTTGCCGGTATGATTCTGCGGCAGCGACGCGTCCGGAACGGGCTTGGCGGGGATTCCGGCCGGGCCCTCAGCCGTGCCGCTGGTGGCGGTCTTGCCGCTTTCCGCGGCGGGCGCCTGCGCGCCACCAGGATTCTGCCGCGCGTCCGGCGCGGCGTCAATCAGCTTGCTGTCGTTCGCCGTGGATACGGTCACATCGCTTCCGCCGCCGGCGCTGACTCCCGTGTTGCCGATGGCCTCAGTGCCCTTGGCCGATACCGGTATGCTCACCGGAGTATAAGGCTTGAGCGTCTCCATCCGCGGCGATCCGCTCTTGGCCGCGTTCAGGACGTCGGGGTGCGAGCTGAACGGGCCCCAAGCCTTGCTCAGCAGGCCCCGCTTCTGGCGGTTCTCCAGCTCGTACTTCTGGCGAGCATACGCCACCGGGTCGGCCTCCGGCACAGGCCGGTTCATGGCTTTCAGGTGGCTCGTCGCTTCGGCAACGTGCGAGCTCAACGGGTAGTCGCGCACGATCCTGCTGTAAGCCGCCGCCTCCTGATCTTCGAACCGGTCTCCCATGCGGTGATAGGAATCCGCTTCCAGCATCAGCGCGTCATCGGCGCGGCTGTACAGCGGGAACTGGTCCGTCAGCGCGGTCAGCCGGTTAGCCGCCGCCGGGAAACTCCCTTTGCTGCGGTAATAAAACGAGCCCACTCGAAATTCCGCGTCCGCCAGAACCTCCTGCGCCGTGCGCAGGTACTGCTGCGCGTCGGGAGCGAATTTGCTGTTGGGAAACTGCACCAGAAGCTGCCGGCATTCGTCCTCCGCGCGCCGCGCGTGCAGCGGGTCGCGCTCGGATTTGTCCATCTGCTGGTACTGCATCTTGCAGACTTTTTCCTGGGCCTCGGCGGCTTCCTCCAATTGCGGATAGAACAAGATGAAATCCTTGTACTCGGCCTCGGCCTGCGCCAAGCCATGGCTGCCGCCTTCGCGATACCAACTGTCGGCCACCGCCAATTTGGCTTTGGCCAGGTACTCGCTGGTGTCGTAGGTGTTCATCAGGGTTTGCAGCGTCAGCCGCGCCTGCTCGTAGCGGGCGTGTTCGATATCGTCGACGGCCCGGTCGAACAGCACCTTGTCGGGCTGCTGCGTGTCCTTGGTGATGGGGTTCTCGTATTTCTTCTTCGCGCAGCCCGGAGCCAGCACCAGGGCGCACATCACTGCTACTACTGCAGCCACACGGATGACATTTCGCAACATAAAGGATTCCGATTTCACTTCACTTCTCCAGCAATCTTGCCAACGGGCGGTCCTTCCATCAGCACGGCACGGCGGTCGCCTGGGCGGCAATCTGGCGCATCTCCCGGGTAGTGGCTTCCGCGCTCGGACTGTGAAAGATGGCCGACCCTGTGACGATCCATTCACACCCCGCGCGCACTACTTCCGCCAGGTTCGCCGGGTGGACCCCGCCATCGATCTCAATCGGGAAGGCTAACTTCTTTTCGCGCCGCATGCGATGCAGCTTACGCACCTTTTCCAGCACATACGGAATCAGCTTCTGGCCGCCCCAACCCGGGTTCACGCTCATGAGCAGCACGTAGTCGGCCACTTCCAGCACATCTTCCAGCACCGCTACCGGCGTGGCCGGGTTCAGCACCACGCCTGCCAACGCGCCGGCTTCCTTAATCATGGTGAGCGTGGCGTCCAGGTGTCGGCAAGCTTCATAATGCACCGAAACCGAGTTGGCGCCCGCCTCGATGAAGGACTTGGCATACCGTTCCGGACGCTCGATCATGAGGTGGCAATCCAGGTGCGCGCGGGTGGTCTTGCGAATCGATGCGACCACCGGCGGCCCGATCGTGATGTTGGGCACAAAGTGGCCATCCATCACGTCGAGATGGAGGATGGCGGCCCCGCCGCGCTCCACCGAAGCGATCTCCTCGGCCAGGCGCGCGAAGTCCGCGGACAAAATCGAGGGAAGGATTTCAACCATTTGCGGATTCGTTTGATTTTATCACAGCCGCCCAGAAACCATCGCCGGCGTCGCGCCGCGGCATCCGTTCCCACACCATGGCGTCGCGGCCCGGCGCGGCCTCAGCCACCACCTGCTGGTTCTCTTCGGGCTCCAGCGAGCAGGTGGAATACACCAGCCGCCCGCCGGGCTTGAGCGCCGCCAGCGCGTTCCGCAGCAGCGCGGTCTGGCGGCCGTGCAGATCGGCGAGGTCTTCGGGCCGCAGGCGCCACTTGATTTCCGGATTGCGCCCCAGCGTGCCCGTTCCCGAGCACGGTGCATCCACCAGGATGCGGTCAAACCGCCGCGCCAGCGGCAGTGGCCGCGTGCCATCCAAGACCACCAGGTCCGCCGCCATCCCGCGCAGCCCTCGCAAGCGATGCAAGTGCAGATCGCAGGCCACCGCGCGCACTCCCGCTTCGAGCGCCTGCGCCGTCTTGTTGCCCGGCGCCGCACACAAATCGAGGAAAGTAAACCCCGGCTCCAGCTCGAGCAGCGGCACGATGGATTGCGAGCCGATGTCCTGGAAGCGCGTGCCCGCGGCGGAAACACGCAGGTACTTTTGCGGCTCTTCGAGCGCCGCCAGCGCGATGGCGCGCGCGGCCTCAAGTCCGTGGTGCCCTTCCCAGCGCTCAAGCAGCCACTCCGGGCAGGAAAGCTCGATCTCCCGAGTGGGCCACTCGACCGGAGCGCGGTCCACCTTGCGCAATACCGCGTTGACCATCCCAGCGGCCGACCGCTTGCCCGCCCGCTTCACCAGTTCCACGCTCTCCGCCACCGCCGCGTGCGCCGGGATGCGCTCCAGATAACGAAGTTGGTAAATCCCCATCCGCAGCGCCAGGCGCACTTCCACATCCAACCGCCGCCGCGCGCCGCACTGCTCGATCAGATAATCGAGCTGCGCCCGATACCGCAGCACGCCGAAGACGATCTCGGAAGCGAGGCCTGCGTCACGCGAATCGAGCGCCGCCGTCGCCGCGAGCAACAGGTCGGAAGCCCAGCCGCCGCCCTCCACTCTTTCGAGCACGGCGTATGCGGTCTGGCGTGCGGGCGCAATCATCATTCCACTCAGAAACGATACCGAACTTCAAACCGCACGAAGCGGGGCGGCTCGATGGCGATGGGCAAGCGCTGGTTGAACGTTGGGCCGGTCAGGTCGGTCTGCTGGATGGCGAGGTCTTCGTTGGTCACATTCAGCAGATCGGCGACGGCAAAGATTCGGCCGCGCGAGAGCGGCCACTCGCGGCTGAGACGCAGGTTCCAGTTTTGCACATGCTCCGCGCGATTGCCGCCGCCGGGGCTGCCGCGCGGAGTGGCGGCCACCAGGATCGGGCCTTGCGGCAAACCGGTGACCAGCAGCATGCGGGCGAACGCCAGGCCATCGGTGTAATCGGCCACGGTCGAAATCTGCACGCCACCCCAGCGCGCCGGCAGGCGATACAGCGCTTCGACCTTGCCGGTGAAGGCGCGGTCGGTGAAGGCGCGGCCGGTTGCGTCGATGTCGGCATTGGGATCGGAGAAAAGCGCGCCCACGACGCCGGGATCGTTCTCGTAGACGGCGTTGCCGGGATTGGTTGGGCCGTACGATTTCTCGGCCACGAAGGAAGCCAGCACCGTAACGCCTCGCCAGGCGGCGCGCAGTTGCGCGTTCACGCCGGAGTTGAGTGTGCGCAAATCGGGTGGGTTGGTGAGCAGATATTGGTCGCGGCCGAGCGTGGCGGGGTTCTGCGCGTAGACGGCGAGTCGCCGATCGTCGAAGGTGCCTGGGATGCCGTCGGGTCCGGGATCGAGAATGGTTACCTGGGTGTAATCCTGTGGCGTCACGCCCGTGTCGATGGCAGCGATGCGGTCCTTCTCGTCGCGGCGAAAAAGGTGAATGGAAGCCAGCGTGGAGAGCGGCAGAGGCATCTGGGCACCCAGGTTCCATTCGTCCGCATAAGGGCGGCGCAAGGAGGGGGATATGGACGAGTACGGGCCACCGAAACGGGCGAGGCGGGTGCCCTGCTCGCCCGGCTCAAACCATCCATCGCCATTCAGATCGTTCCATTGATAGACATTCCCGCCCAAGCTGTTGGGGTTGCCGTAGTCAAGGTAGCGGCCAGCCAGCGGCGCATACAGGCGGAAAAACGACCCGCGCAAGACCAGGCCGCGGGCATGCGGGACCTGCCAGGCAAGGCCTGCGCGCGGAGATACGCTGTTCCACGCGATGAGATCGGGCTGAGCGGCGAACTGCCGTGCGGGCGTGTAGAAGCCGAAGGGGCTGGACTGCGCGGGCAGGCCGCCGCGGGAAAAATCGGCCATCACCCCCAGGTCGAGCGAGAGCCGCGGCGCGACGGCCACGTGGTCGGTGACCCAGGCGGATGCGGACGTGATGCGCTCGCGCGAATCGAGCGGCGTATTGAACTCGACGATCTCGGCGGGCGCGCCATCG
>Ga0181529_10002254_pt1 | contig 23467 bp, 21 predicted proteins | sample PEATcosm2014_Bin_36_FD_119763 | JGI IMG/M metagenome (GOLD analysis project Ga0181529, IMG submission 119763) | Peatland microbial communities from MTU Mesocosm Facility, Houghton, MI, USA - PEATcosm2014_Bin10_30_metaG | ecosystem: Environmental > Terrestrial > Soil > Wetlands > Peat | place... | reverse complement strand
GTGCGGGCGGGGCCGCCTCGGCTATTGCCACGCAGGCGGCGCTCGACGGCGCGGCGTCCATCGACATCTTCAACCAGCGCGATGCGTTCTATGGCAAAGCCGAGGAGACCGCAGCGAGGATCACCAGCCGTACAGGCTGCAAGATCACGATACGCGACCTGGCTGATGTGGAAGGCCTTCGCGCTTCGGTAGCGGGCGCCACCGTGCTCGCCAACGCAAGCAAGATGGGCTTCAAGGGCGAGCTCGAGAATATCTCGCCGATACCGGACACGTCCATGCTGCGGCCGGATCTGTTCGTATCGGATGCCGTCTACGCGCCGTTGAAGACGAAGTTCCTTCAGCAGGCCGACACGGCGGGATGTCGCTGGATGAGCGGGATTCCAATGATGCTGCAGCAAGGGGCCGCGGCGTTCAAGATGTGGACCGATAAGGACATGCCGCTCGATTACGTCAAGGAGCACCTGTTTTCTTGAGGACCCGGCCGCGCCGGCTCAACGGCCGGCGCGGCCGACGATGCCCTGGGAAAGGAGAGCCCGACATGCGGACGGTTGACGTCAAGAACGTCGTCATCGGAACCGGAAGACCCAAGATCATCGTGCCCATCGCGGCGAAGACGTCCGCTGATGCGCTGGCGGCAGCCCGGCGGCTGGCGCAGGAGGATGCACTCGACCTGATTGAATTCCGTGTGGATTTCCTGGATATCGCGCTCGACAGGGTACGCGTTGCGCAGCTGACGTCCGAGGTTGCCGAGATTGCCGCCACGAAGCCGATACTCGTGACGTTCCGCACGAAGGCGGAAGGGGGGGCGGCGGAACTCGACGCTGCGGGCTATGCGGAATTCTACGCGACGATCCTGACGGAAGGGCGGGCCGACCTGATCGACGTCGAGCTGATGCGCGATGAGAGCGTCGTGCGTGGTCTGGTCGCGGCAGCCCACCGCGCTGGTGTGGCCGTGGTGATGTCCAATCACGACTTTGCCGCGACGGCGCCGACGGAGGAGCTGGTCGCACGCATGCGGCGCATGCAGGAGCTTGACGCGGACATCCTCAAGATCGCGACGATGCCGTTGGATGCCGGCGATGTCCTCAAACTTCTCAGCGCCACCTGGTTGATGCACAGCCAGTACACCGACCGTCCGCTCATCACGATGGCCATGGCGGGCAAGGGTGTGATTTCCCGACTGTCCGGAGAGCTGTTCGGCTCCGCGGCGACATTCGGCATGGTCGGTCAGGCTTCGGCTCCGGGCCAACTCGCGTTGCCCGATTTGCGGATGGTGCTTGAACTCATCAGCCAGTCGCTCGGACCGAACCGATAACCCGGCGCGTCTAGGCAGCCCGCGGAAGATGGGCCAGGCGCCCGGGCAGGCGGTGTTCCAGCCGTTCCTCGAGTTTGATCGCCAGGTCAGCTAACTTGCGCCAGTCGATGCCGGTTTCGACCCCCATCTCGTGGAGTGCGTAGACCGCATCCTCGGTGGCGATATTGCCGGCTGCCCCAGGGATGAACGGGCATCCGCCCAAGCCGCCGAGACTGGTGTCGAAGTTGGTGATGCCCGCCTGAAGGCCGGCCACCATATTGGCTAAACCCAGGCCTCGCGTGTCGTGCAGATGAAGGGACAGCTTTACCCTTGGCGAAATCACGGCACGGACACGACTGACCAGCTCGAAGATGGACTTTGGATTGCCCAGCCCGGCGGAATCGGCGAGATTGATCTCGTGCGCGCCGAGACTGTCGTAAAGGCTCGCGATGTCGCACACCACGTCGCCTGAAATAGCACCCTCATAGGCACAGCCGAATGCCGATTGGATGCCAGCGCGGGTGGTGATGCCGGCCGCCACGGACCCCGAGACCATTTCTCGGATCTGCACGAGGCTTTCAGCCAACGAGCGATTGGTGTTCTTCTGGCTGTGTGTCTCGCTGGCCGAAATGGATACGCTGAGATGCGAGACATTGCATTTGATCGCCCGCTCCAGACCCTTCTGGTTGAGGACCAGAGCCGTGTAGACGACGTCTGGCCGGCGCTCCAATTCCTGAAACACCTGGTCCGTGTTCGCCATTTGCGGGACCCATTTGGGATGGACGAAGGACCCGACTTGAATTCGGCGAACCCCGGCGGCCTCCATTCCCTTGATGAACTGGAGGATTTCCCCGACCGATAGCTGCACTTTCTCGATCTGCAGGCCGTCCCTCAGGGATTCGTCCTCAAGGACTACGCTCTTTGGAAGATCGAACATTTCGCGGTCCCCTCGCCGGTGTCGGCGATCATGAGATCGGACGCCCAGCCATGCCCTGGGCGTCCGCCTGTTCCTTCATCTTTGGCGCGACGTCGCCAATGCCCGATCAAGCCGACCCGGCGTTGGCGACGTAACGCGTTACTCCAGGACCAACGGTTTTACGTCGCCAAGAATGACGATGTAAGAGAAAGCCCCAAACAGGGCGACTGCTCCGACGAAAGCCAACGCCCAGACGAAGGACCCCGTCGCGCCGATGATGAAGCCGATAACGATCGGGGTGATGATGCCGGCCAGGTTCGCCGCGAAATTGAACAGGCCGCCGGTTATGCCGTACATCTGCTTGGGCGCCATATCGGAAATAAGCGTCCAACCCAGGCCGACCATGCCCTGTCCAAAGAACGCCATCGACAGGATGGCGATCACCGCAATGTCACTATCGACGAAGTTGGCGGAGACGATGCAGGAGGCCAGCAGCAACCCGAAGATGATCGGTCCCTTGCGGGCAAGGTTGGCCGAACCGGTCTTCTTCAGGATTTGATCCGATGCCCAACCACCGATCAGAATGCCGATGGCGGCGGCCAGGAATGGAAGAATGGCAAAAAAGCCCACCTTGACCCATCCCATATGACGCGCGGTGGCCAGATAGGTGGGGAACCAAGTCAGAAAGAAGACCAGCGTCGTGTTGCCGGCGAACTGGCCCAGACCAGCGCCCCAGATCTGGCGGAATTGCAGCAGCTTCTTGCAGTTCGCCCAGGTGAACGGCAGGGTTTCCGCGCCCTTTGGCGTGAGACCCCCGCCAGCCGCGATATAGTCGAGCTCGGCCTGATTGACCAACTTGGAGTCACGGGGCTCGCGATACAACGCCCACCAGACCGCGCCGAACGCGATCCCCACCACGCCGACGATGATGAACATCGCCTTCCAGCCGTATGTGGCGGTAACCCAGAAAAGGGCCGGGCCGAAGGCGGCGAGGCCGAGATATTCGCCGACCGTGTAGATGCTGGTCGCCCGCGCCCGCTCATGCTGCGGAAACCAATTGCCGACGATGCGCCCGTTGGTCGGGAAGCACGGCGCCTCGCTGACGCCAAGCCCGAACCGGTAGAACAGGAGCGAATATATTCCGGTGGAGAATGCCTGCAACAGCGTGAAAAGCGACCAGAACGTGAGCGAAAGGTAATAGGTCAGCTTGGTTCCGAAGCGGTCCAGAAAGATACCGCCGGGAATCTGGGCCGCGGCGTAGGTCCAGCTGAAGGCGGAGAACACCAGACCCATCATGGCTGGCGACAACGCCAGGTCCTTGGACAGATACGGCGCCGCGATACCGAGCACCGTTCGGTCGAGGTAGTTGATCAGAGTCGCCACCGAAATGACCGCGAGAATAACGAAGCGGGCTCGCGTTCGGATTTCGGCGGACCCGAAGCCTCGAGGCGAAGCGATATCAGACGGCATGGACGTTTCCTTCCTCGTTCAAGCTGTTTCTGGCATTGAGCCAGGTTGTCATTGCCGCATTTTCGTACACCAGCCCACCACCACCGACAGCAGGCAAGCGCCGGCCATGTACGCCGCCACCGGATGCCAGGTGCCGTTGATGCCGAGCAGGGCCGTCGCGATGAACGGCGTGAAGCCGCCGAAGATTACGCTGCCCACCTGGTAGCCGACACTGGCGCCGCTGTAGCGGATCTCGGTGCCGAAGAACGAAGTGAACAGGGGCTGCTGCACCGAGTTGACCATGTCGTGGGCGATGTTGGCCAGCACCACCGCGAGCACCACCATCCAGACAACGGAGCCCGCCTCCATCGCCCAGAAGAACGGGTAGGTTGCCAGCAGGCCGATGATGGCGCCGGTGAGATAGACCCGCTTGAGACCGAAGCGATCCGCCCCCGCCGCGAAAATCGGGATCGTCACGCAGCTGACTGCCCCGACCACGAGGGTGATGTTCAGGAACAGATCGCGCGACATATGGAGATTCGAGACCGAGTAGGCCAACGCGAAAGTCGTGACGATATACATCGAGCACAACTCTATCGCGCGCATCGCAATGATCACCAGGAAGGCCTTTGGATGGTCGCGCAGGGCGACAAGCACCGGGGCCTTGACCTGCCGTTCGCCATGTGCGCCCACTTTCTCGATGAATTCCGGCGATTCGGCCATGGACAGCCGGATCCACAGGGCAACCAGCACCAGCAGGATGCTGAAAATGAACGGCAGCCGCCACCCCCACGACATGAAGGCGGCATTGCTCAACGACTTGCTCAATATCAACATGATGCCCGTCGTCAGCACCAGCGCCACGCCGTAGCCCATCTGCACGCCACTGGCGTAGAACGCCTTCTTGCCCACCGGCGCGCTTTCCACCGCCAGCAGAGCCGCGCCGCCCCATTCGCCGCCGACCGCAATTCCCTGGATGATGCGCAGAATGACCAGCATCAACGGAGCATACCAGCCGATGGAGGCATAGGTCGGCAGCAGTCCGATGCACGCGGAGGCAATTCCCATCACGGTTACCGTGATGACCAGCATGGTTTTGCGGCCGAACTTGTCGCCGTAATGGCCGAACAATATGCCGCCCAATGGCCGGAACAGGAAGCCGACGCCGAACGTAGCGAACGCCGCCAGCGTCCCCACCCGGGGGTCGGAGGAAGGAAAGAATTGAACGTTGAACACAATCGCGGCAACGAGGCCGTAGAGCACGAAGTCATACCAGTCCACGATCGCACCAACGAAGCTGCCGATAGCCGCCTTGCGCGCACGCGCCGCTATCGCCTGAGCGCTCAGTGCACCACCGGGCATCGGTGTGGTTCCAGACATTCCTTCCTCCGTGCAGGTGTTTGTTATTTTGCGTGTTTTTCTTCCGCCACGCTTCTGCCTGATCTCATTCAGTCGGTACTAACGTGCGATATCTTCTTCCCCGGCGAGTAGATGTCCAGAATGTTCCAGTGGCCCGCGGTCGGGGTCGGATTGTTGCGCATCGCGACGTCGATCACGCACGACTTGCCCGATTTAATCGCCTTTTCGAGCGCCGGTTTGAATTCCGACGCATGATGGAGACGGATACCCTCGATCCCGTAGGCCCTTGCCATCGCGGCGTAGTCCGGCATGAACTCGGATCCGACCTGCGGGAAGGTGGTGCCGTAGGTCAAGCCGTAACTTGCCTTCTGCAGGCCCGCGATGGTGCCGAAGGCATTGTTGTTCATCACCACCCAGATCACCGCCACGTTCTCATCCGCGGCGGTTGCGAGCACCGCCGGATTCTGACCAAACCCACCGTCGCCAACGAGCGAAATCACGACGCGATCGGGACAGGCGATTTTGGCCCCAAGCGCCGCCGGCGGGCCAAAACCCATGGTGGCGTGTCCGCCCGGCGTCAGAATGCTGCCTGGCGTGTAAATCGGGAACTGCTGTCCGACGCCATTCTTGTTCCAGCCGACATCGGTGGTGATGATGGCATCGCGCGGGAGAACCGCACGCGCTTCCGCCAGGATCCGCTCGGGCATCATCGGGAAAGCGTCGCTCTCCACCATCGCCTGGTTGCTCTTCGTGAACGCGGCACGAACGTCGGCGATTTCGCGCTCCAATCGCTCATTCCGGCGCGGCCGCGGATAGATTTCCCTGGCGATCCGGTTAAGCGTCTTGAGCGCCTGCTTGAGGTCGGCAACCGCGCCGATCTCGGTCGGGAAGTTGCGGCCAATCTCGCAGGGCTCGATGTCGATATGGATCAGCTTCGACGGCGGAAAGGCGAATGTATATTCCGGCTCCCAGGAACTGCAGTCGGCTTCCTTGAAGCGCGTGCCGAGGCCAAGTATCCAATCCGCGCCCAGGCACTTGGAGTTGATGAATTTGGTGCCCCAGAAACCGGTCATGCCGAGCAGCAGCGGGTGATCGTCGGGCAGCGCTGCTTTGCCCATCAGACTGTGGGCGACCGGAATCGCCATGTGGTCGACGAACTCACGCAATTCCTTCGTGGCTTGGGCCAGAACGACGCCGCCGCCGACATAGAGAACCGGGTTTTCGGCTTCGCCGAGCGCACGGACGATTCTGGCGGCAACCTCGACGTCAAGGTCCGGTTTCGCCAACGTTTTGGTATTGTACTGCAAGCGGTCGAACAGTGCGACGTCGACTTCCCTGGAGAAAATGTCCATCGGCACATCGACCAGTACCGGACCGGGCTGGCCGCTTTCGGCCAGTTGGAATGCCTTTTCCAGGATTTCCGGGAACAATTCGGGGCGCTCGACACGCCAGGCGCGCTTCACGAAGGGGCGATAGATCTCGAATTGGGTCGCGTCACCATGGAGGTTGACTTCCTGGTGCGGATGCTTGCCGTAGTAATGACTGGGAACGTCGCCGGCGATCACCACCATGGGGATGCAGTCGGCCCCCGCGTTGGCGACCCCGGTCGCGGCGTTGGTCAATCCTGGGCCGAGATGGGTGAGAAGTACGGACGCCTTGCCGGTCACCCGCGCATAGCCATCGGCGGCGTGCGCTGCGATCTGCTCGTGCCTGACACTGACAAAATGAAGCTTGCTGTTCGCCATCGCCGAAAGGACGGCGATGTTGGTATGGCCGCACAAGCCAAAGATGTGTGTTATGCCACGGCCTTCGAGATACCGGACCAATTGGTGAGATACGAGATCACGCATGGAAGAATCCTCGCTGACTAGGTTCGTTCGGTTGGCCGGGCGATCAGGGAATGATCTCGCTCTGGTAAAACTCACCGAAAAGCTCGGCATCGGACGGCCGGTCTTCCGGAATCGGCCGGCTCACCCAGGTGACGTTCATATAATGCTTGAGCGAGACATTCTCGTTGGTGATGTTGCCGCCCCAGATGCCGCAGCCCAGGCTCGACGTCATCGGCATGCCATTGTTGAACGCCCCGGCGTTGGCCTTCGACTGGGGTTGGCGCACCATGATGCGGCTGACCGGCGCGATCAGGGCAAGCCGATGGATGTGGTCGTCATTGAAGGAATAGATGCCGACCGAGTGTCCCTTGCCGCCGACGTCGTAGATCCCGCGCACCATCTCCAGCGCCCGATCGAATCCCTGGTATTTGTAGATGGCCAGCAGCGTGGTCAGCTTCTCGCTGGAGAAGCGGTGCTCGGGTCCGATCTTGTCCTGCTTGACGATCAGGAATTTGCGGTCCTGGGGAATGCTGAACCCGGCCACCTGGGCGACCACCTGCGGCGCCCGCGCCACCGTCTCGATGGTGCGATGGCCTTCGGCGTCCCACATGGCCGCTTCCAGCTTGGCTTTCTCGTCGTCCGAAGCCAGATAGCCGCCCTCGGCCTGAAGCTGGGCCAGGAAGGCGTCATAGATCGACGCCTCGACCACCAGATTGCCATCGGCCGAACAGCCCGAACCGAAATCCGATGTCTTGCTGGTCCGCGTGTTGCGGGCCGCCTCTTCGATGTTGGCGGTCTCGTCGATGACCATCGTCGAATTGCCGGCGCCCACGCCATAGGCCGGCTTGCCCGAGCTGTAGGCCGCCCTGACCATCGGCTGGCCGCCGGTGGCCATGGTCAGGTCGCAGATCGACATCAGTTCCTGGGTCTGCGGAATGCTGGGCCTTTCGATGACCTGGAAGATATCTTCTGGAGCGCCTTGTCGCCGCAGCGCCTCACGCATGACGCGGACCACCTCGCCCGTCGTCTTCTTGGCCCGCGGATGCGGCGAGAAAATCACCGCATCCTTGCATTTCAAGGCGTAGATGCCGGTCACCGGCGGTGTCTGCTCCGGATTGGTCGTCGGAATCAGCGAGGCGATCACCCCGGCGGGCTTGGCGTACTTGACGATCCCCTTCTCCGGAATCTCCTCGATGATTCCCATGCTTTTCTGTCGCAACGCATCGCGCAGCACGCCGATGATCTTGAACCGCTTGCTCACCCGGCCGACGCGGTCGCCCAGTTCCGTCTCGTCGACGGCAAGGTTCGCGATCCGGGTCATGTGCGGTTCGTTCGCCGTCGCCCAGGCGAGGGCCTGGCAAAGCCGGTCGATCTTGGCCTGATCATAGTCCTCGATCGCCCGCATCGCCACGCGCGCCTTGGCCAGCAGGCCATGCACATAGGCTCGTTGCTCGTCGGTCAATGGGGAAGCCATGGCAATCGCCTCATTTCGTTGTCTGTGGTCCGTAAACGGCCGGCAGGAACCCGCCTGACGATCGCGGTCTAGACACTCAGCAGAGCCTCCTCCGCCCGCGGATGGCGTGCAAAATACCGCTTTGCCGCTTGCACGCAACGCCGCGCATGCTCCTCGTAACCCAGCTCCTCGACACGCTCGTCGTTTGGCAGCTCGATCGAATAGGGAATCTCCGGAATCCGGTTCAGGATGGCGGCGATATCGATGCCGCCCTCGCCCGGGTACAGGCGTGCGTCACGGGCAACGTGGATCATCCCCTCCCTGGTGGCCGGAATCTCGGCCGGCGCGTCGCAAAGGTGCGCGAAGTGGAACCAGCGGCGAGGTATTGCATCCAACTCCTCAAGACCGACCCGTGAATAGGCCATGTACAGCGTGTCGACCATGATGCCGCAGTTCTCGCGATCTGCCGCACGCAAGACGGCAAGGGCGTCCCGCAGATTGGTGACACCGGAAAAGCTGGGGAACTCGAAGTCCACCGTCAGGCCGAACGGTTTTGCTAGGTCACACAGTGCCGCATAGCACTCGATGACGAAACTGCGGTCTGCCGTCCAGGCGCTGCTGAGAACGCAAGGCGCGCCCAGTTCCGCCGCGGCTTCAAAGGCAGGCAGATAGCTCTTCACATCGAGACCGTCGATTATCCGAGCCAGTTCGATGTCGTGGACCTTGATGCCCGTCGCCGCCAGCGCGGCTTTTGTTTCTCGCATCAATGCCTTGTCTTGCGCCACCGGATATATCGGCTCGCCTGCCGTTCCAAGGGGGATGATCCGCGGGCTGATGAAATCATAACCGGCCCGCTTGGCGAGATGGACCATTTCGGGCGGTGGACACTTGAGCACCGTGAGATGGGCCAAAGAGTATTGCTTAGTCATGCCCTGCACTCCTTCTTTCCCGGCGCAACGCGTGCGAAGCGCTGGTCGTGCCGACTCAAGCCGCCATGCTTAACCGATAAGTTCCCATGCGCTCCGGCAGGGACTTCGCGATTCCGAAGCCCGGGCCGCGCGCGGCGCCCATAACGATGGAAGTCTGATTATCCAGGCAGGCCACGGTGGGCATGCGGATGTTTCCTCTCGGTCCGTCCGGTTCGGCGGCCGTCAGCGGGCACAACGCCAAGCACCCCGCTTATCTCTACCGATACCCGCTCCCAACCATCGAATCAAGCGCCATATGTCGGCTGATCAGAAAAATATCCGATGTTTTGCGCGCGTAGTGGGGTTCCGCGCCGATCGGCGAAACCGGCAGAACTTCAGCGGCAGGCCGAAGCCGCTTCGCGATAGCCAGCGGGCGAATCTGCGAGTACACCGGCCACGAACCGGCAGGCTCGATCCCGAAACCGCGACCAGGAGGCCGCATGGCAGACGACCAAAGCGCCTTGGAAGAACTGCGCAATATCCGCGATAGTATCGATAACATCGATACGGCCATGATCTATCTGCTTGCCGAGCGGTTCCGTCGCACCCAGCGTGTCGATGTATTGGAAGCGCATCATAACCCGCCGCCAGCCGATCCTGCTCGGGACAAGGCCCGGGTACTACGCTTGCGTAGATTGGCGGAATCCGTGCAGCTCGAACCCGAATTCGCGGAACAATACCTCGCGTTCATCACTCGGTGAGAGCGGCCGGGACGGCATTCCCGGCCGTCTTCACATCACCGGATGGTCGCCTCGACGGCGGCACGCTGCTCCGGGGTGATCTCGGGCAGGATACCGAACCAGGCCTCGAACGAGGGCCGGGCCTGATACAGCAGCATGGTGAGCCCGCTCTCCGTCAGATTGCCGCGCTGCCGGGCGGCGGCAAGCAGCGGGGATTCCAGCGGGTTGTAGACGAGGTCGCAGACCAGGGCGCCGCGCGGCAACGCGTCCAGGCGCAGCTCGAGCGCGGGTTCGCCGGCGGTGCCCAGGCTGGTGGTGTTCACCAGCAGGGCGGCCCCGGCCAGGGCGGACTCGCGCTCCGCCCAGTTCACCACGCGCACGGGTCCGCCGAACTCGGCGGCAAGGTGCTCGGCACGGTCGCGGGCGCGGTTGGCCAGCCGGATTTCCGGTGCCCCTTCGTCAAGCAGGCTCAACACCACGCTGCGCGCGCCGCCGCCGGCCCCCAGCACCACCGCCGGACCGGCATCGCCGCGCCACTCCGGGCGATCGTGGCGCAGGCTCTGGATGAAGCCATAGCCGTCCGTGTTGGAGCCGCTGAGCGATCCGTCGGGCTGCACCACGATCAGGTTGACCGCGCCCACGCGCTTGCCCAACGCATCGGTGCGATCGACCAGCCGGGCGGCTTCCTCCTTGTGCGGAATGGTGACGTTGCAGCCGGCGAAACCGAGCGCCGACAACCCCCGCAGCGCCGCCTCCAGCCGTCCGGGCTGCACCGCCATCGGCACGTAGGCCCCGGGGATCCCGTATTTCTTGAGCCACCAGGTGTGCAGGACGGGCGAGCGCGATTGTGCGATCGGCCAGCCGATCACGCCGGCGGCGCGAAATGAAGTCGGATGTCTCATACGCAGGCACCTTCTGTCCGGGCGGTTGCAGCGTTTAAGCCTGGCACCCCGCGGCAACCCGCGCGCGGCACGGCATCATCGGCTCCCTAACACGGACCGGGATGGCTGGGTATGGGCAATGGCGGGCTCCACGGCCGGATCCCCTGGCCTTCCTTCCTCCGCCGCGCGGGATTACATGGCCCTGTGCGCTCGCTCCGTTCCCGGCTGGCCCTGCTCTGGGCGTTGTCGTTCGCCGCCTCGTTGGCGGTGGGTGTGTTGTTGGTGTCGTTGTATCGCCAGTCGGCGGCGGCCCAGGCCGGGCGGGCCGAGGCGGTGGCGGCGCGCACCTGCGAGATGGTGGCCGAACGCTGGAGTTTCTATGCCGCCGGTTGGGCCGGCCCTGCCCCGCCCGCCGGCGATGCCGCGTTCCGCCACGACCTGGAAGGTTTGCTGGCGATCGCGCTCGCGCCCGGTCCGCCCTTGCTGGCCGGCGTCTGGCGCGCCGACGAAGGCGTGCTCGCCGCCATCGGCGGCCCCTCGACCGAGCTGGAGCCGGCGATCGCCGAGGCGGCAACCGAGGCGCTTGCCGACGACCGCACGGCGACCGCGCGAACCCAGTCCGCGCTGGGTCCGGCCGGCCTGGCGGCCTGTCCGCTGGCCGGCCCGGTGACCGGGCTGGTCGCCTACGCGGCGGTTCCCCTGTTCGGCGTCCCCGGCCTCGGCGCCTTGCAGGCGGCGCTGGCCGTGCTGCTGGCCCTGATGCTGGCGATGACCGCCCTGCTGACCTGGTTGCAGCTTTCCTGGGCGCGCCACGTCCACGGCATCGAGACGGCGCTGGCCCGCCACGAAGCTGGCCAGCTGCCGCGCCTCGCCGCCACCGGCGAAGCCGAACTCGACCGCATCGTCGCCGCGCTGAACACCGCCGGGGCGCGTCTCGCCGAGGCGCGCGAGCGCTCCGAGGCCCTGGCGGCGCGCGTCGCCCTGTCGGAGCGGCTGGCCGCGCTGGGCCGGGTCGCCGCCGGCGTGGCGCACGAAATCCGCAATCCGGTCGCGGCCATGCGGCTGCGCGCCGAAAACGCCCTGGCCGGCGACGACGCCCGCCGCCGCGTCGCCCTGGAGGCCATCCTGGCGCAAATCGCCCGGCTCGACCGGCTGATCGGCGAGCTGCTCGCGATGACGCAGCGGCCTGCCCCGAAGCCCGAAACGCTCGACCTCGCCGCTTTCCTGCAATCCTGCGCCGCCGACCATCCGGGCATCACGGTGGAGGCGCCACCGCAAAGGCCGGTGCGGCTCGACCCCGCGCTGACCCGCCGCGCGCTCGATTCGCTGCTGGCCAACGCGCGCCAGCATTCGCCCCGCGGCGCGCCGGTGGTGCTGCGCGGCACGGCGGTGGGCCAGACCGTCCGTATCGAGGTGCTGGACAGCGGACCGGGGGTGGCCCCGGCGCTGCGTGAGTCGCTGTTCGAGCCGTTCGTCACCGGGCGGGCCGACGGTACCGGGCTCGGCCTGTCCATTGCCCGCGAACTGGCGCAGGTGCAGGGAGGTCGGCTGGTACTGGCCGATCCCGGCGGCGACGGTCGCGGCGCCACTTTCCTGTTCGAGCTGACATGGCCCACATCCTGATCGTCGACGACGACGCCGCGCTGCGCGAGAGCATCGCCGAGACCATCGGCGACCTCGGCCACGACCCGGTGCAGGCCGCCGACGGCGAGGCCGCGCTGGCGCTTCTCACGCGCGGGGGCATCGACGCGATGCTGCTCGACCTGCGCATGCCGGGCATCGACGGCATCGAGGTGCTGCGCCGCCTGCGCGCCCTGCCCGCGCCGCCGCCGGTGGCGGTGCTGACCGCGGTGCCGACGGCGTCGAACACCATCGAGGCGATGCGCCTGGGCGCCGTCGATCACCTGGCCAAGCCGGTCGGACGCGACGACCTCGCCGGCCTGATCGCCCGCATGCTGCCCGCCCCGGCGCCCGCCGCCGCGCCGCCCTCCGAGGCCGGCGAGGACGAACTGGTCGGATCGTCGGCGCCGATGCGCGAGGTGCAGAAGGCCATCGGCCGGCTGGCCGACAGCGAGACCACCGTGCTGATCACCGGCGAGACCGGCACCGGCAAGGAAGTGGTGGCACGCGCCATCCATCGCCACGGCCACCGCGGCGGGCGGGCCTTTGTGGCGGTGAACTGTGCCGCCATCCCGGCCCCGTTGCTGGAAAGCCAGTTGTTCGGCCACGCCCGCGGCGCCTTCACCGGCGCCATCGCCGACCGTGCCGGCAGCTTCCGCGACGCCGACGGCGGCACCCTGTTCCTCGACGAGATCGGCGACATGGACCTGGCCATGCAGGCCAAACTGCTGCGCGTGCTGCAGGACCGCATGGTGGTGCCGGTCGGCGGCCGGCCCGTGCCGGTGGATGTGCGCATCCTGGCGGCGACGCACCGCGACCTGCGCGCCATGGTCGCCAAGGGAGACTTCCGCGAGGACCTGTTCTACCGCATCGGCGTGGTGCCGGTGCACCTGCCGCCGCTGCGCGAGCGGCTGTCCGACATTCTCCCCCTCGCCGAGCATTTCCTCGCCCGCGCCGGCGGCACGCGACGCCTGTCGGGCGAGGCGGCGGCGCGGCTGCTCGCGCATCCCTGGCCGGGCAACGTGCGCGAACTGCGCAACGCCATGGAGCGTGCTGCCGTGCTGGCGCCGCTGGCGGTGCTGTCCGCCGCCGATTTCGCCTTCCTGGCCGGCGAGAGCATTCCCGTGAGCGACTGGCTGGCCGGCGACCTGCCCGGCGCCGTCGCCCGGCTGGAGACGGAAATGATCCGCCGCGCGCTCGCTGCCTGCGGCGGCAACCGCACGGAAGCGGCGCGCCGGCTGAACATCCACCGCCAGTTGCTCTACGAGAAAATCCGCCGGTACGATCTGGATGTGTCCGGAAGCCGGACAGCCGGCGTCGTGGAGCCGGACGAGACGCCGCCCCGGGAAGCGCAGAAAACTCAGTGATTCCAGACTTCTAGCATCTGGCACGGCGCTTGCGATGGATGCCGCAAGGCCATCCGGGCCTGCATGGAGGACAGTATGAGACTCAAATACGCCCTGCTCGCGGCCACCCTCATCGCCGGCGCAGGCGGTGTGGCGCTGGCGCAGCGCGCGCCGATCTACGACCTGACACAGCTTCCCGAGGTGAAGGGCAAGGTGGCGCAGTACCTGCTCACCCCGCGCGGAGGGGTCGACGGTCTTCTTCTGGCCGACGGCACGGAAGTGTATGTCGCCCCGCGCATGTCCACCCAGCTCGTCTTCGCCGTGAAGCCAGGCGATGCGGTGACCATCCATGGGCTGAAGGCGAAAGCGATCCCGATGGTCATGGGGGCCTCGATCACCAATGACGCCACCGGCGCCACGGTGACGGGCGGCCCGCGTGGTCCGCACGCGATGATGACGCAGTACGACGCCACCGGCGTGGTGAAGGCGCAATTGCACTCGCCGCGCGGCGACGTGGACGGCGTGTTGCTGCAGGATGGCACCATCGTCCGCCTGCCGCCGCCCGAGGCGCAGAAGTTCGCCGCCGAGCTTGCCCCGGGCAAGCCGCTGTTCGTGCAGGGCTTCGGCTATGAGGGCGTGCTCGGCAAGATCATCGCGGCGCACGCGCTGGGTGCCGACAAGGACCACACCCAGCCCGTCGCCGCCCCCCGCATGCCAGGTCCCGGTGGGCACATGTGGGGCCACCGCCCGATGATGGGCGGCCACGGCCCGATGAAGGGCGGCCCGGACGGCGCGCCCCCCAGCCCGCAACATCAGTAACCGCCCAGCCTTCCTTCTCCCCCTCCCCTTGAGGGAGGGGGCAGGGGGGAGGGGTTTTGCGCCCCCTCAGCAGGACGAAGCCGCCGGCGCGTCGCGGGCGGCGAGCTTGTCCGCGAGCTTCTGGATCGCCCGGGTGAGTTCCTGGAACTCGGTCTCGCGCAGCAGATCGATCTTCTGGTGCAGCAACTCGATTTCCAGTTCCGCCTTGATGTTGACGTCGTAGTCGTTCTTGGCCTCTTTCCGATCGATCGCGGCCTGCCGGTTCTGGCTCATCATGATGATCGGCGCCGCGTAGGCCGCCTGGAACGACAATACCAGGTTCAGCAGGATGAACGGGTACGGGTCCCACTGCCGCATATAGGCGGTGACGTTGAGCGCCATCCACAGGATCAACAGGACGGTCTGGATGATGATGAACGGCCAGGAGCCCACCACGGCCGCAACCGAATCGGAAACTCGGGCGCCGAACTCCGGAACGGTTTCATACGGCCTGGCGCCCAGCCGCCGCGCCGCCCGAAGCCGGGCAAGGAGCTTGATTTCGTCGTCGTGAAGCTGGTGCACGCCAGTGTCCATGACGTTCATGCGGTTGCCCTCGTGATGAAAATCTGGCCCGGCGGATTCACGATGCCGCGCCGCGCAGCCCACCGGTCCGGCGATTCCGGATCATCGTCAGCCCGACGCAAACGGCCGTTTCGCTGTCGATTTCCGCGCTGATCGACAGGCCGAACCTCTCGCAGGCCCGGCGATAGAACACCTGGCGCGGTCCCGGATCGGAAACCAGGAGGATTTCGCGCGCGTCGGGATGGAATTGCCGGATCTGGCGCAATTCGTGGCCGATCAGGATGCCCGACAGAAAGGACTGCAAGCTCTGCGGCGGTGCGGCCGCGTGCAGTTCACGGCTGCGCACTTGCCAGATGTCCACCAGCAGGTCCCGTCCGTTGCCCGCCAGTTCGAGGCCCTGGTCGAAGGACGGATAGTGCTGCCCGACATCGCGCAACGGCGGCCCATTTCGGAACAGCGGCGCCAGCGACCCGTGTTCGCTCAGGACGCCATAGAGGTCGCCCGTCATCACCGTGTAAAAATCGACGATTTTGCCGCTCTCGACCTTGAGCCATTTGCAATGCGTGCCGGGAATGCACAGCAGCGCGCTGTCCCGGCCGGCGTGCGTCGTCGCGCCCAGCCCCTTGACCTCCTCGCTGCGCATCACGTCATGCCGCCCGTCGCGATGTTCGAGCGCCAGGCCCGAGACGATGGCAATGGAACGTTCGCCCAGGCAGCCCCGCTGTTCCGCCGTCAGACGATACAACCCCGCCGCCATTTCCTCGAACCCTGCGGGCGCCTCGACATATTTCGTCTCGACCCAGCCTTCGCGGCTGCCCACCGCGCCGCACATCAGGACGGGGGCGTCCGGGTACTGCTTCAGCCAGGCCTGCACGGCCTCTTTCAGGAACATGCTGTAATCGTAGTTGCGCGAGGAGGAAGTCGCCTGCACGAAGGACTTCAGAACACCGTGTCCGGCAACTTCGAGCCGGTCCACCACGGTGCCGTCCCGCACCAGGAAGGCGTGAAAATTGGTGCTGCCCCAGTCGATGAAGATATCCACGTACGATCTCCGCGAGATTAGTTCGTTACTCATTCGGATCAGTGCCCGGGGGCGCGTCTCCGGCGAGACGAAAACATTGGGATCCGCCCGACAAAGTCGGCCGCCAGGCGCCGGTCCTTCGCCCCGGCATCATCGCCGTCCCTGGCCACCGCCAGGTATTGCGGCAACGTCAGCCCCCCGCCACGCCCTGCGTGCAGACATAGAGCGAATACAGCCCATGCGCGGCCGCCATGAACAGCCGGTTGCGATAGCGCCCGCCGAAACACAGGTTGGCGCAACGCTCGGGCAGGCTGATGTGCCCGATCGGCACGCCCGCCGGGTTGAACACCCGCACCCCGTCCAGGTCAGGCCCGATCCCCCAGCCGCACCACAGATTGCCGTCCACATCCACCCGGAACCCGTCCGGCGTGGCGCCCGGCCCCGAATCGATGAACACCCGCTCGCGCGCCAGCCGCACCCCGTCCACCACGTCGAAGGCGAGGAACGTCCGGTTCGGCTCGGCACGCGAGGCGATGACATACAGAATGCTTTCGTCGGGCGAGAAGGCCAGCCCGTTCGGCGCCGCGATCCCGTCCGCCACTTTCGTCACCGCCCCGGTCTGCGGATCGATGCGGTACACCGCCGGCGGCACTTCCGACACGTCCTGATGGCCTTCGTACCAATGCAGGATGCCGAACACCGGGTCGGTGAACCAGACGCTGCCGTCCGATTTCACCACCACGTCGTTCGGCGAGTTCAGCCGCTTGCCCTCGAACCGGTCGGCCAGCACGGTAATGCTGCCGTCGTATTCGGTGCGGGTGACGCGGCGGGCATCGTGCTCGCAGGTCACCAGCCGCCCCTGCCGGTCGCGCGTGTTGCCGTTGGCGTTGTTGGACGGCTTGCGGAACGCGTTGACCGTACCGGTCTCCTCATCCCAGCGCAGGATGCGGTTGTTGGGGATGTCGCTCCACAGCAGGCAGCGGTGATCGCCCATCCATACCGGCCCCTCCGACCACCGGCAGCCCGTATAGAGCCGCTCCACCGAGGCCAATGGCAGCCGGTAGCGGGCAAAACTCGGATCGAGGTCGCGCACCGCCGGGTCGGGGTAGCGCGTGCTGGGTTCCCACATGGACGTTTTCCTCTCTCTGCAATTCGGTAAGCGGCGGCGGGCCGGGCTTCAGCCGACTTCCACCCAGGCGCCGCTGCGGGCGCTGGCCGCGATCGCCTGCAAGGCCAGCACGGTGTCGATCGATTCGGCCTCGGAGGCGCCGTTCCAGTGCTCCGGCCCTTCACGCACCATGCGCGCGAAGGATTCGGCCTCGGCGCGGAAGCCATCACCGCCCGGCACTTCCTCCCTCTCGTAGGGCACCGGCAGCGGCGCGCCGCGTTTGACGCTCAGCGACAGCAGCCCGCTTTCCGGCGCGTGGTTGCTGAAGTCCGTCCGCACCACGCCCTGCTCACCGGCGACGACCGCGAAGCGGTGGGACGCGCTGGCGATGCTGCAACTCATCTGCGCCATCGCGCCGCCGGGGAACACCAGGGTCGCCGCCACCGTCTGATCGACACCGCTCTGCGTATAGCGCGCGGTGGCCCACACCCGGCTCGGCCGTTCGCCCACCATCAGCCGCACCATGCTCATGGCGTAGGTACCCGCATCCAGCAGGGCGCCGCCGCCGCGCTCGGGCACCAAGCGGATGTTCGCCGGATCGACCACCGGCGCGCCCTCCGGCGTGACGATCCTGAAACCCATCGCCGCGGTCACGCTCTGCACGCGCCCGACCACGCCCTTGGCCAGCAGTTCGCGCAGCCGCAGGGTCTGCGGCTGGGACATGTAGGGGTAGGCCTCGGCCAGGCACACGCCATGGGCGCGCGCGGCAGCGAACATCGCCCGCGCCTCGACGCCGGTGATCGCCAGCGGCTTCTCGCACAGCACGTGCTTGCCGGCCTCGGCGGCGCGGATCGCGTGGGCGGCGTGCATATCGTTGGGCAGCGGGATGTAGACGGCCTCGATCTCCGGGTCGGCGAGCAGCGCCGCATAGGAACCGTGCGAGCGCGGGATGCCGCACTCCGCGGCGAAGGCGGCGGCCTTGCCGGCGTCGCGGCTGGCCACCGCGGCGACGCTCGCCAGCGCCGATCCGGCCACCCCGCGGGTGAAGGAGCGCGCGATATTGGCGGCGCCCAGGACGCCGTAACGGAGCGGAGCGAATGCGGTCATGGGATCGGCCTCGATTGCGGGACAGGATGGTCCGATCCGCCAGATTGGCTCCCGCGCCGCCGCCGTAGCAAGGGGCTGTGTCGGCGCCCTTGCCATGCCCGGTCGTCCCGGCCACTAATGCCGCCATGAACCGCGACGTCCTGATCGCCCCGTCGATCCTGTCCGCCGACTTCGCCCGCCTCGGCGAGGAGGTGCGCGCGGTGGACGCGGCCGGAGCGGACTGGATCCATCTCGACGTGATGGACGGCCATTTCGTTCCCAACATCACCTTCGGCCCCGACGTCGTGCGGGCGCTGCGCGGCTACAGCGGCAAATGTTTCGACGCCCATCTGATGGTCGCCCCGGTCGATCCCTTCCTGGAGGCCTTCGCCCGCGCCGGGGTAAACCGCATCACCGTGCATGCGGAAGCCGGCGCGCACCTGGACCGCACTTTGCGGGCGATCCGCGCGCTCGGCATGAAGGCCGGCGTGGCGCTCAACCCGGCGACCCCCGAGCAGGCCGTCGCCTATGTGCTCGACCAGGTGGACCTGATCCTGGCGATGACGGTGAACCCCGGCAACGGCGGGCAGGCCTTCATCCCCGCGGTGCTGGAGAAAATCCGCCGCCTGAGCGCGATGATCGGCGACCGCGACATCCGCATCCAGGTCGATGGCGGCATCACGCCGGAAACCGCCCCGGCGGTGATCGCGGCCGGCGCGTCGGTGTTGGTGGCCGGTTCGGCGGTGTTCGGCCAGCCCCCGTATGCGGCGTCCATCGCGACGCTGCGCGCGGCGGGGTAAGCCGCCGGACGTCAGCCACGGATCGCTGGCGTTGCACAACTCTGAGTAGTTTCCGAGCCTGCCGCCTCGCCGGACCGACCGTTATGGTAACGGTTCTGGCAGGCGCGGTTTGCCGCGCCCGCATGGTCATGGGGCCATCGGCGCTTTCGGTCCGACTCAGGGAGAATCCACGTGAAGTCAGCCCTCACGATCCCCGCCGGCCCGGATGCGCGATCCCTGCCCTCCCGTCAGACACCGGCGAGGCCGGTGGCACAACCGCCGTCGTCCGCCCGGAGCATGACGCCCTGGCTCGCGGTGGTGCTGGTGGTCGTCCTCTTTTCCGGCGGGTTGTTCGGCTACGACCAGGGGGTGATCTCCGGCGCGCTGCACGGCATCAAGGCGACGTTCTCGCTGAGCGCGCTGCTGGTCGAGGTGGTGACGAGCTGGGTCACCCTGGGCGCCCTGCTGGGCGCGCTCGCCGCCGGCGAGTTGGCGGACCGGATCGGCCGCAAGCGCACGGTGCTGATCGCCGGCGTGATGTTCACGCTGGGTGCCGTGGTGCAGGCGCTGGCCCCCGGCACGCTGGTTCTCGTCATGGGTCGGTTGATCATCGGCGCCGGCGTCGGCGTGGCCGCCGTCGCCGCCCCGCTCTATGCCGCCGAGCTGGCCCCGGCGGCCGTGCGCGGCCGTTTCGTCTCCGCCTATCAGCTCGCCATCACGGCCGGCATCTTTCTCGCCTATCTGGTCGATGGCTGGCTGTCCGGCAGCGATTCCTGGCGGATCATGCTGGGGGCGGCCGCCGTGCCGGGGCTGTTGCTGTTCGCGGTGGCCCTGGCGGCGCCGCGCTCGCCGCGCTGGCTGATGATGAAGGGCCGCCGGGCCGATGCCGCCGCGGAACTGCGCAAGATCCAGCCGGACGAGGATGTCGAGCCGCAGCTCGACGCCATCCAGACCGCTTTGCACCAGGAGAGCGAACGCGCCTCCTGGGCCGTCGTCTTCCATCGCGAATGGCGCCGTCCGCTGATGATCGGCATCGGCCTCGCCGTCTTCCAGCAGATCACCGGCATCAACGCGATCATCTACTATGCCGACCAGATCTTCGCCTCCGCCGGCTTCGCCAGCCAATCGGCGCAGACCACGGCGACCACCTGGGCGATCGGCGGCGTCAACGTGCTGGCGACCCTGATCGCCATCGCCTACATCGACCGGCTGGGGCGGCGGAAGCTGTTGCTCGCCGGACTGACCGGCATGGCGATCAGCCTGGTCGTGGTCGGCATCGCCTTCCGGTTCATCGCGACACCCGCCGCCGGCGCCGCGGCGGCCGGGCCGAGCGCGGCGGGCATCGTCACCCTGCTCGCTCTCGTCGGCTTCATCATCTGCTTCGCCTTTTCGATGGGGCCGGTGGTGTGGACGGTGATCAACGAGATCTTCCCGGGCCACATCCGCGGCCGCGCCGTCGCCGTCGCCACGGCGGTCAACTGGGGCTCGGCCTTCCTGGTCAGCCAGTTCTTCCTGACGCTGATCGGCGCGATGGGAAATTCCTTGACCTTCTGGCTGTTCGCGTTGTTCTGCGTCGTCGCCTGGGTGTGGATCTACTTCCGTGTGCCCGAGACGAAGGGACTGTCGCTGGAGCAGATCCAGCTGCTCTGGAAAAAGGCATCTTGATGCTGATCGCGGGCGATATCGGGGGCAGCAAGACGCGCTTGGCGCTGGTCTCTCCGCAGGCCGGTCCGCGCCAATTCGTCGCCGAGCAGGAATTCCGCAGCGCCGACTTCGCGGGGCTCGTGCCGATCGTGGAAGCGTTCCTGGCGGCGACGGGCGGGGCTGCCACTTCCGCCTGTTTCGACGTCGCCGGCCCGGTGATCGACGGTCACGTGCACCTGACAAACCTGCCGTGGGATCTGGAAGAAACGGCCCTCTGCCGGGCGCTCCAATTGCACAGCGTCAAACTGCTGAACGATCTTGAGGCGGTGGCCCACGCCGTGCCGCATCTGCAACCCGGGGACACGGCGGAAATCAATGCCGGCAAGGCGGTGGAGCATGCGCCGATCGCGGTGCTGGCGCCGGGTACCGGGCTCGGCGAGGCGTTCCTGATCTGGAGTGGACAGGAGTACATCGCCTGCTGCTCGGAAGGCGGCCACACCGATTTCGCCCCGACCAACGAAATCCAGGCCGCGCTGTGGGCCTTCCTGACCGAGCGTTTTCGCCATGCGGGCTACGAACGGGTCTGCGCCGGCTCCGGATTGCCGAACGTCTATGACTTTGTTCGCTCGCTCGATCCCGCCTCGGAAAGCGCCGCCTTCCGCGCCACCTTACAGGCCGCGCACGACCGCACGCCGGCCATCGTCGATGCCGGCCTGCATGACGCCGCGAACAACCCGCTGGCGGCGGAAACGCTGCGCATCGTCATCGACGTCTGGGGGGCCGAGGCCGGCAACCTGGCGCTGAAGGTACTGGCGACCGGCGGCGTCTATCTGGCCGGCGGCATGCCGCCGCGGTTGGTGCCGCAACTCCAGGACGGCGCCTTCATGCGCGCCTTCACCGCCAAGGGCCGCTTCGCCAACCTGCTCAGCCTGGTGCCGGTTCACGTCATCACCGTCAACGCCGCCCTGCTGGGGACGGCGATTTACGGGCTGAAGCAGGCCGCGCGGACATAAGCTGCCCCGACCGCCCTGCGCGGCTTCCATCGCGGCGCTGCGCCCGGCGCAACCCGGCAACGCGGGGCCGGTTTGCGGCCAAGCGGCGGTTTTCCTTGACTTCGCCGCCCTATCCGTCCATCTACCGTCCTGCGCGCCCTGCTGTGGTTTCGTGCGCTGCCCGTCCGGCCGACAATCTTGCAACTCGCAAGTGGTCCGGGCGCACCCCCAGGTAGCCCGCTTTTCCTCAAACGATTGCGCCGGCCCGCGATCCTGTCGATCGCGATGACGCGTACCCATTCGCCCGCCAACCATGCGGGCGGGTTGCGTCGACACGCATGAAAGTCACTTGATGACCAGCTTTTCCGACCTCGGCCTGAACGCCGCCCTGCTCCGCGCGGTGGCGACCGAGGGCTACACAACGCCGTCCCCGATCCAGCTTCAGGCGATTCCGCACGTCCTCGCCGGGCGCGACGTGCAGGGCGTCGCCCAGACCGGCACCGGCAAGACCGCCGCCTTCGCCCTGCCCATCCTGCAACGCCTGTCCGCCGCCCGCCCCCGGCCCGCGCCGAAGACCTGCCGCGCCCTGGTGGTCGCCCCCACCCGCGAACTGGCCAGCCAGATCGCCGAGAGTTTCCGCGCCTACGGCCGCCACACCGGGATGACCGTCGCCCTGGTCTTCGGCGGCGTGCCCAAGCCGTCGCAGATCCGCCAGCTTGCCAACGGCGTCGACATCCTGGTGGCCACTCCCGGCCGCCTGCTCGACCACATCAACGCCCGCGCCCTGCGGCTGGACGCGGTCGAGACGCTGGTGCTCGACGAGGCCGACCACATGCTCGACATGGGCTTCATCATTCCGATCCGGCGGATCGCCGCCCTGACGCCGGCAAACCGGCAAACCCTGCTGTTCACCGCCACCATGCCGCCGGCGATCGCCAAGCTCGCCGCCGGCCTGCTGCACGACCCCGTCCAGGTCGCCGTGGTGCAGGTCGCCACCACCGTCGAGAAGGTGACGCAACAAGTCATGTTCGTCGAAACCGCCGCCAAGCGCGCGGCGCTGCGCGGCCTGCTGGCGAAATCCAAGGGCCGCACGCTGGTGTTCACGCGCACCAAGCACGGCGCCGACCGGGTGGTGAAGTACCTTGACGAATACGGCGTTCCCTCGGCGGCGATTCACGGCAACAAGAGCCAGGGCCAGCGCGAACGCGCGCTCGCCGGGTTCCGCGCCGGCACCACGCGGGTGCTGGTGGCCACCGACATCGCGGCGCGCGGCATCGACGTGAACGACGTCACCCACGTCATCAACTTCGACCTGCCGAATATTCCGGAAAGCTACGTCCACCGCATCGGCCGCACCGCGCGCGCCGGCGCCTCGGGCGTGGCGATCAGCCTGTGCGGGCCGGATGAGCGCCCGTTCCTGCGCGACATCGAGAAACTGCTCCACACCAAGGTGCCGGTGCTGCTGGCGGCGTAAAAACAGGGGCCGCAAGGCCCCTGTACGCGCTACTTCTTGTTCAGCACGAATTTCTCGATGCCGATGCCGATCACCCAGCCGATGCTGCCGCCGATCACGCCGGCAGCGTAGCCGCCGGGAACCTTGCCGTCGGTGACGACGCTCAGCACGACGCAGATGACCGCCCCGACGATGGCGCCGATGCCCTG
>Ga0181529_10002253_pt1 | contig 23478 bp, 25 predicted proteins | sample PEATcosm2014_Bin_36_FD_119763 | JGI IMG/M metagenome (GOLD analysis project Ga0181529, IMG submission 119763) | Peatland microbial communities from MTU Mesocosm Facility, Houghton, MI, USA - PEATcosm2014_Bin10_30_metaG | ecosystem: Environmental > Terrestrial > Soil > Wetlands > Peat | place... | reverse complement strand
GCAAGCAGGATGGCGAACCGGGCTGGCAAACCATCTGGCGCGGCTGGCAGCGCCTGATGTGGATGCGCGAAGGAGTAGAAACCCTCCAACAAACATGAAAAAATGTGGGTAAGGACAAGCCATGAATGGCTGGGCTATTATCAAATCGCTGCTCGGCGTGCCGGTTCGCCGCTCCTCACGGAGCTTGAAACCTTGGTTGATTTTGGATGCTGCAACTATGCCGCGCCTGACGGCGCTGGTGCTTGCGCACGGCCACCATTCTGTCGCCATCCGATTCAACCGCGAACCACGCGAAACATGCGAAATGAAATATCCAAATCCCGTTCGCGTATTTGGCGTATTTCGCGGTTATCCCTGTCTCCCCGACACCACTTCCCTCAGAGTTGTTTCATTTTGCCTGTTCCCCCAGCGCGGCCGCTTCGCTCCAACGCCGGGCTGAATGCTGCAACCGCGTTGCGGTTGGTTCTTCGCGCCGTTCAGGCCTTGTTCAAATCTATCACGCAGAAGCCGTAGTCCAGCACGCCGGGGGCGGGACGGCGCGCGGCGGGGATGGAATAGACGGCCTGCCGCTGGTCTTTGCCGCGTTGCAATGCCACCACGCCAGCGGCGGCCAGCACATGGAGCTGTTTGCCGATGCCGTCGAGGTCGCGGCCAAAGGCGGCGGCGACTTCGCTGGTGTTCAGGGCGCGTCCGTCGGCGAGCAGTTTCACGATGGGCCAGCGGACGTCGCTGCCGAGGGCGAAGTGGACGGCGACGGGATCAAGTTTTGGCAGCCCGACCGGTGGATTTGGGGTGGAATCATTCATTTTCTTAAGAATTTGCCAAAAAACGGGCCGGCACAAGCGAATTACAGGAGAACTCCGTCGGGCATCAACGCTCTGACATCAAACCATAGGACGAAGATGTCGGGTATTAAGGATTCGACATCAAATCATAGGACAAATACGTCGGGTGATAGCAAGGCACCATTAAGTTTTTAGCGGCCGTTTTTCTTTCCGCCGCCTTTGGCCCTGGCTCCGACACGCCGGGTCGCCCGAGATTGTGCAATTACTTCCAGTAGGAGAAGATCATCCCTTCATTGTTCATGGTGAACTGGTCGCCATTGACCTGGCCCGTCGTCGTGCCCGCGCCCTTCCAATGCATGATCAGTTCCGCGCCCTGCTGCGTGTAGGCGGCCTGCACATTGCGGTGGATGTCCGGGTGCGGCGGCACGGCGAAAGTGCTGAGACTGCGGCAGGTGCCATCGCCGTTGATGGTGAAAGTTCCCGATTTGACAATCATGGCCACGCCTTCATGCGTCAGGTTGCAGGGCACGGTTTTGCCATCCACGCTCACCAGGGTGTAAACCCCGGTCGGATCAACGCCGGCGGTGACGGGGGCCGCGTTTTTGCAGCCGGCCAGCACCAGCAGCAGAAAGACGGCCAGCAGGCTCACGGCGACAATGCGGGGCAGGCAAGTTTCCAGGTTGACGTTGGTGGACAGCGGGATTGTTTTCATAAGGCAGTTATACCTCATGCCGGAGAAAGGCGTGAATTGATAATTCCAATCGTCACATTGGAGAAATCAATCCTCGCCGGCTGCGCTTCCGCCCGCATTTCATTTCAGCGCCACGAGCTGCCGGAACCTCGTGCAATTGCCGCCGGCAGGTGGCCGGCCTCATTTGCGAAGCGTCCGCCGGTGGGTTATTTTCCCGCCATGAAGACCAAGCTGCTGCTCGCCGGGCTGGGAGCCATTTTCATGTTCGTCATCACGCCCGGCCTGCGCGCCGACGTGCTGGAAATGCAGAACGGCGACCGTTACTCCGGCAAGGTGTTGTCCGTGTCCGCCGACACGGTGGTGCTGGACAGCGAGGTGCTGGGCAAGCTCAACGTGCCGCGCAAACAGGTGGCGGGCCTGGCGTTCGGCACGAACGCCGCCGCGCTAAGGCTGACGGACAATCCCGCGCGGGTTTCCGCGCCCACGAATCTTCCGGCCGCAACGGCGGCGGGCCTGGCAAACAACAACGTGGATTTGTCCGCCGCGCTCCGGCGGTTGGGCGCGAACACAAATTTCGTCGGGTAGATCCGCCGGCAAATGCTCGCCGGCAGTCCCGAGGCGTCCGGCAAATATGATGAGATGGTCAACGGCCTGTTGAGCGGGCAACTGAACTTGAACGATGTGCGGCGTGAAGCCCAGTCGGCGGCGGAGCAGTTGCGGGCGCTCAAACGCGAGCCTGGCCCCGACGCCGATGATTCGCTGGATGCCTGCCTGAAGGTGCTGGACACTTTTATCAAGGAGACGGCCGACGAGCCGGCCAACGCCGCTCCGGCCCCCAAACCGCAGGCCCCTTAGTTTAGAGACTCGGTAACTCCGTTTTCCGCGTTTTGAAAATGGTTGTATCAGCGGAGCGGAATTGGTGCGACAATACGGTGCCGGTTTTTCACCATGCATATTTCATCCGCCATTTTTGATTGCAGCGCGCCGGCTCTGGATTCGTGTCCGGACGAGTCGCTGCCGGAATTCGCCTTCATCGGTCGCTCGAACGTCGGCAAGTCCTCGCTGCTGAATCTGCTCGCCGGCCAAGACGGTTTGGCCCGCGTCTCGCCCACACCGGGGTTCACCAAGCTCATCAATTTTTTCACGATGAACAAAACCTGGCGGCTGGTGGATCTGCCGGGCTATGGTTTCGCCGAAGGGGCGAAGAAGGACAGCGCGCGATTTAATCAGGCGGTGTCACATTATCTGAAGCGGCGCACGAATCTCTGCCTGGTCTTTGCGCTCATTGATTCCGGGCTTGCGCCGCAGGCAATGGACGTGGAGTTCGTCGAATGGCTCGCGCGCAACGCCGTGCCGTTCGTCCTCGTCTTCACCAAAACCGACAAGGAACCGCCCGCGACGGTGCAGGCGAACATCGCGGCGTTCACGGCGCGCATCGCCGGCTGGTTCGAGCAGCCGCCGGCAGTTTTCACCTGTTCCGCGACGGCGGAGCAAGGCCGGCAGGAATTGCTTGGCGTGATTGACGAGGCGATGACGGCGATCCAGGCTGAATCAAATCAGGCGCCGGTCGCTTCCGATGGTTTGACAGCCCCAAGCCTGCAGGCAAAGGCAACCCGCAAAAGCCGCCCCGACCTGTCACGCCCTTGGTGAAGGCTGACGTCTGACTGCTGGAGTTCGAGTCTGATGCCTTCAGAATAAAAGTCTTGGATTCAAATGCTGAAATATGGCGTCCAAAAGTTGAGCTTTGAAGTCCAAAGATTCAACTTTTGAGCCTCAATTTTATTCACCCCCGCGCTCGGCGTAATCCTTCAGGCAGACGAGCAGATGTCCCCATGTCGTGTTGCAGAAATGGCAATGGTCGCCGCCGCGTTCCCGGCCGCCGCGACAGGATTTTAGCAACACCTCGCCGTCCTGCGCTTCGAGGCGTGCCGATTTCCCCAAATCATGAACACCCGATGCCAGACGCTATTCCGGCAGGACCAGACCGTGTTCCGATAACGCTAGATTGTGTTCCGACGGCCCCGGAGCCTGTTTCGGTCATGTCAGACCGTGTTCACCTGATGCTAAACTGTGTTCCGGTGCATCTAGACCATGTTCCGACGATCTTAGACCGTGTTTCGGTGATGTTAGACGAGGTTCCGGAGATTTTAGACAGTGTTCCCGCGATGTTAGACAGGCCAACCCTTCGGTCATCCGGCAAAAAACATGACAAGTGACTGATTTTCAACCACCTAAAGGCTGATCATTCCCACGTCAGCCCGATGCCGACGGCAAGCCGACGATGTGAATTATTTGAAGCAAAGTTTTTTCACGCCGCGCCGGTGGTGAGGGCGCGATAAATCGTTTCCGCCGGCGCGGCGATGCCGAGGCGATGGATGAGCGAGGTGGGCATAAGCTATCCAATTTGAATTGAATAAGTCTCAAGGCACATTTTTGCCCGGACAACTTTGGTTTCTGATAGGCCAACTGCATCAAGTGCCTTGCGGATGTATAGCTCCTCCAAAGGGCAGCTGTAGCCAAGAATTACTTTCATCAAGAAATGGTCGGGAATCCGCTTAAAGTAGTGCCCACCCGAAATGTCGCAATCTTTGAGATCGAGAAAAACACGATATTCCCGTTCATAAGACCAGCCGGTTGATTTTTGCCGCAATAATTGATTCATCAGCGGCTTTGCATAGCTTTCAAAACCACCAGGGTCGTGAAGACGATTTGCATCAAAAACAGGGCGAGCATTTGTATATTCCATTTTGACAAGCCGTTCAGGATCGAGAATGTAGCTGAACTCAAATGCAACACCTTGATGCTTGTCGGCATAGTGTGACCAAAGAACTGGATCAGTGATTGTATCGCTCAAGCAAAAAACACCCATCCATCCGTTCACCTCGTCAATAAACTCTTGCATGCACGTCCGCGCAACGATTTCACCTTCGGGAATTATATTTGAAATTCCCATGCGCCATTCAAATGGATCATTGAAATCACAAAGCCTCCCGATTTTGAAGGCACGCGACTCGATGGTCTTTAATGCCGCCGCCGCATCCAAGTAGCGATATAGAAGAATCGAACTTGGTGCGGCGGCGTTCATTGTCAAAATTTTAATTTTTCTTCGCGTGAACTTTCGCTGCGACTTTCAAGCGCAGCGCGTTGAGCCGGATGAAGCCGGTGGCGTCGTCTTGATTGTAGGCCTTGGTCGGGTCGGCTTCCATCGTGGCGATGTGCGGGTTGTAGAGGCTCACCGGGGATTTGCGGCCGCTGACCATGAGGTTGCCCTTGTAGAGTTTCACGCGCACGGTGCCGGTCACGTTCTTCTGGCTCTCGGTCACGTAGGCCTGCAACGCGAGGCGTTCGGGCGCATACCAGAAGCCATTGTAAACCAGCTCGGCGTATTTCGGGATGAGGGCGTCGCGCTGGTGCATGACTTCGCGGTCCATCGTGAGGCTTTCCATCTGGCGATGCGCAAAATGCAGGATCGCGCCGCCGGGCGTCTCATACACGCCGCGCGATTTCATGCCGACGAAGCGGTTCTCCACCATGTCCACGCGGCCGACGCCGTGTTTGCCGCCGAGCTTGTTCAAGAATTTCATCACGCCGAGCGGATTTAATTTCTTGCCGTTCACCGCGACGCAGTTGCCCTGCACAAACTCGAGTTCGACAAACTCGGGCTTGTCCGGCGCGTCTTCGGGCAGCACGGAGAGCGTGGTGAAATAACTGCGGTTCTTCAAATCGCAGGAATCGAACCACGGGTCTTCGAGAATGCCGGCCTCGTAGGAAATGTGCAGCAGATTCCGGTCGGACGAGAACGGTTTCTTGGCGCTGGCCAGCACGGGGATCTTGTGTTTGGCGCAGTAATCAATCATCTCCTGCCGGCCGGGAAACTGGCTGCGATAGGAGGCGTCCCGCCACGGGGCGATGACCTGCAAGTCCGGCGCGAGCGCGGCGGCGGTCAGCTCAAAGCGCACCTGGTCGTTGCCTTTGCCGGTGGCGCCGTGGGCGATGGCATCGGCTTTTTCCAGCCGGGCGATTTCCACCATGCGCTTGGCGATGAGCGGCCGGGCGATGCTGGTGCCAAGAAAATACTGCCCCTCGTAAACCGCGCCAGCCTGGAGAATCGGATAAATGAAGTCGCGCGCAAATTCTTCCTGCAAATCCTCGATGTAAATTTTCGACGCGCCGGTCTTGATGGCCTTTTTTTTGAGGCCGTTCAATTCCTCCGCCTGCCCGATGTCGGCGCAGAAACCGATCATCTCGGCGTTGTATTTTTCCTTGATCCAGGACATCAGCACCGAGGTGTCGAGACCGCCGGAGTATGCGAGAACAATTTTCATATCCGCCCATTAAACCGCCAAATACGAATGCGGGCAAAAAGAAAATGAAATGAAAACGAAATCACTTGCTCCCGGCCGGGCACGGCCTCGCGGCGGATGGCCGGGGCATTCGGGTTATGTCCAGCAGCAGTTCGATCAACGCAAAACCTGGTTTGCGCCGGGCGATCCCAGGCACTTCCACCATGCCGACTTCAGCCTGCGGATCTGCGGTCAGGCTCAATTTCGTTTGCCGTGGAATTTTCCACCCCGCCTTTCCGTCAGGGCGGAAAACCAATCGCCAGCTTCACGGCGGAATACTCCGGGTGAATTTTCCCGTCGCGTGCGCGGATGATGAGCGGCGGCTCGGCCCAGGTCTGCCCGCGAAACCATTCCGGCAAATCGTCCGCACGCATCATTCCGAACAACGCAACCAGCGCCGGATCACCTTCGCGGAAAACCACCGGGCGTTTGCGGACGATGACCAGAGCCGAGTTTTTTGCGGCGGCTTCGACGCGCGCAAGCTGCGCGGGCTCATGCGGAAACACGCACGCGAAAAATCCGCCGGGCGCGAGCCGCCTTGCCGCCGTGGCGCAGTAATCGGCAATCGTTCCGCGCAGTTCAAACCGGCAGGCAAGTTTCTGAGGATGTTCGCTTTTCACGCCCGCGCCTGGCGGAAAATACGGCGGGCTGCCGGTGATGAGGTCGAATTTTTCGTCGGCGCGGAAAAAGTTTGGGTCGCGGAAATCGCCTTCCCGGATTTCATAGCGGCCGGCCAGCCCGTTGTAACCCGCGGATTTTCTGGCGAGCGCGGCGCTTTCACTTTGCGCCTCAATGGTCACAAACTTTGCGCCGGGCAGACGCCACGCGCAAATCATGCCGACGGTGCCGATGCCGCCACCGAGATCCAGCGCCGTGCGCGCCGCCGGACACCAAGTCGTGCCATACCATGCCGTCAAAATATCGTCGGTGGAAAACCGGTGGCCGGCGCGCAGTTGGAACAGCCGGAAATGTCCGCTGATGGCGTCGAGCGTTTCATGCGGTTCAAGCGTCACGTCCGCCGCGAGTCCCGGCGGCACCGGGCCGGGCTTGGCCCAGCCTTTGAAATGCGTTTCGCTTTTCACGACGGAGACTTTTTTGCCGCGACGCCCAGCGGCTCGACGTGGACGAGCACGTCGCGGACGGACGGAATTTCCGTGCGCACCTTGTTTTTCACCTCGTGGCCGATGCGGTGGGAATTTTCCACCGTCATCTGCGGGTTCACTTCCAGGTGCATGTCCACGAAAAACTGGTAGCCCATCTTGCGCACGAAACATTTTTCCACGCCGTCCACGCCGGGAATGGTTTCCGCCACGGCGCGGATTTTCTCGATGAGTTCACGGTCAGGCGAGCGGTCCATCAGCTCGTTCACCGCCGGCAGCAGCAGCCGCCAGCCGTTCCACGCGATGACGGCGGCGGCGGCAACCGCCGCCCAGTTGTCCGCCGTTTCGTAGCCTTTGCCGCCGACGAGGGAGATGCTGATGCCCAGAAATGCGGCGGACGACGTGATGGCGTCGCTGCGGTGGTGCCACGCGTCGGTGGCCATGGCGGAACTTTCCACCGTCGCGGATTCATGGAGCACAAAGCGGAACAAAAATTCTTTCACCGCTATCACCCCGATTAAAATGATCAGCGTGAACGGCGATGGCGCGAGGCGGGGTGCGTTCAAAACATGCAGCGCAGCAAATGCAATCCAGCAGCCGGCGAGCAGCAGCATGACTGAAACGGTCGCGGCGGCGATGGGTTCGGCCTTGCCGTGGCCGTAAGGGTGATCTTCGTCCGGCGGCGTCTCGGCGACGACGAGGCCGCGCCACACGATGATGGAACTGAAAATGTCCGCGAGCGATTCCACCGCGTCTGCGATGAGCGCCTGCGAATGACCGAGGATGCCCGCCAGCAATTTCGCCACGACCAGCGCCACGTTCGCGGCAAGACCGAGGAACGTGGCGCGGAGACTGCGTTGCAGGCGGGCGGATGACACGCGGAGATAGTAGCGGCTGGGTGCGGCCGTCGCAACGGCGCTCACCGGTTCATCCCGATCAAATCATGTGGCAGAACATCGCGTCGCGCAGCTTCGGCTCGAACCAGGTGCTTTTAGGCGGCATGATGCCGCCGGCGTCGGCGATGCTCATCAAATCCTCGATGCTCGTCGGGAACATCGAGAAGGCACAGGCGCAGGCACCGCTGTTCACCAGCTTTTCCAGTTCCGCCGGGCCACGGATGCCGCCAACAAAGTTGATGCGCTTGCTTGTGCGCGGATCGTCAATGCCAAAGACCGGCGCGAGAATCCGCTTTTGCAAAATTGTCACGTCGAGGCGCTCAATCGGGTCGCTGGTCTCGGTGAACTGCAGCTTGAGGGTCAGCGTGCGCCACCGGCCCTGAAAATAGAAACCAAGTTCGTGCTTCGCCTTTGGCGCTGGACTTCCGGGCTTGATGTCAAAAACCACCGCGAGCTTTTGCAGCAATTGTTCCGGCGTGTGGCCGTTCAAATCTTTCAGCGCGCGGTTGTAGGGCAGGATCTGCATCTGGTTGTGCGGAAAAATCACGGCCAGAAATTGCCCGCTGTGGCCGGCCCCTTTGCGCGATTGGAAAATGCGTCCCGCCGCCGCGCAGCGGTGATGGCCGTCGGCGATGTAGAGAAATGGAACCTGCGCGAACTGCGTTTCGACAAACTGGATTTCATCCGCGCCGGAAATGGTCCACGACGTGTGCCGGACGCCGTCCTTGCCGGTGAAATCCACCGCCGGCGTTTCGGAAATTTTCCCGGCGGCGAAGGCGTCGAATTTTTTCACGGCGCGATAGGCCAGAAACACCGGGCCGGTCTGGGAACTCAGCGCCTCGATGTGGCGGACGCGGTCGTCCTCCTTGTCCGGGCGGGTGAGCTCGTGCTTCTTGATGATGTTGGCCAGATATTCCTCGCAGCTCGCGGCGGCGACGAGGCCGACCTGCGCGTGCCGGCCCAGGACTTGCCGGTAGAGGTAAAAACCCGGTTTCCCATCCTGCTTGAGCGCGCCTCGCAAAATGAGCTTCTGGAAATTCTCCCGGCCTTTCGCGTAAACTTGCGGCGAATACAGATCGGTGCCCGCCGGCAGGTCAATTTCCGGCTTGCTGACATGCAGGAAGCTCAGGGGATTGCCGGCGGCCATCGCGCGCGCCTCGTCGGACGACATCACGTCGTAAGGCAGTTCGCAAATTTGGGCGGCCAGTTCGGGTTCCGGCCGCAGGGCGGCAAAAGGTTTTAGGGTGGCCATAAAAATCGCGCCGTGAAGATACGTTTGGCGCGCGGCAAAGGCACGCAGAATTTCCTGAAAAAGAGCTTGTCACTGCGAAATTCGCTGATAGTCTCTTTGACTCTTTAACGAAAGAAAATTTATGGCACGCATTTGTAAATTGACCGGCAAACGCCCGATGAAGGGCAGCATCATTTGGCGCTCCGGTAAAGCCAAGAAATCCGGCGGCATCGGCACGCACATCACCGCGATCACCAAACGCAAGTTCATGGTGAACCTCCAGCGCGTGAAGGCGCAGCTGCCGAATGGCGAAGTCCGCTACGTCCGCGTCTCCGCCGCCGCGCTCAAAAAAGGCCTCGTCACCAAGGCTCCCAAGCGCACTTGGAAAAAGGAAGAAGCCAAGCAGGCTTGATTCCTGCCCGACCATTTCAAAAAGCGAGGCCAGCCGGCCTCGCTTTTTTTATTTTGTTTTCCGAGCCAGGACGCATCTTTGAAAAGTTTCTCCGCGTCTTTGCGTGAGATTTTTTATCTGCCTTTCGTCCACTTCATCCGCGCCCGTTTCAGTTCGCGGTCGGAATCGCGCTGCTTGATGTCGTCGCGCTTGTCGAACGTCTGCTTGCCCCTGCCGACACCGATGGAGACTTTCACCTTGCCGTTCTTCCAGTAAAACGCCAGCGGGAACAGCGCGTTGCCCTTCACCGCCGCGAGGCCGAACAGCTTGCGGATCTCCGATTTGTGCAGCAGCAGCTTGCGCGGCGCCTTGAGCGCGTGATTGTGGATGTTGCCGTGCGAATATTCGTCAATGTTTGCGTTGTAAAGCCACACCTCGTTTTTTTCCACGCGCGCGAAGGCGTCGGCGATCTGCCCCTTGCCGGCGCGCAGCGACTTGACCTCCGTGCCATGCAGCACGACGCCCGCCTCGAAGGTCTCGAGGATGTGGTAATCCCGCCGGGCCTTGTGGTTGGTCACGATGTCAGCCATGGACTAAAGGTAGAATGAAAAATGCAGAATGCAGAAACAAAAATGCCTCATTCAAACCAATGAATGAAGCGGGCAAATCCAAAACCGGCCAAGCCGGCGGAACGAAGGTTTCCTCATTCTGCCGTCTGCCGTGCGTTCAGTGCTTCTTGCGCTTCTTGGGGATCGGGCGGACGGCCGCGACTTCCTCCGGCAATTCCCAGCCCATTTTGCCCTCGAGAATTTCTGTGAGCGCGATGTCGGCCAGGCCCATGCTGGCCGGCACGTCCACCAGCGGACGGCTCAAGCCGCCGCCCCCGGCGTTAAGCTGGCGCACGCGGCGCGAGATGAGGTTCACCAGCACATTGGGGTTGCCCACTTTTTCCACGGCGCGTTTGCAAAGTTCAGCGTTCATTGTTCAAAATCAAGTTAATCAGCATACCCGATAAAAGTCCCGGCGCAATGATAAAAAATTCCTTTCAAACTTGCCCGTGTTTCGGGCATTTTCTATGTATTATTTATGGTCGCCAAAAAAACACCCTTTGACCTGAACCATTTCCTTGCCACGCGCACCGAAACCGTCAACACCGCGCTCGACAAGTTTTTGCCCGGTGAGAAGACAAAGCCCGCCACAATTCACCGGGCCATGCGCTACTCGCTCTTCGCCGGCGGCAAGCGGATGCGCCCGGCCCTGCTCCTGGCCGCCGCCGAGGCTTGTGGCGGCAGCGACGCCGTCGCCCTGCCCCTCGCCTGCGCCGTCGAATGCATCCACACCTACTCGCTCATCCACGACGATCTGCCGGCGATGGACAACGACGATTACCGCCGCGGCAAGCTGACCAATCACAAAGTTTTTGGCGAAGGCATCGCCGTGCTCGCGGGCGACGCGCTGCTGACGCAGTCGTTTGAGATCGCCGCGCAATGCAAAAAATTTCCGCGCTATCCGCACGACAAAATTATTTTGGAAATCGCCAAAGCCGCCGGCTCGCTGCAACTCGTCGGCGGGCAGGTGGCCGATCTCGAAGGCGAAAACAAGAAGCTTTCCGTGGCCGAACTCCGCTACATCCACGAGCGCAAGACCTCCGCGCTGCTGTGCTGTTCCGTGCGGCTCGGCGGCATGAGCGCCAACTGCACGCCCGCACAGCTCGCGGCGCTCACCGACTTCGGCTACCACGTCGGCCTCGCGTTCCAGGTGATTGACGACATTCTGGACGTGACGCAGACCAGCGAGCAGCTCGGCAAGACGGCGGGCAAGGATGTGGCCGTGCAAAAGGCGACCTACCCGGCCATCGTAGGCCTGGAAAAATCGCGGAAGATTGCGGCGCAACTGACGGCCCGGGCGTTCGCCGCGCTGGACATTTTCAAGGGCAAAGCCGTCGCCCTCGAAGCGCTGGCGGAATTTCTGTTGAAGCGGGATAAATGATTTTATCCGATGCCCTCAAGCCGGTCAGAGTAAACATTGGCCGGCGGCGTGCAACCGGCGGAATCAAAAACCAGGCGTTTGGAAACGATTCCAACGGGACAACTGCCGCCATTTCGCATTCCGGCCGCGATGCAAGAATTCATTGGGTGACAATAATGTGAACTGGACGAACACGGCAATTTTGCTATGATCCAGCCGTGCCGAACCACACCAAAAACCCGGGGCAAAACAGTCCCGCCAAAAGTCCGCCGTTCGAGGAAGCGCTGCAAAAGCTCGAAGCTGTCGTGGAAGCGATGGAGGCGGATGACCTGCCGCTCGAAATGTTGCTCGCGAAATATGAGGAGGGCGCGAAGCTGGTCAAAATCTGCCAGGAAAAACTGGCCGAAGCCGAGTTGAAAATCCAGCAGCTTGAGAAGACAGCCGCGGGCGAAATGAAATTGAAGCCGTTTGAAGAAGACGTTGAATCGTGAACCGTTCAATCGTTGCATTGGAAACCTTGCAACGATGCAACGATGCAAACCATTCAGCAATGTAACGAAAATATGAGCCGATACTTGGACATGGTGGACGGGCCGGAGCATGTGAAAAAACTCACGGTGCCGCAGTTGCAGGAACTCGCCGGTGAAATCCGCACGGAGTTGATCGAGGGCCTGGCCAAAGGCGGCGGCCATCTCGGCCCGAACCTCGGCGTCGTGGAACTCACCATCGCGCTGCACAAGGTTTTCACCACGCCCAGGGACAAGTTTGTCTGGGACGTGAGCCATCAGGTTTATGTCCACAAGCTTTTGACCGGCCGCAAAAGCCGGTTCCGCACGATCCGGCAGACGGACGGCCTGAACGGCTTTGCGCTGCGCACCGAGAGCGAGCATGATTGTTTCGGCGCGGGCCACGCGGGCACGGCGCTCTCCGCCGCGCTCGGCATGGCGGCGGCCCGCGACAAGCGCGGCACGAATGAAAACATCGTCTGCATTTTCGGCGACGCGGCGCTGACCAACGGCATTTCCTTTGAGGCGATCAACAACGTCAGCCACACGACGAAAAAATTCATCGGCATCCTCAACGACAACGAGTGGAGCATCGCCAAAAACGTCGGCGCGTTTTCCGGCTACCTCAACCGGCTGATCACCCATCCGCGCTACAACAAGCTGGCGAAGGATTTTGACAATTTCGTCCGCCGGCTGCCGAAGGGCGGCGTGGCCATGCAGCTCGCGCATCGCGCGGAAGGCGGTTTCAAAGGCGCGATCACCAGCGTCGGCCTGCAGCAGACCCCGCAGGCGATGGACACCGACGGGCGCGGCGGCTACGGCAGCCCGGTGTTTTTCGAGGAGATGGGCATCCGCTATCTCGGCCCGATTGACGGCCATAATCTGCCGTTGCTCATCAGCACCCTGGAATTTGCCAAGACCTGCGACCATCCGATTGTCATCCACATCCTCACGCAAAAGGGCAAGGGCTATGAGGCCGCGCTGAAATCGCCGGAAAAGTTCCACGGCCTCGGACCCTACAACGCCGCGACCGGCGAAACGCCCGTCATCAAACCCGGCACGCCGCCCGCCTACCAGGACGTGATGGGCCAGACGTTGGTCAAGCTCTGCCAGAACAACCAAAACCTCGTCGGCCTCACCGCCGCCATGCCCACGGGCACCGGCATGAAGCATCTGGAGAAGGCGATGCCCGACCGCTATTTCGACGTTGGCATCGCCGAGGAGCACGCCGTCATCTTTGCCGCCGGCATGGCGACGATGGGGTTCCATCCCGTCGTGGCGATCTATTCCACGTTCCTCCAGCGCGCCTACGACTGCATCCATCACGACGTCTGCCTACAGGATTTGCCGGTGGTTTTCTGCATGGACCGCGCCGGGCTTTCCGCCAACGACGGCCCGACGCATCACGGCCTGTTCGACATCGCGTATCTGCGCTGCTTCCCGAACGTCATCGCCATGGCGCCGGCCAACGAGGACGAGCTCGCGGACATGATGTTCACCGCCACGAAACAGAATCATCCAACCTTCATCCGCTATCCGCGCGGCACGGCGGAAGGCGTGCCGGTGAAAGCCAAACCGCAGTTGCTGGAAATCGGCAAGGCGCAGGTCGTGCAGGATTTTGCGAACAACGGCCGGCGCAAAGTCGCGCTGTTCGGCCTCGGCCCGATGAACACCCTCGCGCGCAAAGCCGCCGCGCAGCTCAACGCCGACGGCTACGATGTGGCCGTCATCAATCCGCGCTTCACCAAGCCGGTGGACGCCACCACCACGGAAGCGTTTGGCCGCGCCGCCGAAGTCGTCGTGACGCTGGAAGATCATGTGCTCATGGGCGGCTACGGTTCCGCCGTGCTGGAACTCTTCAGCGAAAAGGCCGTGACCACGCCCGTCGTGCGCATCGGCTGGCCGGATCAATTCATCGAGCACGCCTCCACGCAGGACGAACTCCGCGCCAAATACGGCCTGTCCGTCGAGAATACCGTCGCCAGGGTGAAGGCGCAGTTTGGCGAAACCAGCGCAGCCTCGAAGCAACTTGCCGTTGCGTAATGAAAATTCAACAGCCAGGGATTCAGTCGGTTTTACGCTGACTGAACCTTTGGTCGTCAAGTGCCCACCACAGAAAACATCGGAGTGGAAAAGTCTTGGATATGCGTCAGCAATGCAACATCCGCGTCTTGACTTGAACGACAATTTGAAATGAAATGAAACGCATTGCACTTGAGTTCATTCATTTGAAATAAGGCCAGCAATATGTCTGTAAAACTTTTAAGCCACGATGCAAAACAATATTTGCAACTACGAATAAGGGAGTGGCGAAACTCTATAAGTAAATGGGAAGATATTAAAAGAAGGCTCCCAAATCAAGGAAGTGGGAGCTTTATGCATAAACGCTATTCCTTAAATTCTCAAAGTCATTCCATGTCCGATTTGATCATGGAGATGGAGGCATTCTTAACGAAGTCAGAATTGTGGCAAAAAACAAACGATGACCCGACTCCTGTTGCTGGTCCCCCGGAAACGATGAAATCAATTTTTAAGAAAGAGATAAAGGGTGTGGTTATTTTGTGTTGCAATGCTTTTTTTGAAGTCAGTGGTTTGTATTCAACAGATGAAGCCAAGTTGTTGGTTCAAGAAAAAATCAGGAAGAGCAAAAGTGAAGTTGATTACTTAAAGTTCCGCCAAGAGACGCCTGAAGCCAGTTTGGAATATGAACGACTGCCAATTCCTGAAACGGTTCGAAACGAAGTTTGGCGGCGCGACCAGGGAAAATGTGCGCGATGCAAATCTGTCCGCAATTTAGAATTTGATCACATTATTCCAGTTTCCAAAGGCGGCAGCAATACAGCCAGAAACATTGAACTCCTTTGCGAGACTTGTAACCGACAGAAAAGTGCCAGCATTGGGTAAGTTGATTCATCATAAAGGCCAAGTGTTTTGCGACGGCCATGTGGAATCGCCGGCGCTGCAGTATCTTTTCGCGGACACCAGCGACGACGCCCTGCGCCGCTGGAACCGCGACCATCAGCCCCACCGCGAACGGCTGGTTCCGTGATTTCCAGGACCATGACCTTATTTCACGCCGGGGAAGGCCAGGTATTTTTTGGCGTTGGCGCAGCAGATGTTCTTGATCATCGGGCCGACGAGACTTTCGTCATCAGGAATCAAACCATTCTTCATGTCGCGGCCGATCAGATTGCACAGGTTGCGGCGGAAATACTCGTGGCGCGGATAGCTCATAAACGAACGCGAGTCGGTGATCATGCCGATGAAGCGCGAGAGCAAACCGAGGTTTGAGAGCGCGTTGAGCTGCCATTCCATGCCTTCCTTCTGGTCAAGAAACCACCAGCCGGAGCCGTATTGGATCTTGCCGGGAATCGTGCCGTCCTGAAAATTCCCGATCATCGCCGCGAACACATAATTGTCCGCCGGGTTCAAATTATAGACGATGGTTTTCGGCAGCAAATTGTCGGCATCCAGCTTGTTCAAATACGCCGCCAGCGTCTGCGCCTGCGGAAAATCGCCGATGGAATCAAAGCCCGTGTCCGGGCCGAGCTGCTTGAGCAGCCGCGTGTTGTTGTTGCGCAGCGCGCCGAGGTGAAGCTGCTGGGTCCAGCCGCGCCTGGCATCAAGCTGGCCGAAGAAGACCATCATGAACGAGGCGAACTGGGAATGTTCCAGCGGCGAAACCGCTTCGCCCTTGCGCGCCTGGTCAAAAATCCCGGCGGCAACTTTTTCGGAACAGAAATCCGCAAAACAATGGTTCAGACCGTGGTCGGACAGCCGGCAGTTCTGCGAATGAAAATACTCGTGCCGCTTCTCCAGCGCGCTGATGAACGCACTGAAGCCATTGATGTCCACGTTCGCGGCGGCGGCAAGCTGCTCCACCCACAGGTTGAAGCCTGCGGGCGAGTTCACCGTCAGCGCCCGGTCGGGCCGGAACGCCGGCAGCATCTTGGTCGGATGGCCGGATTTGGCAAACGTGCGGTGAAATTCCAGGTTGTCCACCGGGTCGTCCGTCGTGCAGACGACTTTGACCTTCATCTTTTTCAGGATGCCCTGCGTCGTGAACGCCGGCGTGGCGAGCTGTTCGTTCGCCTGCTTCCAGATTTTTGCGGCGGTCTTTTCGCCCAACAACTCGCCGATGCCGAAGTGGCGCTTGAGTTCCAAGTGCGTCCAGTGGTAAAGCGGATTGCGCAGCGTGTGCGGCACGGTTCTGGCCCAGGCCTTGAACTTCTCCTCCGGCGCGGCGTTGCCGGTGACGAATTTTTCCGCGACGCCGTTGCTGCGCATCGCGCGCCACTTGTAATGATCGCCTTCCAGCCAGATTTCAAACAGGTTTTTGAACCGCCGGTTCTCCGCAATGTCCTTCGGCGGAAGATGGCAGTGGTAGTCAAAAATCGGTTCCGCCCCGGCGAATTTGTGGTAAAGCCGGCGCGCGGGCTTGTTGCCCAGCAGAAAATCTTCGTGGATGAAGGCCATGGGTTATTTGCCCAAGAGTAATGGTTTCATGTGCCGCTCGAAAAGATTTTCCGTCACATTTTTGGCCACGACGGCCTCGTGCTTTTTGAGCGCGCGGAGATAGCGGCCGCCCATTTTCGCCGCCACCTTGAAGCTGACGTGCAGCAACTGCCGGAGGCTCGGATTGAAATTCGGATTTTTCCGGTCGTGGCGCAGCGCGTCGGTGAACTGCCTGGAACTCCAGCCGTTCACGGTCGCCGCGCCCGGCAGCTTGGTTTTATCAATGTCAATCACGCTGGCGTAAGGCGCGCAAAATTCGTCCACATGTCCGATGGCGCCGGCGTAAATCTCCTTCGCAATTTCCAGCCCGTCGCCGCCCGCTTCCGCGAGGCCGATGAGTTCTTCCAGCCACGTCGTGCCGGCGGTCTTGATATGCACGCCCGCGTTGAATTTCTTCAAGGCGCGGCGCATCGGCTCGTAAATGGAAAACTTGTCGCTGCCGGAATGCACGCTCAGCTTGAGCGACGGCGGCAGGCCGTATTTCTTGATGGCGAAGGCGATGACGGCAAGGTCCTCGTTGAATTCTTTTTCAAACTGTTTCACGTCGCCGACATAATCCACGCCCTTGTTGAACCGGCCGGTGAATTTCGGCGCGATGGTCTGGATGGGAATTTTCTGGTCCGCAATCGCGGCGAGAATGATCAGCAGTTCCGGCGGCGTCTGCGGACTGTCGGTCTCATCCATCGAAACTTCGGTGATGAAATTTTCCGTGCCCTTGGCCCCGGCGATGTGCCGGTAAATTTTCCCCGCGTCCTGCACGGCGAGCAAAAACTTGTCCGCCACACGCCCGATTTCCGCGCGCGTAATTTCAAACGGCCGGTCAATGTGCGGGATGGAAATTTTCCCAACGAGTTCGGGATGGCGTTCAACAAAAAATTTTGCGTCCGCCGCCGCTGCCGGCTTCGCAATCGAGTCGGCCACGTCAATCGTGAAAAAATCCGACGGCGCGATAAAGCGGTCCACCGTTTCCAGGCGGATGTGGTCGGCGTCCACGTGATAGGATTTTTTCCAGCCGAGCGCCTTCACCGCCGCATCGGCCTCGGCGCGCAGGGACGACGGCTCCGTGCCGACGAAGGAGTGTTCGCGGTTCGATTTGTTCCAGACGGGGATGAACTCCGCGCCGAGGGCGGTCGCTTTGATGCAGGCTTGCAGTTGCGCCCCGCCCTGTTGGCCGAAACGGTCGCCCAGGCCGAAGGAGAATTTGCCAAGGGGAAGATATTTGCTCATAAATTGGTTGGTGGCCGCAGTGTAATGCAATTGAACGGCCCCAGGCCAAGCGATATTTGGAAAATTTCGCCGCACGGTCGCGGCCCGCAGATGAATCAGACCGCCAGCAGCACCGTGTGAGTTAAAATGAATTGTCCATGCCGGGCAACCGGCTTAATTTGCCGCCATGCCCAAGGCCAAGCACCCCAAAGCGGCGCTATTGGTTCAAAAGCAGTTCTTCGCCAGCCTGACCAGCTTTGCCGAATTGGAACAGAAAATCGCCGCGCTGCCCGACGAACAATCTCGCGGGGCTGCGTTTGAAGTTTTCGCCGAAGCCTATCTCACCACGCAACGCAAATACGACGCCGCGCAAGTTTGGCCGCACGGTTCCGTGCCGCCGGACACCCTGAGACGTCTCGGCCTCACGGAATCCGATCAGGGCGTGGACGGCGTGCTACAAACCTTGCTCGGCCAGTTCAACGCCTATCAAGTCAAGTTCCGCACCAGACGCCAGGCTCTGACTTGGCGCGAACTTTCCACCTTCATCGGCCTGGCCGACAGCCCGCACATTCACAGCCGCGTGCTGCTCACCAACTGCGACGAACTGCCCGCCGTCCTCAATGACCGTCAGGGCTTCTTCTGCATTCGTGGCTCGGACTTGGATCGGTTGGAAGCCGGTGACTTCCGCGCGATGGAAGCCTGGCTGGGCGACGCCGCTTACATCGCGCCGAAAAAATCGCCGCAACCGCACCAGACCGAAGCACTGGACGCCTTGCTGCCTGCGCTGCAAAGGCACGACCGTGTTTCCGCCATCATGGCCTGCGGCACCGGCAAAACACTCGTCGCACTGTGGGTTGCGGAAAGCGTAGCGCAGGCGTCCACGCCTGCGGGTTCCGGCGGCGTCCCGCCGCCAGTCGGGGGACACGCACCGGGACGGTGCTTGAATCCTAGCCGGAACGATGCAGTTGCCAGCGAGCGTGGCTGCGATGCCTCGTCGCGCGAAACAATCAATGCATCATTTGCTTTGGCCGGCGGCTCCGGCGACGAGGCGTCGCCAACACGCTCTGCGACGAGGGCGTCGCAGCCACGCATTCTCATCCTGCTCCCTTCGCTCGCGCTGCTGCGCCAGACCCTGCACGAATGGCTTCGCGAAACCAATTTGCCGAATCTCGCCTATCTCTGCGTCTGCTCCGATGCCAGCGTGAAGGAAGGCATTGACGCGCTCACCACGCAACAATCCGACCTCGACTTCCAAGTCTCCACCGAAGCCGCGAGTGTGCGCAGTTTTTTGGACGCGCCCTTTGCCGGCGTGAAAATGATTTTCTCCACCTACCAGTCCGCGTCCATGGTGGGCGCGACGATGAAGCCGGGCGAGACGTTTGATTTTGCCGTGTTCGACGAAGCGCACAAAACCGCCGGACGCGCAGGCCGCAACTTCGCCTTCGCCCTCGACGACCAAAATCTGCCCATCCGCAAACGCCTGTTCCTCACCGCCATGCCGCGCCATTACAATCCGCACGACCGCGACCGCGAAGGCGAGGCCCGGCTGCTGTTTTCCATGGACAATCCCGCCGTCTATGGCCCGCAAGCCTATCGCCTGACGTTTGCCGAAGCCGCCCGCCGGGGGCATCATCTGCGGCTACAAAGTCATCATCTCCGTCATCACCTCCGAAATGGTGACGAACGCCTGTTGAGCCACGGCGAAGTGCTGGTGAACGGCGACGCCGTGCGCGCCCGGCAGGTGGCCAACCAGATTGCCCTGCGCGATGCCATTGAAAAATTCGGCGGAAAAAAGTGTTCACGTTTCATCGCGACGTGAAATCCGCGCAATCCTTCGTCAGCGCCGGCCCGGAGGGCGTCGGCACGCATCTCAATGGTAGCGCAGGCTTCCAGCCTGCGGGTTCAAGCGGCGTCCCCGCCGCAAGTTCCGAAACTGCGGGCGGGGACGCCCGCCTAACCCGCACGCAAGATGCGTGCGCTACGTTTCAAACCTTCCACGTCAACGGCTCCATGCCGACCGCGCGCCGCGAACGCGAACTGCGCGACTTCCGGGCGGCGGCGCGGGCCGTGGTATCCAATGCCCGCTGTTTGACGGAAGGCGTGGATGTTCCCGCCGTGGACATGGTCGCGTTCCTTTCGCCGCGCCGCGCCGGGTGGACATTGTGCAAGCCACCGGCCGCGCCATGCGCCGCTCGCCGGGAAAAACCACCGGCTATGTGCTGGTGCCGCTGTATGTCGAATTGTCTGCCGGCGAATGCGCGAAGCGTCGTGGAGTGCGCCGTTGCTCTGGCGCTTTGGGTGGGCGCGACGCCGAAAACGGCAACCGGGACGGGCGCGCTCCCCAGCAAAGTCCCATTGGTGGCCGTGCGCAAGCACCGGCCAATGGCGGTTTGGGGTGGACGAACGGGGCAAAGGGCGCGGAGTCGCGGAGCGACGGCAGATAGTAGCCCACGGCGCGAGCCGTGGGTTAAACGAACCAAACGAATCCAGCCCCGGAGGGGGCGAAAGAAGATTACCGGCGGCTGGTTTTCTGTCGCCCCATCCGGGGCTTGGATGGTGTTGACGACCAGACCCACGGTTTCACCGTGGGCTACTATCTGCCGCGCCTCCGGCGCTGGAGCCGGCCGTGCGCCAGGGTGGCCGGCGGTAAAGACCCGGCCAAAGGCAGTTTGAGGTGGACGAACGGGGCAAAGGGCGTTTGAAATTACGAGCGTGTTTCGTGCGCGTTGAAAAAGCGGTGGAGGGCCACCGCACTCCAAGACGCTGGCGCGTTGACCGAGGGCCATCGAACCGCGCGAAGCGTCTTGGAGTGCGCCAGCCCTCTGGCGCTTTGGGCGGGCGCGACGCCGGAAACGGCCACCGGGACGGGCGCGCTCCCCGGCAATGTCCCAGCCGGGCGGCCAATGGCAGTTTGGGGTGGACGAACGGGGCAATGGGTGTTTGAATTTCAACAACGTCAAAGGCGAACAATTAAAATGAAAATCATCTCCGTTATTATTGCGATTGCAGCGTCGCTCACATGGCAGGCCGGAGCGCAGACTTACGACACGAACAATGATTTTGTGCAGACGTTTGCTGGCTCTGCGTTCTATGGCTATTTGGATGGGCAAGGACAGGCCACAATGTTCAGCGGCCCAATGGCGATTGTTTCTGACTCACAGACTAATTTGTATGTTTGGGATTATTGGTCGAATATGAAAATCCGAAAAATAACGCCAGATGCAACGGTTACGACATTCGCTGGCGGAGGAAATCAAACTCCGGGTGTTGGAATTGTTGGGACAAACGCCAACCTTGGCAATTTATTGAACGGGGCTGTGAGCATGGCAGTTGATCGGAACAATACCACTTGGCTTTTCAACGAGACTTCGCTTTACACGATTACAAGCAACGGGGTAGTTTCAATGACCAACCTCGCTATTGGAATATCTTCAGGCATGTGTATGGACTCAAACGGCAAAATCTACCTTTCTATTGGCAACCAAATTTACCAATACAACACGAATGGTTCTGCGTCTGTTTTTGTTGGCTCTGGCAATTCTGGGGCAATTGATGGAAACGGGGTATTTACTTCATTCTCCAGCCCCAAAGCTTTGGCGTGTGACTCCGCAAACAACATTTACGTTTGGGATTCTGGAAATTATTTGATTCGCAGGATTGACCAGAGCCGGAATGTCGTGACAATTGCTGGGCACAATGGCGGTCCAAACGAACCAATTGCCGATGGTGTTGGAACAAACGCTTCTTTTGCCGGAACGGGGATTCTCGCGATGTGCGCCGATAATTCTGGCAACCTTTATTTTGCCTGTGGCAGTTGCATCCGAAAAATGGACGCGCAAACAAACGTGGTCACGTTGGCCGGCAGCTTTACTCAAACCGGATATACGAATGGCGCGGGCAACCTGGCGCGTTTCAATGGCGCGGATGGTATCTGCATTTCGGGCGGCACAATTTATGTCAGCGATTATAGCAATTATCGCGTTCGGCAAATCAGTTTCAATCCGCAACCGCAAGTTGTTACCGGCCCCAATATCGGCATTGGCACTTTTGCTGGCGTCACCATCACCGGCTTGGTTGGCCGCACATATCAAATCCAATCGTCGCCCGACATGAACTCTTGGACGACGCGAGCGACACTCCTGCTCAATTCCAGCCCCTACCTGTGGATTGATCAAAACCCCGTGAGCGGAAACAAATTTTACCGGGCTATCCTTTTGCCGTGAACACAAATTAAAATGGCGAAACCTATTCAAATATCTGGCGAGAATGATTTCGAGAAACTTCTGAAACGACTTTCGGATGACATAGTCAAAGCGCCGGCTTTTTTACGAATTGATAAACGACTGGTTGAATGCTTCGAGAATTATGACGACGAGGTATGCCAAGCTGAATTTTTTTGGGCAATGGTATCTGATGCGGTGCGCGAAACCGGCTTGTCAAGGCTTGCCCGCGTCTATGACAAACAAAAAAACGCACTTGGTCTGCCTGCTTTGCTTGTCACAATCAAAGCAAATAGACATCTGTTCGCCGACCAGGCTGTGACGAAAAGGGTGGGCCGGATGAATGCCTCGTTTGCAGATAGCATTATTCCTGGGAGTCATTTCCCTGATTCGCAGGTATTGCAAAATGACTTGGCTTTAGTTTCATACAGTGATCCTTTGGTAAGAAAACTTTTGGATTGGCGTGACAAATTTGGCGCACATATATCATCAGAACAAACTATCAAGAGGAATATCCCGGACACAGGATTGCCAACGCAAGATGAGGCGTTCAAGCTCTGCGAACGAGCATTTGATGTTTTTAACAGGTATAGCTCTTTATTCCATGCGGTCAGCCATTTGACCACGATCATTGGCGAGGAAGGCAGCGTGGATTCTGTTTTTAGGCATTTAAGGCGTGGACTTACTGCTGGCCGGAAACAAAGCGACGAGGATGCGGAAAGGTTTTTGCAGGAAATTGAAACAACGAGACGTAAAGCTTCATGAGGATGCGGCGAATGATTTGGCTTTGTTGAAAGCCGTTGGGCGGTTTGCACCGCTGCCTATTGCCGCGAGTCGCACGGTGAAACTGGGCGGGACGGTGGCCACGGTGGGTTTCCCGGACATCGGGTTGCAGGGGTTTGCGCCCAAGCTGGCCAAGGGGGAAATCGCGTCGCTGGCGGGCGCGGCGGATGACCCGCGCTATTTCCAGATCAGCCTGCCGGTGCAGCCGGGCAATTCGGGCGGGGCGCTGGTGGACGCGCGCGGGAACGTGGTGGGCATCGTGGCGGCCAAACTGGATGCGTCGGCGGCGCTGGCGGCCACCGGGTCGCTGCCGGAGAATGTGAATTATGCGGTGAAAAGCAGCCTGCTCTTGAGCTTCCTCGAATCGGTGCCGGACGTGGCCGCAAAACTCAAGGAACCGAACACGAAGGATGAATCGTTTGAGGACGTGGTGAAGTCGGCGCAGGCGGCGGCGGTGCTGGTTTTGGTTTATTGAATCTAATCCAAAAGATGGCAATCCGGTCCCGGCCCGGCCATGCGTTGGCCGTTGGCCTTTTGCCCCGCTCCTTGCGTCCGGCCAGACCTTGCAGACGGCCACCGTCATTTTTGTAGGAGACGAGGTGATGAGTCTCTAACTTGAAAATAAATTTGGGGCGTCATATTTGAGACTTCTCACGTCGTCTCCTACATTCCGTTGACAATAGCCCAGCCATTTATGGCTGGGTTCACGTTTCGGCAACATCCAAAGTCCCGTCCAGGGACGGCAGAATCTTTGCAATTGCCGGGATTTCTTTCGTCCCTGCCGGGACTTGGTTGGATAGGTCCGACGATGCCCAGCCATAAATGGCTGGGTTATTTTCGTGG
>Ga0181529_10002252_pt1 | contig 23481 bp, 24 predicted proteins | sample PEATcosm2014_Bin_36_FD_119763 | JGI IMG/M metagenome (GOLD analysis project Ga0181529, IMG submission 119763) | Peatland microbial communities from MTU Mesocosm Facility, Houghton, MI, USA - PEATcosm2014_Bin10_30_metaG | ecosystem: Environmental > Terrestrial > Soil > Wetlands > Peat | place... | reverse complement strand
CGCTGGAGGACGAGACGGGGATCGCCAATCTCATCGTCTGGCCGAAAGCCTTCGAGCGTCTGCGCGCGATCGTCATCGGCGCCCGCTTCGTCGTCGCGACCGGCAAGCTGCAGAGCGAATCCGACGTCGTTCATCTGATCGTCGAGCGGATGGAGGATCTGACGCCGATGCTCGGCCTGCTGTCGCGCGAAGATCCCGAGGCCGCGCCTTCCAGCTTCGCCGAAGCGCCGCCCAGCGCCGCGTCGCGCCGTCAGGGCGACCGTTTTGCCCAGACGCAGCTCTTCTACGACCCGCGGCTGCCGCCGACGCCAGAGCAGCGCGACGCCGCCCGCGCGCTGCCGACGGGCCGGAGCTTTCATTGAGACGCGCGCGCGAGCTCGTCGACGATCGCCTCGAGCCGTGCGGCCTCCATGCCAGCCGCGGCGCGCGCCTCGGCGATCAGCCGCAGGTTGCCCGCGGTCGAGGCGGCCTTCCAGCCTTCATCGAGCGCCGCGAGCGCGTCGCCGAGCGCCGCTTCGGCGGCGTCCCAGTCGCCCTCGATCGCCGCCAGCTCGACCAGCGTCGCGTGGTCCCAGTAGTCGGCGCCCTGCGACTGGCGCTGGCGCACGGCGTAGCGCGCGACGCCGGCGATCTCCTTGGCGGCGTGATCGCGCGGATCGGCGATCGTCATCAGCGTCGCGGCGTTGACGCCGGGATAGGCGTCGCGCCAGTCGGTCTCGAAGCCCTGGCGATAGGCGGCGATCGCCTTGCGCAGATGGCCGCGCGCTTCGGCGGCGCGCCCTTCCTTGCGCGCCTTCTCCCAGCGGTCCTTATGGATGCGGCCGAGCAGGCCGCAGCTCTCGCTCGACGGGCCGCGCTCGGCGATCATTTCGGTCAGGATCGTCTCGGCCTCGCGATCGCGCCCGAGCCGGTTGAGCGCCATCGCCCATTGTTCGCGCACCAGCACGGTGCGCTGCAAGGCGCGGTCGAGCCGGCCGCAGAGATCGACCACCCGCTGCCACTCCGACAGCGCGCGATAGGAGAGCAGCAGATCGACGGCGACGCCGGCCTCGACCGCGTCGATGTCGCCGAGCCCGTCGCGCACCGCGTCGAGCGCCGCGACGCCGCCCGCGCGCGCGTCGGCGAGCTTCTTCTTCAGCGCTTCGGCATAGGCGACCTGGGTGCGAAAGACGTCGGTCTTCAGCCGGTCGATCGGCGCCGCCTGGTAGCCCTCGAGCAGCTGGAACAGCGGCGAGTCCATCGCGCGATGGCCGCGCGCCTCGATCAGCCGCTCGGTCAGCGCTTTCGCCGCGCCTTGCGCGTCCGCCGGCGCGCCGTCGTCGCCGAGCGCATAGGGCAGCGCGCGCAACGGGCCGACGTCGAAGGGCAGGGGCGATCCCAGCGCCATGGTCAGCACCGTCGTTTCAGGCCGCGCCGCGTGGCGGATGCCGAGTTCGTAATAGACGTTGGCGTTGAGGATGGTGAGATCGGCGATGGCGAATTCGCTGAGCAGGATGCGCTCGTACATCAGCTTGTGAATGAAGCCGGCGCCTTTCTCCTCGTCGGCGCGCACCACGGCGAGGCCGGCCGCCTCGACCGCTGGCGCGATGGCCGCGGCGTAGATGCGATCGAAATCGACGATCCGCCCGCTCGGGTCGGGTTTGCGCCCGAACGGCATGATGACGAAGCAGACGGCGCGATGGTCCATGGTTTCGCCCCTGGCGCGGCTTCGGCGATCCTAGACCGGCGCGGCGGCGCTTGGGTAGCGGGCCTCGGTTTGCCTTCGCCGCCCGCGCTTGCTAGCCAAGCGCCGCCCCCGGACTGGAATCGCCTTGGCCTACGTTCAACTTGCCTTTCTTTCGCTGCTGTGGGGCTTCTCGTTCCTGCTGATCAAGATCGCCTCCCAGTCGTTCGACTGGATCGGTTACGCTTGCGGCCGCGCCGGCGTCGCCGCGCTGGCGCTCGCCGCGGTCGCGCTGGCGCGCCGCATCGCCTGGCCGCGATCGGCCAAGGTCTGGGCACTGATGGCGGCGATGTCGCTGACCGGGCAGGTTGGGCCGTTCCTACTGTTCGGCGTCGCCGCCCATTTGATCACCAGCGCCGACATGGCGCTGATGATGGGCTCGGCGCCGATCTTTACGTTCGTGCTGGTGCGGATGTTCGGCCTCGGCGAAGTGTGGAACGCGCGCGCCGCCGCCGGCCTGGCGCTGGGACTGATCGGCGTCGCCCTGTCGCTCGGCTCGCCTTTCGCCGGCGGCGGCGAGGCGCACGCCGGGCTGGGCCGCGCCCTCGCGCTCGTCGGCGCCTTCGGCTATGCCGGCAGCGCGCTGTTGTCGCGGCCAGTTTCGCGCGCCGTCGGGGCGGCGATGGCGGCGACGGGTTCGATGGCGATCTCCGGCGCGCTGCTTGCGGCGGCCGAACTCGTCGCCGGAGGGACTCCGTCGCTTGCGGAATTGGCGGCGAAGCCGGCGGGGCCGGTCGCTGCGCTGATTGCGCTCGGCCTGTTCAACACCGGCCTCGCCTATTTCGTCTATTTCCGTCTGATCGAGACGGCGGGCGCGACCTTCGCGGCGCTGAACAATTACATCGTTCCCTGCCTCGGCGTCATCGCCGGCGCGCTGGCGCTCGGCGAGCCGGTCAGGCCCGCGGCTTGGCTCGGCCTCGCCTGCGTGCTCGTCAGCGTCGCGCTGACCGGTTCCGCGGCGGCCGCGGCGCGCAAGGTTACGAGCCCGTCCGTGAGCCAGGACATTCGCTGATTGGCGCTTCGCGCCGGCTCAGCGGCGACGCGGCGCTTCGGCGCGAACCGGAGCGGCGACCGGTTGTCTTGCGCGCGACGGTCGGGCGCGCCGACGGCGGTCACGCGGTTCGTCGTCGGATTCGTCGAACTGCATCACCGCAGCGGCGGCGACGACGCCGCCGAAGGTGAAGGCGAAAGCCGCGCACAGCATCGCCGAGCCGACGAACGCGATGTCGGAGCGCCACAGCAGCGAGCGAATGCCGAAGAGGTCGAAGGCGAGCAGCAGCGCGGCGCAAAAGACGCCGATCCCCATACCAAACGCCCAGTTGAGGATCATCGCCTGCGCCAGGCGATGGCGCTCGCCCCAGCGCCGCCATGCGTCGATCAGGTGATGTGCCGTGCTGCGCATGCCCGCCTTTCCGGCGGTTTCCGGCCCGCCGTCGATGGACCTAATCTAAGCAGATTCGCGCCGCCGTCCAGCGGCGCCGGCGCCCTAGCGCGTCGGCCGCGCGCTTTTATGCGCCTCGGCAGGCCGCGTCGCGATCCAGATGACGTGCCGCGCGCCGCCGCGGGCGCCACGCGCGCGCGTGGCGACTTCCTCGGTCGCAAAGCCGGCGTCGCGCAGCCGTTGGGTGAACCTTCGGTCAGGCCCCGACGACCAGACCGCGAGCACGCCGCCCGGCCTCAGCGCGGTGCGGGCTTTGGCGAGGCCGCGCGCGTCGTAGAGCCGGTCGTTGGCCAGGCGGGTGAAGCCCTCGGGGCCGTTGTCGACGTCGAGCAGGATCGCGTCGTACACCGCTCCGCCAGCGCCGATGAGCTCGGCGACATCAGTCAGCTCGACGCGCACGCGCGGGTCCTGCAGCGAACCGGCGAAAATCTCCGCCATTTCGCCCTCGGCCCATTGCGCGACAGCGGGGATCAACTCGGCGACCTCGATCCGCGCATCGGCGCCGAGGACGGCGAGCGCGGCCCGCAAGGTGAAACCCATGCCCAGCCCGCCGACGAGGACGCGCGGGCGCGCGCGATCGCGAATTCTCGCGCAGGCGAGCGTGGCGAGCGCTTCCTCCGAACCGCTGAGGCGGCTGTTCATCAGTTCCTTGACGCCCAGACGGATCGAGAATTCGGCGCCGCGCCGCATCAAACGCACTTCGCCGCCGCCGGGAACCGGCGCCTTGCCGAGCTGGACCCACGGGATCATCGATCGCCCTCGCGCGGCTTGAGCGCATCGGCGAGCCGCGCCGTCGCCGAGCCGGGCCGAAGCGGCTTCGACTGGCTTTCGTGCGGCGCCCAGCCGGTCAGCCAAACCGTCTCGAACGTCGCGCGCAATCGTCCGTCGGGGTCGGCGAAACGCTCGGCGTAGATTTCCGCGGCTCCCGCCAGCACCGCGCGCCTGAGCGGCTTGCGGCTGCGCTCGATGAGCGCGTTGGCGGCGCCGAAGGCGCGCAGGTCGTGCATCAGATCGAAGAGGTCGGCGTAACGCACGACGAGCGCATCGACGTCGACGACCGGCAGCGCGAAGCCGGCGCGCTGCAGCAGTCCGCCGAGAGCGCGCGCGTCGGCGAACGGCGCGACCCGCGGCGAGACGCCGCCCGAGATCTCGCTTTCGGCGATCGTCAGGCTTTGGCGCAATTCGGTCAACGTGTCGCCGCCGGCGAGCGCGGCGACGAACAATCCGTCGGGACGCAAGGCGCGGCGGATCTGGATCATTGCGCCGGGGAGGTCGTTGACATGGTGCAGCGCCAGCAGCGAGACGACGAGATCGGCGCTCTCGGCCGCCAGCGGCAGGCGTTCGAGGTCGCCGACCAGAACGGAGAAGTCGCCCGATCCGGCGCTGGCGGCGGTGGGCGCGAGGCGGAGCGTCGAGCCGCCGCCGGGGCGGGCGGCGAGCGCCGCCGCTGCATGCGGACCGGGCGCGCCGGCGTCGACGGCGACTGCGAACGCGCGCTTGACGATTGCGAGCCGCTCGGCGAGTTCGTCGGCGGCGCGGCGGAGCAGGAAATCGGCCCCAGGGCGCTCGCCGGCGCCGCGCCAGGCGCGATCGAGCCTTGCGGCGAGCAGGGCGCGGTCGAAGATTTGAGGCGGCGCGGTGGACACGGCGGCTTTATCGCGCGTCGCGCCGGTGGGCGCAAAGGCCCCAAGTCCGCCCCGGCGGGCGGCGGGATTTCCGTTTCCATGACGGTCAATTCCTGCTTTACTCGCGCCATGAGCCTGTCGGAAGTCAGGGCCAAGGCTTCGCCGCGCGCCCGGATTCGCGAGCTCTTCGCTTCGCTCAGTCGCGCCGCGCTCGACGCGCTCTACCCGCCGGTCTGCCTCGCCTGCCGCTCCGCGACCGGCGCGCACGGCGGGCTGTGCCCCGCCTGCTGGCGAGCGATGCGCTTCATCGAGCGGCCGTTCTGCGACCGGCTCGGCACGCCGTTCGAGCAGGACCTCGGCGAGGGGCTGTTGTCGCCGCAGGCGATCGCCGATCCGCCGGTCTTCCGCCGGGCGCGCGCCGTCGCGCGGTTCGAGGACGGCCCGGCGCGCCGCCTCGTCCACCGGCTGAAGTATTCCGATCGCGGCGACCTCGCCAAGCCGCTTGGCGCCTGGATGGCGCGGGCGGGGTCCGACGTGCTCCTCGATTCCGACGCCATCGTGCCAGTGCCGTTGCATCCGCTGCGTCTGTGGAAGCGGCGATTCAACCAGGCCGCGGCGCTCGCCCAAGCAATGGCGGCCGAGAGCGGCAAACCGTTCGAGCCGCGCTGGCTGTTGCGGGTGAAATCGACCCGCAGCCAGGTCGGCCTCACCCGCGAACAGCGGGCGGCCAACATGCAGGGGGCGTTTCGCGTCGCGGCGGGGGCGCCGTTGCGCGGGCTGAGGATCGTCCTCGTCGACGACGTCCTCACCTCCGGCGCGACCGCCAACGCCGCCGCGCGGGCGCTGCTGCGCGCCGGAGCCGCCGACGTCGACCTAGTCGTGTTCGCGCGGGTTGTGACGGGGGCGTGAGGCCCCATATATTGCGGTCGAGGCCGGCGCAGCGCCGGGAAAGGACCAAGATATTGCCGCCGATCGTCATCTACACCAAGTCGACCTGCTCCTATTGCCGCGCCGCCAAGGAGCTGTTGCGGCGCAAGGAGGCGGCGTTCGAGGAAATCAGCGTCGACGGTGATCGCGCCGCCCAGGCGGCGATGGCGGTCAAGGCGGGCGGTCGATCGACCGTGCCGCAGATCTTCGTCGGCGCGACGCATGTCGGCGGTTGCGACGACCTCTACGATCTGGAAAGCGCCGGAGAACTCGACGCGCTGTTGGCGGGATGACCCGATGATCAAATACGCCCTCGCCTGCGATAAAGGGCACGAGTTCGAGAGCTGGTTCCCAAGCGCCGCCGCCTACGACGAGCAGGCGCGGTGCGGCCTGGTCGTCTGTCCAGAATGCAGCTCGAACCGAGTCGCCAAGGCGATCATGGCGCCGGCGGTGGTGGGCGCGGCGCGCGCCAACCTGCCGGCCGCCGAAGCGCCGACCGAGGTCGCGCTGCTCGACCGACGCCAACGCGCGCTGCGCGAGGCGGTCCACGCGCTGCGCCGCGAGATCGAAGCCAACACCGACGACGTCGGGACTAAGTTCGCCGAACTGGCGCTGTCGATGCACGCGGGCCAAACGCCTGAGCGGGCGATCCGCGGCCAGGCGACCGGCGCCGAGGTCGAGGCGTTGCTGGAAGAGGGAGTGGATGTGCTGCCGATGCCCGCCGCGCCGGACGAACTCAACTGAGGTCGGGTCGACTGACTTGGGCGGCCGTCACTCGGAAGCGAGGCTGAACTCGGACGCCTCGATCACCGCCGTGCCCATCATCGTGCGGGCCGAGACGCGGAACGGCAACAACACATGCGCGCTGGCGACCGGCGCCAGCCACACTTCGAGGTCCTTGTTGTCGGCCATGAACTTCGTCGACGGGCGGTCGCGGCGATGGCCGGCGATCGGCACGTAGCGAATCGCGCAGACGGCGACCGGCCCATGGTAGCCCTTGGCCGAGACGTCGCGCTGGCCGACGTAGGTCAGATCGACGTCGAAGCGCGTGTAGCCGTCGAATACCGGGATCTTGCGATCGCACGAGGCTGGGCCGACCAGCGGACCGTTGGCGGGGACCGGCACGACGACTGTGCCGATCGGGTCGACGACGCCCTGCTTGTCGTGCTCGGTCAGCGGCACGCGGTCGGGCTTGTCGTCGAACGGCGGCGTGATGTCGACGCCCGTCACCGCATTGGAGGACAGCGACATGCGGATCGTCCGAGTCATGATCGCATTGGAGGCGATCGTCGCGAAGGTGGCGGGGACGACGCGATTTTCAACGATAACGCCCTGACCGCTCGAGGCGCCGCGCGCGCGAGAGAACAGATAGGCGAGGCCGGTGATTTTCGCGCGGGCGTCGATCGTGTAGCTGGATTGCGTCAGGTTGGCGTCGAGATTGGCGATGCCGATCGGCAGGCCGACCAGCGACACGCTGTAGGTCACGTGCAGCATCTCGGCGTGGGCGCCGGCGAGCGCGCACGACCACACGATCGCGCCGACAGCAACGCGGCGCCAAGCGCAAAAAAGCCACCGCGGCGCCGACATGAAACCTCTCGTTCCGGGCACGAGATTCCCGTTAGCATGGATGCCGAGAAATTCCGACATGAAAATGGCGAAGCGGACTTTTTCGCGACGCCCCGCGGCCGAGCGAGGATTCTTTCGCCGGCCGCGCGACAGGGTCTTGCGGCGCGGGCGCGGCTGGTCGTAACCTCATCGTCATGGTCGAGACGGTCATATCCATTCGCGGCGCGCGCTTCGGCGACGAGACTGGGATCGCGCGCGTTCACGACGAGGCGTGGCGCGAGGCGTATCGCGGCGTCATCCCCGGCCGCGAACTGGAGCGGATGATCGTTCGCCGCGGTCCGGCTTGGTGGCGGCGCGCCATCGCCGGCGGCACGCGGCTGATCGTCCTCGACTTCGCCGACGCCATCGCCGGATACGCCAGCTATGGCCGCAACCGCATGCCGTCGCTGAGCTACAGCGGCGAGATCTTCGAACTCTACATCGCCCCCGAATACCAGGGTGGCGGCCTCGGCCGGCGAATGTTCGAGGCGGCGCAGCGCGATCTCGTCGCGCACGGTTATCCGACTTTTGTCGTGTGGGCGCTGGCCGGAAACGACCGCGCGGTCGGCTTCTATCGCCGCCTCGGCGGGCGTATTGTGCGGCGTGCGCCCGAGCAGTTCGGCGCCGAAACCTGCGAGCGCGTCGCCTTCGGGTTCGATTGAACCGTGGGTTGCGGCAGCGCCGCTCGAACCGGCCGGGTCGCGCTTCCCCACTCTCGATCTCGAAGCTTACCCCGTGAATCTGCAAGCGGTGTCGATCGGCGAAGACGCGCCGGCGGAAGTCAACGTCGTGATCGAAGTGCCGATCGGCGGCGAGCGATCAAGTACGAAATGGACAAGGCGAGCGGCGCGCTGAAGGTCGACCGCTTCCTCTAGACATCGATGCGCTATCCCGGCAATTACGGCTTCATCCCTCACACGCTGTCGGACGACGGCGACCCGTGCGACGTCATCGTCGCCAACACGCGCGCGATCATTCCCGGCGCGATCATGAGCTGCCGGATCGTTGGCGTGCCGCTGATGGAGGATAAAGCCGGCGGCGACGAGAAGCTCCTGGCGGCGCCCTCCGCCAAGCTGACTCAGCGCTACGCGCGGGTGAACAATTTCACCGACCTGCCGGAGATCACGCTCAAGCAAATCGAGAATTTCTTCGCCCACTACAAGGATCTCGAGCCGGGCAAATGGGTCAAGATCGTCCGTTGGGGCGACGCCGAGGAAGCGCGCCGCCTCGTCAATGAGGGCGTCGTCCGCGCGTTGGCCAAAGGCAACGCGTGAGGAGGACGCGTCGATGAGACGCTCGTTCGTGGACTCGCGGATCGAGGCGATGCTCGTCGCCTGCGCGCAGCATGGGCAGTGCTTGCCGCCGTTCGCGTTTTGGAGCGAGGACGTCTGTTGCGCCGACCCTGCCGCCGCGCGGAGCCTTCGCCGCCGACGTCCTCGGCGTGTTCACTCTGCGCGTGGGCGACTGGCGCCGCCTCGCTGACGAGCGCGGACGGCGCCACACAGAAAACGCCATGTACGCCGAAGACGGACAGCGCACGCCGCATCACGACCACGTCGTCAAGACCGAAGACGTGATCGATCGCGGCGGCGCGACGCTCAAGGAGCGGTTCCGCGCGGTCAAAGACGTCAGGACGCTCGATCTCGGGTCGGGCGATCGCGTCGCGCTCGAGCCCGGCGAAAGCCTGGCGCTCGAGCTGTTCGTCGCCCACGCCTTCTGGGCCGAGGGCGGCGCGGTCCTCGCTGGCGAAGTGTCGCTGGTCAACGACGACGCGAACGACAATTATTTCCTGCCGCCGCTCGCCGCCCCCGCGCCGATCGATGAGGATCGGCCGAAGCGCTACGTGAGGTGCGCGACCATTCGCGCTTCGTCGGCGTCGCCAGCTAGGACGCCTGCGTCGCGGTCGGCGCGCTCAGCCGCGCGCCAGCCGCTCCATCGCGTCGAGGAAGTCGGCGACGAAGCGCGGCGCCTCGACTTCGATCGCGACATGGGCGTTTGGCGGCCGGCCCCAGACGCCGCGCCAGTCGGCCACGGTCATGCCGCTGGTCAACGCGCCGCTCGTTTCGACGTCGACCGCGACGTGCTGGGTGACGATCGGCGACGGATCGATCGCCACCGCGACCGCGAGCGGGTCGTGCATGGTGAAAACGCGCGCGCCGGTGAGCCTCTCCATCGTTTCGAAATAGTAGCGCGACGAATCGTCGAGAAAGCGCAGCAGCGCCGGCGCATGCGGCAGGCCTGAGCAGCGTCGCGCGAGACTTTCGAGATCGGCGGGGCGCAGTTGCGCCTGTCGCGTCACGTCGAGTCCGATGGCGATGAGCGGCGCCGCTCCGTCGGCGGCGAAGGCGCGGAACACGACGCGCGCCGCTTCCGGGTCGTGCCAGATGTTGAACTCCGCCGCCGGCGTGACATTGCCGCCCTCGCGATAGGCGCCGCCCATCAACACCAGCCGCCCGAGCAGACGCGGCAGGGCCGGCTCGCGCAGCAGCGCCGTCGCGATGTTGGTCAGCGGCCCGGTCGCGACCAGCGTCAGCGCGCCGGGCTCGGCGCTCGCCGCGGCGATGATCGCGTCGATCGCATGCGTCGGCGCCGGGCGCGCGGCGGGCTCGGGCAGCTCGGCGTAGCCGAGGCCGCTCGGGCCGTGGAACATCCTTGCGTCATTTTGCGCGCGGAGCATCGGCGCCGCACAGCCCGGCCAGACCGGAACCTCGGCGCGCCGGGCGAGCGCCAGCACGGCGCTCGTGTTGCGCGTGGCGCTGGCGAGGTCGACGTTGCCGGCGACGGTCGAGATGCCGACGAGCCGCGCGCGCGGGTTGGCGCAGGCGTAGAGGAGCGCGAAAGCGTCGTCGATGCCGGTGTCGACGTCGATGACGAGCGGGGTCGCACGGGCGGGCATGGCGTCAGCCTCGCGAAGATGCGGAGGCCACAGTTAGGGCGGCGGCGACGACCGCGTCAATCCGCGAGCGCGATTGGCGGTCGACGCTCCGCGGGCGCGCTCGTCGCCCGGGCCGCCGGCAGGAATCCGCTCCGTTCGCTGCCGCGCCAACGGGCGAGGAGTTGCAGCGACGTTGCGGCGAGGCCGCAGGCGAGGCCGATCCACAAGCCGCGGCCGCGCAGGGGCGTGAAGAAGGCGAGACCGACGCCGACCGGCGCGCCGATCGCCCAATAACCGACGATCGCCATCACCGCTGGCCAGCGCGAGTCGTGGATGCCGCGCAGCATGTTGGCGAGCGCCGCCTGCGCCCCGTCGAAGAGCTGGAACAGCGCCGCGATCTGTAGGAACGACAGCGCCAGGGCGACGATCTCGTCGACGTTGGCGGCGTCGCGCGAGAGGAAAGGCGCGATGAGAAGGCGCGGAAAGGCGAGCATCGTCGTCGCCGACAGCGCGACATAGGCCATGGTGACGGCGAGCGCGGTCCAGCCGGCGCGCGACACTGCGCGCGCGTCTTGCGCGCCAAAGGCGTGGCCGACGCGCACGCTCGCCGCCTGGCCGAGGCCGAGCGGGACCATGAAAGCGACCGAGGCGATCTGCAGCGCGATCGCATGGGCTTCGAGCGACTCGGGGCTGATGAGCCCCATCGCCAGGCCGGCGGCGCCGAAGATCGCGACTTCAGCCGCGGTGGTCGCGCCGATCGGGAGGCCGAACCGCCATAGCGCGGCGAACGCCGGTCCATCGAAGCGCGGCCGGGCGGCGAACAGCCGATAGCGGCGCAGATGCGGGTCGAGGAACGACCAGCCGACCAGGATCATCAGCATCGCGGTCTGCGACAGCGTCGTCGCCAGGCCGGAGCCGACGACCCCGAGCGCCGGCAGGCCGAGCTTGCCGAAGATGAGGACATAGTTGGCGCCGGCGTTGAAGACGACGGCGATCAGCCCGGCGGCCAGCGTCGGCCCGACGCGATCGAGCGCGGCGAACGCGCTGCGCGTGGCGAAATAGAGCAGGGCGGGGACGAGCGCCCACTGCAGCGCATGCAAGTAACGCGCAGCGTCGGCGGCGAGGTCCGGTGGTTCGCCGATCGCGCGCAGAATGGACTCGGCGTTCCACAACACGAGCCAAGCCGGGGCGGCGAGCAGAAAGGCGCTCGCCAGCGTCTGATGCAGCGCGGCGCGCAGGCCGGCGAAGTCCTTGCGGTCGGCGCCGACCAGGCTGGCGGCGAGCGGGGCGAGCGCGCCGACGACGCCGATGCAGAACAGCAGCAGCGTCGTGTACACCGCCTGGCCAAGCGCGCCGGCGGCGAGCGCATGGGGCGACAGCCAGCCCAGCATCATCACGTCGGTCGTGGTCATCAGGTTGACCGCGAGGTTGGCGAGCACGATCGGCCCGCTCAGCGCCAGCGTCGCGCCGATTTCGCGCGCCAGCCAGCGGCGCGGCGCGGTTGTGGGTCGAGCGGGGACGGTCATCGCTTTGGCCGCTTGGATCGCTTCGGTTTCGGCCGCGTTCAGCCCAGGACCATGCGCGCCGCCGCCGCCATGGCGCGGCCGAGGATCGCGTGCTGGTCAGGCTCGAAGTGGATGCCGTCGCGGTCGGAGCAGACGACGAACTCGCCGGCGTCGACGAAGCCGACCCCGTTGCGCTCGGCGACATCGCGATAGCGCGCCGCCAGCAGCTTCGACTTCTCGGTTCCGCCGGCGAACATTTCCGCGAACTCGCTGAGGCGCCCCAGTGGCGGCGGCGCGACGAGAATGATCGCCGGCGGGGCGCCGCGCGGCCCGACCGGCTCGGCGCGCGCCATCTGGATCAGGCGCTCGGCGCCGTTGGCGATGTCGCCCGCCGAAGCGGAAAAGCGCTGCTTCAGGTCGTTGCAGCCGAGCGCGATGATCAGCAGATCGAGCGGCGCATGGCTGCGCAGGCAGGGCGGCAGGTAGTCGCTGCCGCGCCGATCGGGCTCGATCGGGTCTTCGAAGACGGTGGTGCGGCCGTTGAGGCCCTCTTCAATCACCCGCCAAGCCGGCCCGAGCTCGAACTGCATGACGCCGGTCCAGCGCGTCTGCGGCGCCAGGCGCACGCCGGCGCCAGGCTCATAGCCCCAAGTGTTGGAATCGCCGAAGGCGACGACGACGGTCATGACACGCTTAACCCCGGTCTCGCGCCGTCTCTAGGCTTGGCTCGGATGGCGGTCAACGGCCGCCGCCCGCTGGGCGCTCCGCGGCCAGTCGGGTTGTGAGATTACGAAGGCGTATAGGCGCCGCCCCGTTCCCGCCACCGGCCGCAGGCAAACCATGAAGGTCCGCCGTTCCTGGCGCCTGAATTGAGGCCAGCCATCCTTCTGCTCGCCGCCGCCGAGGAGCAGGGCAAGACGCTGACCGCCGAACTCGACGAGGCGCCGCCACTGTCGGGTGACCGCGAGCTGTTGAAGCAGATCGTCGCCAACGTGGTCGACAATGCGCTGCGCCACGCGCCGTTCGGGCCGCACATCGTCGTCGCCGCGCGCGACGCGGCGCGCTCGACGCCTGGCGACGGGCTCGGCCTCAGCGTGGTGGCGGCGATCGCCGAGCTGCATGGCATGGCTTATGCCGCCCAGGACGACTTGTCGGGCCCGCGGATCGTCGTCGATCTGCAGAGTTAGGCGCCGCCGCGGCCTTGCGGCTTCCTTATGGCGGCGGCTTGAAGTCCGTCTCGATCCCTTATGCGCCGGCGCCGATACTCCTCGCGCCAACGGAGTCGCGGCAATGAGCAATCGGATCGTCGAAAACGCCAATGCGCCGGCTGGCGGCCGGAGGCGGGCGCCGGTGGGTCGGCGCCGCCGCGCCGACGCCGGATTCCTCACGCCAGGCGAGTTCCTCTATCGGCTCGGGTGGCTGTTGGTCGTGGTCCTTTCGGTCGCCGTCGCCGCCAATGGGCTCGCCTTTCTGGCCGGACTCTGAGCCGACGATTATTCCAGGAGCGATTGATGTCGAACGCCAGGCCGCGGCCGTCTCCGCGTCTCACCGTTGGCCAGGATTGTGATGGCCGGTGGGTCGTCCGGGATCGGCTCGGACTGTGCGGCGACTGGTTCGTCGGCCGCGCCGAGGCGGTGCGCTACGCGATGTTCGAGACCGGCGGCGCGCCGCGCGCCGTTCTGCTGGCGCCGGGCGTGATCGAGCCGGACGTGTCGCTCGACGACGAGGCCAAGCGGCGCGCGCGTCCGCCGAGCGCGGCCTGAGGCGATCCGCCGCGGCCCTACAAGCGGCGCAATCGGCGATCCCAATCGCGGGTCGGGGGGAGAAGGCGACGACCATGCTGCCGGCCGACGAAGATTACGCGCGCGCGCTAATGGCGCTATTCGCAGCCGCCGGAACGCGGCCGGGCGAAAGCTTGCCGGCCGGTCGCATCGGCCACGATTTTGTCGAACGGAACTTCGGCCGCGCGGCCGATTACGAAGCCGCCCTCGCTCATGCGGTGGAGCGCGGCTGGGTCAAGATCGCGCTCGATCGCCTGCGGCTCACACCGGCCGGATTTGCCGAATTGTAAGCGCGGCGCGGCTTTTCAGTTGACAAACGCGATAGAATGACAAAATTGAACTGGGCGAACCTCTGATTAACGTCTTGCTGACGTGTTACTGAGGCCGACGTCCTTTACATTCCGCGCGACGGCGACCGCGTCGCGTCAAGCTGCCGGAGTCGATCATGTCGCAAGCGCCGCAAAAGCCGGAAACCCTCGCTCTCCATGCGGGATGGCGCGCCGACCCGAGCACGGGCTCGGTCGCGGTGCCGATCTACCAGACGACGTCGTACCAGTTCCAGAACGCCGACCACGCCGCCAACCTGTTCGCGCTCAAGGAGCTCGGCAACATCTATACGCGCATCATGAACCCGACCAACGACGTGCTGGAGAAGCGCGTCGCCGCGCTCGAGGGCGGCGTCGCGGCGCTGGCGTTGGCGAGCGGGCAGGCGGCGAGCGCCTACGCGATCCAGAACATCGCCCACGCCGGCGACAACATCGTCTCGTCGACCGACCTCTACGGCGGCACCTGGAACCAGTTCGCCAACCCGCTGAAGGACCAGGGGCTCGAGGTGCGCTTCGTCGACCCCGCCGACCCCGAGAACTTCCGCCGCGCCACCGACGCGAAGACGCGCGCCTATTACGCCGAGACTCTGCCGAACCCGAAGCTCACCGTGTTCCCGATCGCCGAGGTGGCGGCGATCGGTCGGCCGCTCGGCATCCCGCTGATCATCGACAACACTGCCGCGCCGATTATCGCGCGACCGTTCGACCACGGCGCGGCGATCGTCGTCTATTCGACGACCAAGTATCTCGGCGGCCATGGCACCTCGATCGGCGGACTGATCGTCGATTCCGGCAATTTCCCGTGGGAGCAATTCAAGGAGCGCCAGCCCTACCTCAACACCCCCGACCCGTCCTATCACGGCGCGGTGTGGACCGAAGCGGTCAAGCCGCTCGGGCCGATCGCCTACATCCTCAAGGCGCGCGTCACGCTGCTGCGCGACCTCGGCGCCGCGGCCTCGCCGTTCAACTCCTTCCTCACCATCCAGGGCGTCGAGACCGTGGCGCTGCGCATCGAGCGCCACAGTCAGAACGCCGAGGCGGTCGCGCAATGGCTCGCCAAGCGGCCGGAAGTGACCAAGGTGATCTATCCCTCGCTGCAAAGCGGCTGGGCGCTCCAGCGCGCCAAGAAGTATCTCAAGGGCGGCTTCGGCGGTCTGGTCGGCTTCGAACTTGCCGGCGGGCATGAGGCGGGGCGGCGGTTCATCGACGCGCTGCAGCTGTTCTATCACGTCGCCAATATTGGCGACGCGCGCTCGCTCGCCATCCATCCGGCGTCGACGACTCATTCGCAGCTTTCGCCCGAGGACCAACTCGCCACCGGCGTGACCGAAGGCTATGTGCGCCTGTCGATCGGCATCGAACACATCGACGACATCCTCGCCGATCTCGATCATGCCCTGAAAGCGGTAGGCGCGGCGAAGATCGCCGCGGAATAGGGCGCTCGGCCGGCGCCTTCCCGCTGCGCGCGGAAGCGCAGGAACGCGACGCATCCGCCGGAAGACGGCGGATGCGCTGGCGCGAGCCGCGTCGCGCCGAATCCCGGAAGAGGTGAGACGTTCGATTCGCCGGCCGCGTCGGAACTCCCAGTTAAACAAAAATTCGCGGCGCGGAACGCCTTGACCTAACGTTAAGTCGGCGCGACTAGCGTCGCCTCCCGAGGTGGCGAATGTGGTCCGAAGATTCCGCGGTGATTCCCGAAAAGCGAGGAACCTGGGGACAGGGCGAGCTTTACGAACTCCTGGTCCTCATGGTGGTGGGAACTTGCGCCTGGTTCATTGGCGTCGGCACGGGAGTCTTCGATGGGCTCAGCCGCTATGTCGTGCGGCACAACCTCCTGAATCTGGTGATGCTGACCGGCTGCCTGGGCGTCGGCGCGGTGGTCGCCACGATCCGCAAGTCGATCCTGCTGCGAAAGGCCATCGCCGCGCGCATGGCGGCCGAAGCTCTCGCGGAAAGGACCGCCCGACACGATTCGCTGACCGGGCTGCCGAATCGCCGATTGTTCCAGGAGACGCTCGAAGCCGCCATCGCGCGATGCGAGCCGGACGACCGCTTCGCCGTGCTGCTGATCGATCTCGATCGGTTCAAGCCGGTCAACGATGTGCATGGTCACGCGACGGGCAACGCCGTTCTGTGCGCGGTCGCCGACCGCTTGCGCGATCTCATTCCGCCGGGAGGCATGGCGGCCCGCCTCGGCGGCGACGAATTCGTCGCGCTGGTTCCCTACGACGAGGATCGCGACGCTCTCGTGGCCTGGTGCAGCAGATCATTGCGGCGGTGAGAGAGCCCGTTCCGTGGAATCATGGGCAGGTCGAAGTGGATTCGACGATTGGGGTCGCCTTCGCGACGCCGGAGGACCGCGATCCCGATGCCCTGCTGCACGCCGCGGACGTCGCGATGTATCAGGGCAAGCGCGAAGGGCGCGGAACGTTTCGTTTCTTCCACACGGAAATGGACATCGCCCTGAAGGCGCGCGCGCGGCTCGAATCCGATCTCCGCGCGGCAATCACGCGCGGCGAGATCAGGCCTTCCTATCAGCCGATCGTCTCCCTGCCGGGGCGCGACCTCGTCGGCTTCGAAGTGCTCGCGCGCTGGGACAGTCCGGAGCACGGCTCGGTGCCGTTGGACGTCTTCATTCCGGTGGCCGAAGAGACGGGAATGATCGGTGACCTCGCGAACGGAATCCTGCGCCAGGCCTGCCTCGACGCGCGAGGCTGGTCGCCGCGTCTACAGCTGGCGGTCAACATATCGGCGACTCAGCTGCGCGATCCACGATTGTCGGCGATGCTTCTGGCCACGCTCACCGAGACGGACTTTCCTTCGGGACGCCTCGAGGTCGAGATTACCGAGACGGCGCTGCTCAGCGATCTTGGCGCGGCGCGCGGCGCTCTGGCGTCGCTCCAGAGTCTCGGGGTCAAGATCGCGCTCGACGATTTCGGCGCGGGCTATTCCAGCCTCCAGCATCTGCACGAGCTGCGGTTCAACAAGATCAAGATCGACAAGAGCTATGTCGCCAATCTCGAGCAAGGCAGCGAACGGGCAAAGCTGGTCGACGCCATCATCCAAATCGGCGCGAGCCTGAGCCTCCAGACGACGGCGGAGGGAATCGAAAGCGACGCGAGTCTCGATTGCCTCTCCGACCAAGGCTGCGACTTCGCTCAGGGCTACTTGTTTGGGAGCGCCATGTCGAAAGACGAAGCGGACAAATTCATTCAATTTGGCAAGGCCGCGCCATCGTCGCCGGAGGTCCGCGCCGCTTGAGCGCCGCGCCGGCGCGCTACGCGCTCGGCGCCTCCACCGCGCGCGCCAATTGGCAGAAACCGAGGACGTCGATCTCTTCGGCGCGTTTCGTCGGTTCGAGCCCGGCGGCGTCTAGCAGCGCCGCGACGTCAGTTCCTTGCGCGGCGGCGAAAGCTTTCAACGACTGGCGCAGCATCTTGCGGCGTTGGCCGAAGGCGGCGGCGGTCGCCGCCGCGAGAAGCCGCGGGTTGCACGATTCGGGCTTGCCGCGCGGGATCAGCTCGACGACGCTCGAGGTCACTTTCGGCGGCGGCGTGAAGGCGGCAGGCGGCACGTCGAACAGCAGCCGCGCGCGCGCGCGCCAGCCCGCCAGCACGGCGAGACGGCCATAGTCGGCGCGCTCGGCCGGCGTCGCGACAATCCTGAGCGCGACCTCGCGCTGGAACATCAGCGTCAGCCGCTCATAGAACGGCGGCCAAGGTTCGGCCTCGAGCCAGCGCGTCAGCAGGACGGTCGCGATGTTGTAGGGCAGGTTGGCGCAGATGCGGATCGGCGCGCCTTGCGCGGCGGCGACGAGCGTATCCGGCGCAATCGTCAATGCGTCGCCGGCGATGATCTCCAGGCGGCCCGGCCAGTGCGCGGCGATTTCGGCCAGCGCGGCGAGGCAACGTTCGTCGCGCTCGATCGCGATCACCTTTCGCGCGCCGTGCGCGAGCAGCGCACGCGTCAGGCCGCCGGGGCCCGGACCGATCTCGATCACGGCGACGCCCTTCAGCGGGCCGCTCGCGCGGGCGATGCGGCCGGTTAGGTTGAGGTCGAAGAGGAAGTTCTGGCCGAGCGATTTCTTCGCGGCGAGGCCGTGCGCGGCGACGACTTCGCGCAGCGGCGGCAGGCCGTCGGCGGCGAGGCTCACGGCGCCAGACGCGCCGCGAGACTCAGCGCGGCGATCAGGCTCGCCGGACTGGCGACGCCCTTGCCGGCGATGTCGAACGCCGTGCCGTGATCGGGAGACGTGCGCACGAAAGGCAGGCCGAGGGTCACGTTCACGCCGCTGTCGAAAGCGAGCGTCTTGGCCGGAATGAGGCCCTGATCGTGATACATGGTCAGGGCGACGTCGTAGCGTGCGCGCGCCGCGGCGTGAAACATCGTGTCGGCGGGCAGCGGGCCGACGACGTCGAGACCTTCGGCGCGGAGCGTCTCGATCGCCGGCGCGATCGTTTCGATCTCTTCGCGGCCCATCGCGCCGCCTTCGCCGGCGTGCGGATTGAGCCCGGCGAAGGCGAGGCGCGGCCGCGCGACGCCGAAGCGTCGCGTCATGTCGGCGGCGACGATTCGCGCGGTCGAGACGATGAGCTCACGCGTCAGCAGCCGCGGCGCGTCCTTCAGAGCGATGTGGATGGTTATCGGCACGACGGCGAGCGCCGGGGACCAGATCATCATCACCGGCTGCGCCTTGCCGCCCCATTTGCGCTCGGCGAGCGCGCCAAGGAATTCGGTATGGCCGGGAAACTTGAAGCCGGCGGCGTAGAGCGTCGCCTTGGCGATCGGATTGGTGACAACGGCGCGCGCCGCGCCGGACTTTACCGAAGCGACGGCGCGTTCGATCGACTCGAGCGTCGCGGCGGCGAAGTCGGGGCTCGGCGCGCCTGGTTTCGCATCGGCGCGGGCCGCGAGCGGCGCGACCGGCAGCGCGCGCGCAAAGGCGGCGGCGGCTTCACCGGGCGCGACCTCGGCGATTGGCGCGGCGAGGCCGAGCCGGCGCGCCAGGCCAGTGAGCGCGGTCGGGTCGGCGAGAACGAAGAAGGCCGGCGAAGCGGCGTCACGGGCAAGCCAGGCGCGCAACGCCAACTCAGGGCCGACGCCGGCGGGATCGCCCATCGTCATGGCGAGCGGCGGACGGACCGATTCGTCGCTCAAAGTGATCGTCCGCGCAGCCGTCGACGCGTCACTGGAGGCCGACCGAACCGCCGACCTCTCCGAGCGTACGCAGGGTGAGCTGCACCAGCAGCGTCTGATCGTGGACGGCCGGCACCGTCACCCCGTTGAGATAGACGGGATCGCTGTTCGTCGACGAATAGCGCACCTTCAGCGTCGTGCAGGTGTCGCCGTAAGTCAGCCCGAACGCGTAGTTCGGCGCATAGAGGCGCGGCGTCGTCTCGCCCGGCTGGTTGTAATAATGACGCGACATGTCGAACAGCACCGAGCCGTCGACGGTCCAAACCTTGTCGAGCTTGTAGGAGGCGTTGGTCTGCAGGCCTTCGCGCGCGAAGATATAACCGAGTTCCGGCTGCGCAGCGTAGCGGCCGTAATCGACGCCGGTGGTGAAGCCGCCGTAGGAGGCGTTAGCGATCACGTCGAGGCGAGTGAGGGCGAAGTCCAAACTGTCGAACTGCTGCTTGCTGGTCAAAGAGAAGTTCGACGAGAACGGCGCAATCGTCTCGCCGATCACATAGTTGGAGAAGCGCTTGTCGAGGCCGGACTCGAGCCCAGTGTTGGCGGCGTCGGCGATCGTGTAGGAATTTTGTCCGGCGAGCTGGATCGACTCGCCGCCGACGATATTGGCGTGGCCGCCGTTGGCGAAATCGGCGGTGTACTGCGCGCCGTAATTGAGGCGCGTGCCGCCTTCGATGCGGTCGTAGCCGGAATACTTGTCCCAGGCGAAGAGATTGGTCTCGTCGAACACCAGGCTCTGCGAGTCCTCGTTGGGCTGCAGTTTCGGAATCACCTCGTCGGGGCGGACGATCAGCTGGGCGATCGGTTCGATGATCTGCCGGCCGAAAGCGGAGGTCGAGATCAGCGGATAGCGGTATTCGAGGCCGACGCCCGGCATCGCGCGTCCGGTCGAGCCGCTGTTCTCGCCAAAATAGTTGGACTGGCCCGAGTTGTAGACCGAGCTGACGCCGTAGCCGTAGGTGCCGGCGTCATTCAGCGCCGTCATCTCGCCATCGAGGCGAGCGAAGACGAACGGCGTCCAGGTCTCGCCGATCGGGTCGACAAACTTGCGCTGCCATGAGACCTGCTCGGACACGCGTGCATAGTCGCCTGCGATGCCGCGCAGCAGACAATTGTTAGCCGGCGAATAGGAGGCCGCTGTCGTGGTGTAGGTTCCCAACTGCTTGTAGCCACCGACGACGTTGTTGGGGACGGTGTTGGTGCCGCAGACGTCGTAGAGCTGGTAGGTCTGGTCGAGGGTGTTGGCCATCGACGACTGGTAGGCCGCCTCCTCGCGCGCGATGTTAGTCGCGTTGAGGTCGATCTTGATCTCGCCGCCGAGCCCGCCGGTCGCGTCCGGCGAGACCGCTATCGTCTTGTTGTAATCGAGGACCGCGGCGACCGGCTGCTGGCGTTGGTCGGCGGCGGCGGTCGTGCTCTCGAACCGATAGCCGCTGAGATCGAAGAAGCCGCGGTCGGCCTGGCCGCGCAGATAGACCGACGAGACGACGTCTTGCAAATAGTACTGCGACGGGTCGACGTTCTTGATCTTGTAGTCGTTGAGATAGAACGGGTCGGACATCGCGGTGATGTCCCATCCCCAACGCCACTTGTCGTTGAGATAGAACTCGCCCTTCGATTCCAGCGAGCCCCGGTAGCGACGGTCGCCAGAATCATACGGATAGACCGGGAACAGGTCGGGGTTCTGCTGGAAGATGCTGGTGACCCGGACGTCGTATTGTCCGTTGTCGAGCCGCTGGCGCCATTCCGCGTCGAGGAACGGACCCTGCGACGAGTAATAGGTCGGCGTCAGGGTCAGATCGTAATTGGGCGCGAGATTGAGAAAATACGGCACGGCGACGCCGACACCAGTGTAGGTGTTGCGGCTGAAGGTGGGAGCGAGCAGGCCGCTTTGGCGAGTCACCGTCGGATCGGGCGCGGAGAAATAGGGGACATAGGCGACCGGCACGCCGGCGACTTCGAGCCATGCGTCCTCGTAGTAGACGACGTGCGTCTGCTGGTTCTCGATGATCTTCGCGGCGCGGATCTGCCACAGCGGCGGCTGCTCCGGGTGGGCTTTGCAGGGCTCGCAGGCGGTGTAGACGCCGCTGTTGAATACGGTCACTGCGCCCGCCGAGCGCTCGATGCGCGGCGAAGTGAAGCGGGTGCGGTCGGTGCTGACCGACTCGACCCCCTCGGCGAAGCCGGCGGCGAAATCATCAGTGAGATCGAACCGCTTCGCGTAGGTGACGTTGCCCTTCTCGTCGGTCAGCTTGGCGCGACCCTCGGCGTATAGGCGCTTGGTCGTGCGGTCGTAGACGACCCGATCCGCCTGCAGCACTCGGTGCTTGTAATAGAGCTCGACGCCGCCGACGGCGGAAACCGTGTTGTGGTCCTTGTCGTAGACGAGCTCGTTGGCCTCGACGACGAGCTTGTCGGGGTTGCGCGCCGCCGCCCCCTGAGTCGCCGCCGACTGGGCCAAAGCCGACCCGGCGACGAGGATGAGGGCCAGCCCCAGCGCCAGACGCACCAGCGCGCCGCCGCAGCGGCGTTCGCCAGCGTCGGGCGAGCTGACGGAGCGGCCCATCAACCGTCCTCCTGGTGCAGAAGCACGTAAACCCCAAACAAGCAGCCGACAACGGCCGGCGACCACCCGGCGACGGTCGCGCTGAAGAAGCCCGCCGCGCCCAAATCGTTGACCAATTTCGTCGCAACATAAAGCACGAAGCCGGCCGCGACGCCACCGGAAACCATCTTTTGCACGCCGCCCATTCGGAAAAATCTTAATGAAAAGCAAGCGGCGACGAGAACCATCGCCGCCAGCATCAGCGGCAAGGCAAGAAGCTCTTGATATCTAAGACTATATGCCGCCGGGTCGAGGCCCGCGCGGCGCGTTTGTTCGGCCAGCTCCGGCAGCGCCCAAAATGACACAGTTTCGGGCGCGTCGAAAGCCTGGGCGATGTCGGATCGGGTGAGCGTGGTGGCGAGCAGATAGACGCCCGTCGACAGCGTATCGAAGCCGGGCGTTACGACCTTTGCGTCGGTCAAACGCCAGTAGCCGTCTTCGAGCGTCGCGGATTCGGCGTCGACCCGTTCGGCGAAGGCGCCGTCGGGACCGAAACTGAAGACCTGGACGTGAATAAGGGTCGCCGGCGAGTCGCCGCGTCCGTCGGCGTGCACGACCGATTCGCCGTCGACGCTCTTTTGGCGGATCCAGATTCCGACCTTCGAGCTCGCCGCGGCGCCGAACAGCTTGGCCTCGATTCGGTCAGCCTGTCGCTTCATCGCCGTCGACGCCGGATTGTACAGCGAAACGACGGCGATGCCGATCGCCGCGGCGACGAAGACCGGCGGCGCGAGGAACTGCCATACCGACACCCCGGCGGACCGCGCCACCACCAGCTCGAGCTTCCGCGACAGGTTGAGAAACGAGATCATCGCGCCAAACAGCACGGCGAACGGCAGCGCCTGCTCGGCGACGATCGGGGTGTGCAACAGCGACAGCCAGGCCATCAGCGGCGCAACCGCGCCCGGCGTGTCGCCGGAGCGGCGCAGCATTTCAACCACGTCGATCGCATAAGTCAGGGCGAACACGCCGGCGAAGACGGCGGCGATCGTCTTGAAGAAGCGCCGGGCGAAATAGCGTCCAAGCGTGCCGGCGATCATGTTCGCCTCGCCGCGATCCGTCGGCGCGCGTCGGCGAGCGCCCGCTTCACCGGTCCGCCCAGGATCGAATCGAGGCAGAGGGCGCTGGCGCCGATCGGCAGCGCCCAGGCGAGAACGACCGCGCGCAAATCGCTGACGGCGAGCGAAGTGACGGCGACGCCGAGCATTCTCAGGGCGACGAAGATCAGCACCGCGGCGGCGATCGCGACGCCGCGGCCCTGGCGCGTCGTGCGCGCCTCGCCGAGCGCTGCGAAACCGATCAGTCCGGCGGCGAAGGCGTAAAGCGGACTGGCGAAGCGATCGGTCAATTCGCTGCGGAACCGCCCGGCCATCTTTCGCGCTTGCTCGTCGTTGGCGTTGTAGGTCAGCAGTTCAGTCGTCGAGCGCTCGCGCGGCCGCTTGACGACGTCGCCCCTGTGCATGAACTGCGACAGGTCGATCGCGTAGTCGTCGAAGGTGACGATCGCCGAATCGCCGGAACTCTCCGGGCGCTGGTAGGTGCCTTTCGACAGCACGAGATAGGTTTCGCCGTCGCGCGTGACGGTCTTGCCGACTTCGGAAATATACGTGGTGATGTGGGTGGGATCGCGGCGGTCCTGAATGAACACGCCGTGCAGCGAGCCGTCCGGACCACGGTCGCGGAAGTGGAAGATGAATCCCGAGGTCAGTTCGTTGAAGGCGCCCGGCCGGGCGAAATTGGCGATGAAATCAGCGCGGACGAACGCCGATAGCGTCTCGATCGCGTCGAAGCTCCACGGCATCACTTCGACGTAGAGCGCCGCCACCAGCGCGAACACCATCGTGAACAGGACGAGGAACGGCCGCAGCAGGCGCG